>Ga0209701_10001500_pt1 | contig 14972 bp, 12 predicted proteins | sample CZO8metaG_4_FD_188356 | JGI IMG/M metagenome (GOLD analysis project Ga0209701, IMG submission 188356) | Vadose zone soil microbial communities from the Eel River Critical Zone Observatory, Northern California, USA - CZOApr15con2H3.8 metaG... | ecosystem: Environmental > Terrestrial > Soil >...
CCACGAAACCGAAAAGGAAATTCTTCGCAAGCGAGCGGGAGATAACGGTCTTGACTCGCTCGATCCGGTCGCAAACGTCAACGACGTGCTTGCCATGCAGGACGCGGTGGCGCACGTCAAGGTCGACTCCAGCCTGCACGATTACGCTCTGGAAATCGTCAACCGCACGCGCAAGAGCGAGCAGCTCGCTCTGGGTGTCAGCCCGCGCGGCACTCTCATGCTCCAGCGCGGCGCGCAAGCCCGCGCCTTCCTTGAGGGCCGCGACTATTGCCTCCCGGACGACTTCAAGCAGCTCGCCATCTCCGTTTTCTCGCACCGCGTGGTCGCCAGTTCGCGCCACGCATCCTTGCAGAAAAAGTCGGAAACCACCGAATCCGTTCTGCGCGATATCATCGAATCCGTGCCCGTTCCCTTGTGAACGTCCTGCTGTGAGCGTGCATTCCACCCTCGCGCAACTCTGGGCCAGGGCCGACCGCCCCGCCGTGCGCGCGTTCCTTCTCTCGATCACGGCGCTCACCGCCGCGCTGCTTCTGGCGCTGTATTCCGGCGCGGCCGCGGAACTCGGGCAGCTCGGTCTTGCCAGCACGTCGGCGCTCGCGGCTCTCGTCATCGCGGGGTGGGTGGCTGTGACTCTCGTTCCCGTTCTTGCGAAGCGCACCCCGCTCCGCTGGATCGGTTACAAGATGGAGTACCGCATCTCGCGCGAAGGCTGGATCTATTTCGCCGGAATCATCCTCGTCGCGCTCGCCGCCCTGAACACCGGAAATAATCTCCTTTTCCTGATTCTCTCGAGCCTCGTCGCCATTATTCTGATGTCAGGAATTCTTTCTTCGATCACTCTCTCGGGCATCGAAATGCGGCTCCTCCTGCCCGAACATATCTTCGCCGGCCAGCCGGTGCGCGCCGTGGTGGAACTCGAAAATGCAAAGCTGACGCTCCCCTCCTTTTCACTGCGCGTCGAAGCCGCCAGGACGAAGGGCTCTTCCGCGGTCGCCATGCTGGAGACGCCGGTCTACTTTCCTTATCTGCCAAAGAATGATCGCGTTCAGCAGGTGGTTCCAATGTTATTCCCGCGGCGCGGCGTTTATCGCCAGGAAGCATTTCGCATTGTGACTCGTTTCCCTTTTGGCTTTCTGCAGAAGGCAAGGCACCTCAACCTAAAAAAGGAAGCTATGGTCTATCCATCCGTCGAGCCGACCGAGGAGTACTTGGATATTCTGCCGGGCCTGCAAGGAGCGCTCGAAAGCCTCGTTAAGGGCCGCGGCCAGGATCTCTATGCCCTGCGGGATTACCTCCCCACAGACAGCGCGCGCCACGTTCACTGGAAAGCTTCCGCGCGCTTGGGATCATTGATGGTCCGTGAATTCACGCGCGAAGATGAGAGCCGTATCCTGCTCGTTCTTGATCCCCACGTCTCCGCGGCGGAATCTTCCGGCCTTGCGTCAGGCGTGGCGACGACAAACGATCGCTTCGAGCGCGCCGTCACCATCTGCGCCAGCCTGGCCTGGCATTTTTATGAGCGCAACTTTTCTCTACAATTCCGCAGCGCGGGCGTTGAGACTGCTCTCGCCCACGCCGACCAGATCATTTTTACGATTCTCCGCCACCTCGCCCTCGCGCAACCTCTCCCACCCGATCCCAAGCAGGCGCTTATGACCGATCTCGCGGCCTCCCCGGATCTCTTCAAAATTATCGTCACCAGCCAGCCTCACGGCTCCATCCCCGCCCCCGTGTGGAGCTCCTCTTATGTCGTCTTCCTCGACGACCCGCCTTGTTAATCCTTGCCAATGAGGAATGTACCCCGCTAGGTGTGAGAAACTATCGGCACCATGCTGCAGGGCCGTGAACTCGCCGCATTTCGCCGGCAATTGCTCGGCTGGTTTCACCAATTTCGGCGCGACTTACCCTGGCGGCAGACGAAAGACCCCTATCGCATCTGGCTTTCGGAAATCATGCTGCAGCAAACTCGCGTTGCGGCGGCGATTCCTTATTACGAGCGGTTTCTTGAGCGTTTCCCGGACGTTCACGCGCTTGCCAGCGCGCCGGAGGAAGAAGTGCTGCGCCTCTGGTCCGGCCTCGGGTATTACAGCCGCGCGCGCAATCTGCAGAAGGCCGCGCAGCAGATCGTCGCAAGATACGGTGGAAAATTTCCCGCGCGCATGGAGGAGGTTCTCGCCTTGCCCGGCATCGGAGATTACACAGCCGCCGCAATTCTGAGCATCGCCTTCGGCGAAAAACAGGCGGTCCTCGACGGGAATGTGGCCCGCGTGCTCGCACGGCTCGGTGTGATTCGCGGCGATCTGCGCGCGCCGCAGCCCTGGCGGGCCCTGCAAAAAACCGCCGATTCATTGCTCGATCCGAATTCTCCGGGCGACTGGAATCAAGCCGTAATGGAGCTCGGAGCCACGCTATGCTCTCCAAAATCGCCGCAATGCCTTCTCTGTCCGGTCGCGCAATTCTGCGAAGGACGCAGGCTCGGCATCGCTGAATCCTTGCCAGAAAAAAGGAAGAAGCACGCGGCTGTGGAGGTCGCGCTCGCCGCGGCCGTGTTCGCGGATAAGAACGGCTGGACCATCTTGCTCCCGCCGCCGCCCCAGGACACCAACGTGGATCCCTTGGCGGATTTCATTCCGATACTGGCTTCAAGCATGTGGCATTTTCCGGCGGTTGCCGTGACCGGAGATCCCGCCGCGAAATTGCGCGCGTTTCTCAGGAATCTCGCGCCGCGCGCGCGGGTCGCTCAATTGAAATTGGCCCCTGCGGGCAAGGTCCATCACACCGTGACGTACCGCGACATCACCATCACGCCCTTCCGCATCAATGTAAAAAAACTTCCCCGCGTGAGCGGCGCGCAGCCTGTTCCCCTGCACGACGTCTCCATCCTCCCCGTCTCCAATCTCACGCGAAAAGTCGCCCGCGCCGTTCTGGACATGCGTTGAGAGTTATCTTTTCGTTCGGCCTGCTGCCCGCCGTGTGGCGCAGGTGCTAGGATGGGAATTTCAAGATGGCCAGCTCTGTCACGACTCCGAATGTCTCCGCGCCGCCCGCCGAGCGTTTCTTCCGCACATCGCTCTCACTCCTCGTCCTCACTTCCATCCTGACGCTGGTGAGCACCGGCAAACTCGACGTCGTCACCAGCTTTGCCGCTCCTCTCGCCGTGCTCTTCAAGGGTTACCGCTCGTGGCACGGACGCCCCGCCGAGCTTTCTTCCCGCGCGGCAACGTGGCTGGTCCTCGCTTACCTGGTTTTCTTTCCCCTGGATGCCCTGGTTATCTCGCGCTTGCCCGTGGGAAACTCATCGAATCCGCCGCTCTTCGCCATACTCCTGGGGGCGGTGCATTTCCTGATCTTCGTTACCCTGGTCCGCTTTTACAGCGCATCGAGCGACCGTGACGCGCTTTTCCTAACCATGCTTTCTTTCGCGGGAATTCTGGCCGCGGCCGTTCTGACCGTGGACACCACGTTCCTGATTCTCTTTTTTGCCTTTCTTCTGTTCGGAGTCGCCACTTTCGCCGGAATGGAATTACGCCGCGGAGCGGCCGGCGCCGTCTCGCCCGCCCTCCAGGCGCAATCAGAGAGCGATCGAAGGCTGACTCGCGCGCTGAGTCAGGCCACTTTGAGTGTGGCCGCGGGATCCATCCTCCTGGGAAGCGCGCTGTTTTTCTTTTTTCCGCGCTTCAGCGCCGGCTATCTGGGCCGCGCCGGCTTCAGTTCCTCGCTGATGAGCGGCTTCACCGATAATGTGGAGTTGGGTGAAATCGGCGAGATCAAGAAGAACTCCGCCGTGGTCATGCGGGTGCAAACGGGGAAGCCGATTGGATACGACCGGCTGCGCTGGAGAGGGATCGCTCTTACGACTTTTGATGGAAAGCGGTGGAGTTCCACCGAGCCCAACCCGCAAAGACTGCAGCCAGCTGACGATGGCTGGATTTACACCTCCGCTCCCGCGCAGAAGGCGGATTTCCCGGGGCCCGCAATCCTCTATACCGTTTTCCTTGAACCCTTGGCTACCGATGCGATTTTCGTTCCCGGCAAAGTCGTCTCGCTTAAAGGAAATTTTACCGGCGAAGGCGGAAACTCGTTTACCGCGATTCGCCGCACTTACATTTTCCGGGATTCCACCGACACGCTCTTGAATCCCTTCCACAATTACACGGCTGTCCGATATGCGGGCATCTCGCGTCTGCCGCCCCGCAATGCCGTGAAGCTCCGCTCCGCTTCGACGGACTATCCGAGTGATATCAGCGCAATCTATCTCCAACTGCCCGAACTGGACCCGCGCATCCCGGAACTCACATCGCAAATCACGAAGAACGCGCCGACTCCGTTCGACAAGGCAGTCGCCATCGAAAACTACCTGCGCACTCGTTTCACCTACACCTTGAAGCTAACCGGGAAACCCGGAGACCATCCGCTCGCTCATTTTCTGTTCGAAACACGCGCCGGCCACTGCGAATATTTTGCTTCGGCGATGGCCATCATGCTGCGCACGCTGGGCATTCCGACGCGCGAAGTCAATGGGTTCCTTCCCGGTGAATACAACGACCTGGGCGGCGATTACGTCGTGCGCGCGAGCGATGCACATAGCTGGGTCGAGGTCTACTTTCCCGGCAACGGCTGGCAAACGTTCGATCCAACGCCGGCGGCTCCGGAAAACACCGCCAGCATCCTTTCACGCCTCGAACAGTACGCCGACTGGATGGCGATCACCTGGAGGGAATGGGTGATCGGCTACGACTTCGCGCACCAGATGGTCCTTGCGCAGAACCTGCAGCGCAACTCGCGGAATTGGAGCGAAGCGACGCGCTCCTGGTTCGAGCAAAAGGAGCGCGCGGGCAAGAAATGGATAAAGTCGTGGCAGTTTCAACATGGCCCGCTGGGTTATTTGCTGCCGGTCTCGCTCGTGCTCTTCCTCGTCGCGTTGCGGTTCAACCTGATCGCGGAATTATTCCGGCGCACCCGCCTGTTTCTTCAGTTGCGCTCGCGCAAGACGGTGCGCACGGATCCGCAGCTGGCCTCGCGGCTTTACGCCGAACTTCTGCGGATGCTCGCGCGCCGGGGACTTTTGCGGCTCGAGTCACAAACGCCATTCGAATTCGCCGCCGCCGTGGACGCGCCGCAACTCGCTCCCGCGGTCCGGGAGTTTACGCAACTCTATGCGTATGCGCGGTTCGGCGGCGCGCCTTGTGACACGACTCGCCTCCGGCAACTCCTTGACCAGGTTCGCTCCGCGCTGCGCGCTCGTTGACGCACATTCCAACCCGCCAAACAAGTGCACAGCATCCCTCAGCGTCACTCGGGACAAGTACTGCGCCCATGCGGGCGCGATACGGCAGGCCGCATGTTACACTTGAAAATTGCGCAAAGGCGCAAATTTACAGCTTATGACTAAGGTTGGATTCGTCAGCCTGGGATGCCCGAAGAACCTCGTGGACAGCGAGGTGATGATGGGCATACTTGTGCGCGAAGGCTTTGAACTTACGCCGCGCGCCGACGAAGCGGAAGTGCTGGTCGTCAATACGTGCAGCTTCATCGAAGCCGCGCAAAAAGAATCGGTCGACGCCATTCTCGAAATGGCGGAGCACAAGAAATTTGGCGCGGCAAAGAAACTGATCGTGGCGGGCTGTCTGGTCGAGCGTTTTCGCGAGCAGATTCTGGAGCAAGTGCCGGAAGTGGACGCGGTGGTCGGCACCGGTGAGGTCGAACGCATCCTGGAAGCGGTGGAAGGCGAGCTTCGCGTGCTGCCCGCGCGGCCGCCCGCGTTTCTTTATCACGACCTGACACCGCGCATCGTCACCACGCCGAAACACGCTGCGTACATCAAGATCGCGGAGGGCTGCGACCACCCCTGCACGTTCTGCATCATACCGGAGCTTCGCGGGGCGTTCCGGAGCCGGCGATTCGAATCGGTGGTGCGGGAAGCGGAGAACCTGGCGAGAGCGGGCGCGCGGGAAATCACGCTCATCGGGCAGGACACGACTTCCTACGGCGAAGATTTCGGCCTGCGCGACGGCCTCGCGCAGCTCCTCGAAAAACTCGCGCGGGTCGAGGATCTGCTGTGGGTGAGGTTCCTGTACGCCTATCCGAATCGCGTGACGCAGAAACTGCTCGGCACGATCGCTGCGCATCCGCGGCTCGCAAAGTACATGGACATGCCGCTGCAGCACGCCAGCCGCAGCGTGCTGGCGCGCATGAAGCGCGGTTCGAACGGCGATGCGTTCCTGAAATTGCTGGAACGCATTCGAACGACGATTCCCGGAGTCTCGCTGCGCACTTCGTTCATTGTCGGTTTTCCCGGCGAAACGGAAGATGATTTCAAGGAGTTGTGCGACTTCGTGAAAGCTGCAAAGCTCGACTGGATGGGCGTCTTCGAGTATTCCGACGTGGACAACGCGGAGAGTTTTGCGCTCGACAAGAAAGTTGACGCGCAGACGATTACCGAGCGCCGCAACCGATTGATGGCAATTCAAAGGAAAATTTCGCGGACCAATTTGCGCGAAAAGTATTTGAGTGAAAGGCCGCGCGCGCGCAAGAGCCGGACATTCACGGCGCTAATCGAAGGCCCGTCGAAGGACAATCCGCTGGTGTGGGAAGCGCGGGTCGGAGGCATGGCGCCGGAGATCGACGGAAAACTCTATCTCACTGATATCGAATTGCCGGGCGGAGAGGCCGCCGGGCCCGGCGATGTCGCCTGCGTGGAGATCACGAAGAGCGACGCGTACGACCTCATCGGGCGCGTCGTCGAAATCCTTCCTCGTTCGACCGTGCGGGCAAGCGATGCCGCAGATTCAATCTCGCCTGCGCTGCCCGCTGAAAAGCTCCATCGCATCGCGACTGGCGCGCCGCTCCGCGTCTTGGGGTAGACTCTAACTGATACGTTATTCCGAGGATCATTCGGCCTGACGAATCTCTGGATCCCTGGTTTCAGACCTGAGAAACAAAACGGTCATGATGCACAAATGTCCGATTTGCAAAGCGCCGACCGATTCTGCGGTACACGCGGATTTTCCCTTCTGTAGCGAGCGCTGCCGTCTGCGGGACCTGGGCAACTGGGCCAGCGAAAAGTACGTGGTCTCCGAGCCGGTCTTTGATGAAGGTGATCGCGGAGCGGTCAACGACGAGGAAGAGAACACTCGAGGCAAGCGCAAGACGATCATTCTCGATCTGCCCAACCCCGATGACGACAAACACTAGCGCTGCGCCAGCACTGGAAACACCGCGTAAGAAGCCGCGGATCGCGCTTGCGATCGCCAGCGCGATGGGCGTCGGCTACATTCCCAAGGCGCCGGGCACGTTTGGATCGCTCGCCGGAATTGCAGTTGCGATTCTTACACATCCCATCAGTCTTTTGGCTCTCTTGGTGTCATTGGTTATGGGCGGGACCGCCGGAATCGGCATAGACGTGCCGATGTTCGGCGGACGTGCTGCGCCTGTGTTGCTCTTGGTTCCGTCTCTGGTGGCACTCCTACTTGTCGGGCTCATCGGAGTGTGGAGCAGCTCTCGGGCCGCGGCCTATGCGGGCGTCGAAGATCCACAGTACGTGGTCATCGACGAAGTTTCCGGCATGCACTTGACGCTTGTTCTCGGAATCATGCCGCTGAGCCTGCCGACGCATCTGATACCGGCGGACCAGGCTTCCGTCTTCGCGCTCTACTCCGCGTTCAGTCTGCTCAACTGGAAATACCTGCTATTGGGTTTTATACTTTTTCGCGTATTCGACATCTGGAAGCCGTGGCCGGTCCGTCGGCTGGAAAAATTGCCCGGCGGCTGGGGAATCATGGCGGACGACTGGATGGCGGGCATCTACGCTGCAATTGTGCTGCGTGTGGCGTTACACTTGACTCGGTTATGAAATTCGGTTTCGGGTCCTCGGCAGAAAAAAACGGCATTCCGCACATTGAGAGAGTTGCGCCTGCCGCGGCCATTCCTGGCGGCGAGATCACCATCCACGGGCGCGGCTTCGTATCGCGAGCGCAGCCACGCCCGGTGGTGCGCTTCGGCGAGGCGGAAGCCAGCCTGGCGCTGGCCAGCGAGAGCCGGCTGATCGCGCGCGTCCCGGAAGGCGCGAACGGAGGCATGGTGCGCGTGGCCACTGCCGGCCACGAAAGCCAGCCTCATCCCGTGCACATCGGACTGCAAATCGCGGACAATCTTCATCCGGTCGCAAATCCGGCGGTGGATTTCGAAGGCAACATCTACGTCACCTTTTCCGGGCCGCGCGGGCAGCGCGTTCCCGTGTCGCTGTACAAGATCACCGCGAACTACAACGTGAAGCCGTTGGTCAACTCCCTTGTGAATCCCAGCGGGCTGGCGCTCGACCGCGAGGGAAATCTTTTCGTCTCCTGCCGCAACGACGGCACGATCCATCGCGTCACGCCCGAGGGCCGCACGGAGCAGTGGATCGAAGGCATGGGCATCGCCACGGGGATCGCGTTCGACCATGCGGAAAACCTGTACGTGGGCGACCGTAGCGGCACGATTTTCAAGATCAGCGGAAGCCGCGAAATTTTTGTTTTTGCCACGCTCGAGCCGTCCATCGCCGCTTATCACCTGGCGTTTCACCCCAACGGCGATCTCTACGTCACGGGACCGACGACATCCAGCTTCGATCGCATGTACCGCATCACGAAGGGAGGCGAGGTCAGCGTCTTCTTTCGCGGCCTCGGCCGGCCCCAAGGGCTGGCCTTCGATCGCGACGGCAATGTCTACGTCGCTGCTTCTTATGGCGGCCGCCGGGGAATCGTGCGCATCACGCAGCAATTCGAGGCCGAGGTGGTACTGAGCGGCTCCGGCCTCGTTGGCCTTGCCCTGCAGCCTTCCGGCCGCGCCATTCTCGCCACCACCGGCGCGCTCTTCACCCTCGATTGGGACGTTCGCGGCCTGCCGTTGATCGGATAAGCGAAAAGATGAAAGCGGAGATCATCGCGGTTGGTTCGGAATTGCTGACCCCGGACCACATGGACACCAACTCGCTCTTTCTGACGGAAGAGCTGAACAAGCTGGGCATCGAAGTCGTTCGAAAGACGATTGTGGGCGACAACCGCGATTTGTTAGCCGAAGCGTTTCGCGATGCGCTGGACCGCGTGCCGCTGATTGTCGCAAGCGGGGGACTTGGCCCCACGGAAGACGACCTGACACGCGAAACCGTGGCCGAGCTTCTGGGCCGCAAGCTGCACCGCAACGATGCGATTCTCCGCTACATCGAAGGGCGCTTCCGGCAACTGGGCCGCGAAATGCCCGCGGTGAATGTGCGCCAGGCGATGGTGCCGGAAGGCGCGGAAGTGCTGGAGAACCCGCGGGGGTCCGCGCCGGGCCTGTGGCTGGAAGACGGCGGGCGCTGCATCGCGCTGCTCCCCGGCCCGCCGCGCGAATTGAAGCCCATGTACTACGAGCAGGTGCTGCCGCGGCTGGAGCGGCGGCGCTCCGGCATACGGATGTTTCATCGGGAATTGCGAGTCGCGGGGATGGGAGAATCGGGTGTGGAGCAGCGCATCAAGCCGATCTATACGCGTTATGGCGATGTGAACACGACGATCCTGGCGGCGCCCGGAGAAATTCAGATTCATTTGCGGATGTGGATCGACGACGCGGCGCAGGCGCAAAAAACGCTTGACGAAATCGTGCAGGGCTTCGAGATCGCGCTGACCGACCGCATCTTCTCGCAAGACGGCTCTTCGATGGAGGAAGTGGTGGCGCGCCTCCTGACGATGAACAAAGCGACGATCTCCGCGGCGGAAAGCTGCACGGGCGGCCTGCTGGCGCAAAGGCTGACGAGCATCGGCGGCAGCTCATCGTACTTTTTGGGCGGAGTAGTCTGCTACAGCAACGAATTGAAGACCGTGTGGGCCGATGTTCCGCCGGAATTGATTCAGGCCAAAGGCGCCGTCAGCGGCGAAGTGGCGATCGCGCTGGCGGAAGGCATCCGCCGCCACGTGGGCAGCACGCTGGGCGTGGGCATCACGGGCATAGCCGGGCCGAGCGGCGGCAGCGATGAAAAGCCCGTGGGCACCGTGCACATCGCGCTTTCGCACGCCGGAGGCGTCAAAGAACGCGGGGTGCGGTTCCCCGGCGACCGCGAAACGATCCGCTGGCACGCCTCGCAACTCGCGCTCGATATGGTGCGCATCCATTTCCTGTACAACGGCGGGGAACCCCCGGCGCGCGGCGCGAAAAGGTCCTGAAGCGTGCGCCTCTTCGTCGCGCTGGAGATTCCCCCGGCGGTGCGAGAAAATCTCGCAGGGTTGATCCGCGATCTTCGCGCCATCGCGCCGCAGCCCAAGTGGGTACGCCCAGAGAATCTTCACATCACGCTCAAATTCATCGGCGAAGTGGCTGACACCAAACTCGAAGCCATTCGCCAGGCGCTTGGCGAGGTGCGCTCCGAGGCGCCAGTTACGCTCGATTTCCGAGGTCTCGGTTTTTTTCCAAATGAAAAATACCCGCGCGTTTTCTGGGCGGGCATGGAAGCTTCAGCGAATCTGAAAGGTCTTGCCACCGACATAGACCGCGCGATGGAAAAACTCGGCATTCCGCGGGAGCAGCGGCCTTTCTCGCCGCACCTGACGCTTGCGCGCTTGCAGCCTCCCGGGCTGCCGGAAAAACTTCGGTCCGTGATAAAGGAAAACGCAACGCGGGACTTCGGCGCGCTCCACACAAACCAATTTCACCTCATCGAAAGCAAGCTGAAACCCTCCGGCGCGGAGTACACTACGCTCGAAACTTTTCCCTTCGTGACGGCGGAGGCGTAGCGGCGCATGCTGGAAGTTTCGGTCACGACACTGCTGATTCCTCTCCCCGCGTACATTCTCGGATCGATTCCCTTTGGCCTGATATTGGCGAAGCTGTTCGGCGGAACCGATGTGCGCAAAGGGGGCAGCGGCAACATCGGTGCGACCAACGTGGCGCGCGTCATCGGCCCGGTGGCGGGAATCCTCACGCTGATTCTGGATGTGGCGAAAGGCTCCGCGGCCGTGCTCCTGGCGGCGCGGCTTTCGCAGGACTCTGCCACCTGGATGATGATCGCAGCGCTGGCGGCTCTCGCCGGCCACTGTTTTCCCATTTGGCTCAAGTTCAAAGGAGGCAAAGGCGTGGCCACTGCCGCCGGAATGTTTCTCGTTCTGTGTCCGCTCGCGTTCCTTGGCTCCGTGATTCTGTTTGTTCTCGTTGTGACATTCTGGCGATATGTCTCGCTGGCTTCGATTTCGACGGCCGCCGCGATGCCGCTGCTGATGTACTTTCTGTGGGCGCCACGCCATGCTCCACCGCTGGTCATCACGTTCGGCTCCCTGGCGGCAGCGGTGCTCATTGTTTGCAAGCACGCCGGTAATATTCGGCGATTGGTGCAAGGCGTGGAGCCGAAATTTTCCTTCGGCATGACGAAGGATGCGGAATGACGCAAATCGCAATTCTGGGCGCGGGGAGCTGGGGCACAGCTCTGGCCGTGATTTTGTCAGGGGCGCGGAAGACGCACGAAATTTCGCTGTGGGTGCACAACGCGGCGCTCGCCGAAGCCATGCAGCGTGACCGCGAAAACAATGCTTACCTTCCGGGGGTCGCGCTCCCGGCGGGCATCCGGGTTACGCATGAGATTCCGGCAGCGCTGGAGCGAGCGCACATCGTTATCGGAGTCATGCCGTCGGTCCATGCACGCGGCATTTACTCGCAAGTTCTTCCCTGCGTCTCGCGCGAAATGATTTTTGTGAGTGCCACGAAAGGGCTCGAACCCGCCACGCATCTGCGCATGAGCAAGGTCATCGCACAGATTCTGACGCAGGCCGGTGCGACGAATTCCCGGCGAATCGCGGTGCTCTCCGGCCCCTCGTTTGCGGCGGAAGCAGCGCGCGGTGAACCGACGGCAGTTGTTCTGGCCTCGCAAGATGCCGCTGTGGCAAGCGAGCTTCAGGAAGAGTTCGCCGCGCCATCGTTCCGCCTGTACACGAACGAAGATGTCCTCGGTGTCGAGCTTGCCGGTGCGATGAAAAACGTTATGGCGATTGCTGCCGGGGCGTGCCAGGGATTGGGGCTCGGTTCGAATCCTCTTGCAGCGCTAATCACGCGCGGCCTCTCGGAAATGAGCCGCCTGGCCGTGGCGCTGGGGGCGCGGCCGGAAACGCTCAGCGGCCTGGCAGGCTTGGGCGATTTGGTTCTGACGTGCACGGGTTCGCTCAGCCGCAACCGCTACGTGGGCATCGAGCTTGGCAAAGGGCGTTCACTCGCTGATATTCTCGCGAACATGCGTATGGTCGCCGAAGGCGTGGATACCGCTGCGCCATTGCTGGCTCTGGCCCGCGAGCACCAAATCGAGATGCCGATCACGGAACAGGTCGACGCCATCCTGCACCAGGGCAAAGCCCCCAAACACGCCATCCGCGACATTATGGACCGGCCGCTGAAGCGCGAATGAGCGCGTTATTCGGCCTGCTAAACCTAGTCCCGGCAACGGAATGCTGATAGCTGAGGAGAGTCCGCACCCCCAGACGGTAGTACTAAAGTCCCAGTTGCACTTGCGAGACGCTTCGGATTACTCGGCCGCTGCTGGCACCCTGGCTCACTTAAAATAGAGAGTTGAGATGCCGCCCACCGCTCAGTCTCTATTGGCCCGCCTGCGTTCGGGACGCGTGCGCATCCTCTGGCTTGTTTTGGGTGCGCTGTTGCTGGTCAGCGCGCTTCCGATTGGTCTGTACCACATCCAGGTGCTGCAACTGAGCCAGGAAAAGCTGGTGGACACGGAAAAAGTCCAGCAAACCGAACTGACGCGATCGCTGGCCCAGGAAATTCAACTGTTCGAATCGAACCTGACGCAGCAGCTGATCACCGAGCGCCAAATACTCGCGCTCGCGGGCCTCATCGACGACGTTGAAGACCCGGCCGCCGAACCAAAGGTCACCAGTTTGCTGCAGTATTTTGTCGAAAGCAATCGTAACACGTTCATTTATCTGACTGCGGTGGGCAAGTCCGGTAAAGGCACGAGCGCGTCGCAGGGGAATTTCCAGGCGGAGAAGGATCCGTTCGTTGCCAGAGCGCTGCAGCGCGCGTTCGTCACCTGTCTGCAGTCGCAGCAGTTGCAAGTGGTCAAGTTTCGAAGCGATCCGCTGGCGCTGGCACCGGAAGACCGGCCCGCCTTCGTCGTCGCCGTTCCGCTGAAAGACGTGAACGACAACTTCACGGGCATGCTCGCCGCGGTCGTCTCACTGGCTCCGATTCTTCACCGGCTGCAGGACGCCAGCGTCCGGGGGCGGACTGTTTTCGTTGTGGACCACGGCGGCCACATCGTGGCGCATCCGGACGTGAAGAACTTCGTGCCGGGCGCGGACGCAAGCGGCAATTCGCTGGTCGCCCAGGTGAAGGCGCTGCCACAGGAGCTTCGCAGCACGGAAACGATCCGGTTTACGGAAACAGACAAGAAAAATTCGATCGAGATGATCGGAACGTACAGCACTTTCCCGGAAGTGAACTGGGCCGTTATTGAGCAGCGGAGACTCGATCAAGCGCAAAGCGACACGGGCGTCACCGAGCTGAACAAGCAAGCGCTGGCGTTCGTCACCGTTGTCATCCTCGCGGCCATTCTTGTCGGCTATTTCTTCGCGGTCGGTATCAGCGGGCCCATCCGCGGCCTGGCTGCCTCCACGCGCGCCATCAGCCGCGGCGAATTTCATCAGCGCTCTCCGGTCCGCGGGGCATTGGAGATCAGCGAACTGGCTGAAAACTTCAATAAAATGGCGGGCGACATCGAAGAGTACATCGAGCGCTTGAAGGAAGCGGCCGAAGAAAACCGCGAGCTGTTTATCGGTTCGATCCGCATGCTCGCCGCCGCGATCGACGAAAAGGATCCCTATACGCGCGGTCACTCCGGCCGCGTGGCGAAATATTCGACGCTCATCGGCCAAGAATTGGCGCTCTCCGCGGAAGAGTTGGACAAGCTCCGCATTTCGGCGCTGTTGCATGATGTCGGCAAGATCGGCGTCGAGGACCGCGTCTTGAAAAAGCCCGGGGCGCTGACGCCGGAGGAATTTGGGCTGATGAAACAGCACACCGTGAAAGGCGCGAACATCATGCGCCCGGTTTCGCAGTTGAAGGAAATACTGCCGGGCATCGAGTTGCACCACGAGCACATCGACGGCCGCGGGTATCCCTACGGCTTGCAGGGCCAGCAGATTCCGCTGATGGCGCGCATCATCGGCGTGGCCGACACGCTCGATGCCATGACCACCAACCGCCCGTACCAGTCGGCGATGGATCTCGACTACGCGATGGACCGCATCCGGGCCCTGGCTGGCTCAAAATTCGATGCCGTGGTCGTGAACGCCCTCGAATCCGCCGTCAACGCCGGCAAACTCCGCCTCAGCGCCGTCGAAGTGCACGTCTGACAGCGAGTCCTGCCTACTTGCCAACTCGTCTTGCTTCCGCATGGTAGAGCACAATGAATCGTGCCCCTATGGAGAGTGGTAGGAAGCCGCTGGGCATCATCTGCTACAATTTTACGTTGCGCGTGATTTGCATCGCGCAATCTTATGATTTCTCTCTTCGGCAAACCGGAACCAACACTGGCGGAACGCCTGAAGGCTTCGGTCAGCAAGACCAGGGCGGCGCTCTCCGAAACCGTCGACACGATTCTTCTCGGTGGGCGCAAGATCGATCCTTCGATTCTCAAGGATTTGGAGACCGCGCTTCTTTCCGCCGACCTGGGCGTGAAACCGACGCGCGAGATTCTGCATGCCGTGCGCGAGAAGATGGACCGCAACGCGCTGTCTGATGCGGCGCAGCTCAAGCGCGAAATCAAATCGCACATCGTTCGAATCCTGAATGCGCCATCGAAGCCGGACATTGCCGGCGCGAGCGGCGTCGCCGCCTCGCCGAACGGGGGCGGCACGCGGGTGATTTTCGTTGTCGGCGTCAACGGCGCGGGCAAGACCACCAGCATCGGGAAGCTTGCCAATCGACTGCGCCAGGAAGGCCGCAGTGTCGTGCTCTGC
>Ga0209701_10001501_pt1 | contig 14971 bp, 18 predicted proteins | sample CZO8metaG_4_FD_188356 | JGI IMG/M metagenome (GOLD analysis project Ga0209701, IMG submission 188356) | Vadose zone soil microbial communities from the Eel River Critical Zone Observatory, Northern California, USA - CZOApr15con2H3.8 metaG... | ecosystem: Environmental > Terrestrial > Soil >...
TCCGCGAGGATCGTGAACGGTGACGACCTGCGTGGTGGACGCCAATGTCGCAGCCAAGTGGCTTCTGCCCGCGGCTGGCGAAGGTCTCCTCGACCAGGCAAACCGTCTAGTCGCATTGCACGTGAGGCGCGAACTGCAACTGCTGGCGCCAGATTTGATCGAGGCCGAACTCGGCAACGTCCTCTGGAAAGCCGTGCGGCGCAACCGAATCAGCCAGGCGGAAGCCGAGAATTCCTTGCGAAACTTCACTGCCCTTGCGATCCAAGTCATTCCCACCTCCGATTTGCTGAATCAAGCGTTGCAAATCGGCGTCGCCTGCGACCGCAGTTTCTACGACAGCCTTTATGTCGCGCTGGCTCTCACGACTAAGACAGAACTCATTACCGCGGACGAGCGCCTGGTGAATGCCCTCGGAAGCCGCTTCCCCGTCCGCTGGCTGGGAGTTTTCTAACCGGATTCTCGCGTCCAACTTCGCACCACAGTCATCTCCGCGATGGCTTGAACTCTGCGCTATACTGATGCCCTGGCGATGGAGTTCGCCGTTAACCGCCCGTTCGGCTGATGACTCCTACAGAACTTTTGCAGGAGGACTCCATCGTGACAGATCACGCATGCTTTATCCCTAACTATCTCGTAAACTATTTCTGGATCGCGCTCGGCGCCGTTGTCGGAGCCAGCGCCCGCTACTTCCTCAGCACTCTCATCCCCCGCAATTTCTCCTCCGCGTTCCCGTACGGAACGCTGCTGATTAACATCACCGGCAGCCTCGTCCTCGGATTCTTTCTCGTCTTCTCGACCGAACGCGCGCTACTCGACCCGCGCTGGCGTTTGCTGGTCGCCATCGGCTTCTGTGGCTCGTACACCACATTCTCCAGCTACGCCTTCGAAAGCTTCGCGCTCATGGAGCAGGGACAATGGCTGCTGACCAGCATCAACATAGTGGCCAGCAACGCGCTCTGTCTCGCCGCAGTGCTCGCTGGCGCCGCTCTCGCCCGAGGGTTGTAAAATGGCAGCCGGCATTGTGCTGCCGTTCAAGGTTATGGCCGTTCAGTTCACCATCTATCTCATCGAAGGCGACTCCTGGCATCATCGTCCGCTGCATCTGGAGATTCTGAAATATCTGCGCGAAGAGAACGTCTTCGGAGCCGTCGCCTTCCACGCCGTCGCTGGCTTTCTCGGGCGTGGCAAAGTCCGTACGGCCCATCTCGTCGAAGCCGGAGGCGAGTTGCCCGTCGTGATCTCATTCGTCGATACCGACGAGCACGTCAACCGCGTTCTGCCCAAGCTGCGCGAGATGGCCGCCCACCGGCTCATCGTGCGGGAGAATGTTGTGATCGAGCAGGGTAGTTTGGACTAACCGTGCTCGAATCATATGCACCATAATGGTGTATACTGGTGTCGTGGCAACCACGAAGCAGGTTCGGCGCAGTGTCACGCTTCCAACTCAGATCGCCCAGCAGGTGGATCGTATGGCCAAGCGCCGCCGTCTCAGCGACAACAGGGTCTTGGTAGAACTCATCGAACAAGGCATCGAGGCCGCCAAGCAAAAGGAACAAGCTTTTTTCGAGCTTGCCGAACGCTTCCGCTCCTCAAAAAACCCAGACGACGTCAAGAAACTGGGGGATGAATTAGGCCGCTTTGTCTTCGGGGAATAATGCCGCGAATCGAGATCTGGTCGCGCCTACCGCCCGCGATTCGCGCTCATCTGGTCGACCGGATGCGCGATCGCAAGATCAGCATCGATGATCTCAACCGGCTCCGCCTGTGGATGGAGTCGAAGCCGGATGTTCCGGAGGGACAGTGGTACAAGGATTTCGCTTCCTTTAAACTCTGCGGGGAAGGAAAGTATCCCAAAACCTTCCTCTTGGCAGGCCAAGCCGCCGAGGGACGAAAGCTCTGAAGCTTCACTTCATCCCCAGCGCCCTTAGCACACCTTCATCCGCCACCACTTTCCCATCTTTCTTCGTGACCACGCCAAACGATCCCGAGTAGTCCCACATCGTCCATCCAATCCCGTTGTGCTCGAATGCGGTGCGCGCATCGTGCAACCACGCGGCTCGGTCCTGCGGATCGGAATACTCCCGAAACACGCCAAACTCGTTGCACACCAGCGGAACCCCGCGCCGCCGCGCCCATTCCGCCGCCTGCTTCATTTCGGATTCAATGCGCGCAGCATCCCAGTGCTCGCGCCCATAGCGGATCACCTGCAGCCGGTCCACTTCATCCGGCACCAGCGCCGCCACGCGCTCCGCCGACTCCGGACTCGACGGATATTTCAAGTCGCGCAGCCAGTGCCAGTAATACGCGCCCCAAGTCGCGCCCTGATGAGTGAAAATGTGCGGCTCATAAAAATGAAAGTTGTAAATGATATTCGAATCGTGCAGCGGCTCCTGAAAAACCAGCTCATCGTCATCCGACCAGCGCGCGCCGGCGGCAATAATCGTGTGAGCAGGTGCGCCTTCACGGATCGCCGCCGCCAGCTTCACTTGCACACCCAGCCACCGATAGCGGTCCGTGAACTCCGGCTCATTCAGAATTTCCAGAAACACGCGTTCGGGATCCCACGTCGAGTAATGCGCGGCCAGCGCTCGCCAGAAATCGGCGAACTGCTCAACAAACTCGTCGTCTTTCGCCAGGCGCTCCTTGAAGTCGCTTTCCGGATGCAGATCGATCGCAACATAGAGGTCGTGGTCGAGGATCATCTTCACCGCCACATCCAGATAGCCCAGATATTCCGCTGGAATCTTATTGGGCTCGCGCGCTGTAAACATCGGCTGCGGATTCACGCTCAGCCGCACATGATCGAATCCCATGGACTTGATCAGCGCGATGTCTTCAGGGGTCGTCCAGCTCTGAAAATGTTCCGGCGTGTAGCCGCGCTTGTCATACACCTGCGCGAACCACTCACTGGCATTGATTCCCCGTTTCAATTTTTCAGCCCGCGCAAAAGCCAGCGGGACGCGGTAAGCCGACCCACTGCCAGCGCCGCGACCAGTCTGCGCCGTCGCGCCGCCCGTCAGCAAAACAGATAGCAGGAGGAACGCAGCCCGCAATTTCACTCGAACGATCCTTACTCGATTCATCGCCATTCGACCCATCGCAGCCAATCCCTTCGGCATTGATACACTGAATGCCACAGACTAGCCCATGCTTCCCTGCCAGCGCCATCTTTTCGATATCCCCGACGACGTCGCCTACCTGAACTGCGCCTACATGTCACCGCTGATGAAGCCGGCGCTGGAGGCCGGAGTGGCGGGGCTTGCCCGCAAAGCGCACCCGTGGGAACTCACTTCCGACAAATTTTTTACGGGCTCAGACGAATTCCGCGCAACCGCCGCGCAACTACTCGACTGCTCGACCGACTGCATCGCCATCGTGCCCTCGGCCAGCTACGGCATCGCCACTGCCGCGCGAAGTCTGCCGGCCAAAAAAGGCCAGAGCGTCCTCGTTCTCGCCGAGCAGTTTCCGTCGAACTACTATCCGTGGGAGCGACGGGGGGACGAAACCGGCGCTTCGCTGAAGGTCGTCGCGTGGCCGGAAAACAACGACTGGACCGCCGCCGTCCTAAACGCTCTGACGGACGACGTGGCCATCGCCGCGCTCCCGCACGTGCAGTGGACCAGCGGTGGAAGGCTCGACCTGGTTCGCATCGGCGCAGCTTGCCGCAAGGTCGGCGCCGCGCTCGCTCTCGATCTTACCCAATCCCTCGGCGCGCTGCCGTTCAGCGTACGCGACGTGCAACCGGATTTCGCCGTCGCTGCCAGCTACAAATGGCTGCTCGGACCCTACTCCGTCGGGCTTCTCTATATCGCTCCCAAATGGCAAAACGGAACGCCCCTGGAAGAGAATTGGATTCAGCGCGCTAACGCCCGCGATTTCGCGAACCTGATGTACACCGAAGATTACGACGCGGGGGCGCGGCGATTCGACATGGGCGAGCGCTCCAACTTCGCGCTGCTGCCCGCCGCCGTGCGCGCCATGAAGCAGTTGCTGGAGTGGAACGTCGCGCAAATCTCCGAGACCGCAGGCGCGCTCAATCGTCACCTGGCTGAAGCCGCGGCGGACCTGGGATTTTCCGCGCCCGCGGAACCATTGCGCGCGCCTCACTATCTGTCACTGCGGAGGAAAGCGGCGATTCCGAAAGAACTCCCCGAGATGCTCGCGAGAGAGAAAGTATTCGTCAGCGTCCGCGGAAGTTCGATTCGAGTGACGCCGCATGTCTACAACACGGTCGAGGACGGCGAGCGGCTCATCGCATGCCTGCGTCGGATCGCGACCTAAACTGCAAATTCGACGAACCTCGGGCAAGTGTGCGTCGGCGAGATAACGTAAGGTCTAGAACGCGCGGACGACACTTTCGGCAGTTGCCCGGCAGCGCCAAGCCTCGCTAGAGTGGTCCAATCGCGTCTCAACCGCGCGGTTTCCGGAGGGCCATCCTGCGATGAATTTGCTGCAATGGTTCAACCAGCACGCTGTCTCGTTCACCTTGATCCTGGCCTACATTCCATTGATTGCGACCGTGGTGACCACCATTGTCAGCTTGGTCCTGGTGCGCGCCACGTTGCGATACTCGGAGGCGAGCGACCGGAGCCTGACGCTCGCACGCGAGCAGTTCGAGCGCGAATGGGCGCCGGAGCTGCACATCAAATTGGAGCGGCTGTCCGCCCACGACGCAAGACTACTTGCCACGAACCTGGCGAAAATCTCTGTCCTGATGCAGATGGTGCAACTCCGCAAGCTGTCGATGGCCGTCCCGTCTTTGCGATGCTTCCTCAACGAGCCGCTGGTCGGCGGCACCACGTGGAGCGAGGATCTCGGGAAGCGCTTCTTTGCCTGCACTGGAGAGAACTACGAAGGCCAGATCGCCGCATCCATAACTTTTTACGCCGCCGGCCGCATGTACCGTACTGCGTGGTTCCGCTTTCAGGTACAGGTGGACAATGGGCATCTTCTTCGGCTCGATCCGGTAAATATCTCCGCGCACCGCGTGCGGGCGCTCGAGCCCCGCAACGGCACGGGAAGCAAACGCCGCGAACTCGTGAGGGATGTGGTTGAAGACGCTGCTGCCAAAAGCAACGGAGAAGCGGCTACGCCGGCAATCGGCTCGCGGGAGCGATGACCACCGCGGATCGTCTTGCGAGAACTACCCTTCTATTTCAGCGCCGTGGCTCGCCGCTGCGCCAGCGACGCCGCCTCGGTGGACGGATTATCTTTCGCCACCTGTTCGTAAATCTTCTTGGCCTCGTCTGGCTTCTGCCGCGACTCGTAGAAGCTGGCGAGTTCGAGCTGGGCGGTGGCTTTGCTGACGACGAGTGTAGGCTTATCGATCAACCGCTTGTAAAGATCGGCCGCTTGCGTGTCCTTATTCTCCGCTCGATAAACGGAAGCCAGCGCGAATTTGCCCAATGCCGCTAGGTCGGTGTTCGAAGAGCCAGCCGCCTGCTGCAAACTGCGCTCCGCTGCCGCGTAATCGCCAAGCTGGGACGAGGCCAATCCCACAAAATAGCGCGCCATGTCGGCAGTGTGGGTGTGCGGATACTTATCGACGATGGCCTGAAATTGCTTGCGCGCCGCCGTGGCACGCTCCTGCGACGACGCGAAGCTCTCCGTCCCCGGCTGCGCTGGCACGCCTGCCGGACGCACGGGCGTTTCAAAGGTGCGGACCGCCGTCGAAAACTCGGCGCTCGCCTTTTCGTCCTGCGTGTTGACGTAGTACCAGCCGCCAAACGCGATCGCTGCAATGACGACAACCGCAATCGCGGCGACAATCAGTTTTGACTGGTGTTCCACGGTCCAGTGGGCGGCGTTCTCCGCTGCTTCGAACGTGACCTTGCTGAAGCGGTCTTGTTTCAGTTGATGCCGGGTCTCTGCGCGCACGGGATTCCTTCTTCGCTCAAAGGTAGGATGACAATTGTTCAGTTTAACAGGGCGATTTCTAGAGCGTCAAAGCTTCCAGGTCGTTGGTCGCGAATCCAGTCGCATGCGCTAGTTCTCGGCGAACAATGGCGCTGAGTTCTTGCTCTACCTGGTAGCGTTCGCCGGAATCTGGAACTCCACGCCACGGTCGTCGTTGGCTTTGTGTGTGGCGGGGAGATCGAGGTCGGCGAGCAGGATTTTGCGGGTGCGGCCTGCGGCGAAGTCAAAGAGCGTGTCGCCCACGATGGCGTAGTTGAACACGTCGGACTGGTGGCCGTCTTTGAAGACGAGCACGGTCGAGGGCTGAGCGGCCACGGGCTCTTCCGGTTCACCCGAAGCTGGTCTGCGGAATGCGGCAGCTTTCGGAGGCGAATCGCGGTCCACAGCGCGTTTCGTGAGAAGGTCCGGGTTCCGGGGGCCGCGAGCGTAGGCGGAATCGACGTCGACTGAGTCATCGTCGTCTTCTTGGAGGTAGGGGACGGCATATGGGATGTAGGCCGGCACGCTAACGCCGATAGGGAAAAAGGCGTGGTCCCCGTGGCGGTGGTGGCGCCCTGAGAACGGACGATCAAAGAACAGCGGTGGATTCGGGTTCGCCGGAAAGAAGAAGTTGGAACAGCAGTTTCCAAAAACGGGCCGGCTGTTGCCAAAACCATTTGGCCCGAGGGACGTCACGCTGGCTCGGACACCAGGATTGGGGTTATCACTCCCGCCGAAGCCGAATGAAGTGACCGAGGCGGGGACACCGTGAATTTGGGCCTGAACGGGCAAACAGGCAGCGACAGAAAAGGGTAGCAAGAAAGAGAGCAGGAAACGGGATCGCATACGGGCCAGCATGGAAGCCTCCCCCGCGAAGGGTACGCCAATTCGGCGCCTAACTTATTAGAACTCAGCGCCGCCCCTAAAGTTGCGCGAAAATTCGCGTGGGGGGCACAAATCCACCGGTCATGCCGCGGTGACGGGCTCACGGGATGTCTTCTGGCGGAGTTCGAGCATGCGGTGGCGGACGTAGCCGTCCTCGGTTAAGTGGGCGGAAGCAACGGCTCTGCGGCTGGTTGCAACCATCTGGTCGAGCGGGCGGCGTTCGGGGAAATGCGGGTCGAGTTCCCGGCAGAATTCACAGGGCCGGCTGGACCGTGTGTCGAAGCGATGGATGATGGCTGTATCGATGTGTTCCACGGAGGCTCCTGGGGAAGGGCGAAAACGGCTTCGCCCGGTCTGTGGGCAGAGACAGAGTATTCTGCCGGGGCTGATTCATCAATTGTTGGACGAGGCCTTTGTACTACAAGGGACCGGACCTGTACAAGCCCTTGGTGGCGGGCGCAAATTCGCTGTTGAGCTGCGACTTCTGGCAAGATAAGGCACTTATCACTATTCTGGAGATCGTGTGAATCGCGCAGATACCAACCCGGGCACAGTGTTTTTTTTCGACGTGGACAATACGCTGCTCGATAACGATCGAGTGGCGGAAGATCTGAAACGGCACCTCACAAATAAAGTGGGCGAGGCCAGCGAGCAGCGCTATTGGGAAATCTTTGAGCAGTTGCGCACGGAACTGGGATACGCGGACTATCTGGGCGCGCTGCAGCGTTATCGAGTCGAGCGGCCGCGCGATCCAAAGCTGCTGGAAGTGTCGTACTTCATGGTGAATTATCCGTTTGCGAACCGGCTGTTTCCGGAGTCGCTGGATGCGGTGGAGTATGCGCGCCGGTTGGGGCGGGCGGTGATCCTGAGCGACGGCGATGTGGTTTTTCAGCCGCGCAAGGTGGACCGGTCGGGCCTGTACGAGATCTTCGAAGGCCACGTCTTGATCTATATCCATAAGGAACTGGAAATCGAGGATGTGGAGGCGAAGTATCCGGCGGCGCACTACGTGATGGTGGACGACAAGGTGCGTATTCTGGCCGCGATCAAGAAGTATTGGGGCGCACGGGTGACGACGGTGTTTCCGCGCCAGGGACACTACGCGTTGGATGCGGCGCTGGTGGCGCAGTATCCCAGTCCGGACATCACGCTGGACCGGATTGGGGAGCTGCAGAAGTATTCCCTGCAGCAGATTTTGGCAGCAGGAAAGTAAGAACCTATTCGGCTTCTTCTTCCTGCAACGCGCCGGCTCGAACCAGGCTTTCCAATTCCAGATTCAGACCGGCGCGGCTGGCCTCGGACAATTCCAGGAAGCGAAAAGGCTGCAGGCATCCCTGGGTGGCCCACATGGGAAACAACATTTGCGCGCGGCAACGGACGCTGAAGCCGAGGTGGAACAGGACTGTCACCCGAATGCCTTCGTCGAGTGGGTGTTCGAGCGAGACCAGCCCACCGTTGAGGGAGAGCTGGTTCATGCGGCCGCGGATCTGGCGTCCGTTTTCGAGCACCAACAGGGCCAGGATGGAGCCGCCAAGCTTGACGCGCGAGCCCCGTGGTCCTTTTTGCATGGCGGCGGTTGAGGACATTCTCCGTTCAATATTGCACCAGCCGGTCGCACCAGGGCAGGTTACGAAAGTCAAGCCGTCGGCGCTGGCCGCCCGTCTCCCGCCGCCCAGACGCGGCAAGCCGCGTCTCTACTGATATTTTCTTTCAGTTTGGCGCGACCGCACCGCGCATGCGAAAATGCTCCCCGGCGTTAAGGAGACAAATGATGAAACGAGTAGCAGTGCTGGCTTTGGCGGTTTGCATGACGATCCACGGCTTTGCGGAAAAGGGTTTTGCGCAAAAGGGCACGAAAGCCTCGGCTGGAGGCGCGGTCGATAAGGCCTACCTGCAGAAGATTTGGGATGGCTGGGCGACGCTCGATCCCGCTGGCCAGAAACAGTACTACGCGCAGGGCCCGCATGTGTTTTTCGACATTGCGCCCCTCAAGTATGGCAGCTGGGATGAGTATCAATCCGGCGTCGTGAAGGTACTCGAGGACTTCAAGGCCGCCCGCTGCACGGTGAATGACGACGCGCAGATTCACAAAAGCGGTGATGCTTACTGGATCACGGCCACAGTGGCATACGACATGACTCACAAGTCAGGGAAGCGCGACATGGGAAACTTCCGCTGGACCGCTGTCTTCGAAAAGCAGGATAGGAAGTGGCTGATCGTGCACGAGCACGTATCGGAGCCGCTGCCGTAGAGGAAGGATCGTGTGGTGACGGGGCTCCGCCCCGTCCGCGCCGGGTGCTGCTCGGCAGCCATCCTCACCGGTACCCCTTCCAGAAAAAGTACGCCGTCATTGCCGTTCCCACCGCGACCACAAAGCCGCGAATCCACGCCGGCGGAAGCTTCTGGGCGTAGTGGGCGCCGAAGTATCCGCCGAAAAGCGCGCCCACGATCATGACGCTGCCCTCTCTCCAAACCACAGCACGGGCCACAATGAAGGTGATGACCGCGATGCCGTTGATGATCCCGCCGAGCACGACCTTCAAGGCGTTCATGGCGTGGATGTCGGTCATGCCGAGTGCTGCCAGCATCGCGAGGTTCAGAATCCCAACTCCGCCACCGAAGTAGCCCCCGTACACCGCGACGACCAGCTCAAAGATTACCGCGATAGCCAAAGCCGAGTTGGAAGCATCCTTGGCCATGGAGCCCCGGGAGCCGCGTGCCAGGCGGCCACCGAACATAAACAGCAGCGTGGCTCCCAGCATGAGCCAGGGCAGAACGCGCAGGAAAGTCCGCGGGGGCGTGTGCAGCAAAAGGTAGGCGCCGGCGATGGCTCCAATCACGCTCGTGACAGCGAGCGGAATCATGACGCGGCGCGAAATGTCGAGATGTTTGCGATAGGCGCCGGAGCTGGCCGTAACTCCAACCCAGAGCGCCACGGTATTGGTGGCATTGGCCGCGATGGGAGCGACTCCGGTGAACATCAGAGCCGGGAAGGCGATGAAGCTGCCGCCGCCAGCGACGGCGTTAAGCGCGCCGCCGAGAGCGCCAGCGAAAAAGAGGAAGATTGCGGTTTGCAGACCCAAATACAAGATGTATCACAACCACAACCCACATAGGGATGGACGCCCCCGGAGCCGCCGCACTCACGTGCTAGAATCGTTACTGTGACGCCCGGAACCGATGCTTCCTGATATCGACAAGTTGCTGGAGCTGCAGTTGGCGGACAAAGAGATCCGCAAACTGCAGGACGAAGTCGCCGCGCTCCCAAAACGCGTGGCGGTGATTGAACAAAAACTGGCTGGAACCAACGCACAGCTGGAAAAGGCGCGGAATACAGCCAAGGGCGACGAGACCAACCGCAAGAAGTTCGAATCCGCCATTAAAGATCTGCAAGCCAAAATTTCCAAGTATCGCGACCAGTCCCTCGATGTTAAAACCAACGATCAGTACAAAGCGCTGCTCCACGAGATCCAGTTTGCCGAGCAGGAGATCCGGCTGAACGAAGACCGCATCCTGGAGGTGATGGTCAACGTCGAGGTGCGCGAGAAGGAAGTTAAAGCGGCTGAGGCCGAGCTGCAGGCGGAGACGGCTGAGATCGAAAAGGAAAAAGAAGACGCGCGAAAAGTTACCGCGGAAGATCAGAAAAAGCTCGCCGAGTGGAACGCCAGGCGCGACGGCCTGCGCCAGGGGATTTCCGAAGATATTCTTCGACACTATGACCGCGTGGCGAAGTTTCGCGGCAGTGGCCTGGCGGAAGTGCGCGACCACAAATGCATGGGCTGCCAGGTGATGTTGCGGCCGCAGACCTACAACGAAGTGCGGAACGGCGAGAAGGTAATGGTTTGCGAATCGTGCCAGCGAATTTATTACTACAATCCCGCGAACGAAGTGAAGCCGGAGCAGGAAGTCGTGACGGTCACCGGAAGAAAACGCGCCCGCCCCAAGGCGGATGCGCCGCAGGCATGGTTCTACCGTCCGGATTACGGCGAGGAGGGCGAGGTGCTGCTGGCGTTTACCAATAGCGGCGGCAGCTCGACTCGGCGCATCTACGAAATGCACACCGGGCGCCAAGTGGGCGGTGTGATGCTGCGCGAAGGAAGTTACCGCCTCGCGTTTCCCGAGGACCTCACCGACGCCGCGCTCCGCCTCAATGGCCATTGGGAAGAAAAAGAAATCGACGAGTGGGGTTCTGAGATACCTTCGAATACGCTCGACCTGCTTCATAAAGATCTGCTGGCCATCCAGCGCGAGCACAGATCGAGCCACAAGGACCATTCCGCTTCTCCGGCGGAACAAACGGCTGCCCGCTAGATTCTCACCATTCACCGCGTCGGGAAAACGGAATCTCGCTTCCCACAGCAACTGTCGAGCTGCGCTCGGCTTGGACAGCCGAGGGCGGCTGTCCCCACGCAGGTCGCGGCAGCCTTGGGTTCGCTATAACATTCTATCCATGTCGAAAAAGCGCGCCGTCTCCGCCAAGCATGCGGAGCTTTCCGTAAAACTCTCTTCACGAGGCGTTGCCCGCCTGCAAGGTCGACACCCGTGGGTTTACCGCTCGGACGTCGATCTGGTCGGGGCGAACGCTGAGGCAAGCGACGTGCCCCATGGCTCCGTCGTTCGCGTCTTCGACCCGCGCGGCAAATTCCTGGGCACAGCCCTCTACAGTTCTTCGTCGCAGATCGCGATTCGCATGATCTCTCACGGCTCCGTGGCCGATCTGCCCGCACTGGTCGCGGAGCGCATTCGTGCCGCCATCGCCTACCGCAAGGAACTCGTCTCCAACACCGACGCCTACCGCATCGTCTTCAGCGAAGCCGATTTTTTGCCTGGCCTCATCGTCGATCGCTATAACGACGTGCTCTGCCTGCAAATTCTCACCCAGGCCATGGACTCCGCACCGGTGCGCGCAGCCATCGTACAAACGCTGCGCGAAGAGCTGCAACCAGAGGGGATCGTGGAGCGCGTCGATCCGCGCATTCGGGAACTCGAGCAACTGCCGCCGCGACCGTCCGGACTGCTGCAAGGGGAGAAGAGCTCGACTGTCATCAGCATGAACGGCGGGAGGGTGAACGGAGACGAGACGACCGGCGTCCGCTTTCACTACGACGGCCTCGAAGGCCAGAAGACCGGCGCGTTTCTCGATCAGCGGGAAAACTACGCCGCCGCGGCGCAATACGCGCACGGCGAAGCGCTCGACGCCTTCTGCTACCAGGGCGGATTCGCGCTGCACCTGGCTGCGAAGTGTTCGAGCGTTACCGGAGTGGACAGCTCGCGTCCGGCACTCGAAATGGCGGAAAAGAACGCGACCCTGAACGCCCGCGAAATCGAATGGATCGAAGGGAACGCCTTCGACCTCCTGAGGGAATACGCCGCCGCGAACCGGCGCTACGACACCATCGTTCTCGATCCGCCGGCATTCGCCAAGACCAAGCGTGACCTCGAAAAGGCCCTGGGCGGCTACAAGGAACTCAACCTGCGCGCCATAAAGATGCTGCGCCCCGGAGGGATTCTTGTCACCTGCTCCTGCTCCTTTCACGTAGGTGGCGCCGACTTCCTCGAAGTGGTGGCCGACGCGGCCCGCGATGCCCACAAATCTTTGCGCGTGGTCGAAAACCGCGGAGCGGCGAAAGATCATCCAATGTTGCTCAATGTTCCTGAAACCAACTACCTAAAGGCCCTGATATTGATCTTAAGTGATTGAATAATAAGCATATAAATACTTGACAATAATGCACTAATATTTTATGCTTGCATAACACTAATTGACAACCCGGGAGCTTCCGTAAAGCTCCCCGAATGAACTTCAAGTAGGAGGATTTAAGTTATGACTTTGATTACGCGTTATGACCCGTTCCGTGAGTTCGTCACTCTCCAAGACCGCATGAACCGCTTGTTCCGCGACCCCCGCGGGCCCGAAGGGCAGGATGAATCTCTAACCTCGACCGCGTTTGCTCCGCCCGTGGACGTCTACGAGGACGAGCACAACATCACCTTGAAAATCGAAGTGCCGGGAATCGACGAGAAGGACATCGATGTCCGCATCGAGGGCAACACGCTGACCGTGCACGGCGAGCGCAAGTTCGAGAAGGAAGAAAAAGAGGAGAACTACCGCCGAGTGGAGCGGCAGTACGGCAGCTTCACCCGCACCTTCACTCTCCCCAACACCGTCGACCATGACAGCGTTCAGGCCGACTACGAAAAGGGTGTGTTGAAGGTCAAGCTGGCCAAGAAAGCCGAAGCCAAGCCGAAGCAGATCAAGGTAAACGTAGGCAGCCAGAAGACGCTGGAGGCCAAGGCGCCAGGCAAGGCTGCATAAGCGGTTCGTGTGGTGACGGGGCTCTGCCCCGTTTAGCCGGGCCAAGCCCGGCAGATGTAAACTCAGCGGGAGGCGAGACAACGCCTCCCGCTTTATTTGAAAGTCATAATCAAGCTGTCATCCCTGAGCGAAGCGAAGGACCTCTGCATTCTTTCGCTGCCACCAAACCGCATAGGTTCTTCGCTTCGCTCAAAATGACATGTCAATAGAGGGAGTAACCCCGTGCCCATTCGTTGGGATAAATTCACAGTAAAGGCGCAAGAGGCCGTCCAGCGCGCGAACGAGCTCGCCTCCGAGCACGGCAATCCGGAACTTGCCCCCGCCCATCTGTTGGCCGCGCTGGTCGAGGACCGCGAAGGCATCGTTCCGCCGGTGCTCGAAAAGATCGGCATCGGGCCGCAGGCCGTGCTTAGCGACCTCTACAAGGAAATTGAGAAGCTGCCCAAAGTCTCGGGCAGCAGCGGCGCGAATCAGCCGTCCATGTCGTCGCAGATCAACCAGGTCCTCGAGAAATCTTTCAAAGAAGCCGACACCTTCAAAGACGAATACGTCTCGACCGAGCACATCTTACTAGCGTTGACGAGTCTGAAGCGCGATCCGGCGCAGGAACTGATGGCGCGCCACGGCGCGACCCACGACGCCATCTTGAAAGCGCTCACTGCTGTCCGCGGATCGCAACGCATCACCGACCAGAATCCGGAAGCGAAGTACCAGGCGCTCGAACGTTATGCCCGCGACCTCACCGAGCAGGCGCGCCGCGGCAAGCTCGATCCGGTCATCGGACGCGATGAAGAAATTCGCCGCGTCGTGCAGGTGCTCTCGCGGCGCACCAAAAATAATCCCGTGCTCATTGGCGAGCCGGGCGTCGGCAAGACCGCCATCGTCGAAGGCCTCGCGCAGCGCATCATCTCCGGCGACGTGCCCGAGGTCCTGAAGAACAAGCGCGTCGTCGCGCTCGATTTGGGCGCCATGCTAGCCGGCGCAAAATATCGCGGCGAATTCGAAGACCGCCTGAAAGCGGTCCTGAAGGAAATCGAAGACTCGCAGGGCAAAATCATCCTCTTCATAGACGAGCTGCACACGCTCGTCGGCGCCGGCGCAGCCGAAGGCGCTATCGACGCTTCGAACATGTTGAAGCCGGCGCTCGCCCGTGGAGAGTTGCGCGCTATCGGCGCCACCACGCTCAACGAATATCGCAAGTACATCGAGAAAGACGCCGCGCTCGAACGCCGCTTCCAGATCGTTTTCGTGGGCGAGCCAAATGTTGAAGACACCATCGCCATCCTGCGCGGGCTGAAGGAAAAGTACGAAGTCCATCACGGCGTGCGCATTAAAGACTCGGCCATCGTCGCGGCCGCAGCGCTCTCGCACCGCTACATTTCCGACCGCTTCCTGCCCGACAAAGCCATCGACCTGATCGACGAGGCCGCGTCCTCGCTGCGCATCCAGATCGATTCCATGCCCACCGAGATCGATCAGCTGGAACGGCGGGCCACGCAACTCGAAATCGAAAAGCAGGCGCTCACGAAAGAAGACGACGCCAATTCGAGAGAGCGCCTCGGCAACGTCGAGAAAGAACTGGCCGGCATTCGTGAACAATCGAACGCGCTCAAAGCCAAGTGGAAGCAGGAAAAAGACGTCATCGCGAAAGCGCGCGCCCTGAAAGAAAGACTCGAGCAACTCAAAATCGAAGAAGCGGCAGAAGAGCGCAAAGGAAATCTGGAGCGCGTGGCGCAGATCCGCTACGGGCTCATCCGCCAGACCGAAGAAGAATTAAATAAAGTCACTGCGCAGATCGACGGCAAGGCCGGGCATCGCATGCTGAAAGAAGAAGTGGACGAAGAAGATGTTGCCAGCATTGTCTCCAAGTGGACC
>Ga0209701_10001503_pt1 | contig 14968 bp, 12 predicted proteins | sample CZO8metaG_4_FD_188356 | JGI IMG/M metagenome (GOLD analysis project Ga0209701, IMG submission 188356) | Vadose zone soil microbial communities from the Eel River Critical Zone Observatory, Northern California, USA - CZOApr15con2H3.8 metaG... | ecosystem: Environmental > Terrestrial > Soil >...
TCAGGCCTCCACCACCAGCCCCTCGTGCAGGCGGAGCCGGCGCGGCATCCGCTCCGCCAGGCGGGGGTTGTGGGTCACGACGATGGCGGCGATGCCGAGCCGCCGGTTCAGATCGAGGAGCAGCTGGTGGATGCCCTCGCCGGTCGCCTCGTCGAGGTTGCCGGTCGGCTCGTCCGCGAGCAGCAGGCGGGGCTTGAGCACCAGCGCCCGGGCGAGCGCGACCCGCTGCTGCTCTCCACCGGACAGCTCCCCAGGCCGGTGGTCCAGCCGGTGACCCAGGCCGACCAGCTCGAGCACCTCGCGCGCAACCTGCTCGGCCTCGTCGCGCGGCAGCCGGCTGATCAGGCCCGGCATGGCCGTGTTCTGCAGCGCCGTGAACTCCGGCAGGAGGTAGTGGAACTGGAAGACGAACCCGACGTTCCGGTTGCGGAACCGCGCCAGCGGCTCCTCGCCCATCTCGAAAGCGTCCTGGCCGTCGTAGAGCACGTTCCCGGCGGTGGGCGGATCCAGGGTGCCCACCACGTGCAGGAAGGTGCTCTTCCCCACCCCGCTGGGACCGACCAGCGAAGCCATCTCCCCGGCGCGCAGCGAGAACGAGGCGCCGCGCAGGACGTGGATCTCCTTCTCGCCCAGCCAGTACGACTTGTGCAGGCCGCGCCCCTCCAGGAGCGGCGCCTCCACGCGCGCCGCGGGGGAAGGCTCGACGGGAAGGGCCGCCTCCATCACTCCTCCCGCAGCCCGTCCACCGGCGAGAGCCGGCTCGCCTTGGTGGCCGGGTAGAGCGTGGCCAGGTAGCTGAGCGCCACCGCGATGGCGGCCACCATGAGGAACTGCCCGCCGTCGACGTTCACCGGAAGGTTGCTGATGTAATAGACGTCGGGGTCGAGCTGCAGGCCGAAGCGCTCGATGAAGGAGCACGAAGCCAGGCCGAGCAGGAGGCCCATGGCGGTGCCGATGCCGCCGATGGCGATCCCCTCCAGCACGAAGATCTTCATCACGCTCGAGTCGCGCGCGCCCATCGACTTGAGGATGGAGATCTCTTTCGTCTTCTCCAGCACCAGCATGATGAGCGTGGAGAGGATGTTGAAACAGGCGACCAGCACGATGAAGGTCAGGATGATGGCCATCGCCAGCTTCTCCAGCTTGAGCGCGGAGAAGAGGTTGCGGTTCAGCTCGGCCCAGTCCTTCACCCGGTACGGGAACCCACCCAGGGCGGTCACCAGGCGGCGCCCCTCGGCGCGCGCCGCGTCGACGTCGCGGAACTTCAGCTCCAGGCCGGTGATGTTGTTGCCCATGCGGAAGAACTTCTGCGCCTCGGGGATCCCGATGTAGGCGAACTTGGAGTCGTACTCGTACATCCCCGAATAGAGGATGCAGGCGACGCGAAACGAGCGCGAGCGCGGGATGGGTCCGGTGGGGCCCATGTCGCCGAGCGGCGTGATGACCTGCACGACGTCGCCGACCCAGGCGCGCAGCGAGTGCGACATCTCCTTGCCGATGCAGATGCCGGGCATCTCGCGCAGCGCCTCGGGCGAGACGCCCTTGGCCAGCTCGTCCGGGTGCGACTGCTTCCGCTCGTAGGTGTCCTGCAGGTACTGCTCGCCGTCGCCGAGGAGCTGCGCCGAGGGATGCGGCTTGGCCGCGGTGAGCGGGATGCTGTGAGGCTCGGAGACCCAGGACAGCTCGCCGGCGATCACCTGCCGCGGCAGCTCGTTCACGCTGCCAGCGGTGGCGGGGTCGATCCCCTTCAGCTCCGCGCCGGTGGGCGTCTGCCCCTGCGAGAGGATCACCTCGTTCAGGATGAACGGGCTCGCGCCGGCGATGCCGGGCACGGACAGCGCCTTGGGCATCACGGCCTTCCACTCGCTGAAGTCCGACGAGTACTTGAGCAGCAGCGCGTGGGCGTTGGTGCCGAGGATCTTCTTCTTGAGGTCGGCCTCGAAGCCGCTCATCACCGACAGCACCACCGTCAGCGCCCAGACTCCGACCGCGACTCCGGCGATGGAGATGGCGGTCATCACCGCCGTGGCGGGCCGCTTGCGACGCTGCCCCGGCGCGAGATGGGCGAGCTGCGCGCGCGCCTGCACCCAGCGGCCGACGAGCAGCAGCGCCGCCACCACGGCGGCGGCGGAGACCGCGAGCGCGAGCGCGTCCGTCCGCATCGCCGCGATCACGTTCGGTGGGCCGGAGAGCCCGGCGCGCGCGCGGGCCACCTGGTCCCAAGCCCGCGTCCACACGCCCGCCGCGAAGAGCAGGCCGGGCGGCACCAGCCCGAGCGCGACCAGGAGCGCCACGGTGCGGCGGTTGAGGCGCAGGTGCGTGCGCGCGATGCCCGCCTCGAAGGCGAAGCGCAGGTCGGGGCTGGAGGAGGCCCCCAGGAGCACTCCGAAGGAGGCGCCCCACAGCCCGAGCAGCCAGGCGCCGGCGCCGGTGAAGGCGGCCCAGAGGAACAGCTCGCGCGTATCGGCGAAGAACTTGTCGTACGAGAACGACGGCGGCTTCATCCGGTGCAGCACCAGGAACGCCACCACCGCGAGGGACAGCGCCGCCGCGCCCAGCTCGCGCCAGGCGAACCCGCGCGCGAGGAAGCTGACCAGGAACCCGGCGAAGAGGAAGGCGAGCGCCTCGGCGCCGAAGGAGAGCCCGATCACGGCGTCCGGCGAGAGCACCGTGCGCGCCGAGAGCAGGTGGCGGATCGCGAGCTGGGCGGCGAACGCTGCGACGAACAGCCACAGCGCGACCAGGAACGCGCGCACCCGGAACCGCTTCATGCGCCCTCGCCCTGCTCGGGCTTGAGCAGCGGGAACAGCACCACGTCGCGGATGCTGGGCGAATCGGTGAACAGCATCGCCAGCCGGTCGATCCCGATGCCCTCGCCGGCGGTGGGCGGCATCCCGTGCTCCAGGGCCCGCACGTAGTCGTGATCGTACGGCATCGCCTCCTGGTCGCCCCGGCGCGCCGCCTCGACCTGGGCGCGGAAGCGGGCCTCCTGATCGCGCGGGTCGTTCAGCTCGCTGAAGGCGTTGGCGATCTCCATCCCTCCGGCGAACGCCTCGAAGCGGTCCACCAGCCGCGGCTCCGAGTCGCGCTTGCGCGCGAGCGGCGAGACCTCGATGGGATGGTCGACCACGAACACGGGACGGTCCTCCGGGAGCTTCGGCTCCATCAACGCCTCGAACGCCCAGGCGATCTGCTCACCCGTAGACGCCGTGCGGGCCAGCTTGTTCAGGTGCTCCCGGTCGGTGACCTTGGCCGCCCACTGCTCGCGGGAGAGGCGCGCGAGCCCGTCGAGCTGCTCGGTCGCGGAAGAGCCACCCACCCCGTACGCCTTGGCCACCTCGCCCACCATCGAGACGCGCGGCCAGGGCGGGCGCCAGTCGATCTCCACCCCTTGGTAGGGCACGATCAGGTTGCCCGTCACCTCCAGCGCCAGACGCGCGATCAGCTCCTCGGTGAGCTTCATCAGGTCTTCGTAGGTGGCATAGGCCTGGTAGAACTCGACCATGGTGAATTCGGGGTTGTGCTTGCGGTCGATCCCCTCGTTCCGGAAGATCCGGCCCACCTCGTAGACCCGCTCCAGGCCGCCCACGATCAGCCGCTTGAGGTGCAGCTCGGTCGCGATGCGCAGCTTGAGGGTCAGGTCGAGCGCGTTGTGGTGCGTCTCGAACGGGCGCGCCGCCGCCCCGCCCGCCTGCTCCGGCGTGTGCAGCACCGGGGTCTCCACCTCGACGTAGCAGCGCTCCTCGAGGAACCGGCGCAGTCCGCTGATGAGCTTCGCGCGGCGCCGGAAGGCCTCGCGCACCTGCGGGTTGACGGCCAGGTCCACGTAGCGCTGCCGGTAGCGCGTCTCGACGTCCGAGAGGCCGTGCCATTTCTCCGGCAAGGGCCGCAGCGCCTTGGTGAGGAGCCGGAAGCCGCCCTGGTCCGCCTCGATGGACAGCTCGCCGGTCTTGGTGCGCATCGCGCGGCCGCGCACCCAGGCGATATCCCCGAGGTCGAGCAGCTTGAGCGCCTCGTAGGCCTCCTCGCCCACCTTGTCCTTCTTGATGAAGGCCTGCAGGTCGCCGGTGCGGTCGCGCAGGGAGAGGAAGGTCACCTTGCCCATGGTGCGGATGGCCATCACCCGGCCGGCGAGCGAATACGCCGGCGTGTACTCCTTCTCGAGCACCTCGGCGGTGTCGCCTCCGTGCACCTCTTTGACGTGCTCGGCGGTGGAGCCGACCTGGACCGCGTTCCCGTACGGGTGCTGCCCGCGCGCGCGCAGGTCGCGCGCCTTCTCCTCGCGCAGCCGGATCTGGTCCTCGATCGAGCTGGTGGCGCCGGGTGTCGGCTTCTCGGACATCGGAGCGGGTGTTCTATCGCTCAAGCCGCGGCGGTGTCACCCGAATCCAGGGCGGTTCTCGAGAGTACGTGTTCCACCTACCCTCGAAAGTCTGGCCGCCCGCCCGCCGGCACCGGTATCCTGCCGACGTGCTGAAGCGCACCCGCAAGGCGCTCGTGCGAGCCGCGCTGCTCGGCGTGGGCGCTCTCTGCCTCGCCGCGGGTCTATTCTTCCTGACGCTCCCCTCGGTGGAGCCCCTGCGGATCGAGAACCCTCGCGCCACCGCGCTGATGGACGCGCGATCGAGAGAGGCGATGGATCACCACCGCCTTCCCCGGCGCGTGCACACCTGGGTCCCGATGGCGCGCATCTCGCCCTGGCTGCGCCGCGCGGTGGTGAACAGCGAGGATGCCCGCTTCTACGAGCACGACGGCTTCGACATGACCGAGGCCGAGGCCGCGCTGGAGCAGGCGGCGGAACGCGGGCGGCTCGGCCGGGGCGCCTCGACCATCACCCAGCAGCTGGCCAAGAACCTCTGGCTCGGCGATGAGCGCACCCTCTGGCGCAAGCTGCGCGAGTACTTCCTCGCCCGGCGGCTGGAGGACCTGGGGAAGCGCCGCGTGCTGGAGCTGTACCTGAACGTGGCCGAGTGGGGAGATGGAGTCTACGGCGCCGAAGCGGCGGCCCGGGCGTGGTTCAACAAGCCGGCGGTGGAGCTGTCGCCCGAGGAGTCGTCGGTGCTCGCGGCGATGCTCCCCGCTCCGCGCCGGCGCAATCCGCTGCGGCCCAACGCGCGCCTGCGCAAGCGCGCCTTCGAGATCCTCGAGCTGTACGGGCTGTACCAACAGCTCGGGCCCGAGCAGCTGCAGGATTCCCGCGGCCGACTGGCGGACATGCTTGGAGTTCCCGAGGTCGCCGCCTCCAGGTAGCCCGGAGGACAGGCGCTCGCGCGGTATGTCCTCGATCGCCCCGAGGTGGTGCGCGGCAGGCGTGACACCCATGTCTACCGGCTCTAGGCGTGTAGCGCCTGCCGGTCCTGCGGGGACAGCTCGGTCCACTTCTTGCCGACCAGCGGCGACAGCCTCGCCTTCCACTCGCCGCCCAGGTCGACCAGCGAGGCGACGACGGAGTCGCGGAAGTAGGTCTGCACGCTGGGATCCACGAAGGTCACACGCACCCCGCTGGTGCCGATCGTGATCTCCATGTCGCAGTCGTCGCACTCGCTGCACTCCAGGGTGCCCGACTCGCGGACCTGCCCGATGTGCGGCCACTCGTGGTCGAGGTCCTTGTCCAGCGCATCCTTCCAGAGGTGCACCTCGAGCCCGGTGCGCTTCTCGATCTGGTGCTTCAGATCGATCAGCGAGGGCGTTTTCCCGGAGAACGTCACGTCATAGTGGATGATGGCCACGTCTTACACCTCCGCCTCGGGGGAGCTGCCCGGCCGATCCTTGCGCCGCACGCCGAGCAGGTAGGGTTGGATGAACTGATCGAGATCTCCGTCGAGCACCGCATCGGGGTTCCCGCTCTCCACGCCGGTGCGCACGTCCTTCACCATGCGGTAGGGCGCGAGCACGTAGTTGCGGATCTGCGACCCGAAGGAGATGTCCGCCTTGGACGCTTCCACCTTGTCGCGCTCCGCCTGCTGCTTGCGCAGCTCCAGCTCGTAGACCCGCGAGCGCAGCACCTTCCAGGCCATGTCGCGGTTCTTGTGCTGGCTGCGCTCGTTCTGCATCGAGACCACGATACCCGTGGGCAGGTGGGTCAGACGAATGGCCGAGTCCGTCTTGTTCACCTTCTGTCCGCCGGCGCCCGAGCTGCGGAAGGTGTCGGTGCGCACGTCCGCCGGGTTGATCACCACCTCGATGTCCTCGTCCACCTCGGGGTAGACGAACACCGAGGCGAAGCTGGTGTGCCGGCGCGCGTTCGAGTCGAAGGGCGAGATGCGCACCAACCGGTGCACGCCGACTTCCGCCTTGAGCCACCCGTAGGCGTGGTCGCCGCGCGCGATGAACGAGGCGTTCTTCAGGCCCGCCTCCTCGCCCGGCTGGAAGTCGCCCGGCTCGACCTCCCAGCCTTTGCGCTCCGCGTAGCGCTTATACATCCGGTAGAGCATCTGCGCCCAGTCCTGCGATTCGGTGCCCCCGGCGCCGGCATTGATCTCCACGATGGCGTTGAGGTGGTCCTGGGGGCCGCTCAGCATGCGCGACAGCTCGAGCCGCTCGACGCCCTGCCCCGCCTCGCGCGTGGCGACCCTCGCTTCCGCCCGCGCCTGCTCGTCGTTCGCTTCCTCGGCCAGCTCATGGAGCGCGAGCGCGTCCTCCAGCCGCTCCTTCTCGCGCTCGAACGAGGCGATCGCCAGCTCGAGCTGGCTCTTCTCCCGGGAGAGGTGCTGGGCGCGCTTCTGGTCCTCCCAGAAGCCGGGCTGCACGCTCTCGCGCTCGATCAGCTCGACGCGCGCGCGCTTCCGCTCGATGTCAAAGCGACCCCCGCAGCGCCTCAAGGCGCCGCGAAAGCTCGTCCAGTTCAGGAGAAGGGGAGGCCATCGCTCCGCAGGGTAGCGGACTGTCGCGCGCAAAGGAACTGTCAATCCCCGACCATCCCCTGGCGGCCGAGCAAGCGCCGTTCGGCGGCGGCCATGCGGCGGGCCTCCTGCGCGGTGTGGTGGTCGTGCCCGAGGCAGTGGAGGAGCCCGTGCGCGAGCAGCCGGCGCAGCTCGGCGGCCAGGCTCCAGCCGCCCTCCCGGGCCTGCCGGCGGGCGGTGTCGAGCGAGATGACCACGTCCCCGATCGAGGCGCCGTGCTGCGGGAAGGAGAGCACGTCGGTGGGGCGATCCTTCCCGCGCCAGTCGCGGTTCAGCGCGCGCATGCGGCGGTCGGAGACCAGGGTCAGCGAGACTTCGCGCGAGAGGCGCAGCGCGGCCAGCTGCTCCTTCGCGGCGGCGCGCAGGACCCTCGCCGCGTGCCCACCTCCCCTCACCTCGACGGACAGCCGGACGCTGGCGGCCGGGCGCCGGCGCCGCCGGCTGGCCCCCTTCTCCGCTGCGACGATTCGACCCATCGACGGCTGCTTTCGCTCGAGGCCCGGCAACGCATCCCATACTGCCCGGGCCATGAAAAGCGCAGCGCCGCCGGATCTGGCGGCGACTAGCTGTCAAATTGCAGGTTCGGAACCGGCCAGCCGACCGAGCGTCCCCTTCCGTTCCTGCCGGATCGTCGTTAGATCAGGGCCGAACCGGAGGCCCCCCGCCCCGATGCGCCGCTGGCCGTACATCCTGGTCGTCGACGACGACGCCGACTTCCGCGAAGGCCTGCGCGCCGCCCTGGAGATGAAGGGCTACCAGGTCGAGGAGGCAGGGAACGGCAAGGACGCGCTGGAGCGGATCGAGAAGAAGCCGCCCCTCCTGGTGCTGCTCGACCTGCAGATGCCGGTGATGAACGGCCGCGAGTTGCTGCAGAAGCTGCGCGCGGCGCCCGACACCAAGGACGTGCCGGTGGTGATCATCTCCGGCTTCGGCTTCGAGTGGGAGGCCGAGCTGATGGGCGCGCAGGGCTACGTCGGCAAGCCCTTCGAGCCCGAGGAGCTGGAGCGCACCATCGCAGCGCTGCTGCGTCCCCGCCTGGTCAGCGTCCGGGCCGGCCCCGCTCCGGAGAAACAGAGGTAAAGTCGCGAAGTCCGCGCTCTGAAAAGCGCAGCGCCGCCCTATCGGCGGCGACTGGCGCGGATGCGCTTCTCCTCGTCCATCAGGGCGGAGATACGCTCGCAGAAGAGGTCCGAGCACTTCTTGTGATGGGTGAGGCGCGTCTCGGGGGGGAACGCGGAGAGGTCGATCGGCTCGCCGAACACCGCGATGATCGGATCGCGGCCGCGCAGGTTGGCGGCGATCTCGCGGAGCAGCTTGTTGGAGAGCCCGGTGACGAAGGCCGGCACCACGACCAGGGGCCGCGACTTGAGCGCCACCTCGCCGGCCCCCGGTTGCGCCGGCAGTAGCTGGTACGGGTCCGGTCCCTTGTTGCGCGTGCCCTCCGGGTGGAAGCCGACCAGGTTGCGGGGGCGCCGCAGCTTGTCCAGCACCAGGGAGAGGCTGTAGCGGTTGAACCCCTTCGACCGCGGCTTGCGGAAGAAGGGCGGGAACATCGACCCGCCCGAGAGCAGGAGGCAGATGAGCAACCCCAGCGGGTTCTCGTAGAAGAAGTTGGCCCGCACGGGGAAGGACGTCCGCCAGCGCTTCCTCCAGGTCCGTACCAGGATCAAGCCCAGCACGAACAGGTCGAAGAAGGTGCGGTGGTTGGCGACCAGCAGGATGGACGCGTCGGGCGGGATGGACTCGAGGCGCTCGAGCCCCCGGACCACGAGCCGGCGGCGGATGAGGAGCCCGAAGATCGGCTCCAGGATCCACCGCTGCCAGAGCGCGCCGAGGTCCGACCCGCCGCCGACGTTCGCCCAGCGCATGACGCGGAACGCGAGCCGCTCGAAGGGCGCGAGCGCCTCGAACGGCGGCGCGGCTGGGGATCGTTCGCGCGGCTCTGCGGCGGGCAGCTCGGCCACGGACGTTCTATACCGCGCCGGTCAGAATCCCGGGACCAGCTTGGCGATGATCTCCTTCATGATCTCGCTGGTCCCGCCGCCGATGCTGAGCAGCCGCGCGTCGCGGAAGGCGCGGGCCACCGGCGTCTCCACCACGTACCCCATGCCGCCGTGGAACTGCATGCAGTCGTAGACCACGCGCTGGATCAGGTCGCCGGTGAAGAGCTTCGCCATGCTGATCTCCTTCACCGCCGGCTCCTTGCGCGCGAACAGGTCGCACGCCCGGTACGTGAGCCAGCGCGCCGCCTCGATCGAGGTGAGGTGCTCGGCGAAACGGTGCCTCCACACCTGGAACTTGATCAGCGGCTTGTCGAACGCCTGGCGCTCGTTTCCATAGCGGAGCGACTCCTGGACCATCTGGTCCATCCCGGAGACGGCTCCGATGGCCGCCATCAGCCGCTCGCCCTGGAAGTTCGTCATCACGTGGTAGAAGCCCTGGTTCTCCTCGCCGAGCAGGTAGCGGGCGGGGATCCGGCAGTCCTCGAAGAAGAGCAGCGCGGTGTCGCTGGAGAGGTTGCCGAGCTTCTGCAGCTTCTTCGAGACGGAGAAGCCCTTCACGTCGGTGGGGAAGGTCACCAGCGAGATCCCGCCGTAGCCCGGGCCGCCGGTGCGCACCGCGAGAGTGATGAAGTCCGCGCGCGTCCCATTGGTGATCCACATCTTCGCGCCGTCGATCACGTAGTCGTCGCCGGAGCGCCGGGCGGTGGTGCGCAGGTGCGCGACGTCGCTGCCCGCGTCGGGCTCGGAGATGCCCAGGGCGGCGATCTTCTCGCCGGCCAGCGCCGGGGCGAGGAACTCCTTCTTCTGCTCGGCGGTGCCGATCTCCTGGATGATCGGGGTGGCGATCTGCGACTGCACCAGCACCGCCATGTTCACGCCCGAGTTGCGGCTGTGCACCAGCTCCTCGGCCAGGACCACCGCGTGCCAGAAGTCGCCTCCGGAGCCGCCCACCTCCTCCGGGTAGTTCACGCCCAGGGCGCCCAGCTCGGCCAGCTGGCGGAACACCTCGCGGGGGAAGATCCCGGCCTCGTCCCACTCCAGGGCGTGGGGGGCCAGCTCGCGCACCACGTAGTCGCGCAGCGTCTTGCGGAAGAGGTCGTGCTCGGCCGTGAACGGCGGCGCGATCATGCGATCCTCGCGGCTGAATGAACGCTCATTCATTCGAGCGCGCAGGGTATCACGCCAGCGCGGAGCAGGCGAGGCCCACGCCGGCGCCGATGGCGAGCGCGCTCCACGCGAAGCTGGAGGCGACCGCGCGCTCCATCTCGCCGGCGCCGCGCGCGACGGCTCCCGGGAGCGCCGCGCACAGGCCGCCCAGCGCGAACAGGCCCACCCCGACCGCCGCCGGCGGCGCGACCAGGCGCAGCGCCAGCGCCAGCACGCCCGCCGCGGCCAGCAGGCGCGGGATGACCAAGGCGTTGCGCGCCGCCGCTTCGGCGCGGGCCGCCGCCGCCATGCCCAGGAGCGGCGGGAGGACCGCCCACCATCCCCACGATGACCGCACCGCCGCCGCGGCCGCGCACCCGCCGCCGGCGGCCGCCAGCAGCGCGAGCTGTCCGGCCAGCGGCGTCCGCAAGATCTGCAAGCGGACCCGGACGGGCCAGGTGGACCGCGGCGTTCCGCGGTCGCGCAGGTCGGGAATGCCCAGGCTTCCTACCAGCAGGGCCGCGGTACCCAGGAGCGGCGCCAGCCGGGGCTCCGCCACGCCGATCGCCAGGCCCAGCCCGCAGCCGAGGCCCTGGGCCATGTCGAGCCAGGAGTACGCCGCCGCGCGCCGCTCGACGGTGACCGCGTCGGCCACCGCCACCGCGCACAGGTCCGCCACGGCAGGCAGGGCGGCGGCCACGGCCCCCAGCGCATCGGCGAAGGTCATCGCCGCGAAGCCCTGCACCAGGAGTGACGCGGCCAGGAGCGCGAACGCCACCGCTCCCCGCCGCAGCCGGGTCCCCAGCCACGCCCACAGCGGCCGCAGGACGCGGCAAAGGGCGAACGCCAGCGCCGCCCAGGCCGGCCCGCGGTGCGCGAGCAGGCGCGCGAACCAGATCCACGCCGCCAGCTCCGCTCCTCCGGCGAGCAGCGCCAGCCGCGCGGCGAATCGCGCCTCGTCCGCGAAGAGGCGCGGCCGTACCGGGGGCGCCGGCTGGATGGGGAACCGCGACAGCTTCGGCCCGGTCGGGGCGAATTCCTCGGGGAGCTTCTCGCCGGGCACGGGGCGCAAGGTACACCAGCCGCAATGTGATCGCCGTCACGCTCATGGTGAACCGTGCGCAGAGGGGAGCGGAGGTGCGCAGCCTCCCCACCTGCGTCGCCGGCCGGCGCCTGCGCTAGAGTCTCCTCCATGCAGACCCTGCCCGCCGAGGTGCGAGGCGCGCCCGCGCCGGCGAAGTGCGCGCACTGCGGCGGACCCTTCACGCCCTCGGTGGGCGACCAGTCGCTGTGCGATGCTTGCCAGGGCCTGGTGCCGCCCGAGCCGCGATCGCACCTGCGCGAGAGCGACGTGGCGGGCTGCAAGCTCGTCCACCAGCTCGGCGCGGGGCGCTTCTCGACCTCCTGGCTGGCCGAGGCGCCCGACGGCTCTTCGGTGGTGGTGAAGCTGCTCCACGCGTACGCCCCCGATCCGGCGGCGGTGCAGCGGTTCCTCGGCGAGGTGCAGCGGGTCGCGCAGCTGCCCGCGATGGAGCACGCAGCAGTGGCGCCGCTCCTCACCGGAGGCGTCCAGCTCGCCAGCGCGCTGTTCCTCGTCTACCAGAGCGGCGGCGACGCCACGCTGGCGGACGAGCTGCGCTCGCGCGGCCGCATCGTCGCCTCGCGCGCGCTGGAGCTGGGAGCGCAGCTCGCTGAGGCGTTCGGGGCGCTCCACGCGGCCGGGCTCCTGCACCTCGACCTGAAGCCCGCCAACGTTGCCGTGAGCCGCGACAAGGACGGGAGCGAGCACGCCGTTCTCCTCGACGCCGCGACCGCGCACCTGCTCGCGCGCGCGGACCTCCCTGACGACGTCCCGCTGCCCCTCTCCACCGCGGCGTACCTCTCTCCCGAGGAGGCCGGCGGCGAAGTCGCGGGCCCGCGCTCGGACCTGTACTCGCTGGGCGCCCTGCTCTTCCAGTGCATCTCGGGCCGGCTCCCGGTGCTCGGCTCCACCGCCGAGGAGATGGTCGCCGCGCACCTGGAGCAGCCGCCGCTGTCGCTGCGCGACGTCGGCCGCAAGGCGCACCCCCAGTTGGAGGCCGCCCTGGCCCGCGCCCTGGCCAAGGACCCCGAGCAGCGTTTCGGCAGCGGCGAGGAGATGGCGGCCGCGCTGCGCGCGCTGGTTCCCGTCGCCGACCGCGCCACCGCGGGCGCCGAGCCGCCGGCGCCGGTCCCCGACCCGATCCCGGTCCTCGCCCTGCCCGCCGCCGGGAAGGATCCCGCGCCGGAGCGCGCCTCCCGCGCAGGAGGCGTGGATGGGCGCGCACGCGGCTCCGGCCGGCGCTGGGCGGCGCTCGCCGCAGCCGGGATCGCCGGCGCCGCGCTCGTGGGCGGAGCCGCCGCGCTCTTCCGCCGCGGGGCGCATTCCGAAGCCGCACCGCTCGCCGCAGCCACGCGGGTGGGCCCCGAGCTCGCCGCTCCGCGAGCGGCCGAGCCGGCTCCGTCCGAGGCGGCCGATCCGGAGGAGGCTCCCACGCCGGCGCGCGCCGCCCTGCGCCGCGCCCAGCTGCAGGTCACCGCGGGCGACGCGCGCGGGGCGGAGAGGACGCTCGCTCCTGTGCTGGCTCAGGCGGGGCTGCCCCGGCGCGACCTCTCCCACGCGATGCGGCTGATGGGCTCCGCCGAGGCCCGCCGCGGGAACCGCAAGACGGCGGTGGAGTGGTACCGCAAGTCCCTGCACCTGACCGACGACGCAGCCGAGCGCGAGCGCGTGGTGCGGATCATCCAGCACCTCGCGCACCAGTAGCGCCCGCCGGGTCCGGTGGCGCTACGCCCTTTCGGCGACGCCGGATGGCCGCGAGCAACCCGAACAAGCCGATCACCTCCCACCCTCCCCCGTTGGCCGAGCAGCCGCATTCGCCCTTGTTCTGGATCCAGATTGCCACCCCGGGCGAGGAGCCCTGGTTGCCCTCCGCGTCCGTGGCACGGGCGGTGAGCAGGTGCGGGCCGTCGTCCGCGGACTCCGTGTTCCACATCAACTGCGCCGGAGAGGTCTCCGCGACGAGGCCGGGTATCTTTAGGCCATCCAGGTACAGCTCGATGCTCTTCAGGGTGGTGCCCAGGCTCACTCCACCCGTCACCGCCACCCGCCTGGTCCCGCTGACGTACGAATACGGCCGGGGGTCGATGATGGTCGCCAGCGGCTGGAACAGCGTGCGCAGGCGGACGACGGCGGTGTGCGAGGTCAGGGTGCCAGCCGCGGTGATCTTGACGGTGCTCTGTCCCGGCGACAGGAACGGCGCGCTCTGCAGCCGCAGCGTCGTCGACTCGCCGACGCGGACGTAGACGGGATCGAACGACGCCTGCACGCCCCGGGACAGCAGGGAAGCCGAGAAGATGACCACCTCGGGGGCGCCGAACAGGGGCGAGACCGTCACGCGGACCTCCGCGCTGCCGCCCACTCCCAGCGTGGTGCTGGTCTTGTCCGTGGAGATGGCGAAGTCGCTGTCGATGACGGCGACGGTCGCGGCCGCGGTCTGCGTGACGATGCCGGCGGTCGCCTGGACCGCGAACGGCACCTCGCCGATGGCGGAGCCCGGACCGGACGTGATCGTCAGCGTCGCCCACTGACCAGGCATCACCACGGGCGGCTGCACGTCCGCGACGAGTCCGGAGCCAGGTGGGAGCGGCGTGACGGCCAGCTGGATCGGCGTGGCCGCGGCGGTGTGGCGCAAGGCGGCGGTCGAGATGATCATCTCGGCCTTGTCGCCGCGGCGGACCGATCCGCGATCCTCCGGCATCCAGAAGGCGAACTCCGGCGCGGTGGCGCACCCGGGGAGCTCGAACGTCATCACCCGCGTGCGCCAGTTCCTGGTCCCGTCGAACGGGATGTACTGGGCCGTGTACCAGAAGGTGCAGTCGTCGGAGGGATCGACGGACATGCTGCTGTAGTCGCCCCACCGGTTGCGGCTGTCCTCGGCCCCGCCGGCCGGGATCACCGTCTCGCCCAGCCCCATCACCCCGGGCGGATCGGCGGCGGTGCGGCCGGTGATGCCGATGGCGACGCTCTGCTGGGCGCCCGAGATGCTGAACCCCAGTCCGATGTTCCCCGCACGGTCCATGGCCGCGCTGCCCATCCAGCGCGAATTGGCGTCGGGCGCATAGGTGCCCTGCTGGAACACGAACGGGTCGCCCGCGGGATCGCGGATCTCGTACCAGCGAACGCCCCCGCCGGATTCCGCGGCGACGTTGTGATTCGCGATCAGCGACTCGTAGGCACCCATGTTCCGGTACGCGACGCGGAACATCATCCGGTCCCCGATCCCGTCGAGGAACTGGCCGCTCTGCTGCGGAACGCAAAACCGGGGCCGAGCGCCGCTGGCACAGAGGGGCTGGAACGGCGCGGCCGGGATCACAACGGCGTCGATCGAGGTGTTCCCGGGAGCGGCCCAGTCGACGTGGAAGCGATAGACCACCAAGGTGTCTTCGTGGAAGAACCCGACCATGGAAGCCGGCGCGCCGGCCGGCGGAGGCAGCTCACCGTCGAAGTCGGCGGGCGTGAGGCCGCTCACCTCGCTGGTCGTGATCTCCGCGCACTGCTGGATCGGCGCGGGCTCCCCCGCGACCATCCGCAACCGGTCGAAGGCGCAGATCCTGCGCGCGACCAGCCTGCCCGTCTCGGACCCGGTCGTGAACATGTTGTACGTCACGTAATAGCCGTCCGGCCACACGGCGAGCTTCGGGTAGTCGTTGAAATTCGTGTACGAGTACGCGTACTGCGCGTACTGGCCCATCGGATCGGGCGTGCGCGACACCGCGACGCATTCCCAGTAGGGCCCTCTGAACTGGTCGAGCCAGGCGAGCTGCGAGATCAACCACCGGTCCGCGAGCGGGTCGTACAGGACGATTCCGTCGTACCCGCTGCCGCCCCCGCAGGCC
>Ga0209701_10001504_pt1 | contig 14966 bp, 7 predicted proteins | sample CZO8metaG_4_FD_188356 | JGI IMG/M metagenome (GOLD analysis project Ga0209701, IMG submission 188356) | Vadose zone soil microbial communities from the Eel River Critical Zone Observatory, Northern California, USA - CZOApr15con2H3.8 metaG... | ecosystem: Environmental > Terrestrial > Soil >...
GGCGAATATCCCTACGCCGTTACAGCTCGTCATCACTAAAAATTCACAAGAGTTTCTGGCGTCGCATTGCCAGCCGGCGCGAAAATTATTCGCGGTAGTTCTCGCTGCGCTGCTTTCTCTAACGATCCTGTCCGGCGCGTCCGCGCAAACCAAACACAAGAAAGCAAAGAAACCGAAGTCCGCGCCATGCCGCGCGGGATGCAAACCCGATACCAGCGTGCCGGACGTAGGGACCAGTTCGGCGGATGACGCCACTGCTCAGAAGCAACTTTCAGAACTGGCGCGAAATGTGCACAACGCCGCGCCCGGCTCTTATGAAAAACTTTCTGCTTTTGCTGGCAAGCACGCCGGCGATATCTGGGGGGCGCGGGCGGCTCTGGCGCTCGGCTATGACGACTACCAGAAAAACAAAGCGCCACAGGCTCTTGCATGGTTTAGCAAAGCAAAGGGCGATACAGTGCTCAGCGAATACGTACTTTTCTGGACTGCGCAATCCAAGCGCGCTTTGAAGCGCAACGCGGACGCGCTCGCCGATCTGAATGTGCTTCGCCGCGACTATCCCAACACCGCGATTAAGGAACAAGTCCTTGATACGCTGGCAGTGACCGCAACCGAGACTGGGCACGCTGCAGACGCCATCGACGCGCTAAATTCTTATTCCGGCACAATCAGCAAGCCTGCACTGTTGCTCGATCGCGCCCATGCTTATCAGTCCGCGGGCCAAACGGTTCGAGCGGCGAAAGACTATCAGGCAATTTATTACAAGTATCCGCTCAGCGACGAAGCCAAAGCCGCCGGCGTCGCTCTTCCGATACTGCAGAAAACATTGCGCAACGAATTTCCCTACGCCACTGCCGAGATGCAGGAACAACGCGCGCAAGCGCTGGCCGACGCTCACAAATGGCGCGAGGCGCGTCCCGAATTCGAAAAGCTGGTTGGAATGTTGCAGGATCCTGCAAATCCGGTGCGGCAGCGAGCGCAACTTCGCCTGGCGCAATGCAAGGTGCAGCTTAAACTTCCTTTGATGCTTCTTTCCTCGCTGGTCACGCCTGACCCGGAAGTCGATGCCGAGCGACTGTTCGTCCTTTCGCAATTCCAGCGCGCCGCCAAGAACGAACCCGCGATGCTGGCCACCATCGAAGACCTGGGCAAAAAATATCCCGAAAGCAAGTGGACTGAAGAAGGCTACATGCAGGCGGGGAATTATTATTGGGTGCTGCTCGACCGGCCGAAAGCCGCTGCGTATTACCAGCGGGTGCTGCAAGTGAATCCCAACGGAAAGAATGATTACAACGCTGAATGGCGGATTGCCTGGGTTGCTTACGTCAGTCGCCAGCCAGATGCCGACGAGAAACTGAAAACATTTCTGCTCAAGTATCCGGTTTCCGCGAATGCCGTGGATGCGCTGTACTGGCTCGGACGTTTCGCCGAACGCAGCGGCAATCCTGCGCATGCGCGCAGTTTCTATAACAAAGCAATGGACCGCTTTCCGGAAACTTATTTTGGTTTTGCCTCCGAAGAACGTCTTAGCAAACTTGGGCCCGGTGAGGAGAATCCTCCAGACTTTCTGGAGAGTATTCCGCCGCCCCCGCCGCTTCGTCCATTTGATGAGCCGGTGCCGCCTTCTGCCGTGGATCGCTGGGCGCGCGCCCAGGCCCTGCGAGCAATTGCATTTGATTCTTCGGCTGAACTGGAATTGAAGAATGCCTTTTTTGCCACCGGCTCGCCGCGTTTTCTGATTGAGGCGTCGCAAGCGGCTTTTGACCAGGGCCACTTCGCGGCCGGAATGGCGTATGCGCGGCTGGGTGTTCCCAGTTTCGATTCGCGCAAGCTGAACGAATTACCGCTCAGCGCCTGGAAAGCGCTCTATCCTTTACCGTACGAAACATCCGTGCGCCGCGAGTCCGGGAAAAACGCACTGGACCCCATGATTGTTGCGGGCCTGATTCGCCAGGAATCCACATTTCAGGCGGACATCGTTTCGCATGCCAACGCCGTAGGGTTGATGCAGCTGCTTCCCAAGACCGCGAAAATTATGGCCAAACAAAAGCGCCTGAAATACGCAAAGAATAAATTATTCGACCCCGAATACAACATTGAGCTGGGAACTTATTATTTCAAGGGCCTGGTGAATCTTACGGGCGCACCGGAGTACGCTCTTGCGGCTTACAATGCCGGCGAAGATCGCATTGCACTCTGGAAGTCGGAACGTACGTATGAAGAAGTTCCGGAACTTGTTGAGTCCATTCCATTCTCAGAAACTCGCGACTACGTGCAAATCGTGTTGCGCAACGCCGCGCTGTACCGGATGATTTATGCGCCGGCCGCGAAACCCGTCTCGACAGTATCGATGTCGTCCGGAGGCACGTCGCAAAGCCGCTAGCCTGGCGAAGAAAAATGAGCAGCCCAGAATCGAAAATGGCGCAAATTTCCCGCCGCATGATTTCGGCCAAGGCCGAACAATTCACTGAGTCCGTCATTCGCGAGATGACTCGTCTGGCGATGAAGCATGATGCCGTGAATCTTTCGCAAGGTTTTCCAGATTTCGCCGCACCCGCCGACGTTAAGGAAGCCGCCCGCCAGGCCATCTCCGACGATATCAATCAATACGCGATTACTTGGGGCGCGAAACCTTTGCGCGATGCCATCGTGGAGAAATTTGCACGCACACAGGCCGTACGCTACGACCCAGAACGCGAAATAACGATCTGCTGCGGCTCTACTGAAGCGATGATGTCGGCCATGATGGCCATCATCAATCCCGGTGACGAAACCGTGGTGTTCGAACCGTTCTACGAAAATTACGGACCCGACGCGATTCTTTCCGGCGCTTCCCCGCGTTTCGTTCGCATGAAACCGCCGTCAGAAAAAAATCCCGACTGGTCTTTCGATCGCGACGAACTTGCCGCCGCGTTTGGCCCTAACACAAAAGCCATCATTCTCAATACGCCCAACAATCCCACCGGCAAAGTGTTCACTCGCGATGAACTGGAATTCATTCGCGATCTCTGCGTGCGCTGGAATTCTTATTGCATTACCGATGAAATTTACGAACATATTCTTTACGACGGCACCGATCACATTTCGATGGCTTGCCTCGACGGCATGCGTGGACGCACCATCGTCATCAATGGAATGTCCAAGACCTACAGCGTGACCGGTTGGCGAGTGGGATGGGCGCTTGCGCCGCCAGAGCCCACGCAAGCGATTCGCAAAGTGCACGACTTCCTGACCGTCGGCGCTGCTGCACCATTGCAACAGGCGGGCGCCAGCGCGCTGCAATCACCCGATTCGTATTATGAAAATTTGTCCGCCACTTACGCGAAAAAACGCCAGCGGCTCCTGAAAATTCTCGAAGATACAGGATTTATCGTTTACAAGCCGCGCGGTGCCTATTACATCATGACCGACATTTCGCGCTTCGATTTTCCCGCGAATGATCCACGATTCGCGTCGGGCTCCAGAGACGTCGCCTTCGCCAAATATCTTGTACAGGAAATCGGGGTGGCCTGCGTTCCAGGCTCCAGCTTCTACAATAATCCACAGGATGGTGCGTCGCAGGTGCGCTTCACCTTTTGTAAAAAAGAAGAAACGTTAGCCGCGGCGGAAGAACGGTTCGCCAAACTCCGTATTTGATTCGATTCGGTTATTTGCGGGCCGCGCGAGTCTTTACCGACAGAGTGTAGTCCGTCGTTGTCCGTTTACGTATGAAGGGGATATTTCAATTTTTTCGAGTCAAGCTAAGGATGGGGTAGGGAACTGACGGTCGGTTGCCCTGTGGTGGTTAGCACCCTACCCCGCGAGTGGTCTTGTTTGTATAGACGAGAGCAGCGGTAGAAAGGTTTCTTTCTCGATGTAAATTATTTGTTGCCAATTTGGCTGCTCATTTGATCTAACCGAGTTCGACCGTATCCAGGTATCGCGCCACTGCTACATCCCAGTGAAGCTTCTCCTTGATCGCCGCCTGCAATGCCTGTGCCGCTACGGGCTCCCCGTGAGTCAGCCAGGTTTTCTTTGGCGGCGCTGGCAAACCGCCAAGCCATCGCAGGAGTTCACTCTTTCCCGCATGCGCGGAAAATTGTCCCATGGTAATGATCTCCGCGTTCACCGGCACCGCCTGCCCGAATAAATGCAGCACCTTCGCGCCTTCCTGCAGCGCGCGGCCCCGAGTGCCCTCCGCCTGAAATCCTGCCAGCAGCACCGCATTCTTCACGTCCGGCAATCGCTGCGCCAAGTGATGCAGCACGCGCCCGCCGGTCACCATTCCGCTTGCAGACACAATGATGCACGGCGTCTTCACGTTATTGATGGCTTTCGAATCGTCTGCCGAACGCGTTAAATGAAAGACGTGCACGTCTAGCGGATCGCGCGTACCGCTCGATTCCAGGCGCGCAAAATCCACGTCGTGGTCGTCCTTATACTTCAGATAAAGATCCGTCGCGCTCAGCGCCATCGGGCTGTCCACATAAACCGGCACTATCGGAATTTTCTTTTCGTCTTCCAGTTGCCGCAGGTAGTACATGAACGTTTGCGTGCGCCCAATCGCGAATGCGGGGATCACGATGGAACCGCCACGCTTCACAACGCGATTCACAATGTCCGCGAGCAATGCGGCTGGATCGCCCTCCTCATGATCACGGTCGCCGTAAGTCGATTCGCAGAGCAGGATGTCCGCCTTGGGTGGCGTGGTCGGGTCGTTCAAAATCACCTCGCCGTAACGTCCAATATCGCCGGAAAAAACCACAATCGTCTTCTTTCCATTTTCCGTAATCGTCAACGCCAAACTGGTCGAACCGAGGATGTGTCCGGCGTCGTAGGCCTCGAAATGAAACTCGGGAGAAACATCGAAGCCGCCCCGCCTCGGCATCGGTTTCAGGAGCCGCAACATCGGATCAATGTCCGCTGATGTGTAGAGCGGATCACGATCCACAGCGTTGCTGTGCTTCGCGTTTCGTTGCGCGCGCTCCGCATCCTCTTCTTGCAGGTGCGCGGAGTCCTTCAACGAAATTGTTGCCAGCTCAATGGTCGCTGGGTTGGCGTAAATCGGACCTTTGTAGCCGTCCCGCACCAGGCACGGCAGCCAACCCGTATGGTCGAGGTGCGCATGCGTCAGCACACAATAATCAATGGTCTTAGGGTCCGCCGTCAGCGGCTTGAAGTTGCGCGCGCTCAACTCGGGCGAGCCTTGAAAAATACCGCAATCCAGCAACAGCTTTTTTCCCGCCGCCTCCACCAGGTATTTTGATCCGGTTACCGTACCTGCCGCTCCCAAAAAAGTTAGCTTTGCCATCGCGTCGGTCTCCAATTTTCCCGCACAGAAGTTACCTTATCCGCACGCGAAAACAAAACGGGCGAGCATTTCGCCCGCCCGTCTTGGGTTTCGTCGGTTGTAGGGGCGCGGCATTGCCGCGCCAACCTCGGCTACGCGCTAGTCCGCTGCCGAGGCCTGCTTCTTCGCGACAATCGCGCTGATGTCCAGGCCCAGGCCCTTCGCGACGCCCCCACCATATGCAGGATCGGCTTTGTAGAAGTGTTGGATTTGCAGTTCCTGGATCGTCCGAGGCGTCTGGCCAAGGCTGCCGACGATGTTGCTGATCAATCGCGCCTTCGCATCCGCCGTCATCAACCGGAACAAATCCCCCGGCTGCGAGTAGTAGTCGCCGTCCGAGCGATGATCGTGCCGCGCCACCGTTCCCGTAACCGGCTTCGGCCGCTCCGTGTATTTCAAATCCTGCGTCGGTCCGCCAAAGCTGTTCGGCTCGTAGTTCACGGATTTGCCGCCATTTTCGTCAAAGCGCGTCATTCCGTCGCGATGGTAGGTGTGATACGGGCACTGCGCCTTATTCACCGGCAGCGCGTCGTAGTTCACTCCCAAGCGATAACGATGCGCGTCGGGATAAGAAATCAGGCGCGCTTGCAACATTTTGTCTGGCGAATAGCCCATCCCCGGCACGATGTTGCGCGGTTCGAATGCCGCCTGCTCCACTTCCGCGAAATAATTTACCGGATTGCGGTCCAACACCAGTTCGCCGACTTCCTGCAACGGATAATCTTTATGCGGCCACACTTTCGTCAGGTCGAAGGGATTGAGGTGATACGTCTCCGCCTCTATCTCCGGCATGATCTGGATGGAAACTTTCCACTTTGGGAAGTCACCCTTCGCGATCGCGTTAAACAGATCGCGTTGTGCGTAATCCGGATCCTTGCCGCGCATTTCTTCCGCGGATTCACCGGTAAAATTCTTGATCCCCTGCTTGGTCTTGAAGTGCCACTTCACGTAGAACAGCTCGTTCTTCTCATTGATCAAGCTGTAGGTGTGGCTGCTGAACCCGTCCATGTGGCGGTAGCCGTCCGGAGTGCCGCGATCTGAAAAGAGAATCGTCACCTGATGCAGCGATTCCGGCGAAAGCGACCAGAAGTCCCACATCATCGTCGGCGACTTCAAATTTGTTTCCGGGTCACGTTTCTGCGTGTGAATAAAATCGCCGAATTTCAGCGGGTCGCGTATGAAGAACACCGGCGTATTATTTCCGGTCATATCCCAATTGCCTTCTTCGGTGTAAAACTTCAGAGCAAAGCCGCGCGGATCGCGCTCCGTGTCTGCCGATCCTTTTTCGCCACCTACCGTCGAGAAGCGAAGGAACGTAGGTGTCTTCTTGCCAACGCTGCCAAACAGCTTGGCCGTCGTATATTTGGTGATGTCCTTGCTCGTGCACACAAAATGCCCGTGCGCCCCCGATCCTTTCGCGTGCACCACGCGTTCCGGAATGCGCTCGCGGTTGAAGTGCGCCATTTTTTCAAACAATAGATAATCTTCAAAAACGATCGGCCCACGCGGTCCTACAGTGAGCGAATTCTGATTGTCGCCCACGGGACGCCCCGCGTCCGTTGTCATCACTTGTTTTTTCTCCTCAGCCATCTTTCCTCCCGAATTTTCACCCACTACGGATGTGGATGGACTCCAACTCCTCCAGCAAGGCTCGTATCTTAGCCTTACGTCCACCTATTGTTCCAATATCTAGTTCAGATACAATGAATAGGCGTAGCCTATAAGCGATTTCTCTTGCTCGTGTGAACTTCTGCCACCGCAGAAGGCGCGGCACCAGTGAAAGGGTTTGCCCGCCGTAAAAGTGGACTGAGAGTCGGCCAAGCGCAACTCAAGAATTATTGGAAAAGACTCAGGATTGCTGCCATGGAACTCCACCAACTCCGCTATTTCTGCGCCGTCGCTGAAACGGGCAGCTTTTCCCGCGCTGCCGAGCACTCTCACGTTTCGCAGCCATCTCTGTCACAGCAAATCCTGAAACTGGAAGCCGAACTCGGCGCTCGCCTCTTCGATCGCTTGGGCCGCTCCGTTCGTCTCACCGAAGTTGGCAAAGCTTTTCTGCCTCGCGCGCTATCCGTCCTGCGTGAACTGGAAGCGGCTCGGGGCGATGTCGTGGAGAGCAAGGAATCCGTCTCGGGGCAAGTCGCCGTCGGTGTGATCCCCACCGTCGCGCCGTATTTCCTTCCCCCAGTTCTCGCCGCTTTCGCGAAGCTTTTCCCCAAGTCCACAGTCACGGTGGTGGAAGAAATTACTCCCGTCCTGCTCCAACGCCTTCGCGCCGGCAGCATCGATATCGCTATACTGGCGTTGCCGGTACGCGGACACGAATTTGAAGCCTTGCCGCTGATCACCGAACCGCTCTTTGCGGCGCTCCCTAGAAATCATCGGCTTTCGCGAAACAAGACCGTCGCACTCCGCGAACTCCGCAAGGAACCGTTTCTGCTATTACGTGACGGGCACTGCTTCCGCGAAAACGCCATAGCCGCCTGCGACCGCGCGCGCGTTTCTCCTCAGGTAGTTTTCGAGAGCGGACAATTCTCCAGCTTGCTCGGTCTGGTCGGTGCCGGCGTAGGAGTTTCTCTGGTACCCGCGATGGCCGTCGACCGTCGCTCGCAAGTCCGCTTCGTGCGCATTTCCGATCCCACGGCCACACGAACCATCGGCGCGCTCACCCTTCGCGGCCGCTCAGTCTCCCGCGCGCACCACGCCTTCCTCTCCAGTCTTCGCCAGCCAAGCTAATCTGCTCGCGCGGAGAAGTTACTGTTAACATTCCGGCTTGCGGTATCTTCAGAATTCGAAGAGCACGGGGCGCGATGCAGCAGCCAATCAGTTGGGTCAGCGAAGTGGAACTGATTTTCTTGCTGCTGCTCCTTTTTGTCGTGGTTTTTGCGTGGCTTGCGCGCAAGCTGGAAACTCCTTACCCCATTGTTCTCGTCGTTGCTGGCCTGCTATTGGGATTCGTTCCAGGAATTCCCAAAGTCTCTCTTAATCCTGATGTGGTATTCCTGGTTGTTCTTCCACCGCTGCTTTATTCCGCTGCCTGGCTGACTCCGTGGCGGGAATTTAAATTTAACCTGGCCAGCATCTGCATGTTGGCGTTCGGACTGGTTGGCTTTACGGTTTTCGGAGTGGCGCAAACTTCTCATTGGGTTTTCGCAGGCTTCGATTTGCGGCTCGGATTTGTACTCGGAGCAGTCGTGGCCACCACCGACGCTATCGCCGCGACTTCCATCGCCAAAAAGATCGGCCTGCCGCAGGGAATTGTGGACATTCTGGAAGGCGAAAGCCTCATCAACGATGCCACTGGGTTGCTGGCGCTGGAATTTGCCATCGCCATGGTCGTCGACGGGCGAACGCCCACCATTAGCCAGGGAATATTCCGACTCGCTTATTTAACGAGTGCGGGGCTTGCTCTCGGATACATTGTCGCGCGAATCGCCGAGTGGTTCGAACATCAGATCGACGATGGCCCAATCGAAATTGTTCTGAGCATTCTGATCCCGTACGCGACCTATCTCGCTGCCGAAGGAATTCACGCCTCCGGCGTACTTGCGGTCGTCGCGTGCGGCTTGTACATGAGCAACAAAAGTTCGCATTTTTTTTCGCCCAATGTTCGCATGCAAATCTGGGCGGTGTGGGACGCCTTCACTTTTATTTTGAATGGGCTGGTATTCGTGCTGATCGGACTGCAACTGCCGTTCGTGCTCGCCGGCATCCGTGAATACAGCTTGGGACAACTGATTCTTTATGGCGCGCTCTTCAGCACAGTCGTCATTTTACTGCGTCTTATCTGGATGTTCCCTGGCGCCAAAATCGCCAACCTGATTCGCAGAAAATTGCTTCACCAGGACGTTGCAGTGCCTTCCGCGCGTCAGGTTTTTGTAGTTGGATGGACCGGAATGCGCGGAGTGGTGGCGCTGGCTGCGGCAATCTCCTTGCCGGAAAAGCTAGCCAACGGCGCGGACTTCCCGCAGCGTAATCTCATTATCTTTCTCACTTTCAGCGTGATTTTGGTCACGCTGGTGTTACAGGGTTTGACCTTGCCCCCTTTGATTCGCGCTCTGGGGCTCGCCGGTGCTACTGGCCGAAACAAAGAGGAAGACGATGCTCGCCGCCAGATGATCGCGGCGGCTTTAGCACAACTCAGAGCGGAGCAGGAGCGCGATGGCGAAGAATTTCATGATGTGTACGAGGAAATCGAAGAGCGCTACCGCCATCGTCTCGGCGCCTTGCAGGAATCTGAAAGGGATTCCGATAGTAACGAATCCACTGCGCATGCTTCTCGATACAAAGAGTTGCTTAGGCAACTGATGCGCATCGAACGCCATACAGCCGCCAGTTTGCGCAATCAAGGCTGGCTGAATGACGAAGTTCTTCGTCGCATCGAACATGAGCTGGATCTCAGCGAAATGCGGCTTTCGTTGATGGAGTGATTCCACCGCGCTAAAGGTAGCCATAATTCGGCGACCTTCCTCACCGTTTGACGACCGTCCCGTTACTCATGAACCTTGCCTTCTCGCGCAGCCTTCGGCACGGCTGCGGCATTCGCCAGCAATTTAATTATCGGACTAAGCAACCCATTTTGCGTGCAAGAAATCTGTGTAGATACGTTCTTTCTGTATGTGAGGCCACAACATGCCAATCTTCGAACGCTCCAAGCGAGCGCTTGGATATCTTTCTGCGCTGACGTTGCTACTTTCATTTATTATCGCGTCGTTATGGTTCAGCCCACCTGCGCTTGCGCAAGAGTCCGCGCATGCTCCCGGCTGGGTAGTCATCTCCGTGCCTGATTATCACGCTCTTCGCGTAAAAGCTTTTCCGGCCGAACGGGAACCCGAACCTCCGCCTGTCGACGCCACGCTCACTCGCGTGGATTACGACCTTCGCGCCGATTCGGATTTCGCCTCGGGCACCGCCACCCTTACGGTTGACGTCCTGAAAAATGGCTGGGTGCGCGTGCCGATTCCTTCCGGGCTATTCGTTCGCGAGGCCAAGCTCGATGGCAAGCCGCTTTCTCTCGCCTTGTTGTCCGCTTCGAAAGACGCAGGTCAACTTTCCGCGCTGCTTTCTCATCCTGGCCGCGCCGTAATCACATTGGCGATTGCACTCCCCATTGCCACTTCTGCTGGTGAAGAAAGAGTCTCGTTGCCACCAACGTTTTCCGGGGTAACGCGCGTGACAATGGAAATTCCACGCAGCGGAGTCGATCTTTCCCTCTACGGGGGACTCTTCTCTGAAACATCCGCAGGCAAGAACCCAGCCAGCGGCACCAAGTGGACTGCCTACGGAAAAGGCGGCGAGCCAATCGTATTCTCGTGGCGACGCAAAATCGAGGAGCGTCACAACGCTTTACCGCTTCGCATGCACGGCGGGCTCACGCAGTTCGTCGGCCTCGGCGAAGATTCCACGTCGGTCAGTGCAAACGTCACTCTGGACGTCACGCAGGGCGGAGCCAGGGAAGTGCGAATCCAGCTCCCCGAAAACGTCACCATCAATCAGGTGCAGGGAGCGCTGGTCGGTGACTGGGAGATGAAGCCGGGGGAACTGCTTATCACTTTTCTGGAGCCTGTCGAACAATCCGCCAGTTTCGTAATCACGGGCGAAGCCAGCCTGCCGCGCGACGGGCAAGTCGATATTCCTCTTCTACGTCTGGAAAATGTTGAACGCGAAACTGGCGGCGTTGGCGTAGATGTGCTCGGTGCTGGTGAAATCAAGGAAGATTCTGTCAAGACGCAAGGTCTGCAGCGCGCCGATGCCAGCGATCTCGGCGAACCCGTTTCCAGTCGGCAGTCACCCGCGCTGCTTGCATTTCGCACTCATGCCAACGACGCCAAATTGCAGCGTTCGCTGCATCTCGCGGTTTCGCGCTACACGCAACAGGCGGTTCTCATGGCGAATGTCCAGGAAGCACGTTATCGCGTGCTGCTCACCAAGGACGGAAAATCTCTGGTCGAAGCCCGTTACGCTTTGCGGAACAATCAGCGCAGCTTCGTAAAAATCACGTTGCCTCCAGGCGCCACGCTGTGGAGCGCGTCGCTTGCCGGCAAGCCTATTCGTCCCGGCTCCGGCCCTGACGCCAGCCTTCTTCTGCCGCTTTCCAAGGCCCGCTCCGGCGAGGACGCTCCCGAGTTCGCGGTCGAAATTATTTACTTCGCGCCCGGTGCTAGTTGGACCGACAAAGGCCGCACGAAGCTGGCTCTTCCCGCGCTTGACCTTCCGATCTCGCGCACTGGATTGCAGGTTTTTTATCCGCCGCAGTTCCGCCTATCCCCCGAGACCGGATCATTTCACTCACAGGATTACGCCGGTCCATTTTCCGCCGTACTGTCCGCTGAAATCGAGGAGCCTGCGGTGGACAGCGCCGTGCCAGGCAGCGGCGGTTCGATGGAGTTCAGGTCCGTTCTGCAAACCGCTCCTGGAGAGGCAATGGATGAAAGTATGAGCCTGGCGCAGAAATCCGACGCCGCAAAACAGGCTGCGCAAACGCTGGTCGACAAATTCCATGCCAGCGAAAAAGGTTCTCGCGCTTCCGGAATTCTGCCGGTTCGCATCAACCTGCCCGCGTTTGGGCCATCTTTATATTTGGTCTCAGAGCTCAGCAGTGAAAATCAGTCTCCGTCCGCGGAATTCAACTATCAGCAGGACAAAAAGGCAGGTGGCAAGTGAAACGTCCGTTTTATTTTCTAATTATCTCGATCCTGGCGTTGCCCTGCTACGCGCAGCAAATGCTTGAAGCACCGCGGCCACTACCCGGCAATGTCACGCTTTCGCTCGATGAATACAACCGACTGTTGGCCCTTGCCAACCGCCCTGGAAAAAAAACAGACACTCCGCCCGTCCCCTACGTTTTGAAGCATGCCGATCTAAAATTCCAGGTCGTCAACGACGATGTCATCGGCTCCATCCAATTCGATGGCGAAACCCTCGAAGCGCACGCTGCTAAAGTCCCTCTCGCCTCGGGCATGACCATTTTCGATGCGCGCCAAGGCGTCAAACCTCTTCCGCTGCTTCTCGAAAATGGCATCCACACAGCCATCCTTCCCGGCGATTCCGAATTTGCCGTGAGCCTCGATGCCGGCCTTCCACTTTCCATCGAGACTGGACGCGCGTCTTTCTCCTTGCCCGTCCCATCGGCAGGAAACGTTCGCATTACCTTGACCGTTCCCGGCGAGCGCACCAACGTCCAGCTCAACCACGGCATCATCACTCATCGCGCCTCCGTCAACGGCAATACCGAGATCGAAGCCACCCTCGTGCCCGGCCAGACCGCCAGTGTCTGGTGGAACACGCGCGAAGTCGTAGCTCCCGCCGTGCCGCGCGAAGTCCGTTTTCTATCCGACGTCAAGTCGCTGATCTCCGTCGCCGAATCTGAACTGCAAGTTGCCGCTCTCGTCGATCTCAATGTGCTGCAGGGCGAAGCCGATCAATTCTCCGTTCCTGTTCCCGAAGGTTTTGAAGTCACCGCGGTGAACGGCGCTTCGCTAGAATCCAGCGAAGTTCAGAATGGTGTTCTGCTTCTTAAAATCGCCGGCCACGGCGCAGCCACTCAGCAATTTCTGATCTCTCTCGAACGTCCTTTGAACGACGCCAATGCCACTGCGCCGATCCTGGCTTTCAAGGACGCGCAACGCGAAACCGGTGAAATTTTGGTGGAAGGGCAAGGCACTCTCGAATTGACCGCCAAGGAATCCGGTGGCCTCAAACGCCTGGACATCAAGGAAGTGAATCCCTATCTGCGCGCTCTTTCGCGTTATTCGCTGCAAGCGGCGTTTCGCTATCACCGCCAGCCTGCGGAATCTCCGACGCTGGCTCTGGAATGGACGCGCTTCCCCGACTCGAGCGTGCTCGCCGCCATCGCTGAACGCGCCGCCGTCACGACCCTTGTCACCTTCGAAGGAAAATCGCTCACCGAAGTAAAGCTCACCATTAAGAATCAGGCGCAGCCTTTTCTGAAAGTCGAACTTCCCGCGGGAGCGACCATTCTCACTGCGGAGGTCGCCGGCGAAAAAGTAAAGCCAGTGCAGGGCGCCGATGGCAATCGCGTGCCTTTACTTCGCACCGGTTTCAGGCCTGCAGGCGCGTACACGGTTTCTTTCGTGTTTCTCCATTCCGGCGCGCCCTTCGCGAAAAAAGGCGATTCCGACATTTCCTTGCCGAAAATGGACGTGCCGATCAGCGTCCTCGAATGGGAACTGTTCCTTCCGGACCGGTTCAAGGTAAGAGCTTTCACCGGAGACGCGATGTCCGCATCGCTGCTCCCAGCGGAGTACCAGCTTTATTCTGGCGATCGCACAAGCGGGAATGCTACAGGATTTGGGAATGGAATTGGCGGTGGCACCACCGGTGGAATGCCCATCAATGGACGCGGCGTCATGTCACTCTCCACACTCGCCCCAGGCGTCGCACTCGCGGTAGGCCAACTCGGGGGCTATGTTTTTGATCCGACAGGCGCGGCCATACCAAACGCCCACTTGCAAATCCAAAATCTCGCCACCGGCGCGTCGTGGAGCGCCATTTCGACTGCGGATGGCTCCTGGCGAATCGTAGGGCTCCCTTCCGGCACATACCAGGTCACGGCAGCCTCACCAGGATTCCAAAGCACGGTTCTGAACATCCCGTATGACGCGGCAAATCCTCATGCGTATCGCATTGGCCTAAACCTCGGCGCCATCAACAGTGTCGTCACCGTTGAAGCTTCCGCCACAGAGATGAATACGGAAAGGTCAACGATTTCCTCCAAAGGCAAGGAGCACAAGAAAGAGCTGCCCGCTGCTCCTCCTCCGCCACCAACAGCGTCAGCCAACGTTTTCAACTTGCAGCAGCGTGTAGCAGGCGTTCTGCCTGTAGCCGTGGACGTCCCGCGTGCCGGAACCTCGTATCGCTTCATCCGCCCGCTCGTCGTAAACGAGGAGACCAAACTCAACTTCACCTATAAGTCCAAATAAGGGCGCCAAGGCTGCTCAACAAAACGCGCCCAGAGTGTGTTTGCTAACAACAGTCTTCGCCGTTGCTCGAAACTTACATAACAAACAGGACACTTGTACGTCCCTAGTTTAATACCACGCCCAAATAGTTGGGATCACAGCATCAAGAACCCATGACCCGTACTGGAGACGAAATGGCTCATCTCGTCCCGGCCTTTTCCAGCTTGTGCCGCAGGGTGAATTGAAGCCGCAGGAATACCATCTATTCAAGATCGGGTGGAGTCACCTTGGCAATCCAGGAGTCGTAGTCGGAAGTGAAGCCCGCTTTCTGCTGCAGGACATGAACTTGGCGTTCCACCTCCGCCATCTGGTGGTCTGAAAGCCGTGGGATCACTTCCATCTGCTTCCCAATGGCGTCCACGGCACTCGCAACTTGTTGTTCAACGCTGCCGGCTCCAGCTGCAGCGATTCCGTCGTTGGCCGTCATGCAATCCACCACGCGCTTGGTCACCTTCTGGCTATGCACTAACGACACCCGGATGTTTCCCTTTCCGGTGACGACGTTTCCGACCCCGAATACGCGGTCCATAGCGGTGTACCGCGGCACATCCTTGCCGGCGAATGTGTAGTATTCACCATTCATGTTGATCCCAGAAAGTTTCTCCGGCACCGAGCCGATCGAAGAAACGACCAGCGGCGCGCGGAGTTCGTGTTCC
>Ga0209701_10001506_pt1 | contig 14961 bp, 15 predicted proteins | sample CZO8metaG_4_FD_188356 | JGI IMG/M metagenome (GOLD analysis project Ga0209701, IMG submission 188356) | Vadose zone soil microbial communities from the Eel River Critical Zone Observatory, Northern California, USA - CZOApr15con2H3.8 metaG... | ecosystem: Environmental > Terrestrial > Soil >...
TTTAGCTCGAAATAGCTGTATGCGAGCACGATGCCGGCGATCATCGCGGCGGCGCCCGGCACCGGCAGCCCGGTGAAGCGCCGTTTGTCGGTGGTTCCCGTCTGTACGTTGAAGCGCGCGAGCCTGAGCCCGGCGGCTACCACGAAAAGCCCGCTAATCACGATCGCAACCGCGCCGAGCGGCCTGAGCGCCCACGAATATGCGAGCCCGGCCGGAGCGACGCCGAACGCGACTATATCGGAGAGGCTGTCGTACTCGACGCCGAACTGACTCGAGGTGCGCGACAGGCGCGCGACACGGCCATCGAGACCGTCGCACACGAAGGCCACCATGATCAGCACCGCCGCAAATTCGAAATGCGCGTCGACCGAGGAGATAAGCGAGTAGAATCCCGAGAGCAGTCCGATCGACGTGATGGTTGCGGGAACCATGAATACGCCTCGGCGCAGCGGTGCGGCGACCTTTTTGCGCTGCTTCCTGAATTGGCCCGAGATGAGCCGCATCCGCGCTCGCTTTTCAATGGCGCTCCGCAAATGAGGACGGTTCATCGCTGACGTTCTCCGATTATGCTCTCGCCCGCCCGCACGCGGTCGCCGATTTCAACCGCGATCCGGTAGTCGAGCGGCATGAAGTGGTCGACCCGGCTTCCGAACATGATCATCCCGACGCGCTCGCCGCGCTCGATCAGGTCGGCGGGCCTGAGGCGGCATACGATTCGCCGCGCGAGATAGCCCGCCACCTGCACCATCGCGTGGCGCCGGCCGGCCGCATCGCTTAACACGATCAGGTTGCGTTCGTTATGTTCACTCGCCTCGTCGCGGAAGGCCGGCCGGAATTTCCCCGCGGTATGCTCGACGGAAATCACCTCACCGCTTATCGGCGCGCGATTCACGTGCACGTCGAATGGCGACATGAAGACTGAAACCCGCCGGTAGCGCTCTTCGTGCGAGCCGCCGGGCAAACAACCTTCGCCGATATCCGTGACCTTGCCGTCAGCGCCCGAAATGACCGCACCTTCATGATTCTTCTGAGCGCGTTCGGGATCGCGAAAAAAAGCGGCAACAGCGAACGCCGCGACGATAATCAGGGCGCCCGGCCATGCGAAACCGAGCAGCGAGACCGCAAACCCCAACGCCATGACCGCCCCCGCAATCGGAACGCCTTCGGCCGCGATGCCGAAGACCTTGGCAAGGCGGTTTCTCATGCGGAGCAGGCCCGTGGCGCGCTCCCTATCTATCACGCCGGATCCATCACATGCCGGTCAGGCGGACTTCAGTTCCTCGCCCTGTCGACCAGCCGTTCGCTCCCGAGCCATGGCATGAATGAGCGCAATTCGCGTCCGACCTGTTCGACCGGGTGCTTCTCACCCTCGCCGCGCAATCGCTTAAAGTTGGACAGACCGGCGTGATATTCGGCGATCCATTCCTTAGCGAATTTCCCGGACTGAATATCGGCGAGGATTTGCTTCATCGCCTCGCGGGTGGCTTCGCCGACAACTCGCTTGCCACGCGTCATATCGCCGTATTCCGCCGTGTTGCTGATCGAGTAGCGCATGTTCGAGATGCCGCCCTCGTAGATAAGGTCGACGATCAGCTTCACCTCGTGCACGCATTCAAAGTACGCCATCTCGGGCGCATAGCCGGCCTCGACGAGGGTTTCGTAGCCGGCGCGGATAAGCTCGGTGAGTCCGCCACAGAGCACCGACTGCTCGCCGAACAGGTCCGTCTCGGTCTCCTCGCGGAAGCTGGTGTGGATTATCGCGGCGCGCCCGCCGCCGATTGCGCATCCGTAGGCGAGTCCAATTCTCTCCGTATCGCCCGATGGATCCTGCTCGATCGCGAGCAGGCACGGAACGCCGCGTCCTTTGACATACTCCGAGCGTACCAGGTGGCCGGGCCCTTTCGGTGCAATCATGAAAACGTTAACATCCTTGGGCGCCTGGATAAATTTGAAATGGATATTGAAGCCGTGGCCGAAGGCGAGGTATTTGCCTTTCGTCAGATGCGGTGCGATTTCGTCCTTGTATATGTCGCTGGCCATCTCGTCCGGCACCAGCACCATCACGATGTCCGCCTCTTTGGCGGCTTCTGCCGTTTCCAGCACCCGCAAACCCTGCTTGGCGGCCTTTTCCCATGAGGGGCTGCCCTTGCGCAGACCGACCCGCACGTCCATTCCGCTATCGCGCAAGTTAAGCGCATGAGCGTGGCCCTGGCTGCCGAAGCCGAGGATTGCGATTTTCTTGGGCCTGAGCGCACTCAGGTCGGCGTCGCGATCGTAATAGACCTTCATTGCGATGTTCTCCTAGCTGTTTTCGCGAGCGTGGCGATGGTTGTTGTTCTCGAGCTGTACGGCACGGGCCATAGCGATCTTGCCGCTCCGCACCATCTCTCTTATTCCGAGCGGCCGCACCAGCGCAATGAACGCCTTTATCTTCTCAGTGTCGCCCGTGAGCTCGACGGTTGTCGAACGCGGTCCGATATCCACCACATGAGCGCGGAAGGCGGCCACGATCGAGTCGAGTTCCGAGCGCGTCCGCTCATCGACCGCCACCTTGACCATTATCATCTCGCGATCGACCGTACCGACGTCCTTGAAGTCGGTAACCCTGATGACCGCGACCAGCTTGTTCAGTTGCTTGTTAATCTGCTCGAGGATCTGGTCGTCGCCAGACGCGACCAGCACGATCCGGGAGACCGTCGGGTCGAGCGGATCCTCGTTGACCGTCAGGGACTCGATATTGAAGCCGCGGCTCGAGAAAAGGCCCGCTACGCGAGCCAGCACCCCGAATTCGTTTTCGACCAGTACCGATATTGTATGACTTGGCATTCCGGGTGTCTCGAAGCCGGCATCTTACTCGTCCCGCCTGGATTAACGAGCTTCGCCGTGCTGATGGCGCGACAGGAGCTCCATGATGCGGTCTTTCGAGGCCAGTTTGAGCTTCTGGATCCGTTTCTTTTCCACTTCCTCTTCGGGCGTCAAATATAGCTTGTTGCGGAACGCTTCGAGCCGATGTTTCAGCTCCTGGTGCTCGGTGTAGAGAGCCTTGAGTTGCTCGTCATGGACGGCATGCTGCTGGATTAGCTCTTCCTCTCGACGTTCCATAGCTATCCTCTCCGGGTTTGGCGCTGGCACTGAGCGAGACCTCGGGTGCCCGTATCGAGGCGTCAGTCGGCCGTAGGTAGAGCGGTTCGAGCGCCACGATGTCGTCGACGTCGTGGCGCGCCACTCTTGCCGCACCGAGTGCGGCGATTAAACCGCCCATCGACGCGCGCAATGCAGCGCCGCCTACCGTCGCTGCATCTCGCCCTTTCAGGCTCAGCAGCATACGGGCGTCCTCGGCCTTCGATTCTCCAACGAAAACAACTTCGCCGCTGATACGCAGGGCGAAGTCCTCGAGCGGGGCTACCTGTTCACCCACTACTTTTTCTACCGCATCGTCCCCAGCGCGGTAAAGGGCAGCGTAAACCTCACCCTTGCGCGCGTCGAGGACAGGGCAGATCGTAACTCCGTTGCGAACGAAAGGCGAGCCCACCGCGCACAGAGCCATCGCGTCCAAGGTCGGAACGCCCACCAGCCCAAGACCCAACGCCATCGCGAGGCCTTTCGCGTAGCTCAGCCCGATTCTAAGCCCTGTAAAGGAGCCCGGCCCAAGAGCCACCGCTATTGCAGTAAGGTCGCGCAGCGTAAGCCCGGCTATCCGCAAAACCTCTTCCATCGCGCTTGGAAGATCCGAACCATGCGATCTGACCGGGCGGCTAATCGAGGCTCGTACACGACTTGCCGCGACAACCCCGAGACTCGCGGCCGCACTCCCGGTGTCGAGGCCCAGAATTGGTCCAGCCGAAGCGCCCGCTGCGAACAGCGGCTCACCCAATAAGACGCGATATGTCATTCAGGATTACGTATGCCATCAGGATAACGAGCAGGAACAGACCCACTTCCATCGCGATTTCACGATGGCGCAGCTTGAGCGGCTTGCCGCGCACTCCCTCGAAAACGAAAAAGAGCAGATGACCGCCGTCCAGCAGGGGTACGGGAAGCAGGTTGATGATGCCGAGCTGGAGACTCAGCCACACCGTGAACACGGCGATCTCGGTAAACCCGGCCCGCATCTCGCGGCCCGCGATCTGCGCGATACTGATAGGGCCACCAAGCGCTTGGCGCGCCGGTGTGGTGCCATTGACGATTTTGGCGATTCCAACCGCCAACGTGGCCGTCATGCGGGCGGTTTGGGTAAACCCCTCCAGGAGCGCCCGCTGCGGCGAGATTTTGCGCTTATACTCATCCCCGCGCGGGGTCACGCCAATCACCCAGGTCGGTGCTTTCCCGTATATCGTCTCTTCTTCGACTCGCTGCGGCGTGATCGTCAGCGTGATGGTCGTGACACCGTTTCCGTCGGGCCGCTGCACCACTATCAGCAGTGGTTTGCCATTGCTGCCTTTGACTCGCGCGGACAGATCTTCCCAGGCCTCCATCCGTTCTCGGCCAACCTGCATGACTCGGTCGCCGGGACGCAGGCCGGCGGCGGCGGCCGGAAGATCCTTCTTCACCGCGCCAATGACCGGCATTAGCGTCGGAACTCCGTTCATCAGGATGACGGTCATCATGAGCGGAGCGAAGAGAATATTCGCGACTGGACCCGCTAATACGATCGCGAATCGCTTGCGCAACGGTTGGCTCGGAAACGCCTGCGCCTTGAACAGCTCGAGCAGACTCGGCGGACGCGTTGCGCTCAGCGTTTCAGTCGCCCGTTTGACCGAATTGGCCCGGTCGACTTCCCGCAACAAGATGGCTTCGTCCGCCTTCGGCTCGCGACCCAGAATACGCTGCGCGACCGCAGAATCGCCTGATCCAACTTGCTGCGCGATCGCGAGCAGAGCGTCGTCGCCCTCTTTGCCGCTTTCCTTGAGCCATCCCGATTTCTTCGCGGCGCCCAGGATGTCGAGTTGCAACTCCTTCAGGTAAAGCTCGACGGTGGCCGGACTTGGATCGTCGCCGATTTCGTCGCCCAGCATTCTGACGTAGCCGCCGAGCGGCGTGGCGCCGATCGCGTAATCGGTCTCGCCGCGGCGGATTCCCGCGATTCGCGGCGGATAACCGATCGAGAATCGCAACACGCGCACCCCCAGCCGCTTCGCTACTACGAAATGACCGGCTTCATGGACTACGACGAGGGTGGCGAAAACAGCGACTGCGGCAAGGATGGATATAACCATAAGCAGGATGAGACGCGGGCCTCGACCGCATCAGCGTGAACAATAGTAGGTGAAAGCCGCCGCAAAGACTAGGCTACACGTTCGATCGAGCAGTCCGCCGTGGCCCGGAAAAATCCATCCCGAATCCTTCACGCCGGCAACGCGCTTGAAGGCGGATCCCGCCAGGTCCCCGAGTTGCGCGAGGACTCCGATGCCCGCCGCGAGCAGCACAATCGAACCGAGTGACCATTGAGACGCCAGCACGCCCCGCAAAACAATTCCCGCGGCGACACATGCCGCGAGCCCGCCAATCGCGCCCTCGACGGTTTTATTCGGGCTGACGCGGGGCAAGAGTTTGATCCTGCCTTTCCATCGGCCGGCGAAATAAGCGCCGCTGTCACTCACCACCACCAGCAGAAACATCAGCACCACTATCGGCACTCCGCCGGCGCCGTTGCGCAGAAGTGCGAAGTAGGGGAACAACACCCCCACCCAAAGCGCGCCGATCAAGACAAATACCCACCCGCGCCTTACGCTCTCGCCGCCGCCGAGCCCGACTTGCGCGACTAAAATCAGCATCAAGGAGATAACCGCCGCCGGCGCGATCCACGGCGTGGCGCCGCCCAACAGCAGGATTGCCGCCGTGCCCCCACCCGCAAAGATCAGAATGAGCGCCTGCCCAACGCTCGCGTTCGTCATTGCGCCAATTTCCCGGAGCCCCCACGCCGTGAGAACCGCGATAAAGGCGCTGAACAACCACGCGGGTGCGAAGACCACCATCGCCAGCACCGCCGGCAACGCGATCAGTGCGGTCCAGAGCCTAGTTCGCAGCACGCAGCCGGTCTTGGGAACCGCTTAGAACCGTGCCGAAGCGGCGCTCGCGAAGCTGGTATGCGGCGAGCGCGCCGAGGAAGTCACGCTCTCGGAAATCCGGCCACAAAGTGTCGGTGAAATAGAGCTCCGTGTAGGCGAGTTGGAAGAGCAGGAAATTCGAGATTCGCTGCTCCCCGGATGTACGAATCAGCAAGTCGGGGTCGGGCAGCCCCGAGGTCGCAAGCTCCCGCGATATCAGTTGCTCGTCGACCTGGTCCGGCGTGATACGGCCTTGTGCAACCGCGCGTGCGATTCGCCTCGCCGCGGCGACGATGTCCTGCCTCCCGCCGTACGAAAGCGCGAGCGCGACCGTCATCGTGCGATTACCGGCGGTCATTTCGATTGTCTTCTCAAGCGCGCACCGCACCGTCTGCGGCAAACGCCCGACGTCGCCGAGGGCAACCACGCGGACGTCACGTTTCATCAGGCGCTTGGTCTCGGTCATCAGGTAGCGATGAAAAAGCTGCATCAGGAACCGCACTTCGGTAATCGGCCGCTGCCAGTTCTCGCTCGAGAAGACGAACAAAGTGAGATACGGGATCCCCAGTTCGCGCGCCGCTTCCACCACCGCGCGCACCGAGTCCTTGCCGCGCCGATGGCCTTCACAGCGTACCAGGCCGCGCTGGCGCGCCCAGCGGCCATTGCCGTCCATCACGATCGCTACGTGACGCGGCAGGCGGGTGGGATCCAATGATAGGTTGGGAAATTCGCTTAATGGCAGTGATGAAGCCACGGACCGTTTGCAAGCTGCGCCGCCCCGGCGGCTGCCGCCCATCATACCTCCATTATTTCCGCTTCCTTCGCGGCCAGGACCTTGTCAACTCTCTCGATGTGATCGGTGGTAAGTTGCTGGACCTTGGCCTCCCCCGCACGCAACCCGTCGTCCGTTATCTGCTTGTCCTTGTTCTCCTGCTTGAGCATGTCGTTGGCGTCGCGCCGATGGTTGCGCACCGAAACGCGAAATTCCTCGGCGAGCTTGCGCACATGCTTGACCAGGTCCCGGCGCCGTTCCTCGTTCAGTTCCGGAATCGGGACTCGGATGATCTTGCCGTCATTGATCGGGTTAAGCCCGAGGTCTGACGTCCGGATCGCCTTCTCGATCTCACCCATCGCTCCCCTGTCGTAAGGCGTGACGACGAGGAGCCGCGGCTCGGGCGCCGCCAAACCTGCAAGCTGGCGCAGCGGCGTCTTCGCTCCGTAATAATTGACCTGCAGGCCTTCGAGCAGCCCGGTCGAAGCACGTCCCGTGCGCACGCGGCTAAGTTCGTGCCTGAACGCGTTGACCGCGCCGTCCATCTCCTGGCGCGCGAGTTCGATAACCTCGTCGCTCATAGTCAGTCGCCGCTTTCCACCCGGGTGCCGATCGCCTCACCCATTACGGCTCTTTTTATATTCCCCGGCTTGAGCAAATTAAAGACGACTATAGGCAGCCGGTTGTCCATGCACATCGAGATCGCCGTCGAATCCATCACCTTGAGATTGCGCTGCAGCACCTCGATATAGGTCAGACGATCGAAACGACGCGCCGTCGGGTCCCGCATCGGATCCCGGTCGTAGACGCCGTCCACGTGATGGCTCGCCTTGAGGATAACTTCGGCGCCGATTTCCATCGCCCGCAAACTCGCGGCGGTATCGGTAGTGAAATACGGATTGCCTGTGCCTGCCGCGAAAATCACTACCCGCCCCTTTTCCAGATGACGCACTGCGCGCCGCCGGATATAAGGCTCGCAAACCGCCTGCATCGCGATCGCCGACAATACCCGGGTCGTCACTCCCGCCTGTTCGAGCGCGTTCTGTAACGCGAGCGCGTTGATAACCGTCGCCAGCATCCCCATCTGATCGGCGGTCGAGCGATCCATCCCGCGCTCCTCGTATGCGCTGCCACGCAGGATATTGCCCGCCCCGATCACCAGCGCGAGTTGGACCCCCAGACCGGCTACTTCCTTGATCTCGAGCGCAATCGCGCTGAGCGCATCGAGATCGATCCCGCTGTTTTGCGCCGGCGCGAGCGCCTCGCCTGACAATTTCAGTAGAATGCGATGAAATCGAGGCTTCTGAGTCGCAACAGTTTGCACATCGGCCATTGCTCAAAAGCCCCTGTCTTACAAAGTTAATCTCGCGTCGGGTAAATGACGTACGCGCGCGTCATGCCGCCGTCATCTTGCCGTCGAGAGCTTCGCCCAATTGGTAGCGGACGAAGCGTCTGATTTCGATTTTCTCTCCAAGTTTGCCGACGTATTCGCCGATCACGTCGGCGATCGTGCGGTTCGGATCCCTGACCCACGCCTGCTCGTTGAGACAGACATCATGGTAAAACTTGTCGAGCTTGCCCTCGACGATCTTGTTGACCACTGCTTCGGGCTTGCCTGCCGCCTGCGAGGCGTAAATCTCCCGTTCCTGCTGGATCACTTCCGTCGGGAGTTCTTCGCGACGGACGCAACGCGGATTCGCCGCCGCGATCTGCATCGCGATTTCCTTCACCAGGGTCTGATATTCGGGAGTCTTGGCCACGAAGTCGCTCTCGCAATTTACCTCGACCAGCACGCCAAGCTTCCCACCGGCATGAATGTAAGCGCCGACCGCACCTTCCGACGCAACCCGGCCGGCCCGTTTCGCAGCCTGCGCGATACCCTTTTCGCGGAGCCAAACGACCGCCCTATCGAGGTCGCCCTTGGCTTCGGCTAGCGCCTTTTTGCAATCCATCACGCCGGCGCCGGTTTTATCGCGCAGTTCCCTGACCAGATTCGCGTTTACGTCCATTCCTCTTCCTGGATATCAGTATGTACGGCTTGATGCTCGAGTGGTTTCGTCGTCAGCCTTACCCTCGCACCACGTTCCGGGCTACCGCTTTCTTTAGCGCGCTTAAACCGGCTGCGGCGACGGCTCCGGGGCAGGCGCGGACTCGACCATTGCCTCATCCCCTAAACCCTTCTCGCGCTCCTCCGCCGACCGCCTGCCCTCGATTACCGCGTCTGCAATCGCCGCGGTAAACAGCTTGATCGCGCGTATTGCGTCATCATTACCTGGTACGCGGTAGGCGATAAGGTCCGGGTCGCAATTGGTGTCGACCACGGCAACCACCGGGACTGCAAGACGGTTAGCTTCGGCCACCGCGATCTCTTCCTTTTTAGTGTCGATGACCCACAGCGCGTCAGGCAGCTTGCGCATGTTCTTGATCCCCGCAAGCGTCGCCATCAGCTTGGCATGCGCACGCGCGTTGTCGCTCATCTCCTTCTTGGTCAACGCCTGGATCATCTCAGGGTCGGCCATGATTTCTTCGAGTTTCTTGAGCCGGTCGATCGACGCGCGGATCGTCTGAAAGTTGGTGAGCATTCCGCCCAGCCAGCGGTTGTTCACATAGAACATCCCGCAGCGCTCGGCCTCTTCGCGTATAATGTCCTGCGCCTGCTTCTTGGTCCCCACGAACAGAACCGTCCCGCCTTGCGCAGCGAGGTCGCGCACGAAATCGAAGGCTGTGCGGAACATTTTGACGGTCTGTTGCAGGTCGACGATGTAAATCCCGTTGCGGGCGCCGAAGATGTACGGTTTCATCTTCGGATTCCAGCGGCTGGTCTGATGGCCAAAGTGTACGCCAGCCTCCAGCAACTGTTTCATGCTGATTTCGGTCATAGGCTCTATCGGAACCTCTTTGTCTGACTTCGTGAACTTCCCTTTACGTTATCGCAGTTTACTGCCATCGGCACGCCCCGTTAAAGCGTCCCCCTAGGCGTTCATCGACTCGAGGAACTCCTCGTTGGTCTTCGTCCCCTGCATCTTGTCTATCAGAAATTCCATCGCCTCGACGGCGTTGAGTTGCGATAGCAGCTTGCGCAGGATCCAGACCCGGTTGAGCGTACTGCGCGGCAACAACAACTCCTCTTTGCGCGTCGACGAACGCTGAATATCGATCGTTGGGAAAATGCGCTTTTCGAGCAGCCGCCGGTCGAGCGAGATTTGCTGATTGCCAGTCCCCTTGAACTCTTCGAAAATGACTTCGTCCATGCGGCTGCCGGTATCGACCAGCGCCGTTGCGATAATCGTGAGGCTGCCGCCATCCTCTGTGTTGCGCGCCGCGCCGAAGAACTTCTTGGGCTTGTGCAACGCGTTCGAATCGACGCCGCCCGAGAGAATCTTGCCCGAGGGCGGCACCACCGTGTTGTAGGCGCGCGCGAGACGCGTAATCGAATCGAGCAGGATCACGACGTCGCGGCCATGCTCGACGAGCCGCCGCGCCTTCTCGATCACCATCTCGGCAACCTGCACGTGGCGCGTGGCCGGCTCGTCGAACGTGGAACTCACCACCTCGCCTTGCACCGACCGCAGCATGTCGGTGACTTCCTCGGGCCGTTCGTCCACCAGCAGGACTATCAGGATGATCTCCGGATGATTATGCGCAATCGCCTTCGCGATCGCCTGCAACATCATCGTCTTGCCCGTGAACGGCGCCGCGACGATTAGGCCGCGCTGCCCTTTTCCGATTGGCGCGATCAGGTCGATTATCCGCGTCGTGTAGTCTTCGTGATTGTATTCGAGCTTGATCCGCTCTTCGGGATATAGCGGCGTCAGATTGTCGAACAGGATCTTGTCGCGCGCTTTCTCGGGCTCTTCGTAGTTTATCGATTCGACCTTCAGCAGCGCGAAATAACGCTCGCCCTCCTTGGGTGGTCGAATCAGGCCTGACACGATATCGCCCGTGCGCAGGTTGAACTTTCGGATCTGGCTCGGAGAGATGTAGATGTCATCGGGGCCGGGAAGGTAGTTGTAATCGGGCGCACGCAGAAAGCCGAAGCCGTCGGGCAGAATTTCGAGCACGCCTTCGCCCAGGATCGAACCATTGCGTTGGGCCTGCGCTTGCAGGATCGAAAAGATCATCTCCTGCTTGCGCATGTTGGTCGCGCCGTCGATATTGTAATCGCGCGCGATATGCGCAAGCTCGGTGATCTTCGCCCCCTTGAGCGCCTTCAGATTGAGTGCACCGGTGTCGCTGATGATTTGGGGACTTTCCGCCGGCGCGCCATCCTGTCCGCGATAGCGGCCTCGGCGTTCATCCGGCGCAGGAGCCGCGGCTCCACCGCCGTCTCGCGCAGGTGCGGCCGGCGCCGCGGAGGCGCCATCGCCTCCATTCGCTTCCGCATGGACAGTGGTGCCGTTAGCGCGCTCGCCAGGTTGAGCGGCTCCCAAGTTGAGCTCGTGACGTGGTGGCACTTTAGGCTCTTGTACCGGGGCGCGCTCGGCAGATGGAACGGCTCCCGGATGGCTCCCGTGCCCACCGCGCGGCCTCACAATCGCGGGTGGCGCCGTGCCTTGGCCGGATTGCTCTTCGGACTCTTCGTGTAATTCGCCTTTGGCTGGTCCTCGACCCTTACCCATTTTACCTTCCCCGCAACCTTACTCTCCCCGCAAGTGTGCTCAGTGCATATATCACAAATGAGGGCGGCCGCCGGATGTTATGTGCTGACGCCATGGTTTATCCCGGCGTCTCAACGAATCGCTTTCCGCGTGACACCCGCGTGTCGTCCTGTGCTTCGCCGATCAGAATGAGAACGGACGACGCCGACTTTCTCAACTCGGGAAGCGTCTGCAGACGGGCTGATTCAGGACTCGATCTGCTTCGGCGCACTGGGTGCGGGAGCTAATATGAAAGTTAACGAAGGCTACTACATCTGTCAACCGGGTTTGGCCATATCTCCGCCTATCTTCGGGAATATCAACAGATGTTTCCGTCACTGTGTCAAAGGCTGCGATTCCCCTTATTCAGGGTCAATCCAGCGACGGACCACGACCGCATCGGGAACCACTCCGCGGCTCACCAGAAACCGGCGCATATCATCCGGTAGCGGAGCGATAAACTCGAGTCGCTCACCCGTCCTCGGATGATCCACCGCGAGCGCGAGCGCATGGAGCGCCTGCCGCGCGAAACCCGATTCATCCCTTCCCTTTGACCCGCCGTACAAGGGGTCACCCAGGCAAGGATGGCCTATCGTGGCGAGATGCACGCGGATCTGATGCGTCCGTCCGGTTTCGGGACGTACCCTGACGAGCGTCGCTGCGGCTACCGGGTCATCGAGCCGATGCAGCACGGTCGCATGACTTATCGCCTCGCGCGGATTGCGCGATCTCACCGACATCCGCTTGCGTTCCGTCGGATGGCGTCCGAGCGCCCGTGCAATCTCCTGCCTGTCCCGCGCCACGCGTCCGCGCACCACCGCCACATATATCTTGCGTACCGTCCGCTCCTTGAATTGACGTGAGAGCGCGGTGCGCGCGAACGGCGTCCGCGCCACCACCATTACTCCCGACGTCTCTTTGTCCAGCCGGTGGACGATCCCGGGACGAACGACGCCATCCGGTTCTACCATCGTGGCGAGGTCGGGAAATCGGGCCATGAGAGCGTCGACGAGCGTCGAATGGGGATGGCCGGGTGCGGGATGCACCGTCATGCCGGCGGGCTTATTGACCACGATTAGCTCGGCATCCGCGAATAGCACCTCGATCTCGGGTGCTGGCCCGGGAACGGGCGCGACTGCGAGCGCGGGCGGCGGCTTGATCTCGACGCGGTCGCCGCGACGCAGCGCTGCCGACGCCCTCGCGACGCCGCCGTTGAGCGTGACAAGGCCCGCCTTGATCATGCGGGCAACCTGCGAACGCGAATACTCGGGCGCGAGATTCGCGGCTACGAACTGATCCAGCCGCTTCCTCTCATGCTCCGCCGCCGCCGTCAGCGTCCGGATCTCTGCCTCCAATTCCCTCCCGCACGTTTCGCGATGGGGAAGGGCGAGGGAGGCGGTGCAGACTTCATCCTGCTCCTCCTCACTAAAACTTGTACGGCACCGGATGCTTCACCTCGTAGGCGCTGATCTCCTTGTCATGCAGCAGCGTCAACGCGATATCGTCGAGCCCTTCGAGCAGGCATTTCTTCGGATGCGCCTCGATCTCGAAGTGCGCCGACCATCCGAACTCGTCGGAGACCTTCTGCGCCGGCAAATCGATCGACAGCCGGTAGCCGTCATGGCGCTTGATCGCTTCGAAAATCGCGTCGACCTCTGCCGGCTTGAGGATTACCGTCAGCATCCCGTTCTTGAAACAATTATTGTGAAAAATATCCGCGAACGACGGCGCGATTACCGCCTTGAAGCCGAAATCCATCAGCGCCCATACCGCATGCTCGCGCGAGCTGCCGCATCCGAAGTTGTCGCGCGCCACCAATATCGTCGCCTTCTGGAAACGCGGCTGCTCGAGCACGAACTGGCTGTCCGGCTGATGACGCCAGTCGTAAAAAAGTCCCGCGCCGAGACCGCTGCGCACCACCGCCTTGAGAAACTGCTTCGGGATTACCTGGTCGGTATCAACGTTGGGACGATCCAGCGGAGCGACCAGGCCGGTGAAATTTTTGAACGCTTGCATTTTCCTGTGATCCTTTCTGCTTGCCTTTGCCTACTGCCTCGGCCACTCGCGCACGTCGACGAAATGGCCCGCGACGGCCGCCGCCGCCGCCATTATCGGGCTCACCAGGTGCGTTCGCCCGCCTTTGCCTTGCCGCCCCTCGAAGTTGCGGTTCGACGTGCTCGCGCATCGCTCGCCCGGCTTCAGCATGTCGGCGTTCATCGCGATACACATGCTGCATCCCGACTCGCGCCATTCGAAACCGGCCTGCGTGAAAATCTTATCGAGCCCTAACTGCTCCGCTTCCTCCTTGACCAGTTGCGATCCCGGCACGACCATCGCCTGCACCGTTGACGCAACCTTGCGGCCCTTGACGATCTCCGCCGCCGCCTTCAGATCGGTTATGCGCGAATTGGTGCATGATCCGATAAAGACGCGGTCGAGCTTGATATCCCCGATCGGTGTGCCCGGATTAAGCCCCATGTATTCCAGCGCCAGTTCGACCGCCCGGCGCTGGCTCGCGTCGCCGTAGCTCGACGGGTCGGGCACTTTGCTCGTCACCTCGGTCACCATCCCGGGGTTGGTGCCCCACGTCACCTGCGGCGCGAACTCGGCGCCGTCGAAGGTCATGCTGTGATCGAACTTCGCACCAGGATCCGTCTTGAACTGGAGCCAATGCTGCGCGAGTCGATCTAACTCCGCCCCCGCCGGTACGTAGCGCCGCCCGCGCAGGTAATCGACGGTCTTCTGGTCGGCCGCGACCATTCCCGAACGCGCGCCCGCTTCGATCGTCATGTTGCACAGCGTCATGCGCTCTTCCATACCGAGCGCCTCGATCACGGGGCCGCGGTATTCGATCGCATAGCCGTTGCCGCCTGCCGTCGTGATACGCCCGATAATTCCGAGCACAAGGTCCTTCGACCCTACTCCGGGTGCCAGTTTGCCGTTGACGCGAATCTCGAATGTCCTGGGGCGCGCCTGCAGCAGGCATTGCGTCGCGAGCACATGCTCGACCTCGCTCGTACCGATCCCGAAGGCGAGCGCGCCCATCGCGCCATGCGTCGCCGTATGGCTGTCGCCGCACACGATCGTCATTCCGGGCTGCGACAATCCCAGCTCAGGACCGATCACGTGGACGATTCCCTGCTCTTTCGCGCCCAGGTCGAACAGCCGGACGTCGAAGTCGCGGCAGTTCTTCCGCATCATGTCGACCTGGAGTTTCGACTCCGGGTCGGCAATCGGCTTCGAGCGGTCGGTGGTGGGCACGTTATGGTCCTGCGTGCCGAACGTACGGTCGGGGCAGCGGACCTTGCGCCCCGATGTGGCCAGCCCCTCGAATGCCTGCGGCGAAGTGACCTCGTGAACCAGATGGAGGTCTATATAAAGGAGCGCCGGCTCGCCGGGCGTTTCGCGCACGACATGACTGTTCCAAATCTTTTCGAAGAGTGTTTGCGCCGCCATAACTGTTGGGATTAAGCCTCCGGGGAAATAACTACGGGTATCAGGATTA
>Ga0209701_10001507_pt1 | contig 14957 bp, 10 predicted proteins | sample CZO8metaG_4_FD_188356 | JGI IMG/M metagenome (GOLD analysis project Ga0209701, IMG submission 188356) | Vadose zone soil microbial communities from the Eel River Critical Zone Observatory, Northern California, USA - CZOApr15con2H3.8 metaG... | ecosystem: Environmental > Terrestrial > Soil >...
ATCTGCCGACCATTGGGCATGGACAGCACGAATTGCCCTGACGCCTGAACTAAAGTCGCGACTGGCCATTGGACATGGCATTCCAGGCGGACCGGTACACGGCACATGGATCATCAAGCCGGTGGCGGCGCTGGGGAAACCGGCCGAGCCGGGCAAACCGGACGGCACATTGCATCTCGAGTCGATGCGAGTGAACGCCGATCCGCGCGCGGAGTGGAAGCAGATGTTCCGTGAAGTGGGGCGAATCGAGCGGGACTTTTTCTACGATCCCAATATGCATGGCGCGGACCTGAATGCGCTGATGGCGACGTATCAACCGTATGTGGATAACGTGATGAGCCGGGCGGACCTGAATTACATTTGGGCCGACATGCTGGGAGAGATCACCGCGCAGCACGTCTATATAGCTGGCGGCGACCGGCCGGAAGTGAAGCAGGTGAATGTGGGATTGCTGGGCGCGGACTATGTGATCGAACATGATCGCTACCGTTTCGCGAAAGTATATTTTGGCGAGAACTGGAATCCGGATTTGCGAGCGCCACTGACCGAGCCGGGAGTGAATGTTCGTCAGGGAGAATATCTGCTGGCGGTCGACGGACGCGAAGTGCATGGCGGCGACGAGATTTATAGTTTCTTCATCGATCGCTCGGGCAAAGCGATTCCACTGAAGGTGGGCCCGGACCCGAGCGGAAAAGATGCGCGCGTGGTGACGGTGGTGCCGATCGGCAGCGAACGTTCTCTGCGCATGCGCGATTGGATGGAAAGCAACCGCCGGAAAGTGGATGAGTTGAGTGGCGGCAAACTGGCGTATGTGTATTTGCCGGATACAGCGGTGGGCGGCTTTACGAATTTCAATCGTTACTATTTTCCGCAAAATGCGAAACAGGGAGCGGTGATTGACGAGCGGTTCAACGGCGGAGGCTGGATCGCGGATTATATCGTGGACTGGCTGAACCGTCCGTTGTTGATGGCGGCGATGACGCGCGAAGGCAAGGACAACTACATTCCGTGGGTGATCTTCGGGCCGAAAGTGATGCTGATCAATCAATATGCGGGTTCGGGGGGAGATGCGCTGCCTTGGATGTTCAAGGAACTGGGCATTGGGCCGCTGATCGGAACGCGCACCTGGGGCGGACTGATCGGGATTGGCGGTTATCCGCCGCTGATGGATGGCGGAGCGATTACTGCGCCGCGCTGGGGATTGTTTAATCCGAAGACCGGCGAATTTGACGTGGAGAATAAAGGCGTTGCGCCGGATATCGAGGTGGATTTCGATCCGGCGCTCTGGCGGCAGGGGCACGATCCGCAGCTGGAGAAGGCGGTTTCGGTGACACTCGCGACTTTGAAGGAACATCCGGTGCCGCCGGTGAAACGGCCGAAGTATCCGATCTACAATTGGCCGAAAGTGCGGTCGGACGCGAGCAAGTCCGGAGCTGGTTCGAACCAATAACGTTCCAAGTCAACGGAAGCGACAACATTCAAGTCGGCGAAGGGGATGCAGTACCTAGCGTGCGTAGTCCTAGACTTTATGATATAAAGTACTTGACATTAAGAATGGCTTTGCTATGATGTGAGGCGCGGCGGAGAAAGTCCAAAGGAAACTCACATGCTAAAGCGGATACTGGCGATCATCGCCATTTTTGCGTGTACGTGTGTCGCGTGGATGATTCTGGGCACGTCGATTTATTTACGGACGGAGAATGCGGGATCGGAGTTGTCGAGCCGGGTCGCTTCCACCTGGGGAACGGCACAGGAGCAGCACCCTCCTGTGGCCAGCTACGTTACGAAGGTGACGAAGACGGTTGAGACGGAAGAAAACGGGAAAAAGATCAAGAAGACGGAAACGCACGATGTGTCAAACGTGGTGCCATTGGACTCCAGCCAAATCGTGGCCGACTTGCACATTGATTACCGGCAGAAAGGGTTGTTGTGGTTCAGCACGTATCGAGTGGGGTTTGCGGGCAATTACACTTTCCAGAATCCAACCGGGCAAGAAGAGAGTTTCACAATTAGATTGCCGCTGCCTTCGAAACAAGCGGTGTACGACGGAATGGAGATCTCGCTGGACGGGCAAGTGCTGCCGCTGGATTTTAGCGGAGCAGAAGTGACTGCCCACGGAGTACTGAAACCGAATGCGACAGGCGCTGTACGGATTGCGTACCGTTCGCAGGGGCAGGATAACTGGATCTACAAATTTGCCAGCGGAGATGAAGTGGCGCGAGTGAAGGACCTTCATTTGCTGGTGAAGACCGATTTTGGCGGATTTGATTTTCCGGAGAATTCATTGTCTCCCACAGAAAAGCGGCAGACCTCCGAAGGCTGGGAATTGAAATGGGATTATCAGAATCTGGTTTCGGGGTTCAATATTGCGCTGCGGATGCCGCAGAAATTACAGCCGGGGCCGTTGGCCGGGCGAATTTCTTATTTTGCGCCGGTACCGCTGTTCTTTTTCTTTTTCCTGGTCTTCATACTTTCGACGCTGCGTGCAATTGATTTGCACCCGATGAACTATTTCTTTCTGGCGTGCGCGTTTTTTGCGTTTCATCTGCTGCTGGCCTATTTGTGCGACCACGTTTCCATCCATGCGGCGTTTGTGATTTCGTCGGCAGTTTCGATCCTGCTGGTCGTGACGTATCTGCGGCTGGTGGTGAATTTGCGTTTCGCGGTGGTGGAGGCGGGGCTGTCGCAATTGATTTACCTGGTCCTGTTTTCGTATGCATTTTTCTTTGAAGGGTTTACCGGACTGGCGATCACGATTGGCGCGATCCTGACGCTGTTCGTGGTCATGCAGATGACCGGCCGGATCCAGTGGACGGAGAAATTTGTGAGGAGAATCGCCTGACAGCGATCTCGCGGCTGGACTGACGAAAATAAAAGCGACACGGGCTTGGTTCTGTGTCGCTTTGTTATTTTGGGCTTAGGCAATCGGAATCAGTGTTTCGCGGGTTCGGCGGTGGGAGGAAGAACACCGTTGAGACGAAGGTACATGGATTGAGCGGAGTAATGGTCAGACCAGGAGCCCGCCAGGATGAACATGGCGGCGGCGCGGGAGAAGGAACGGCCGTTGAATAGCGGGATGGAGTCGGCGAGACGTGAATCGTCGACTTTCGCGAGAGCGGAGGAGCAGAAGTCGAAGGACTGTTTGACCGCAGCGACGAGCTTGTCCTTTGAATCGGTATCGGCCAGCTTGGCGCCTTCAGCAGCGGCTACACCGGAAATCTTGGAGCAAAAGAGATTGTTGGAGTCGGCGATGTGAATGGCAAGATGAGCGAAGCTCATCTGGTCTGGAGTGGGCTTGAAAGAAAACTTGTCGGCGGGCATGGCTTCGGCGGCGGCGGACATGTTTTTTGCGGAGCGGGTGAGGCCGAAGCGGAGGGCGTCGCTGACGGGATTTGCAGAGGGCGCAGCGGAAGGCACGGCTTGCGCGAAAGTTAGAAGTGGAGTGCTGGCGAGCGTTGCTAGAACGGCGAGTTTGCGGATCATGTGAAGGCTCCTTGTTGGCAGGGAAATGGTACGCCGGAAGGGAGTCGAAAGTCGAAACCTAAAAAGTTCAAGTTTAGGGGGAAATCGCGCTGGGAATTGTACATCCAGGTTGGACGAATGAGGCTCTCAACGCAGAGTGCGCAGAGGGCACGGAGAAAGAACTCAAGGAGTTAGCGGGTTAGGACCTGGCCGGGGGTTGCGCCGGTGGGTTTGTTGCCGGACCAGACGGGGATGCCGTTGACGAAAACTTTTTCTATGCCGACGGGGAGCTCTTGCGGTTTCGCGAATGTGGAATGGTCGAGGATGGTAGTGGGATCGAAAAGGACCAGATCGGCGTAAGCGCCTTCGCGGAGGACGCCGCGGTCCGTCCAGTTGAGGCGTTGTGCGGGGAGGGAAGTCATTTTACGGATGGCTTCGGGCAGCGTCAGCCAATGTTTTTCGCGGACAAACCGGCCGAGTACGCGGGGGAAAGTTCCGGCTCCACGCGGATGGGCTGAGCCGATGCCGCCGTCACTGGCTACCATTACCCAGGGTTGTTGATAGAACGCTTTGATGTCGCTCTCGATCATGGAATGGCCGATGATTTCGGCTTCGGTGTTAGCGGCATCGCCTTCGTGGATGATTCGAATAAACATTTCTACAGGAGAGAGTTTGTTTGATTTCGCGAGGTCGGCGAGAGAGTGGCCGACGTAGGAAGTGTTGGGCTTGAATTCGGTGATGGTGAGATGGTCTGGGCCGCCTAAATCGGCGATGGCTTTAGCGACGCTTTTGGGATTTTCGTACTGCTTGTCCGGAACGGTGACTTTGAGATTGGAGTGCCAGGCATCGTAGGGATAGCAGTCGGCGAGAAAATCCACGCCGCGGTTGCGGGCTTCTTCGATGATGCGGATATATTCGGAGGCTTTGCCCTGTACGGCTACAGTGCCGAGCTTGATGTGCGAGTGATCTACTGGAATGTGGGCTTGCTCGGCGATTTCGATTTCTTCCACCAGAGCGTCGAAAGCTTTGTCGGCTTCATCGCGGATGTGCGTACCGTAGAAGCCGCCGTGTTCGGCGGCGCTGCGGGCCATGGCGACGAGTTCGGCGGTGTTGCTGTAGCTGCCGACTTCGTATTCGAGACCGCTGGAAAGGCCGATGGCGCCTTCGTTCATGGCTCGCCAGGTTAGTTCGGACATTTTTTCAATTTCCTGCGGAGTCGCAACGCGTTTGAAATCTTTGCCCATAACCTGTTCGCGGATGGTGGCGTGTCCGGCGAAGACGGCGACGTTGAGGGCGGCGGGATGTTTGCGGCGTTGCTCGATCCAATTTTTTATTGGCCAGGGAGAATCGCCATCGGGACCTTGCACCGCGGTGGTAATGCCTTGCGCGATTTGCGTTTCGGCGAGCGGGTCGGTGTCGAGTCCTTCGATGGAGTGATTGTGAATGTCAATGAAGCCGGGAGCTAGCACCAGGCCATGGGCGTCGAGGACTTGTTCGCCGGGAGCGGGGGAGAGTTTGCCGATGCTGGCGATGCGATTGTTGCGGATGCGCAAGGCGCCTTCACGAAGTAGAGCGCCGGTGCCGTCGGCGAGTTGCGCGTTGATGATGAGGATGGTTTGGTCGGCGGGTGCGTGAGCGGAAAAGAAGACTGGAGCGGCGATTGCCAAAGAGAGCGGAACACCTAATAAGAGGATTGTGCGGCGGCGCGTAAACACTAGAAGCCCTTTATGATTCTGAATTTTTTATCCCTGGTCCTCCGTGGCGTTGCTTACACCGGACACAGCCAGGATTGGCTGTGCTACTGGCGCGCGGAGCGGGTGCGGAGATGGTACCAGACGGTGATAAGAATGATGGAGACGACGAGGATGAGCGTGGAGATAGCGTTAATTTCTGGAGTGATGCCGCGGCGCAGGCGGCCCCAGATTTCGAGGGGGAGCGTGTATTCGCGGCCGTAGAGGAAAAAAGTGACGGCGATTTCGTCCATGGAAAGAGTGAAGATGAGCAGGGCGGAAGCGATGAGAGAGAGTTTGAGATTGGGAAGCGTGACGAGCCAGAAAGTACGCCAGGGAGTTGCGCCGAGGTCCAAGGAAGCTTCTTCCTGACGGCGATCCATTTTTTGCAAGCCGGCGAAGAGTTCGGTGGTAGCTACGGAGATCAGCGCGGTGCCGTGCCCCAGGAAAATGGTGATTAGGCTGAGATCGAGGCTGATACGGACCGCGAAGAGCAGCAGGGAGAGTCCGGTGATGATACCCGGAAGAATCAGCGGAAGAAGGACCAAGCGGCGAAAGAACGATTTGCCGGGGAAGTTGGCGCGATCGAGAGCGAGCGCTGCGAATAAGCCAAGAGTGAGAGAGAGCGCTACGGCTCCGGCGGCCACGATGAAGCTGTTCACGATGGAATCCCATATGGCGGAGTCAGCGAAAAGCTGACGGTACCAATCGAAGGTGAAATGGCGTGGCGGAAAGCCGCCGACTCCGTCGCGATTGAAGGAGTAGACGACCAGCACGATGATCGGGAGGTAGATGAACGCGAAGATGATGCCCGCGTAGGCAGTGAGAAACGGCGAACGGTGCGTCGCGGTGTTAGCTGAGGCGCTCATTCGAATGACCAGCGCTTTTCCGCACGCTGCGTGAGGGCGAGCAGGGAGAGCGTGATTATCAGGATGAAGACGGAGATAGCTGCGCCGAGCGGCCAATCGTAGGCGGCGCCGAAGAGCGATTGCACCAAGTTGGCGATCATGGTGCCGGACGGACCGCCGACGAGGAGCGGTGCGAGAAAGTCTCCGAGTGAGAGAACGAAGGCGAAGGTTGCGCCCGCGAGCAGTCCGGGAAAAGAGAGCGGGAGGATTACGCGGAGGAAAGTCTTGCGCGGCGATGCGCCGAGATCTTGCGAGGCTTCGATTAGCGGACGAGGTATATGTTCGAGCGAGGCGTAGATCGGAAGAAAGACAAATGGCGTGTAGATGTGCGTGAGCATAAGGACTACGGCGAACGGGCTGTAAAGAAGCGCGGAGACGGGGCCGTGCGTGATGTGAAGATATTGGAGGAAGCCATTGAGGACTCCGTCGCTGCCGAGAATGGTTTTCCAGGCGTAGCCACGAACTAGATAGCTGACCCACAGCGGAACGATGACGAGTTGGTAAAGCAGTTCTTTGCGCGGGCCGGCCTGAAAGGATAAGAAATACGCGAGCGGGTAGCCGAGAAGTACAGAAAGAATTGTGACGGAGGCAGCGATGCGCACGGTGCGGAACAGAACTTGGAGGTAAAGCGGATTTTTGAAGAGCGTGAGGTAGTTGTCCAAATTCCAGTGATGGAGGATGGCGCCGTCGCGGACGGTCCAGAAGCTGTGCAGGAACATGAGCAAGTAGGGAAGAAGCAGGAAGAGTGTTACCCAGAGGATGGGAGGGAGGGATACGAGGAGTTTGTAGGTGCGGGAATACATCAGAGACCAGTGACCAGTGGGAAAGGACAGGGATCAGAGATCAGCGACCAGAGAACAGTTAAGAAAAAGAAAGCCTGGGAAAAGTGCGCGGTTGGGTGAACGCGAGCGGAAATGAGGTCAGAAGAGGGCATGGTCAGTCGCGGAAGGGGATTGCGTCTTTGCAGGAGAAGACAAATTCGTGAGAGCCGGTGAGTTCGGCGCGTGACGGAATACGGGCGCGGAGTATGGCGCCGGTGGCGGTTTCGAGTTCGAGGAGTTCGGTGGCGCCAGAATAAATTTGCTGGTGGATGGTCGCGGTGAAACGAACTGGTTCGGCGGGTTGCGCGGAACTTGCCTCGGCCGTCGAATAATCACTAGCGAGGGAAATTGCTTCGGGGCGAAGCGAGAAGAGCGCTGAGCCGTCTTCTTGCCCGCAAGGAAACTGGAACGCGCCGCAGTCGGCGACGCGGTTGCGGATGATGGCGCGCAGCAAATTGGTTTGACCGATGAATTGCGCCGTGTAGGCGGTGGCGGGACGCGTGTAAATGTCGCGAGGCGAAGCCACCTGCTCGAGTGCGCCATTGCGAAGAAGAGCGATGCGATCGGAAAGGGCCATGGCTTCTTCCTGATCGTGGGTGACGAAGAGAAAAGTGATGCCGACTTCGCGTTGCAGGGATTTTAGTTCAGATTGCATTTCTTTGCGGAGATTGGCGTCAAGCGCGGAGAGCGGCTCGTCGAGCAGAAGAAGTTGCGGGCGATTGACGAGCGCGCGGGCGAGCGCGATGCGTTGTTGCTGGCCGCCGGAAAGTTTTGTGGGTTTGGCGGTAGCGTACTCCTGCATGCGAACCATGGCCAGAGCATCGCTAACGCGGGTGGCGATTTCTGTTTTCGGCGTGTCGGCTGCGTGTAAACCGTAGGCGACGTTTTCACTGACGTTGAGATGCGGGAAAAGCGCGTATTGCTGGAAGACAGTGTTGACGCGGCGTTTGTATGGAGGAAGGGTGTCGAGGCGGGTGCCGTGCATCCAGATTTCGCCGCTAGTGGGCTGTTCGAATCCAGCGATGAGACGAAGCAGCGTGGTTTTGCCGGAGCCGCTTTCACCGAGCAGGGTGAGAAATTCGCCTGCGACAATTTCCAGCGACAGAGTTTTCAAGACTTCTCGCGCACCGAAGCGTTTGCTTATGGCGCGCACTTCGAGCAGCGTGGCTCCAGGTTCGAGTGAATCGGCAACGGAAGGCGCGGCAGTTGACGAAGTGCGAGTCACTGGGCGGCTTTGACCTCGTTCCAGATTTCGTTGTACTTGGCGCGGCGTGGAACATCCTGCCAGAAATAGATGTGCGTCATGTCGGCAGCCGCATCGTCGAGGTGCAGAGATTTTTGTTCGTCGCTGGAGAGATATCCTGCCGTGCCAGGATTCGCAGGAGTGTAGTGAGTGACATCGCTGACAAGTTTTTGCGTCTTGGCCTCGACCATATAGGCGAGAAATTCGGTGGCGAGATCCCTATTCTTGCTGGCGGAAGTAATCATCAGGTGGTCAATCCAGCCGGTGGTGTTTTCTTTTGGAATAGTTTCGCCGATGGGGAAATTCAACTTGCGAAGCTGAGCGGTGTTGAGCGGCCAGCCCATGGCGAGGACGATTTCATGATTCTGAAAAAGATTGGTGAGTTCGCCGCCGGTGGACCAGAATTTGCGGACGTTGGGTTTAAGTTCGATAAGTTTTTTCTTTACGGCATCGAGCTGGGCGTCCGAGAGATTGTAGAGCTGGCCGGGGTCGGGCTGGTCGTAACCGAGAACTTGCGCGGCCATGTAGACGCTGGAGAGTTCGTCCCACAAAGAAATTTTGCCGCGATATTTGGGATCCCATAGAATGTTCCAGGAATCAGGCGGCTGCGGAAACACGCTGGTGTCGTAGAGCAGTGAATTGGGTCCCCACATGAACGGGACGCCGAAAACCTGGTCGTTTGCCTTGACGAGAGAAGAATCGCGAAGGCTGGCCGATAGCTGCACATAAGAAGGAATTCTGGACAGATCGAGCGGCGAGCCCGGCTTTGACGATCGAGGCGGCAACATCGCTGGAGGGTGAGATAACGTCGTAGTTGGCAGCACTGCCGCCGCGAAGTTTGGCCACCAGTTCATCGCTTGACCCCATGTAGGAGGCAACGACTTTGCAGTGGTGAGAAATCTCGAAGCCGTGTACGAAGGAAGGATCGGCGTAGCCTTCCCATACCAGCAGGCTAAGCGTGGGCGGAGAATTTCTGCAGGCAGCGAGCGAGAACGAGATGAACAGTGCGGCCAAGAGCAGAGTCGTGCGCTTCATCGATCCTCCGCAAAGAAAGAGCGTCAAGCGTTGGTAACGAAGAATTTAACCTAAAAGGTGGGCGGCGTGTTGATCCATAGCAGCCAGGATTCCGTTTTGCCGGGATTGCGCCAGCGATGTGGCGTGGAGCTCTGGAAATAGAGGCTGTCGCCGGGCTTCATGCGGTAGTGCTCATCGGTGTTGAGCCAGATTTCGAATTCGCCACGCAGGATATGCAGGAATTCTTCGCCTTCGTGAGTGTAAGATTCGCCGCTGCCGCCGCCGGGCTTGATGCGAAAAAGATGCGGCTCCATGGCAGTGTTGCCCCAGGCAAGAAGTTCCATGCGGACGCCCTTGGTGGTTTCGAGAACTTTGCGCTCGGTTGGGCGCACGAGTTTGGAATTGTCCTTGGCAGGCTCGAAGAAAGAAAGAATATTGGTGCGATAGTAGCGCGCGATGCGCCGCAGGGTGCCAATGGAAGCGCTCATCTGGCCACGTTCGAGAGCGCTCAGAAAACCGATGGAAACTTCCGTGGCGCTGGCAACCTGCGCGAGGGAAAGATTGCGGCCTTGGCGGAGGCGGCGAAAACGCAGTCCGGGCGACGCGGTATTTTCGGCGGGCGTTGAAACGACGCCCTGCCGTTTAAGAACGTGAACGATGGCGGCGGGATTTAATCCGCGCGCGCGCCGAAGAAAAATGGCGCGCTGCAAAAGGCGCACGTCCGCTTCATTGTAGAGGCGATAACGGCTGCGAGTGCGCTGCGGTTTGATGAGCCCGAGGGTTTCCCAGGCACGTAGTGCGGAAGAAGAAATTCCCACGCGGCGAGCGACTTCGCTGATGCGTAGCGCAGCGCCAGCATCGCGCGAAACCGATGCCTTGGATAAATTCTTTCTGCTTGACATCACCGCGGGCTTTCCATAAGTTTACAGGATTATAGTAAGGTTCACGGGGCACGGCAACCTCGAAGATGCGGTGCCAAATCAAAACTTCGAGGCTCAGGGGTGAGTCCATGAATGTGAAGGAGCATTTCCGCGCGATCTTTTCGAAAGGTCTGCTTTGTAGTTTCATACTGGTCCTGGCGGCAACCGTTTGTGCCTCGGCGAATTTTGCGCAAAGCACCGGAGGACGCATCCGCGGGACAGTAATAGATCCAAGCGGCGGGGCCGTATCAGCCGCAACGTTGCAGCTAGTCAACGAGGCCACTCACTCGACGCGCGAGGTGCAGTCGGGCTCGAATGGCGAATATATTTTTATTGAGGTCCCCGTTGGCAGTTACGAAATCGATGTGACCGTGCAAGGTTTCAAGAAGTATGTCCGCAAGGGAGTCGCGCTGGATCTCAACCAGGTCCTTACCGTAGACATCGCCCTGCAAATTGGCGGCTCGACGGATGTAGTCGAGGTTACAGGGACGCCACCCGTTGTGGATACCACTTCGACGCAGCTCGGCGCCGTGGTTAATGAGCGCTCCTCGACGCAACTACCGCTGAATACGCGCGACGTCTTCCAGCTTCTGCAACTACAGCCGGGCGTTCAATCGCAGATCGGCAACAATCTTTTTTATGGATCGGACAAGCCGGGCGTGGTTACCGTGAACGGCGGTCGTGGGCGCTCGAACAACTACTCGGTAAATGGAGGCGACAGCAACGATTTGTTCGCAAACCTTCCAGCCGTGCAGCCTTCACCGGACAGTATTGAAGAATTCCGCGTCATCACAAATTCGTTTGACGCCGAGTATGGACGTAACTCTGGCGCAGTCGTGAACGTGGTCACCAAATCCGGCACCAACGATTTCCACGGGAGCGCGTACGAATTTCTCCGCAACGATGTACTGAATGCGCATGGCTTCACGTTCCAGCCAACATCGAAACCACCCTTTAAACAAAACCAGTTCGGCGGAACGCTAGGCGGCCCCATTAAGAAAGACAAGACTTTCATTTTCGGTTCCTATGAAGGACGCCGCATCGTTCGGGGCATCGTTTCGCAGCTGGTTCCGGTCCCCAACGCCGGCGATCTTGCGGGAAACTTTTCCGGGGCGCCTGGTGATGCATCCGCATTCCCGGGAACGCTCAACGACCTCACGGTCGCGAACATCCTCGAAAACCGCTGCGGCAGTGCGAGCCCGGGAGGGAGCAAGCTGACTCTCGCAGGGCAAACTGCGCTCGATCAGGCGGCCGCCGGTAACCCTCAGGCCTGGGATTCGATTTTTCCCTCAGTCATCACCACTCCGGGAGGCGCTCCGGTGGCCAACATACCGACCCAGTGCTTTGATCCGGTTTCCAGCAGCTTGATGAGGTTCCTGCCGGGTGCGGGCGGCGCCAGTTCCGAGACTCAGGATGTCTCTAAATCCACAGACCGGGGCGACCAGTTTCAGATCCGGTTGGACCACATCTTGAACAAGACGCAGAAACTGTCCTTCTATTATTACTACGATAATGACAATACTTTGGATCCTTTCGCGGTCTTTCAGTTGGCCGGCGGCTCACTTGGAAATTTTCCGGGCCGAATCATTACCCACGCACAACAGGTGAACGCGAGCCATACTTGGACGCTCGGTTCAACCGCAGTCAACGAATTCCGGTTCACTTATTTTCGGGAAGCTCAACCGCAGTTTTACACGCCCACGGTTACCAACGCCGTTACGGCGTCATGCGGCAGTGTGGTTCCCGCCGCGCAGTGTTTCGGAGGCACGTCGGACACCGCTTTGGTGGACTCCAGCGGGAATCCGCTTGGCACCGCCGCTGACCCGAACACGCCTGTGTGCCCCGGAAACTTCGGATGTGGCATTCACCCGGGTCTTGGCGCGAAATTCGAAGGTGTCCCATACGTCACCTTGAACGGCACGCTCGGTCTCTTCGGTAATAATTTCGAAGGTCAGTTGCCGCAGACGGGAAACACCTTCCAGTTCAACGAGAACTACAGCAAGATTGTCGGCAAACACAGCCTTAAGTTTGGTGGTGACGTCCGTTACCAAAAATTCGATCAGAAGCTGTTCTTCAACGTAAACGGGGAGTACCTCTTCGGCCCTGGCGGTAGCAACGATACCGGAGCGACCGATCCTTACGCGAATATTTTGCTTGGTCTGCCATTTGGTTATTCGCAAGGCTCCGCCAATACTGAATTAGTTCGTAGCACCTCGGTCTACCTCTTCGCGCAGGATAGTTGGAAGCTGAAACCTACGGTTACCTTGAATTATGGCTTGCGTTGGGAGATGAATACGCCGCTAACCGATGTCGGGAAAAAGGTTCAACGTTTCAGTCCGGGACAGAACTCGGCAGTGTATCCGTGCGATCTTTCGACCGGATTCCCATCATCGTCTGTCTCTAGCTTTCAGTCGCTTCCGCAATTTTCCGGTCCGGGCGCACCGACGCCGGATTGTGTAAATACTGGAACGACTCCTACCGGACTCGTCGTGCCCGGGGACAAAGGAGTTCCTGGCGGCTTGATTGCCACCTACTATAACGCTTTCGCGCCCCGACTTGGCTTGAACTGGAGCCCTGGATCGAAGGACGGAATCCTAGCCGCGCTAACAGGCGGGCCAAACAAAACGACGATCAGCATGGGCTGGGGACTGTTCTACAATCCCGTTGAACAGCTGGTGCTCGAGCAGTTCAGCGCGGAGCCGCCCTTTGGCATCAGCAACAGCGTGTCTGATCCTCTCTTCAGCACGCCTTTCGTGACGCAGGGCGGGTCGACTCTTCCCAATGTCTCCGACGCTTTCCTGAATCCTCCGCGGAACCAGCCGGTGGATTGGGCGCTCTATCGGCCAATCCTTCTCTTTGGCCAGTTCCCCACGAAGCTACGAACCCAGTATTCAGCGCAGTACAATTTAACGATCAAGCGTGAACTGAAGGGCAACATTCTGGTTCAAGTGGGCTATGTCGGATCGCAGGGACACCGGCTGCTCGCGATTCACGATCAAAATGCGGCGAACGCACAGACCTGCATTGATTTGGCGAATCTTAACCAGGGTTGCGCGCCATTCGGTGAAGACAGCCAATATCAATTCGTACTCCCGCCCGGCCAGGTTCTCCACATGCCTTATATCGGAGGCGCCACGCCCGGAGGCCCGAATGTTCCTTGCCCGATCAACAAGACTACCGCGGCCTGTACGATCACCGGCGCACCAGTGACCGGAACTCCGATCAACCTCGTTGGATTGCGTCCTTACGCTTCCCCTAACTGCAATCCGACTAGCACCGATCCGCTGACCAGTGGTTGCCCCGCTGACGGTACCGAGGTCTTCAACAGCATCTTCTCTGAAGATACTGTGGCGCATTCCAACTACAATTCGCTGCAAGCTCTCTTGGAAAAGCGCTTCTCTCACGGTCTGCAATTCCAGGCGTCCTACACCTACAGCAAGTCTCTTGACAATGCCTCGAGTTTTGAGGAGATCCTGAACCCCACCAATTTCAACTCGACCTATGGACCGTCGCTGTTCGATTCACGGCACCGCTTCGTTTTTAACTACGTCTGGGAATTGCCCATACCCAAGAAGGATGGATTTGCCGGCAAGGTGCTCAATGGCTGGCAAGTCTCCGGGATTTATACCTACCAGAGTGGTTTTCCCATTTTGATTAACAATTGTAATGATACCGAGTTGCAGGGAAGCACATTCGGATTTGAGTGTCCCGGCAAACCGAACTTCGCCGGAACCTTCCGAACGCACAACCCCCGCAAAGATGGTTTCGTTTTCGATCCGAACCTGTTTGATAATTGCAATACCTTCGATTGTCCGACGGATCCCACAGCGATCCCGATTGGGCAAATTGGCAACGTGCCGCGCACGCTGTGCTGCAATCCCCCGATTAATAACTGGGACATCGGTGTATTCAAGGAGACTCCGATCGGCGAAAAACTGCGAGCGGAATTCCGGACAGAGATTTTCAACATTTTCAACCATGCACAATTTTATGGAGTGGACGGCAATTCCGGAAATCAGGGTACGACTTTCGGACAGCCGCAGAAAACTCGCGATCCCCGACTCGTACAGTTCGCCGTCAAACTGATCTTTTAGCGGCTTTTGCGCACCTGCGGTTTTCTGCGCGGCTCGCGAGGGCCGCGCTTCCGCGCGTCTGGAAAAAGAATTTCTGGCAGTACACTGACGGCAGGGAAGAGACCTGCAAAGAGCTGGTCTTGCCGAGGCGTGGCGAGCTTGATCTGGAGAACGATCATGTCGTACGAAGCACTGAACAAAGAAATCGCGGCATACGAAAAGCGCACGCCTAAATCGGCGGCGGCGCACAAGCGAGCGGAGAAACGAATTCCGCTAGGGGTCGCGAGCAATTACCGGCACTACGAGCCTTACCCGATTTTTGTGAGGGACGGCAAAGGCAGCAAGATTCACGATATCGACGGCAACGAATACATTGACCACAACCTTTGTTTCGGCGCGCTGATGGCGGGGCACTGCCACCCGGCCGTCGTGAAAGCGGTTGAAACGAAATTGCACGAAGGCACTACATTTGGCATGCCGCACGAACAGGAATGGGAACTGGCAGAAGAAATTTGCGCACGCTACCCGGTGGAGATGGTGAGGTTTGGTTCGAGCGGCACGGAAGTAACAATGCATGCCTGCCGCATCGCGCGCGCTGCGACTGGCTGCGACAAAATCATCAAGTTCGAAGGGTCGTACCACGGGCTGCACGACACTGCCTTGGTCAGCGTGAAGCCTAAAGAGACGGAATACGGTGATGAAAACGCGCCGAATTCCGTTCCTGGCGGCGGCGGTGTACCAAAGGCAGCCATCGACAACGTGGTCGTGGCCAGCTTCAACAATTTG
>Ga0209701_10001509_pt1 | contig 14940 bp, 12 predicted proteins | sample CZO8metaG_4_FD_188356 | JGI IMG/M metagenome (GOLD analysis project Ga0209701, IMG submission 188356) | Vadose zone soil microbial communities from the Eel River Critical Zone Observatory, Northern California, USA - CZOApr15con2H3.8 metaG... | ecosystem: Environmental > Terrestrial > Soil >...
CGAGGCAGCGGATTGTGAGTCGCTGAACCGGGAAGGACTCACAACAAAACTCACAACACGGGGTGCAGTCGAAGAAAAAGCTCTACAGCAGAAGTCGCTGCAGAGCTTGATCTTCACTCAATCGGGACGGCGGGATTTGAACCCGCGACCCCCTGAACCCCATTCGACTCGTTAAGGGACCGAGGTATGACACCGAGTAGTAGTCACGCGAGGTCCTGGGCATCGGTGGCGTAACAGCAAGCCCGAAGATCAACCGGGTGTCGTGAGAAACTCAGAACGAAACGCACAGGTCTCAAGACCACGCCTCACAGCGCCTTCCAACCGTGATCAGAGGAAGAATCATGTTATTGCGGGGCGGGCGGTCATGTAGTCTATGACGGTTCCATATGGTGATGCCAGGCGTGATCAGCGCCGTTCCCAATGGAGGAGCTCACGCGGAGCCACCGCGTCAGCGATCCTTCCCCGAGGCTGTTGGGGCTGAACAACCAATTTGAGACCCCCGAAGCGCGAGCAGTTTGAGGCGCCTGGCGTTTGACACGGGCGGCTCGCGCGCCCCGCCGCGGGAGGAGGCGCTGCTGGCGCTAGCGGGCGAGCTCCAGCAACGCCACCCCTTCGGCGGCCCGACGCTCCTGACCTAGAGCGTCCCCGCGCCCGCCTTCTGCTGGGCGTCCTTCCGCACCAGCGCGAAGCCGACGGTGTTGAAGTTGAATTGGGCAACGTCCGTGAATAGCCGCTTGGCCTCCGTGGCGTCACCCGCGCCCTCGGTCGCCACCGCGAGTTGGTACTTGACGTATGGGTCGAGCGTGTTGCCCAGCCGGAGGTGGCCTGCCGCCTCGCGATACTTGCCCTGATACAGTGCGATGAATCCCTCGAGCTGATGCATCGGCTCGAGTTTCCGCGGGTTCGCGTCCGGCGCGAGCAGCTGGCCGATTTGGTCGGCCTGTTTCTGGGCGGCCGCGTAGTCGCCCCGACGCGCGGCCCACCACCCTTCGAAGTACGCGATGGTGGCCTGCTGGCCCCGCCGGAACGCGGGATTCTCGGCCTCGTCGGCCTGTTGCGTCAGCAGCGGCTCAAGCTCCTGGAGGGCTTGCTCCACCGCCGCCCGGTTGCGCGTATGAGTCGCGATGACCACGACACTAGTGAGCGCGCCGACCTTCGCGGTCTTCGGATCCGGGACGCCCATGCCGTCGATCGAGGCCGCCAGCCGGTTGAGCTCGTCGATGGCAGCCGCGGGATCGCCGGCATATACGCTGACGTAGGCGCGGAAGGGGGCGTACCCGGCTTTCTGGTTGGCGCGGCCGACGGCGATGGCCGAGTCGTAGTCGGCCCGGGCGGCCACGTAGTCGCCCAAGAAGGTGTTGGCGTGTCCGGCCTTCACGAGCAAATTGCCATCGCGCGGATCGAGCTGATGGCCCCGCATGTATTCCTCGCGCGCTTTGGCGAGGTTGCGTTGCGCCCGGTAGACATCGCCGAGAGAGGTGTGTGCGCCCGCCTCGTTGGGCGCCAGGGCCTCGGCCCGCTGCATGTGCTGCAGCGCCTTGGCAAAATCCCGCGGCTCGCCGAAGAGATACGACAAGCCCATGGCTGTGTGCGCCGCGAACATGCGGGGCGAGAGCTCCAGCGCCTTGGCGATCGAAGTCCGCGCCGCTTCGTTGCGGTTCAAGGCACCCTGTACCCCCGCGAGGGCGAGCCAGGCGCGCGGGCTGTCGGGATGTTTCTCGACCAGCTGCTGCCCGAGGGCGAGTTGACCCACCAGGTCGTTGTCGAATCCCTTTCGCACCATCTGGATCTGGAGTCGCTCGGCGTCCGATGCGCCAGCCGCGTGTTGCTCAGCGAGCGCCAGGTTGGTCTTGAACTCGTCGAGCGAGTTCGCCGTGTTGGCGACGTTCAGGTACGCAAAGGCGAAGGTCGGGTCCGCCGCGACGGCCTCCTTGAAGTGCGCGTTCGCATCGATGAACCGGGCGAGATCCAGCTCTCGCTGGCCCCGGAGGAAATGGTCTCGCGCCACCGTCGAGGATGTGGTGATCGGGTGCTTCATCACCGCGCTCGTAATGGGATCGAGCACCGCCCGAGGGTCTTGCGCCGCAGCGCCGGCGTACCAACCGCCAGACGCGAGCACCACCGTCAGGGTTGTACGCAGGAGTGCGTAGCTGACGCACCGCATGGTCGCCTCCGATTTGGGGAGTGTAGGTGGACGCTGACGGCGGGCGACCGGAGGTCGGGGGCGTCCCCTGAGCTGGCCGAACATGCCGGGCGGTCAGGAGCCTCACAAGAGGCGTCGACCACCTTTGACAGTTCCTGGACAGCGCGACGATAGTCGCGGCCGCAGCGCGTTCCGACGTCTGGCGCGGTGACTCGTCGCAGCGCGCCGGCCGGCGCCGTCACCTCGGGGTCTCCGTTACGGCGCAGGCTGTGGCCTGCAGAGCCTTGCCACGCGCACCCGCTAGCCGGGCGCCGACTGCTGCAGCATTATCTCGGGCGGTCGCGATCCACACCTGCGCCTCGGTTGGCTCATGCAACACGACGTCGGGATCAGCGCAGTCGCCCACGCCATCCAGCTGGCCGTGGCACCCGTCTTCCTGCTGTCCGGGATCGGGGCGATGTTGGCGGTCCTCACCAACCGTCTCTCGCGCATCATCGATCGCGCCCGATTGCTCGAGACCCAGCTGGCCACGAGCACGCCTGACGCCGCATCTGCGATTCACGCCGAACTCAGCACCCTCGCGCGCCGCGCCCGGCACATCAGCCACGCGATCATTTTGTGCACCGTTACAGCGCTGCTGGTGTGCGCCGTCATCGCGACGCTCTTCGTCGGCGCCTTTGGAGGGTTTGACACCTCCGTGCCAGTCGCCCTGCTGTTCGTCGCTGGGATGGTCGCCTTTATCGGGGGCCTGCTCTTCTTCCTCCGGGAGATCTCCATCGCCACCGCACGGCTCCGCATCGGCCCTTCCTAGGCGCACGCGACTGCTGCCGCGCTCCGCGATCGCCGTCGCGCCACCGACCGCCCGGCACGCGACCCCGCCCGCGAGCGGCTACGACGACTTCTGGCAGGTGTGGTGCTCCGTGACCTGCTTGCCATTCTCCGGGTAGCTCGGGCCATCCACCGTAAACTCGGCATCCGATTTCTTCGTATACACCGCGCGGCCGAAGAGCCCCGGCAGCACATAGTTCCACGACCAGACGTTGTCGACCCGCTTGCCGAGCATGGCGAAGTACTGGCCCGTGCTCATGGCACCGAAGCGCACCCAGCCGTCGCGACGCGCGTCGTACCCGATGAAATATTCGGCTTGGGCCGCGCCTCCCTCGCCCGTGACCGGGAAATCGTAGGTCTGTCTGAGCCACGCGTTCCCAAACGCCTTCGCAAAGGTCGTGGTGTACGTCCCGGAAAAGGCGCCGACGGTATGCGAGCAGCGCCAGGTGCCCACGAGGAACTGCGCGGCTTGCAATTCCTGTGGAGCAGTCGGACGCACCTGCGCATCGGACGGCGCGGCGAGGAGAAGGGTGGCGACCCCGCCAAACGCAACGGACGTTCGCATCGACGATACCTCGGCTGAGGAGTGGAAGGGGCGTCCTGCCGTGTCTCCGCTTGGTTGGTGCGCTTGTTCGCTCGAAGGTCGCAGCACCGCGCGTCAGGAAATGGTCAAGCCAGCTGGCCGTGCGGGGCACGGCGTTCCTTACGCGAGGGGCCGCCACCCTGTGAAAGGAGAATCCTGAGGGACGGCGTCTACTCCTCGATCTGCAGCGGTGTCCCCGAGCCGGAGTCGGGCGGTGCGTTGAACGAAGATGGGGGTGATCCGATGAAGCCCTGGGCAGGCGGGCGGGTATGGGCCGCGACGAATGCCTGCAGGACGTTTTGCAGAAACCGCTGGAGCGGCGGGCGGGCGCTGTGCTCGCGATAGGTCGTGAGACCCCTGGCGAACGCGGGCTGCCCGCCGGCGAACACCACCGCCCCTGACGGCTGCCAGGTATAGACGGTAGCCTCCTGGAACTGTGCCCCGGTCACTACCGAGTCCCCCATGGGAACGTAGGGACTCCGAAACAGTACGCGGATTCCTGCCGGGGTCGCGCCGTTGTCGACGATACGGTCCGCCTCCCACCCCGCAACCCGCGGAATGTGATCGCCCGTCTGGAGACCGGTCCCACTCATCAGGGGATCCGATCCGTTGACGACGACCAGGTCCACCGGGGGATCGCGCATGATCAGGCCGCGCGCGCCCATGACGCCGACGAGGGCGTTCTCTGGCGTATTGTTCGGTGGGGCCCGGAAGAGCACGGTGGCGAGCCCGGGTGTTGCGCCAAGGGGATCCCGCGCCGCGTCGCGATAGCACACCACGACCGGAGCGTCCATCCGGTTCACTGACACCGTCTCATAGCGGATCAGCCAGTAGATGTCGTTACCGCCGAGAAACCCGAGACTGATCCCGCGGTCGCGTGCGGCGGTAGCGCGGAGCCACATCGGCCAGGTCCAGTACTCGGAGTGGCCGGCGAACAGCCAGGCGACCTGGGGATCGGGGCCGCGACCGAGGTGATAGTCGTAGTCGGTCAGGTACGTGACGTCGTAGCCGGTTTCTTCGAGCCAGCGGATCAGCAGGTAGTCGGTGCCCAGGAAGATATCGCGCACGACGTGCTCACCGAGCGGTCGCGCGAACGACACTTTCACGGCGCGATTCGCACGGGCTTCTTGGGCGGTAGCGCCGAGTCCCCGGTAGAGGTTCGTGCCGCCCCAGGCGTTGTATGCCTGATACGTGGCAAAGGGAAGCACGACCACAAGCGACGCCGGGCGGGTCGAGCGTACCACGAACGGGAAGCCGCGGGCCCGTCCCAGCGAATCGGCGAACCGGGCGAGGTATACGCCAGGGAGCCAGTGGGGGTCGACCGTGAAGCGGTCGGTCTCCGACCAGTTGCAGACCGACGCTTCTGGCAACGGAGGCGAACACGCGGCCTGGACGGCCACCCGGCGATCGACGTGTCTCGCCACGAGCCGCGCGCCCACACCACCATACCACCCGAGACGATACACCGAGATGATCAGCGGGGCGCGCGTCGCGGAGACGAAGAGATGCAGCGTGTCTCCAGCGACCAGGCTTGCCGGAAGGCCGTAGCCGCTGATGGCCGTGTCCGCGTTCCGCCAGAACTCGGCGTCCCAGCTCGGGGAGCCGGGCCGACGGTTTTCCTCCTGAATGGGCAACGACCCGACGCCCCGCGGTGCCTCCGGCGCGGCTACGCGGTCGAGACAGGCGGCGACGACCGCGCCGGCGCTGATCGCGAGCAGCCACTGGACGCGAAGACCCTTAGGCACGACGCCCTCCGAGGTGCACGGCAGGAGCGGCCCGGCGATACGAGGTTATCGAGCTACGATTCACCCGGGCGTGCGGCGCCACACCGCGGGGCGGGCGGCCGAGGGTAGGTCGATCCTCGGGCCCCGCGCGATCGAGGCCTCCCCGTACAAGCCGCAAGTGTGCTGGACAGCACCAGTGCCGTCCAGTATCGGACGATCCGCTCGCGCCCGGCAGCACGTGCGCCATCCGTCCAGCCTTAGTTCGGTCATGTCAACGAGGGGGACGACGCGTCGCGTTCAGAACCCACTCGTGGTTCGCGGCCAGGATCGTGATCGTCCTTCACCAATACACCCGACGGCGAGCAGCAGCTGAACGCGCCGACGGTTGAGCAGGCGGTCCTCCGAGGTGCGCTTCCCGACGACTCTAGCGACCTGAACCTCTCGAAGGGAAGATGCAGGGGACACTTGCGACGTCACGCCCCCGCGCGCGATTGCCCCGCTGCGGCTTGAGATTTGGGCCGGTGTGCAGCATCTTTCCGCCGGTCGACTGCCTCGCAGCCTTCGTGCCGCGAGGCGCATCGCCCCTTCACCTTTCCCCGCGTTCCAGGACATGGCGAGCCCAGATCCGACGTTTGGACCAACTACACCAGCGCTCGACAGCGCCCTCGGCTGGGCGGGCGGCGTGTTCGCGCAACTCATGCGTAGCCGGAAGCGCTTGTTCGCCTACGTGCTCTCCGGAGCCGTCCTCGCGACGGCGATCGTGCTCATCATGCCCAGTCAATACACCTCCAAAGCGTCGTTCATCACCCAGACGAACCCCACGCAGAATCTGCAAGGCATGCTCCAAGGCGCGGTGGCAAGCCTGGGCCTGCTTGATCGAGCGAATGACTACTCACCTAAGTTCTACGCCGATCTGCTGACCAGCCGACCGATCCTTCTTTCGGCTATCCAGCGCCAGTACGAGGTGCCCGCCGGTGACGGCAGCCGGCTGGAGACGTATCTGCAAATCGAAGGGTTCGACGATGATCCGCCCGCCCGCGGCGTGGAGCGTGCCCTCGAGCATCTGGCGAAGCGGGTCAGCGCGAGCGCGGACGCGCGCACCAACCTGATCACCCTCTCGGTGCGAGCGCGCTACCAGCGGCTGAGTCGAGACCTGGCCCGTCAGCTCCTGACCGCGCTGGACTCCCTCAACGTCGGGTTCCGGCAGAGCCAGTCGCGCGGGTCCCGGGAGTTCTACGCGACCCGCGGCGTGCAGGCCCGCGCAGAGCTCGATTCCGCCGAGGGCATCGTGCGGCGCTTCCTCCTCGAGAACCGCGTGATTAACTCCCCCTCCCTGGACCTCGAAGTCCAGCGCCTGAAGCGAGAGGCGGAGATGAAGCGCACCATCTACAGCACGGTGATGCAGCAGTACGAGCAGGCCCGCCTCCAGGAGGCGCGCAACGTACCGACGCTCACGGTGCTGGCCGAGCCCTTCGTACCCGTCAAGCGATCCTTCCCGCCGCGGCGCTTGTTTGTCGTGCTGGGCGCCCTGCTCGGCGCGGTGGTGCTCTGGGCGCAGATCAGAATCGGCGAGGCGGTGCGCCGCTTCCGCGACGCCGAGCCGGAGAATTGGGAGGTCCTGCAACGACAGATCCGCGGGGTCCGCCGACTGGTGCGACGGAGCTAGTGCGGACGAACGCGGAGTGGAAATACTGGGGCGAGCGGGACCCCCTGTGGGCCGTGGCCACAACCGCGGGCAAGGATCGCGGCGGGCGGACCCCCTGGACCGCCGAGGAATTCCTGACCTTGGGCGCCGCCGATTTCGGCGATGTCCTGCGGCACTGGCAGCACTATGGCCTGCGTCCGGCACGGTGCGTCGAAATCGGGTGCGGGTCCGGACGCATGACGAAGCAGCTGGCTGTGACGTTCCACTCGGTGCTGGCCCTGGATGTGTCGGAACACCAGATCGCTCGCGCCAAAGAGCTCCTGGGTGCCGGCGGCGGCAACGTCGACTTCCGGCTCGTCGACGCGCCCGTCATTCCGGCACCGAGCGCGTCGTGCGACGCCATGTTCTCTTGCCACGTCTTCCAACACCTGTCCGGCACAGAGGCCGTGGCGGCATACCTGCGCGAGGCGTATCGGGTCCTGCGATCGGGGGGGTCGGCCTGCTTTCACCTGCCCGTGCCCGGCGCCCATATCACCAGTCGTCAGGCGGCGCTGTGGTACTGGGCGCGCAACCTGTACAAGCGAGTCAAGCGCGCCCTGGGGATCATGAGCATCGCGGAATACCACCGCTATCGGGTGCGGGACGTGTTCACGTGGCTCACCGCCATGGGCTTTCGGGACCTCGAACTGAGGATCTTCGCCATGGCGTCGAACGGCGACTACCACTCGTACTTTTTCGTGCGAAAGCCCTGACCACCCGGCCGCGGCCGGTCAGACTCCCACGATCGCTTGGATCCTGCCCTGGAGGTAGGCGCGATCCGACTGGTTGAGCACGAACAGATCCGTCGCCGGCAGCCCCGTCGCCCGCGTGAACCCCACCACCTTGATCGCCAGCAGACCGATGTACACGAAACTCGTAACGGCGACTGCGCCAACGGCTCCGGCCGCCGGCACGACGGCAAGATTCAGGCCCACCTTAAGAAGCAGGGCTGCCGCCGCACCCCAGATGGTGATCGGAGGAAAGCCCCTGCCCGCAAAGTAGGAGTCCACGATCAAGTGGATGCCCAGAGCGCTCATGCCGGGGAGCAGGAGGGTGAACAGCACCCCGGCTTCGTGGTACGCCGGGCCATACAGGAGGTGCACGAGCGCCCGGCCGCCGACCAGCAGCGCCACCATGACCGGCACCAAGAGACTCGTCACCAAGCGAGCGCTCCGGGCCACCTGCTCGACTGACCGCACGCTGCGGTCCACCGCGACGACCGCAAACAGCAAGTTGCCGAGGATCGAGGGCACATACCACAACCACTCCGCGAGATAGGTGGCAACGGAGACCTGGCCGACGGTCGCCACGCCAATCATTGGCCCGAGCATCCAGATGTCAGCCCGCACGAGTAGCAGCGTGAGCCCGACCGTTGCGAACGGCCGTAACCCTTGCGCCAGTCGCCCTCCCCACCCGTCCCCAACGTCCCGCCACGTGACCGGCTCATGGCGTGCGCCCAGCCAGATCCAGACGCCGCTCGCCACCACGCTCAAGCCGGTCGCGACCGCCCAGCACGCAACGACCGCCTCGAGCCGCACGCCGACGGACAGCGCCAGCAGCGCGACCGCGACGAAGTAGACGAATCGCTGGGTCATGCCGGCGATATTCCAGCCCGCGACCTGGTGGCGGCCCAAGTTGATGCCGCGGACCATCTGCGCCACGGCCTCGAGCGAGAGCACGAGCGCGAACAGGAACGCCAGCGCCGGCCGCCCCTCGGACGGCACCCAGTGACCCCAGAGCACGAGGGTGACCAAGAGCACCGCGAGGATCGCACCGCCGTGCAGGACGGCGCGCAGGAGCAGCACCCGAGGCGCGGCCCCACGATCCGCGGCCGCCAGCACATTGCCATGGAACTGCCCGAGAGACGCGATCAGGGCACCCAGGGCAACGCCCGCGGCAAAGGTGGCGTAGCGTCCTTGGCCCACCGGCCCCAGGCCCCGCGCGATCAACACGCCGGTGGCAATGGACGCGAGCGACTGGAGGACCTGACTGGCGAAGGTTTGAACGAAGGCCGCGCCGACTTTCATGCGCGGGGTCGCCCGATCAGACGGCCCTCGTGGCGCGACGCGCGGTGAAGAGCGCGAGTAGGAGAACCGGGTAACAGCAACTGGTGACCGCGGCTGTAAACATGTTCCATTGACCCACCTGCGCGTAGACGGTGGCCGCCCCAGCCACCGCGAGCAGGATGCCACCGACCACAGCGCCGTCCCGGACCACCATCAAGCGGCGGTCCAGGTAGCCCAACCCCACGCCGTACAGGAGCGCCCCGAGGAAGGCGCCCGCCCAGCCGAAGTTCATGAACAATTCGCCATAGATGCCGACGCGTTGGGCGGTCACCTGCCCCATCTCCTGGGCGAGCACGGCCGCATTGCTATGGGCAAAGACCGCCGCCTTGTCGATGCCGACGGCGGACCAGACGCCGCTCGGGAAGAGGGGCACGATGAGCCCGCCCAGCGTGCTGCCGCCCAGGAGCGCATGGCCTCCGCCGGAGTAGTAATCCAGCGTCCACGCCAGATCGCGGAACTCGTTTAGGGAACCGTACAGGATCAAACCGAGCGGCCCCAGCCGGCCCACCAGTGTTTCATCGTGCTGACGCCAGAAGTAGAGCAGTGCGAGCGCCGGCATCCCAACCCCCACCGCGAGGGCGACCGAGCGCGCCGACACCCGGCCGCGCACGCGGTCCCAGAGCAGCGCAAGGGCGCCCACGGGCAGCGCGATGAAGAAGCGATTTCCGTATAGGCTCGCGCACCCCAGCCCCAGCGCGCCCACCACCCACACGAGCCAGTTGGCCCGCCGCGCGCAGATCTGCACGCCGGCGATCAGGCCGACGACCATGCCCAGCATGGAGAGCCGGAACCACGCACCCGCGATCTCGGGGAACTGGACGCGGAGCGACTCGGGATCGCCCAGCACCGCCGGGATGTAGCCGATCGCGCGAATGCTCATGTAGGTGCCCACGGCGCACACGGCGAACAGGGCGTACGTGACGACGCGCAGCCGGCCCCAGTCCCATACGTAGTGCCAGCGCGCGAGGCGCTCTCGGAGGCCGCCGAGGCGAGCGACCACCGCGCACCCAATCAAGCTCAGCGCCGTGCACACGGCGGTGAACAGTGCGGCCAACTCGATCGGGACGCGGTAGCGAGGAAACAATTGGATGGTGGCCCAGTAGCTCCCGGAACCCATCGCGGTCATGAGCAGGGCGAAGATGGCCGACAGGAGCGGCAGCCGGCTGAACGCAAACGGCGGGCCCACGACATAGTACAGGAGCAGGAGATTCGCTCCCCACACCGCGAGCGCCCACGACGCCTCGCGCCACGCCGGCCACGCCGGGTCGAGTTGCACACCCCACCCCACGGCGACGCCCAGCAGGGCAAGCCACAGACCGACCACGCCGTAGCCGACAAGCCGCGCAGGCCGCGCCTGCCGCGCCGCCCGCTGCGGCACCTCGAGCCCGTCCTCAGGGGTCATGTCACACCGCTCGCGCGATTCCCTGACTCAGTCGCCGCGCGTCGGTCGGCGGCGCGAGGCTGCGCAGGATCCGGTTCATCTCCTTCCAGCGGTCCCCCCACGTCTGCCGCATCCCGAATGCGGCAAGGTCGGCTCGCCGCGCCGGTGTGTCGGCACCGATCGCCTGGCGCACGAGCTCGACGTACTCCGGCACGCTGCGGGCGACGAGGACGAGGCGCTGCCGCTCGAACTCGTCGAGGTTGGGCGAGAACGCCGTGCACACGGGAACGATACCGGCCGCGAGTGCCTCGAACACCTTCGCGGGCACGATCCGAGCCGTCAACGCATTCGCCACGAATGGAACGAGACTCGCTGACAGCAGTCGCAGAATCCCGGGCACGAGCCGGCGGTCGCGCGGCCCGAGAAAGTGCACATTCGGAAGCGCCCGGAGCGCCTGGTCGTCGACGCGGGTCGGGCCCACGATCACGAACCGGACGGCGGGGAGCGCTCGGGCGGTGGTCTCGAGCAGGCCGAGATCGACCCAGGTGTCCAGCACCCCGATGAACCCAACGCGCGGCGCGGGGATGCCGGCCACATCCGCGACTTCTCGCCCCGGATGCTCCGCTCCGAATACGGCGACATCGATCGCATTCGCGATGGCAAACGTATTGGGGTTCGTGGCTCGCCGCGCGCGCGCCAGTTCCGGGGCGGCGGCGAACACGACCGACGCCTTCCGGAGCGCCCGCTCCTCGAGCGCTGCGATCGTGGGCCGATGCGATGACGCGAACTCGCCCGGTTCGTCGCCCACGTGATAGACCGACAGCGACTCCCCCATGCGGCCGATCGCGCTCTCGAAGATCGGATGATCGATCCACAGGACCCGCCCCCCGGCCGGTGGGCGACCCGCCCACAGCAGGATCCAGCGGCGTTGCAACGCGAACTCCAACCGGAACAGTCCGGGGAAGCGATGCCCGAGATGAAACAGGGGCAGCGGCGCCAGCACCCGAAGCTTGGGAGACAGGCGCCGCGCCCCCCGCAGCCACGCGAAGAGCCGGCGCCACTGCCGGGGATAGCGCAGCAGCGTGAAGACCGAGACTGGCCGTTCCACGAACAGGACGGTCTCTTCCTTCTGGATCTCGTTGCAGATCGGCTGCTGGATGATCCAGAATCCGTTCCACAGCAAGCTTGACAGGTAGAGGTGCTCGCGCGGCGGCTCGACCCTCATCACCGGATCGCCGCTAGCCTCTGGTCCTCAAGCCCTGGCGCCATTCCAGCTCGGCTGCATCGGCCAGATGATGCCCGGTGACGATCCGAAACACGGTCTGCGCCACGTGGGTGGCTTGATATTCCGGCGGCGGAGTCCAGCTGCCCCCTCGGTTCAGGACGAAGGTCACGGCGTCGAGGATGGACGCCGGATCGGTACCGGCCAGCATGTTGGAGCCGCACTCGATCGTCTCGGGACGCTCGGTCACCTCCCGCAGGGTCACGTTCGGCACTCCGAGGATGCACGTTTCCTCCTGCACCGTGCCGCTGTCCGACAGCACGCAGCGCGCCGCGCGTTCCAAATGCACAAAGTCGAAGAACCCGAGCGGTGGAACGAAGCGGAGCCCGGGCGTATCGAGTTCGACGCCGAATTGCTCGACCTTCGACTTGGTGCGCGGGTGCAGCGAGCAGATCACCGGCAGGCCGAATTCCCGCTGCACGAGTCCCAGCGCGTCGATCAGCGACCGGAGCTTGTCCTCGCGATCCACGTTTTCCGCTCGATGCATCGTGACCAGGAAGAACCGCCGCTCGGCGAGGCCCAAGTCTTCGAGGACCCGGCTTGACGCTATGGCGGGGGCGTGACGGTCGAGCACCTCGCGGATCGGATTCCCGGTGACGTACACCCGCTCGGAGGGAATGCCTTCCCGCAACAGATTGGCCCGGCTCCGCTCGGTGTAGGGCAGCAGCACGCTGCTCGCATGATCGATGATGCGGCGGTTCACCTCTTCGGGGACCCGGTCGTCGTAGCAGCGGTTGCCCGCCTCCATGTGGCACACCGGGATGCCGAGGCGGCGGGCCACGATAGCGACCAAGCCGCTGTTCGTGTCGCCCAGGACGAGGACGCGGTCCGGGCGCCGGTCCAGCAGGATCGGCTCGATCTTCGCGAGGATGGCGCCGACTTGCGCCCCAAAGCTCGCTTCGCGCACCCCGAGGTTCGTGTCGGGATCACGCACGCCCAACTCGCGGAAGAACACGCTGCTGAGCCGGTCGTCGGAGTTCTGGCCCGTGTGGACCAGCGTATGCTCCACGTGCTCGTCGAGCAGCGGGATCAAGAGACTCAACCGGATGATCTCGGGCCGTGTGCCCAGAACCGTCATGATTCTCATCGCAAGAAGTCCGCCCGCTCTCCGATCGTGTCTTCGATCATCAAGTTGCGAGCTTCGAGCAATGCCTTGGTCGCGGCGAACGTGATCGGGTCGTCCGCCGAGCTGTACTCGCGGTCGAGCCCGGCGACCTTGGCGCGCTTCCCCCGCACTTCCGGCAGGAGCGGCAGGATCGCGAGGTAGCGGTCCCGCTGCTCGGTGCGATACGCTTCCTCCTCGCTGACCAGGATCTCGTGCACCTTCTCGCCGGGCCGGATGCCCGTGACGACCTGCTCGATCGCCCGGTCCGCGATCAGAGCGGTCGCGACATCCACGATCCGCGCTGAGGGAGCCCGTGGCACGTAGGTCTCGCCGGGCAAGGCCGCCCGGATGGCCGTGAATACGGTGTCCGCGGCGTCGTCGAGACTGAGCAGGAAGCGGGTCATATCGCGCGTCGTAATCGTGACCGGACCACCGTGGCGGATCTGCTCGTGGAACAAGGGAATGACGGAGCCCCGAGAGGCCAACACGTTCCCGTAGCGCACACACACGAAGCGGGTGTTGCTGCACCGCATGTTCGCTTGAACGAAGACCCGCTCCTGCAGGGCCTTCGTCATGCCCATCACGTTCACGGGCTTGCAGGCTTTGTCGGTCGAGACGCCGACGACCGTCTCGACCGGGAGGCCCAGCTCCTGAATGGCGCGAACGATGTTCTCCGCGCCCCCCACGTTGGTCTGGACCGCCTCAAACGGGAAATACTCGCACGTCGGTACCTGCTTCAGGGCGGCCGTGTTGATGACCACATCCACGTCGCGCAACGCGGCCGCGACGCTGTGAAAGTCGCGCACATCGCCGATGCGAAATTGCAACAGCCGCTGGAAGTTGTGGTAGATGATCTCATCGGTCGCTGCCACCACGTGCTCGTATTCGACGCGCATGTAGTGCTGCTTCGCTTCGTCGCGCGAAAACACGACGACGCGCGCCGGCTGCCCATCGCTGCCGCTGAGCAGACGGCGCACGAGCACCTGGCCGAGCGATCCGGTGCCCCCGGTGATCAAGATGCGCTTGTTATCGAGCGTGTGCATGTTGGCTTCCCCACCGGTCGTACGGGGTCGGGTCGCTCACCAGTTGCGCGATCAGGCTGTCCCATGACGGCGCGCGATAACCGGTCGCCTGGGCAAAGCGGCTGCCATCGAGACTGCGATCACACACGACGGTGTCGCTTGGCTCCACCGCAAGATCGAGACCCAATCCGTCTCGCAACTTGAGGAGTAGGTCATACTTGGACAGGCGGACGCCGGACAGATGATACAGTCCCGCGAGGGGCGGCCCCTCCCCGATGAGATTGCCCACGACCTCAGCCAGGTGGTTGGACGTCGTCCCCGACCACCACACGCGGCGATAGCCGCCCACCCTCTGATGGTTTTGAGCCAAGAACCATTCTAAGAGGGACTGACCGTGCCGCAATTCCCGTCCGATGAACGAGGTCCGGAGCGTCAGGGCGTTGTCGGCGGCTACCTCTCCCAAGAGCTTCGTCCGTCCATACAGGTCCACCGGGTCCGGCTCGTCCGCCTCGCGGTATTGGCCCTTCCGGCCGCTGAAGACGCAGTCCGTGCTGAAGTGGATCAGCCGACCATTCCACTCGCTTGCGACTCGAGCCAACCGATGGGGCAAGAGGGCGTTGACGGTGATCGACCCGATGATGCTCTGCGCTTCGGAACGCTGCTTGATGACGCCGACGCAGTTGACGATCACGGCCGGACGGACGTCCCGGACGACGCGCTCCAACGCCTCGACGTTCGACGCGTCGACGCCGTCCAGAACCCTGCCCGCTTGGAAGAGCGGCAGCTGCCCGAGCGGCGAATCCTCCCGCGGCTCGCGCAGCGTGCACCAGGTGTCGGGGAAGCGGTGGCCGAGGACCTGAAACATCTTGTGGCCGAGCATGCCGCCCCCACCGAGTATGAGGATCTTCACGTCCCGGTTCGCGCCGCCAGTCACCACCCCTCCGCGATGTGAGTTGACCCCCCGGGGGCGGCACGCTCGGGGCGCCAATTCGGTGGCCCCGATCGCCCCCAGGAATGCTAATGCCCCCGGCCGCTCGGAAAAGCGGTCAACCGTAGGCGTCGTGTTCGCAGCCGCGCACCCGCGCGCGGGGGCGGCGAGCGAGGTTCTGGACGAACGGCTCC
>Ga0209701_10001511_pt1 | contig 14930 bp, 11 predicted proteins | sample CZO8metaG_4_FD_188356 | JGI IMG/M metagenome (GOLD analysis project Ga0209701, IMG submission 188356) | Vadose zone soil microbial communities from the Eel River Critical Zone Observatory, Northern California, USA - CZOApr15con2H3.8 metaG... | ecosystem: Environmental > Terrestrial > Soil >...
GTTCCCGTGACCCTTTCAGGGGCAAAGTCTATCAAATCACCGGTGAAGCTTACGCACGTGTTGCAGGGAGTAACCCGGAACTACAAAAAAAGAGTTTGAATCTTTTCGATCAGGTAGGGCGTATTGTACGCAAAGGCAACCTGGAAGCGGATGGCAGTTTTGCTAAGCTCGATTTAACCAGCCTCTATGTTGAACGAGCAGAAGCGTTACGACAATTTGGACAGTTTGACGATGCTCGTAATGCATTAGCTATTGCGCGTGACAACCTCAGTCCAGAACTCACGCGCTGGCAAATCAACATTCTGCTTGAAGAAGCCGAAACATACCTTGCCGAACAAGAGTACGATGATAGTGCAACAGTTGCCCTTGAAGCTCTCAAGGTGGTTGACGTGCTCCAACTTGGTGGCAAAAAAGAGCAGATACGCCGCTTGTATGGGGAGCTGTATAAATGGAACCCAAATTATCCGCTTGTTCGTCTCCTGGGGACGGAATTAGGGCTACTGTAACCTGCAGCTACTGCTGGATTAGGGGAGGTTCCTGGTCGTACCTCACTCGTGCCCAAGCAGTCGTACCGTTTGCTTGCGTGCCTTCTCCAGCGTAACGCCCAGGCTTTCCAGCACCCCTGCAGCAATGCCCTTGCCCTCGCGCACCAGCCCCAAAAGCAAGTGTTCCGTCCCTATGTAAGAGTGATTCATGCGCCGGGCCTCATCAACCGCCAACTCGATCACTTGCTTTGCAATAGGAGTCAGCCCAATTTCCCCAACCACGATACGGTCTCCACGACCAATAATATATTCAACCCCGCTCCGCACTTTATCCCTTTCCACACCAAGATTCAGCAGTACATGAGCGGCAATACCCTTATTTTCGCGTACCAGCCCCAGCAAGATATGCTCGGTTCCGATGTAGCTATGTTGAAAACGCTGAGCTTCTTGCTGGGCAGATTCCATGACTCTTCTCGCTCGCACACTGAACTTATCAAATCTACCCGTTTGGCCTGGGGTTGCTTCAAGCGGGCGATCATCTTCGTCTTGTAACGGCTCCAGGTTGATCGCTCTATCTTTATCTTGATCGGGAATCTCGCTGCCCTCTGCCTCTTCTGGCCTGGGCTCCTGGACACCTCTTTGACCGCCATCATCCAGCACCGCAAGCGTTTGTCTTCGTGCTTGTTCCAGGTTAACGCCCAGGCTTTGCAGTACACCCGCTGCAATACCTTCGCCCTCGCGCAACAGCCCCAACAGCAGGTGTTCCGTCCCAATATAATGATGATTCAAGCGGCGCGCTTCATCCACCGCGTACTCAATCACCTTCTTTGCTCGAGGAGTCAGCCCGATCTCCCCCAGCACGATACGGTCTCCACGACCAATAATAAACTCGACGGAATCATGCGCCCTTTGCAGGTCTACACCGAGATTACGCAACACTTTGGCGCCAACCCCTTCGCCTTCGCGTATCAGCCCCAGCAAGATATGCTCCGTGCCAATATAATTGTGCTGGAAACGCTGCGCTTCTTCCTGCGCAAGACTTAAAACCTTCCTGGCTCGCTCGGTGAACTTGTTAAATTTATCGCGGTCGGTCATTGTGCTGCTTCCTTTCTTGAAAGGATGGCGCTATGCAGGCAGGCAATATTGCGGTAACAGACATATCCAATAAAGGGGTACTCTTCTTCATCTCGATACAAGTATACCCTATCAAGCACATGTTTGTGATGGCACTCCCAAAAACCACTTGACACCTGAACTAACAAGTAGGAAAATATAAACTGTGCAGGAGGTAAAGACGCTTCGGAGTAATGGCTTTTCAGCTACCCTCACAGGTTCTATTCAACTCATATGCAAACCATGAACCCTTTCAGCGTTCGATAAAGTAGAGATAAGTTCTGTTGCACATTGATGAGAAATTACGCTCAGCAGTTTCCTCTCACCTATCACATTTACTACCTTTCCGACCGGCTGAGCGAAGCGCACTCCTTACAGCTTGCCTGAGCGGAGCTAGGACGCAGTCCGTTGGCAAGCTGGCTTTCAAGAAGGACGCAGTCCGTTGCCGGTCGGAATAAGATCGAGTTAGAACAAAAATATTATGGAAAACGCGCATTTAGCTCTATTACATGCAGAGGTTTTTTAGTGTATAATCTAACTATACTATAGACAAGCCAGAAGGCTACTATGCAACAATATAATCTGAACATTCCAGCAACCAATGTACCTCACGCAGCTAACACAGTAAACAGTGAACATCATACCTCAGGTCTGCATATCGGCATGCAAGAAGCGGCTCGTGCAGCGGAACGCGCAAGACTCCGGCAAGGCATCATGCATGTACGTATCCGGCACTTTTATTGCACTCTGGAGGAGATGTTCGATCCTACCTTGCGCGGCCAGTCTTTCGTCGTGGGTACCGGCACCGGCCGTCCAAATGAACCTGGGCGCGTCATAGACGTCTCACCGGCAGCTCTACGCCTGGGCGTTAGCCCCGGCATGCCCCTGCGACGCGCCTACCGCCTGGCTCCAAAGGCCCGTTTCCTGCCGGCTTCCTATGATCGCTACCAGCCAATCCTGCTAAATTTGCGCGAGCGTTACCGCGCCTATTCACGTATCATCGAGTCTATCCCTATCGCGGATGCCTTTATTGATCTGCGCGGCTGCGAGCTGGCTTTCGACTCACCTGTCTCCCTGGCCGAGCGCCTCTGCGCCGAAATAGCAGAGATGGGGTTGACTGCCTTCATCGGCATCGCTAACGGCAAGGCTATCGCTGAACTCGCCGCGCTCATGAGTCGCAAAGATGGCAGGCAGGGTGTCCTCTACATCCCCCAGGGCCGCGAGGCATCTTTCGTGCAGACGCTGCCCCTGTCGATGCTTTTGCAGATGCGTGCAGCAGGCACAGGCATTCCCAGCGCATTGCCAGAACTGAGCGAACAGGAGAGTCATCCCTCCCAGCCGCCTGAAGTCGAGGGCAAGAGCGAACACGTTGATTCGGTAGCTGTTGCCGAACTGGTAGCGCATCTCAAGGATTTTGGCATCATCACATTCGCACAGGTGACTACCTTAACGGAGGAAGGCTTGCGCCGCCGCCTAGGGCAGTTGGGCGGCTGGCTCTACCACGTGGCGTGCGGGCAGGACACCAGCCTGGTCGTCCCCGATGCCCCGCCGCTCAGCCAGAATGCGCGTGTGCATTTTCACCATGCAGCCGATGCCGACGAGACCTGCGCCGCCATTCGCAAACTCGCCAACTACCTCAGTGAGCGCCTGCGCGAGCAACGCCTCAAGGGCCGGATCATTGCCCTCATGCTCTGGCCGAATCGTGTTGTACGGCAAGAAACACGCCAACTGGTGATGAGTGAAGATGGTGAAGAGGTAGCCGTTACCACTGCCGAGGATACCATCGGGGGTCAGATGATCCTCTCGCGTCACACGGACGAGGCCGATGTCATCGCCCATCACGTCTTGATGCTCTTCGCGCACTACCATCAACCGGGGAGTAGCTACCTGCAAGTGCAGGTGCGTATCGGCGATATCATCGCCGTCACCCCGACCTACTATCCGCCTCCCGCCCGCACCCGTGGCAGGCCCACGCGCAAACTGCAAGGGTACTAACGACGCATCGTTGTTCTGACGAGCGTTCCACAGTTGATCGACCCACTCGACCTTGTATGCATTGACTGCTTCGAAATCAGCCTGTTCGGCCAGCGTCCTACCATTCTCGTCTTTTGCAACAAAAGCTGAGTCCTGTAACTGATAAACGTATGATGAGATTAAAGGGGCATGGCTCCTTCTACAGAACGATGTAGTGGATTTGTAACACTTACCAGGCTTTTTGTGTTCTATATCAATGAGTAGCGCGCAAAACAACATTGGGGGAGCTATGGATGGACCCGGGTGATTCAGATATCCTGGCCCTGTTAGCAACAGATTTGAGGCACTCTTACGAACAGCTGGTGTCGACCTACTGGCACCAGCTCAAAGTCTTTGTGCTGCGCCAGGCGGGAAGTCCTCGGGAGGATGCCGAGGATATCGTGCAGGAGGCATTCGTAAGGGCCTACTACGCCCTGGAGCGCTACCCTGCGCAGCGTATCCTGGCATTGAAGATCCGTCCCTGGCTGTACAAAATCACGTGGAGTGTCTATTGCAACTATACGGAACGGTCAAAACTACCGCAATCGGTGCCACTCGACACATCCAAAGACAGCGCCTTCCTTGAGCTGGAAGATGATGGACACGAGCAGCCAGAGGAAGCATTTGAAAACGAGGAGCGCAGGCGCGAGCTGGTCGCTCTGGTGGATGCACTACCGCAGCGCTACCGCCAGGTCGTTAGCCTCCACTATTTTGAGGATCTCGGCTACCAGGAGATAGCTGATATTTTTAACCAGCCAGTCGGTACAGTGCGAGTCTCGGTGCATCGCGGTATAGGGTTGCTGCGCAAGGCACTGGAAGTATACAGGAGCAAGGTAGAAACAAATGATGGAGCATAACGACAACGAACAACGTGCGAACCCAGATGCTTCGGCCTCCTTTGTTCCAGGTGTCCTGACCCGGCTTGGGCTGAGTCAGACAGCTCCATCACCAACAACGTCAGAAGAACAGGTGGTGAACGCCCTCAACAGTCCAGCATGGCCGGTGCGCCTGGCTGCTGTGCAGCAGCTGGAGATGCTGGCAGAGCGTGTGCCACTGGCTGCGTTATTACGTGCCCTGCGCGATGAGCACGAAACCGTACGAGCAGCAGCGGCGCGAGCACTAGGCATGCTTGCTTCACGAGCATCAGTAGAGCCATTGGTAGGCGCCCTCCGCGATTCTGAATGGACTGTACGAGCAGCGGCAGCCCTGGCGCTTGGAAAGCTGAAGGGGCGAACACCGGTAGAACCGCTCGTAGCCGCTCTGCACGACGAAGATGCCTCGGTGCGCGCAAGCGCAGCCTGGGCGCTCGGAACGCTGGGAGAGCAGGCCCCACTGGCCCCACTGGCCCCGCTGGCAAACGCCTTACACGACTCCGCGTGGATAGTACGCGAAGCGGCGGTGCTTGCGCTGGGAGAACTCGGAGCACGCGTTCCAGCCGCACTGTTATTGGCCGCACGGAGCGATAGAGATGAGCCGGTACGCCAGGTAGCAGAACTGGTTCTACAGCACATCTATCCTGAACTCCTTGCCAGTACTTCCATGCACACAATTGCGTCCGTCTCAGAACATGAGGCTAGCACCAGCCAGCGTGTGAAATTGAATGGGCATCACAACCACGATCTGAAGAGCATTTGGCCTGGTGGGCCAAAGCAGCAGAAGCGACTGCAGCGAGAACCAGTTCCCGCCAGGCCTCGGCTTCTCCCACGCGTAGCCGCCGGGGTGTTGGCGGCGCTAGTGATTATCGCTGCAATGTTTTCCTGGTTTGCAGTCCTTCACAGGCCACAGGTACCCCCCTCTGGTCATCCTACCGCCATTTCTACATCCAACATAGCGACCTATCGCGCTGCTGGTGGATCGGTTTACGGGGTAGCATGGTCACCGGATGGCACAGAGATCGCCTCTACAAACGCAGTCGGATTGGTACAAATCTGGGATACTGTTACAGGCCATACGATCTCGACATACAGAGGCAATTTCCTCAAAGTGCTCTCTCTCGTGTGGTCGCCCGGCCATTCCTTACTCGTGACCGCGGAGGGGGCAGACAGAACCGTACAGGTGTGGAATGCCCTTACGGGGAAGCGCATCTTGACGACACCTCCACTCAGTGGAATTGCGTCAGTTGCAACATGGTCACCTGATGGCAGGCAGATAGCCTTCGACGGCGGAGACAATACGGTGCAGGTCTGGAATATCGTCACTGGAAAATGGCTGCTGACCTACGCAGGCCATACTGGCCGTGTCACGGCATTGTCCTGGTCGCCGGATGGCACAGAGATCGCCTCTGCAAGCGATGACCGGACAGTGCAGGTCTGGAATGCTGCTACAGGGCATAAAGACTGGCCATCGTTCGTGCATACAGACGCTGTATCCGTCGTGGCCTGGTCGCCCGATGGGAAACGCTGCGCCGTCGCCACCGTGCGCGGATTGGTGGAAATCTGGGATAATCCCTCGTGGCAAAAGGTCCAGATCGCGCCTGCTGATGAGGGATGGTCCGATCTGGACCATCCCCTGGTCGTGTCCATTGCATGGTCTCCAGATGATACGCGCCTTGCCTTTACTACTGCTGGCGGCCTGGTACAGGTGTGGGATGCTGGCACTACTCGCCTGCTCTACACCTATCCTGGTCACACTGAGCAGGTGAACGACGTGGCGTGGTCACCTGATGGTACCCATATCGCCTCGGCAAGCGATGATGGAACCGTGCAGGTCTGGCCGAGCCCCTCCTCCATTGAAATCGGTAAGCTCCGGCTGCATTAGACTCTCCGCCCTCAACGCGCATCTGCCCGGGGAAGTAGCCCCACGATTGATGGCGTCGCAACGCACCTGCGGGCTGATGCCCGCACAGCTATATGCTTCCAGGGAGTGATTCATGTAACCTCTTCCCCTCATGTGGCTTCCCGTGAGCGGACTGGAGCGGGGTCCTGGCTGTCATCCTGAGCGAAGCGAAGGGGTGATAGGCCTTCTCTTCACATGTCTAACATCATCACATTCCTCTTGCATTTTTATCAAAAGTAATGTATAGTCTTTATAGTAACTCATAGTAATATATAGTTCTCTTAGTATGAAAAGAGAGGGCCATCATGGAACATTTCATGACTTCCGAGGAAATAGCGGAGTTGCTACATGTTGATCCAGTCACGATCCGCCGTCTGGTCAACAAAGGCGAGCTTTCCGCCTACCGCATCGGTGCCGATTACCGCTTTGCGCCGTCCGATCTTCAGGATTACCTGCAGCGGCAGCGCATTTCAGCCCGTGCGCAAGACGAGTCAGACATCAGCCCGAACAATCCGCTTGATCAGTTTGCCCAGTTGCTACGAAAAGTAATCCAGGGAAAACACACCACTCCCTCGGAGCTTCTTAACTGGCTCGACCTGTTCACAAAACGGGCACGTCACGTTCTGGTGTTGGCGCAGGAAGAAGCGCAGCGCTTCCAGCATAATTATATCGGCACGGAGCATCTTCTTCTGGGACTGGTGCGCGAAGAGGAGGGTATTGCTGCTCAGGTGCTCAGCAATCTAGGCATCGAAGTAGACCAGGTCCGTCACGCCGTTGAAGCGATCATTGGACGGGGCGAGCGTCTCGTTCTCGGTGAGCTTGGACTCACTCCACGCGCGAAAAAGGTGATGGAGCTCGCTATGGATGAAGCACGTCGCCTCAATCATCGCTTTATTGGCACAGAGCACCTCCTCTTAGGCCTCATACGCGAAGGCGAAGGAATCGCGGCCGGTGTCTTAGAGAACCTCGGCCTCCAACTGGAGCAGGTCCGCACAGAGACTGTGCGGGTGCTTCGTCAGCATCAACAAGAACAAGAAGAGGTCCCTGCACCTGTTATTCCGCCAGTGCCATCAGAAGCGACAGCATTGCTTGCTGAAGAAGAACCGGGGCTTACCTGTGCCTCCTGCGGTGCACATTGCCCTGGCTACTTCCGCTACTGCTTCAACTGTGGTCAGCCGTTGATCCATGAACAGTCAAGCCACGGTGAGGAGGAATAAGGAAGTGCCGGGTCTACATCGCCTGAATCATGCCGAAGAGGCCATCAGCCTCCTGGTGAATGCCAGCGGTGAAGAAGAGCTGGTTGGCCATTCCTGCTTGCCCACCAAGACCGAACAACAAAGACCACAGGCCATCGATGATGATGGGATTGCCTTTCTGGTCGGTGAGGTGGCCGAGGAACGCCCCGGTAGTCGGAGCGAACGCATTGATGTACCCATTGCCGAAATTGCCGGCTAGCAAGTCATTGCTGAACTTACCAAAGGAACCACCTGCCAGAGCCAGGCCCCACGGAGAGTCCAGTTGCCCTTGTGTTACCAGTCGCTTGATGAAATGGCCGTGAGTATCGAAGACATCGACGAACCCATGACCCAGACCTGGGACATCACCGTTCTTGTCGGAAAGACCATAAATTCGCCACTTTTGACGCATAAAATCGCCCGATCTTTGAGCTTGATTAGAATTTTTGTTCTTCTTTTGCTGACACATATCTTCGCCCGAATTTGAAATTGGCCCATTAACCTGCCCGAAAATTTCTCCCTCAAAATGTTACGGAATTTCTGCCACGAATCCAGGTTTCACATCTGAATCTGGCGGAGAATTGCGTCAACATGGCGAGGAAATGCGTCAACACCTTGTTTTTGGTCTCAAAGTTGGGTATGCTCTCAGCAGAGGTGTCCAGCACTCCATGCGGGAATGGCCGCATGAGAAAGAGCAGTGTATGAAGACCTTTGCCTTTGAGCGGTGGTGTGATCGGCTTCAGCTTCCGACTGCCACGCGTGACTTCCTCCTTCGCCTTCGTTCGTCTCCTCCGGTGCGACGAGTTCAGGGGCGTCTCCTCAATGTCTGCGGAACGTACGCGAGCCGCAAAATGGGTGTGAGCATCCAGTTTGAAAGCCACACCGTTGAATTGTGGGCTATCTACACAATGGAGTATGATCGAGAGGTTTTGGAGTTTTTTGATCAGCCTTACCAGTTGGAACTGCACTACCAGGGGCCATCCGGTCGCCCGACCAAGGCTCTGCATACCCCGGACTTTCTCGTGCTCCGCAAGGATGGAGCCTCTTTTGAAGAGTGGAAGCCGGAAGAGAAGTTGCTTGAACTCATGGTGACCCATCCGGGGCGATATCAACGCGATGAACGTGGAAAATGGCGTTGTCCTCCGGGAGAAGCCGCAGCAGAAAGTCTTGGACTCTCCTATCGCGTGCGTTCCTCAGAAGAACTGCATCCGGGGTATATTCGTAACCTCATCTTTTTAGAGGAGTACTTTTTTGACTGCGTGGTTCCAAACGGTGCCTTGGCACACATCTTAGAAGCAGTCGAAGCCACCCCAGGCATCACGCTCTCTGCCTTGCGAGAGCAAGATGAACATCTGCGTGTAGATCATGTGTACGCTCTCATTGCTCGCAATCGTCTGTATGTAGACCTCTACACCTTCTGGCTCAAGGATCAGCTGCATCTCCCCCTCTACCTGGATCGGCCAACTGCCGAAGCACATGCCCTTTTGCGAAACAGCCAAAGGAACGCCCCGTTTGGATTCGGAGATGGAGGAAACCTCACCCTCTCAGCTAACGCACTGCTCGATTGGGACGGCAAGCGATGGACCTTACTCAACCTGGGCAAGACGACCACAACGCTTCTGCCGGAAGAGGGCACGCTGATCCAATTGGAGACCCCAGTGTTTCTGCATCTGATAGATACGCATGTCATTCAAGTGAAGGACACCTCCCAAAGTCCCACCATGGCTCTTTCTGCGGAGGTTCATCGGCTCCTCATCGAGGCCGGAGATGAAGCCCTTGAGGTGGCTAACCAGCGGTATCTCTTGGTGGAAGCCTACCAGAACAAGCAACAGGAGATCTATGCGGGCACACCTACGCGTACCATTCGCGATTGGCTGACCAACTTTCGAGACGCTGAAGCTGCCTATGGTTATGGCTATGGCTATGTCGGGCTTTTGCCGAAAACGGCTGCGCGAGGCAATCGAGAACCCAAAGTCACCGAAGAAAGACGCCGTTTACTCGACGAAGCGATTGCACAGTGGTATGCTCGCCCCAAACAACAGAAAGTCCGCGATGTCTTTGTGCTCTACCAGCGCACCTGCTTGGAACAACATATCCAACCTGTCTGCGAACGGACTTTTTATCGGCATGTGAAGCAGGCAAGTGGCCCGGCTTTGACTGAAAAACGCAAGGGAGCGAAAGCTGCGTATCAGGAAAGTACCTGGTATTGGGAATTAGAACACACCACTCCCCGGCATGGCGATCGTCCGTGGGAAATTGCTCACATCGATCATACCCAGCTCGATATCGAATTACTTTCGAGTTTGGGCAAGCCACTGGGCCGACCATGGGCCACGTTTCTCGTCGATGCCTACTCCCGTCGCCTCCTCGCAGTCTATCTGACCTTTGATCCTCCCAGTTATCGCTCAGTGATGATGGTGCTACGGGTATGTGTACGACGGTTAGGCAGGCTCCCTCAGATGCTGGTGGTCGATGGAGGCAAAGAGTTCCGCAGCCGGTATTTTGAAGCGCTGGTGAACACCTACTCTTGCCACAAGAAATATCGCCCTTGGGCTAAACCTCGCTATGGTGCGGTAATTGAGCGCCTGTTTGGGACCACCAATACCAAATTTGTCTTCAATCTACAAGGAAACACCCAGGCCAGTAAAACGGCTCGACAGATGACCAAAGCCGTCAACCCCAAGAACCAGGCGTTATGGCAACTGCCGGACCTGTACAGCTTCCTGTGTGAGTGGGCCTACGAGGTCTATGATCAGGAAAAGCACCCGGCACTGGGGCAAAGCCCTCGTGAGGCATGGGAGAGTGGACTGGATCTTGGAGGGCCACGAGAACACCGACGCATTCGCTATGATGACGTGTTTCGGGTGCTGACTCTTCCCGGTTCGCCGCGAGAAACGGCGCTCGTCTATCGTAATCACGGTATTCAGTTTCACTATCTGTTGTACTGGAATGATGTGTTTGCCTCGCCGGGGATCATCGGAACGAAGGTGAAACTGCGTTTTGATCCCTTTGACATCAGCCATATTTATGTTTACGTTCACAACCATTGGGTTGAGTGTATCACCTCGTCGTATTACGGACAGTTGCATGGGCATTCCGAGCGGGAAATCATGCTGGCCAGCGCAGAGCTACGAGAACAGAACCGGGAGAGCCATGTCAGGACGCCGATCGACGCCAAACGTCTGGCTGATTTTCTGGCCAAGATCGAAGCGTATGAGGCGGTGCTGCTCCAGCGCCAGCGGGACATCGAGAATCAGATCGTGGTGTATCACATTGAGCAGAAGTCAGCGGAAGTCGCGAATACTCCTCAGCCAGTTTTACAGGAAATGCTGAACTCACATCGGGCCAACGACGCGACTTTGTCCCGCTTTGCCCCTATTGATCTGACCACCCTGCAAGTCTATGAGGAGTTTCGCTAATGGAGGAGTTTCTTCATCCGTCGGATGACCTGAATGAGCCTTTACCACCAGAATCCCAGGCGCTTCTCGATCGCTTCAAAGCCTACGCGGTGTGGCATCCCCGGCTGCTCCAGGTACGAACACAGGTGTTAGATACGGTCTGGGAACCTGCAGACGTGGTGTTCGTTGTGGTTTGTGGACCAAGCGGCGTCGGAAAGTCAAAGCTGGCAGAGGTCCTGACCAACCGATTAAATACCCCAAAGCCTGAGTTGAATGGGCAAAATCCCAGACGGGCACTCCTGATCAATACTCGCCCCCCCGATGGAGAATTGTTCCACCGCACCAATTTCTATCAGAAAGGGCTGACACTCCTGGGAAAAACCACCTTTGATCGGCACATCAAAGTGGATGTAGCTACTGCTGAACATCTCGTCGAGAAAAAGAGAGCTAGAGGCAAGACAACCACCAGGTACCCCGATGACCCGGAAATGCGTGATGTGTATGAGGAAGAACTTCGGAGACTGAGACTGCGCGCGGTGCTTCTGGACGAAGCCCAACATCTGATCACGTCCGGGGATGGCAAACAACCCAAAGATCAACTCAATTGGATCAAGTCCATGGCCATAGAGACTGGCGTCTTGCATGTGTTAATCGGTACCTATGATTTGCTCCCTTTCTGTAATCTGGACGGGCAAATGGCACGGCGCGGGTCGGAATTTCACTTTGCCCGCTACCATATGGAAGACGAAAACGACTGTCAAGCATTTCGTAACGCGTTCTCGTCGTTACTCAAGCAGATCCCTCTCCAAGTGGACCACGATACCCTGATCCAGCGCTGGTGGTATTTCTTTGAGGGAAGCATTGGATGTATCGGGATTTTGAAACAGTGGCTGGTGCGGTCATTGTACCGCGCGTTGCGGGAAGAAAGTCCCGAACTCACCCGTGCCCATCTGGAGCAGTCTGTGCTGCCAGATGCCAAATGGGAGCGGATGCGTGCGGATGCCAGAAGTGGGGAAGCCGAATTCCAGTATGCTGACGGGCAAAACAGCTATCTGTCGGAACTGGCGAGTATGCCAACGTTCACTTCCAAACAACCCGATCCTGCTCCTCCCTCGACGCCGCCGACCGCCGATCAGAAGACACGCAAGCCGAAGGGACATATCGGCGAGCCATCTCCCTATCGAGATCAAGTGGGAACAGTGCAACAGGAGGGAGAAGCCACCCATTGTTCATTCTCAGGACCAATCAAATTGGAGGCAGCTCGTTGGCTGGAATCGAAAGTCCAAGAAGTGCAATGCTCAACGTGCGGTTCGGTGAGCAAAGCCAAGTTGAAAGAGCAATCCGTCGTGATTTCGCCGCATCCCCCACGCAAGTCGCGACCAGTGCGCAATGTCACACGCTGGATGGAACAGGAAAGTGATTGGGTGCTCGTCCAGAAAAAGGAGTAACTGGTGCTTGATTGCACTATCTGAATGAAGAGGATCAAAGGAGCTTAAAATGGTTGAAGATGAGCTAATTACTACGCGCTTTGTTGCCTTTGCCGGAGCGAACGATCACCCGCCCGCTGCGTTCCCCAACAGAGATGTCTGAGAGCATCAGCTGGCTGCACTCATCCAACTGCAGACCGGTCTGGAGGAGAAACTGCACAATGGCATAATTGCGCTTCCCATCATGGCTGCGGCTTCCCCTGGCGCAAGAGGGCATTCTCATCTGTTTTTCTCCTCTATTTAAGGGAAAGGTGCGCGACGCGCCGGCGTCTGCTCAAATAGAGCACAAAGGGGGGAAGTGGGTGTTCTCTGAGCTCAAAAACGAGCCCGTTCTTTCCCACTTTTATTGTATCACCTCCTGTCTACTAGCACACTGCCCTTTTGGACGATTTTTTTTGGCGTTCTTTCCCCTATACTCAGGCGGAAGCGACGCCACTCTGGCGCACCCGCGGTGAAAGCTCTCCTTTGAGCAAAGAGACCTCTCGTGTTTGTGCTCAAAAAGCACATGCTTCATCAGGCGTGTGCCAGACCCTCGTCGTGTGCGAAAGGAGTCACCGAGAGATGAAAGGAGAAGAGATGTTATGGCGGCAAGCGAGCAATCTGTTCTATTAAAGGAGGGAAACGTATGAGTTCCTTTGTTCTTGGTTTTCAGGATATTGACAAAACAAAACTCATGGTTGTTGGGGGTAAAGGCGCGAACCTGGGAGAACTGTCCAGAATTGATGGGATAATAGTACCGGAGGGCTTCTGTATTACTACCGAAGCATATAAACGAATTATCAGTCAAACACCAGAGTTTAATGATCTGCTGGAGCAACTATATCTTTTAAAGGTGGAGGACAGGGAAAGAATTTGTGAAATCAGTAAAAAGATACGCAGCGTCATCGAAGGGACAGTAATTGCAAAGGAAATTGATGAAGCAGTTACACATTTTATTACAAAATTAGGTGATAAAAATGCCTATGCTGTGCGTTCCAGTGCTACGGCGGAGGATCTGCCAACGGCATCCTTTGCAGGACAGCAGGATACGTATTTGAACATTATAGGAAAGGAAGCCATACTGAAACACATCAGCAAGTGCTGGGCGTCGCTCTTTACGGACCGTGCGGTGATTTACCGGATGCAGAACGGGTTCGACCACAAAAAGGTCCATCTGTCTGTGGTCATCCAGAAAATGGTCTACCCGGAGGCAGCAGGGATCATGTTTACAGCTGATCCGATTACTTCTAACCGAAAGCTGCTATCAATCGATGCCAGTTTTGGACTTGGAGAAGCACTGGTCTCTGGCTTGGTATCTGCCGATTGTTATAAAGTACAGGAAGAGGAAATCGTCGATAAGATGATAGCAACCAAAAAATTGGCTATCTATGGACTAAAAGAAGGCGGAACAGAGACACAGCAGATCGCTCCTGATCAGCAAAAGACTCAAACACTTACCGAACAACAAATTTTACAACTTGCACGCATAGGAAGACAGATCGAAGCTTATTTTGGTTGCCCACAAGATATCGAATGGTGTTTGGTTGATGATACATTTTATATTGTCCAGAGTCGGCCAATCACTACTTTATACCCGATCCCTGAAGCGAATGATCAAGAAAATCACGTCTATGTATCTGTCGGTCATCAACAAATGATGACCGACCCCATGAAACCACTGGGAATATCTTTTTTCCTGTTAACAACAAATGCACCCATGCGTAAAGCCGGTGGAAGGTTGTTTGTTGATATCACGCATAGTCTGGCTTCGCCTGTCAGTAGAAAAAAGATAATAGATGTCTTGGGACAATCCGATCCGCTCATAAAAGACGCACTCATGACCATCGTAAAGCGAGAAGATTTTATCAAATCGTCACCAGATGGTAAAAAAGTACCGAGTCACAGTAAGGGCAATAAAGTAATGTCATGGAGTTATCCGGCGCAATTCGAAAACAATCCGACAATCGTTCCTGATTTGATTAAGAGTAGTCAAACATCGATAGAAGAGTTAAAACAAACCATCCAAACGAAATCAGGAGCGGATTTATTTGATTTTATTCAAGAAGATATCCCGCAATTAAAGAAGATTCTATTTAACCCACAAAGTTTCGATGTGATTATGGTTGCTATGTATGCTTCATCATGGATCAACAGAAAAATGATGAAGTGGTTAGGTGAAAAAAACGTAGCAGACACGCTTTCTCTATCTGTACCAAACAATATTACTTCGGAAATGGGTCTGGCGCTATTGGATGTCGCAGATGTGATTCGTCCTTATCCAGAAGTAATTGATTATTTACAACATGTAAAAGATGATAACTTTTTGGATGAACTGGTTAAGTTTGATGGTGGACAGGAAACCCAAGACGCTATCTATGCTTATCTCAACAAATATGGAATGCGATGTGCCGGAGAAATCGATATTACTAAAACTCGTTGGAGTGA
>Ga0209701_10001512_pt1 | contig 14927 bp, 15 predicted proteins | sample CZO8metaG_4_FD_188356 | JGI IMG/M metagenome (GOLD analysis project Ga0209701, IMG submission 188356) | Vadose zone soil microbial communities from the Eel River Critical Zone Observatory, Northern California, USA - CZOApr15con2H3.8 metaG... | ecosystem: Environmental > Terrestrial > Soil >...
GAGTCAGAGACCCAGGAGATATCTCTATTGCCCCTGACACAACGAGCAAGTCAGGCAGCCTTGGAGCGCGTCTTTGACCGGCAGCAGGTGTACGCAAATCTACATCTTCTACGCACACAGCGCGGCCTGACCATGGTAAGTGCGGCCAGGGGTCTGCGGCTCAGCGTCGATGTGTGGAAGAAATTTGAATCGGGTGCTATTGAACTGGTCAGCTTGAGTACGTCACAATTGGAACGTCTTGCACGCTTCTTTCAAGTCAGCGTGGAACAGTTCGGTACTTTGCTGAGCAACAGCCAACCGGCTCTTACGCTAAACCGCCGCCAGACCAGCCAGGCAGCTCGCAGCGAGCAGCAAAGCCCGAAGAAACAGAGTTTTGCCGAGGCCATTGAGAAAAGCAATATGACGAAAGAGGAAAAGCGTTTCTGGCTGGAGCACCAATAATATATTACATGAGCCAACCCGAAGCAGGGCGAGCACAAGGCATCGCCCCTACTATGGTGAACGTTCCTCTCAAGCCAGTTCGTCCATAGTAGGGGCGATGCCTTGTGCTCGCCCTGTGGTGGAGATGCTTCCCCTGGGACGAACAGTTATCTCTGTTTGGTGGCATAACCAACATATGACAGGCTTTTGAACCAGCCGGGACCCATCTTCACATGCCCATGGCTCAAGCCGCGAGGCATGAAACCAGTCAATTCACACACTTGCAATCCATTGGCCGTCAATAAGGCTCGTAGTTCACCTGGCTTGATAAAGCCATGATAGTTATGTATACCAGGGACAAGGCCGCCACTGGGGAAGTGCTCGCCGTACAAGATCAGTATGATGCGGGCGAGCAGCGTGCGATTGATGGTGTCAAAGACAAAGACACCACCTGGGGCGAGGACACGCGCAACCTCTTTTATGGTTGCAGGCAGGTTATGTACATGCTCCAGCACATCGAGGCAGACAATCACCGAAAAGATGCCGTCCGCGTAAGGCAATGCTTCAGCATATCCCTGCTGGTAATACACGTTCTGTCCAAAGCCACTCTTCTGGGTATGTTTGCGAGCCACTGCTAATGCGTTTCGAGAAGGGTCTATACCGACCATGAGTGCCTTGCGTTGGGCCAGGTCTTGACAGATCAAACCACCTCCACAACCTATCTCCAATATCTCCTGCTGCGCCAGTGCGCCCTTGCCGAATACCCTGGTAATACAGGACTCGATGTAGTCGCAGCGGTCGCCCGTCATCTGAAGGAGAAAGCAGCCCTTATTCCACCAGTCAAACGAGTCGAAGATTTTTGCCTGTGGACGTTTGCGTTTGAACACTCCAGAATCCCTCCTGATGAATGATGTGTGTTATAACGATTATATAGTATCGAGGGTTCAGAAAAGTAGGGCCATCCCTTATGGCGTTCAAAAGAAAAAGCGCAACAATGTGGGCGTTTGACAGTGTCAAACGCCCACATTGTTGCGCTTTTTCTTCTCTATCTTGTGAGGACCTTGAAGGCTAAATGACGACCCTTGCCCTGTCTGAGAGCCAGCGCGAACCAGAGTCCACCGATGGCGTCCACCAGTCCCACCTGGTCTACATCACCCAGCCACATGGGGCGCAAGCCGACATCGGCAATCAGCCGTTCCACCACCTCGCGGGTATCGCCAGCAGGACCGCAATAGAAGAGGTCAGCCTGGACACCGTCGAATAGCGGGTCGGCAAAATTTTCCCAGCCGAGAGTGTTGAATGCCCGGTAGACATGTGCATGTGGTGTGTGAGTCTGGAAGGTTGTGAGGCTGTTCATCGAGCCGCCCCCCATCCTGTTCGCCGTGTCGATGATAATCTTGCCGTCAAGCTGCGCGGCGTTGGTCATGATCGCCTCATCCATGGCCGTACCTGGAATGGCCATCACCACCACGTCAGCTGCCGCCAGCGCATCGGCTGCCGAACCGATTGTCACTTTGTTGCCCAGTTCGGCTCGTAGTGCCTGAGACTTCGCGCCATCGGGATTGTTGACCCCAAATGCGACCGTGTGTCCGGCACCAATCCACTTCCGGCCAAGTGTGCCGCCAATGTTGCCTGCGCCGAGCACAGCAATACGAAATTCTGCCATTGTGATCTTTCTCCATTCATAATGTTTGCTTGCGAAGAAATACGCCTAACAACTGATAATGTTTAGTGCCATGCTTTATGAGGATATTACCTTAACGTAAAATAAATTTCTGAAATCCGGTCGGAAACCTCCCCAAAGGTGTTCCACTGGATCACACCATCTTCATCTAGCGCATTTTTAACCTGCCCATCTTCAACAAGATAGACAGAAACCTTGTCTTGAGAGATGAAAGCATCCTTTCTCTTCAGATAAAATTCATTGCTAACGGCTTCTTTGTCTGCATTCTTTGCTGCCTTTATCAGGTTAGCCAGGTGATCAACAACATAAGGGCTATGAGTTGTAATGAGGACATTTAGACCTGCATTGACAAGCATTGCGAGGAATTCGATAATTTTTGCTTGCGCTTCAGGATGTAAGTTCATTTCAGGCTCATCGATGATGAGCAATTCTCCTGGTAGAGCTACATAGCGCAAGTAAAGTACTAGAGGTGTAAGCTCTTTCACCATAGAGGAAGCAATAGAAATCTCTACCTTAACATCTTTGGTTGGGAGAAACAAAATCTCTCGTGCAGAATCTAAATCTGATTGGTTCAATCCTTGGGCGAGGTTTAACTCTGGTTGAGAAAAATTAACTTCACCACTTAAAATTTGTTTCTCCAATAACTGAGCAAGTTGAACATATTCCCTAATCCTCAGGTTACTCTTTGCCCTCTCTTCCCTTTCTACTGACACATCCTTAAAAGTAGTTTGGATCATATTCATAAAAGAGCTCACGGGGCCCATCGTTGCTTTCGTCTTCCGTTTTTGCGGAGATATCTCCTCAATTGTTAACTGCTCCTTATTCACCACTCTACTACCAAAGGGGAAAGCTATATAGGCAGTTCTTTCAGTAGGTAGTATACGTACATGAGGAAAGATAGCCCTATGAAGTGCCAACAGAACACTTCGAGCCAAAAACTCTTTGATAAGATCCGCAGGAAGTTGTTCTAGTATTCGTTCCTCGGAGGCATCTTCAGTAGAAGCGTATTGAGTAGAGGTATAAACAAATAGTTCCCTCTCCTCTCGCCTTTTGCGAATACTAAGTGATGGTTTTTGCCGACCGCCAGAAATCTCGCTCCTCATAGAATAGCTCAATACTCGTTCCAAAAAGCCTGCTTTTGTTTCTGCCAAATCTATTGATATTTCTAAATGTTCATAGGAAGCTATTTCTGTACTCATAAATTTAGCTATCCAGTGCCGGGTGAAACCAGCAACATTGTTGAAATATATTTCCCCATGCTCTTCGGCAAACTGAACTAAGTCGAAAGTTGCGCTACCATTGCTCAAGACCTGCTCTATAGCATTATCTAAAAGAGCATAGGTATCTGGAACCTTTTCTTCTAAGTAGGCTTGAAAGTACTCTCCAAAACCATGTGGCCCAAAGATACCTGCTAAAGCATAGGCTAACCACGTCTTCCCTGCATTATTAGGACCGACAAAAATTGTTAAAGGCTTGAGATCAATCTCTGCCTCTCTGATAATACCAAGATTATGAACTGTTACTTTCATGCAAGTGTCCCTTATCTATGACCTGATACTCATCAGCCTTTTCCTACAGTAGTATATCAGATCACGTAAAGGAGCAGTCACAATGCATCACATCTTACCTTCAACTCGCTTTTTGCCTGATGATAATAGGGAGCGGACCCGAACAATTTGCCCGGCCCGTTCTATGGCGTTCGACCCCGGGTCGCCTTCGGCTGGCTCTCCGATGATTCAGGGCTCGACCATGGAGCTGCTTTCCACGGGACCGCGACGCGCTGGCGTTTCAGGCAACAGCCGACAAATGCATCCTCCTAAAGAACGCTCTGCCCGGCAGGCGAAGACAGAAATAGGAGCGAAAAACCGAAACACATGATCAGATAAAAGCGTTATAGTAATGAGGGCAAAATAGCGGTGCTCCACCAGATGCGTATGACATGTAGTGACGCCCCTCGCGGGTGTCAGGAGCAGAGCACGCGCACCCATTCAGGGGCGGAGTGTAGCTCCCCTCAATGCGACGTGATATAATTGGGGTCATACTGTACTATATTGACTGACTGGTGGAGAGAGGACTTACGCTATTATGGCTATGTTTGAAAGTTTATCAAAACGTCTTGAAGGGGTATTTACCAATCTAAGTGGCAAAGGCAAACTGACCGAAGCTGATGTCAACGAGGCTATGCGCGAGGTGCGACTCGCGCTGCTGGAAGCGGACGTAAACCTCAAGGTGGTGCGCCAATTCGTCGAGCGCGTCAGGGAGAAGGCCATCGGTGCGGATGTGCTGGGCAGCCTCTCTCCGGCACAGCAGGTGCTGGCAATCGTCAATGAGCAATTGGTAGAGATGCTGGGCGGTGCTGAAGGACTGAACAAGCTCGATCTCGGTGGGCCACCGCCGAATGTGATTATGCTGGTCGGCTTGCAAGGCTCCGGTAAAACAACCACCGCCGCCAAGCTCGCCAACTTCCTACGGAAGCAGGGCCAGCGTCCCATAATGGTGGCAGCCGACATATATCGCCCAGCCGCCGTTCGCCAGCTTCAAACACTGGGGAAGCAGATCTCGATTCCAGTCTATGCGGAACCAGCAGGGGCTGATCCCGTTGATATCTGCGTTCACTCGCTTAACTACGCCCGCGAGCAGGCCGCCTCAGTGGTTATCCTTGACACAGCCGGTCGTCTGAATATCGATGAGCGTATGATGCAAGAGGTTATCAGCATACGTAGACGAGTGCAGCCTCGCGAGGTCTTGCTGGTGGCAGATGCTATGACAGGTCAGGAAGCGGTACATGTGGCGGATGACTTCAATAAGGCCGTCTCGCTGACGGGTATGATATTGACCAAGATGGAGGGAGATGCCAGGGGTGGTGCGGCACTCTCGATTCGCTCGGTGACGGGGGTACCGATCAAATTTATGGGCGTCGGCGAAAAAACCGACGCATTGGAGCCTTTCTATCCAGATCGCTTGGCCTCGCGTATACTAGGTATGGGAGATGTCCTTTCTCTGATCGAACGGGCACAGGAAACCATCGACGAGGAAGAGGCGTTGAAGGCCCAGGCCAAATTACAACAGGGCAAGTTCGACCTGGAGGATTTTCTTACCGCCATGCGCCAACTCAAACGCATGGGGCCATTGCGACAAGTAATGGAAATGATTCCAGGCTTCAACAAACTGGCGGCGATGCCAGAGATGGAAGAGGCACTGGAAGGCGACCAGATGAAACATGTCGAGGCGATTGTCCTTTCCATGACCTTAGAGGAGAGGCGCAACCCCGAGGTTATCAATGGAAGCCGGCGCAAACGCATTGCTCGTGGCAGTGGTACGACCGTTCAGGAAATCAACCAGTTGCTGGAGCAATTCAATGAAATGCGCACCATGATTCGCCAGATGAGCACAGGCAAAGGCAAATGGGCGCAACTGGCTCGCCAGCAAGGCGGCGCGGGAATACCCGGAATGCCTGCTATGCCAAAGCTCCCAGGTGGAGGGGGAAGTCGTAAGAAAACTGGCAAGGCCGCACGCAAAGAAAAACGAAAACATAAAGCGAAAAGTGGAAGGAGGTAATCCTCTTATGTCCAATACCTATACTGTACGCCTACCACAACGCATGGCTCAGGCAATGCTGGTCGTACTCCTGGTCGGCTTAACTGTGTTGACCAGTGCCTGTGGAGGTGATCCGCAAGCGCAGCAGCAGGCGAGCCAGGATAAGACACAGCTCGATCAACTGACTCAGCAAGCGCAGAAGATAGGTGTACCCACCGCGCTTCTCAATCCTATTCTCAAACAATACCAACAATTAAGCAGTACCAGCGCGCCTTTTTCTCTCTTTAATGATCAGCCGGCTACGGACTATTATAAAAATCTGGCAACTCAATATGCCAAACTTACAGGGCAGACGCAAGAACTGATTACGACGACGACCGATCAGTTCCAGTTGCAGGCGCAAAACGATATGCAGGTTTTCCAAAATGCTCTGACCCGTAGGAGTGAGCAGCATATAGGAAATATTCAGCCCTTCACTGAGCAGTACAGCAACGATCAATTGCTCTTTGCGTCGGCAAAATACCCTAAAGACTATGCACATGTCAGCCAGGAAGCGCAGAAGGCAATTGATGCGCTGGGCTTGATGGGGCAGACCTTTGGACAGCTGACAACCTTTAAGAATACGATTAATCAGATGCAGCAGGCTCGTATCGACGTGACTGCCATGCAGGCGCAGTACCAGACAGACCTGCAAGTCTTCAACAATGCCACGGTCTCTAATGACTTTCGCAATCTTGGTACCCTGATCGATGCCCAATACCAGCTGGCAGTGGTGAACTCCATCGAGGCACTTCCCTATGTCAGTGCCGCTAAACTGGGCCAGTTCAAAACTCAGATCAACCTGCTCAAAACCTACGGCATGGATGCGAGCAGCTACCAGAAGCTGTACAACGCTGACCAGGCTTTGATGAATAAGGCCAAAACCATTAATGACTACCTATCCTTCTCCAGGCGCATTGATGCGGATATGGCCACCATGCATGATGACCTGGTTCAGGGCGCTTCCAGCTACCTGATTGGAGCACTCGATCGTGAAGCCAATGCATGGGGCAAGGCCCATCTCTTTCACGATAAAACCGATGGAAATAACTATATCCTGGATTCAGGCTACACGCTCAATGGCATTGGCTACTGGTTGAACCGCGAGCTGGGTTGGGCTTATACTCCCCAGGATTTCCAGTCGGTGGTCGATGATGAGAATAACGAGTTCTTCAATCTGCACCTGCTGGAAGCCGATTATAGCGATCACACGCCTTACAACCAGGTTCATGCCACAGACTTGCAGATGATCAGTCACTATCATTTGTCAGGGCAGATCATCGTCGTCTCGATAACCGAGGAGGCTATGCGCGTCTATCAGAACGGCAAGCTGGTGAAAGCTTTCTACGTCACGACTGGCCGCGTGGAACGCCCTGTACTGCCAGGATACTGGACAGTACAGGATCGCAAATCACCGGACCAATTCAAATCAACTGAACCTCCCGGCTCACCCTTCTGGTATCCCCCGACGCCAATTCACTATGCGATTCTATACCACTGGGGCGGCTTCTTCATCCATGATGCCTGGTGGCGGCAGGACTTCGGTCCAGGAACGCAGTTCCCACATATTGACTCTGGTGGCACTACTTCCTTCAACTACAATGGAAGCCACGGCTGTATCAATATGCAAGAAGATCAGGCCGCCTGGGTCTACGCCAATACCAACTGGAATACCAACATTCTGGTGTATTAAAGATTAACGAACCAGGTAAAAAGCGACTTCCCAAAGTTCTGCGAGAACTTTGGGAAGTCGCTTTTTTGTTTCTTCTAACTTGCTACCCTGCTAATTCGATACTTTCGTATCGGCTATTTGCCGTGCATTAGCATGTTTTGCAGCACAATGCTGCTCAGCTGCGATATTCAATTGGTCGAGAGTGGGTGCTTTACCATCCCATGAGGCAATCGTCTCACCACAACTTTCACAGTAGAGGCTTAAAGCCGAAGGACTATCAATAGAGACATACAACGGTGTACATATCTTATCCATGAAGGTTTTTCCTTTCCAACCTTACAAGTTATAAAGTTCATGCTACAGGTTGGCAGAGTCGAGGGGCGTCCAGGTGTTACTGCCGTTAAGCTGCACTTCAATTTGCATAATAGGGTGAATTTCCCAGATGGTACCTCGTGTTTGACCAACTTGATCTGGATGTTCTGGATCAAGCATTGTCCATCCACTAATGCGTACCGGGATATGCTTCGTGGCGATGGATGAAATGCGACTAATCGTCCAGCCAGGATGATTTGCGCGCACGCGGGGTGTAGACTCTACAACAATCGAATGAGTCCGATCAGTGGTTGGGTGATCGACAAGCCATATATGAAAATCGCGATCTACTTGCGAATGACAATTAGGAGATTCTGGACCTTCACGTCTGGCCTGTGCTAAGTAGCCTGTGATAGAGACTGGTCGCCCGTTGTTTTGCGCAACCTCAGCGTAATCAGACGATGACCAGGTACTCATATCGCGACGTTCAATTGACTTAGGCCATGATAGTCCCTCGAGCTGGCTGAAAGGCATCGGTACCCATGTAGCTGTATCCATACGGTTCTTGAGGGTATTAAGTTGAGGATCACCACCATCACCCTTGGCAGGGCAACCATCAAAAGTGCCACTGTCGGGAGCGGTGTTGCCGTGAACCTGAGAACTGCCGGTGCCTGGAGTGCTTGCTGGAGCAATCGTAACACCTGAACAGGCAGCAAACAATAAAGCAGTAAAAATCAAGAGTAAAAAAAACTTTGTACGAAGGCTTGTCATAATGTACGATCTTCCTTTACTATAAAGCACATTTTGTAGGCCTTAGAGGTTTCCAATTCTGATTATACACCTGCTATTGTAGCAATGGCAGCATCAAGCTCTCTTGCACAACGGGTAGTTGCTGGTACAGGTCAGCCCCAGTTACGTCGGTGCGCCAACTTTTAACATCCTTCAGGTCTTCCAGGAAATCCCTCTGTAAATCAATTCTCAAAGCCTGCCATGTCAGGCTGATGGCACGGCGGGCAAAGGCTATATCGTTACGTGGCTCAAGCCTGTCTAAATCCTCAAAGAAGAAGCCGCAGCTTGTGAAGCTGTATTGAAAGTAATACTGCGCTTCAAGCAACAACAGCGTGCGCTCCGCGAGTTGTATATTGGCGGGTATGCGATGCTCTTTTCCATAGCGTGCCCAGAAGCTCTCAGGCGTCTCCCAGCCGTTGCGCAGAGCAAGGTAGGCATTGCGTGCTGCCCAGGGATCGTTCAGCGTCTCACCCGCGTACTGCTCAAACAAGCGATCGCCACGCTCTGCCAGGGTATCGAGCGCGTGACGGAGCTCTCCCTTCCAACTGCTATCGCCCTCGGTACATTCACAACCGGTATCCCAGCGGGCCACGCCGTGTCCACAACTCCAGGCACTGGGCACACGTAGCTCCACCTCTTTGGTGGCGGGGTACATCTGCAGGTAGCGTTCCAATGTGCAAACTTCAAAGCCGTAGCTGGGGGCACCGTATGTGATCAGGTGTGACAGGAATTTATCACGCCAGGGTTTATGGTGTCCATAGAGTTCACCGTCTGTGGCGATGAGCAGCAGTTGTGCCTCTCCTGTATCGCGTTTGCTTTTGACGAGATGCTCAGCCAGGTAGGAGGCGGCAAAGAGATCAGCATTGCTGGTGGTATTCCAGTCAAACGAGACGCCGCCGGAAAGTGGCGCGTTGTAGAAAAAGACCGTAATGCTTCGACCGCTTGACAGGCGCACCAGGTAAGGCTCTGTCGGGTCAATCGGTGTGGCTGCCTGCCAGGGAGCAAGCACCGTATACATCACGCCATGCTGCGCCATCAGGTCAAGGCACTCTAAATCTACAGCGGTTTCCGCCAGCCACATGCCATGCGCATCGCGCCCATAGCGATGGCGGAAGTCGTCTAAGCCCCACAAAATCTGAGTATATTTATCACGAGTGTTCGCTAGAGGAAGGATAGTATGGTTATACGCCTGCGCCAGGGCATTGCCAACACCATAGCGCATACGATGATGGTAGTCGGCGGCAATAATTTGCGCATAAACTTCGGAATGTGTACGCTCTAACCAGGAGGCGAGTGTCGGCCCCAGGTCATAACTGATCGACTCAAAATTGCCAATTTCGGCATTAGGACGGTAACATTCATCGGTAATCTTCTCATTATAATTGCCAAACGGAGTTGCCCCAGGCTCTACCGGGATGATACCTGTGAATGGGTCTTCGCGTGGGGGCTGATAAAAATGCCCGTACAGGCAGAGGTAGGCGCGGCCTGTTGGCGGGCTTATTGGTGAGTCCTCGGAAATTGCTTGTTCAATCATGTAACCACCTTTCTGGTAAACAGTAGAATCAGCACTGTCGCTACCAGACGAAGCAGAGATTCCCCTTTATCTAGAATACGAATAATAACACCACAGAGATACAACGTATTTGCTCTACATTTGTATCATAACAGTTTGAACACGCAGCATATTTCCCAAAAGAGACAAAATGAGGACGAGGGCGCAATAAATGCGCCCTAATATACCATGACTAATGACTACGCACTCATCATTGCACGAAGCGTACTGCTACCACCTTGAGCACTCAGTATGAATTCCTCATACGCCTCGCGCAATTTGGGGTAGCGCAGCAGGAAGAAACCAGCATACTCTTGCGAAAGCGGGCGAGGCTGGCGCAACAGGCGCATATTGACCTCTTTGAGCAGGCGATTGCCCTTTTTCCCATTACAGTATTTGCAGGAGGCCACGAGATTCTCCCATGTGCTGGTGCCGCCCCGTGAACGCGGGATTACATGATCGAGTGTCAGGTCGCGACCACGCTTGCCGCAATACTGGCACGTTTCATCGTCACGCAGCAGGATATTTGCTCGAGACGGATGGAGAGCCACGCGAGGCACCCGTACATTGGCCAACAACTGCACAATCACGGGTCGTTCCAGCTCAAGACGCCGAGCTTCAATACTCTCTTCGATCAAATTACGAACACTCTCATCTACAAAGGTAACCTTCTGCTTGGAAAGCAGCACGATGAGACGACGCTCAGGGATGACCGAGAGAGGCTGTAGTGAGGAATTCAATACAAGAACAGGCATGAATGGCTTTCCTTCCCCTCTGTCAGAGCCGATAATCCACATACAGACAGCGAGGAAGAAGCGTGAGTGCAGGATGGGGAAAGGGAAGAGACCCAGTCCCCTCAGCTTCTACTGCCGCCTGTGGCGACGACTAGATGGATACGGATACAAGCACCTTGCACGTCCAGGTGAGCATGGCACAGCAGGACATTCACTACTTGCTGATCGGCCTATACAGTATAGATCGAGGCAAGCAGCTATCAGATGATCCCATGCTGCGGCTGCAGTTGGGGGTATCTGATTTGATGTCCGCATTCCAAAACTCCTCATACTTTCTTGTGTTACCTGATAACGTTTTCTGACACTTCTTTGCTTGTGGTATCTACCCTTATTTGGGCTGACATCAAGGAATTAAGTGTGCCATCCTGGTCGGGGTGAGAGGACTTGAACCTCCGACCTCAGCGTCCCGAACGCTGCGCGCTAGCCGACTGCGCTACACCCCGGTTTGACGATCCGTGCAAGTAAACTTTTGGTTGACCCTCCAATTGGGTCATATTTGGGTGCCATGTACGCCTGAGCATTGCTGCTAAGCGACTCTAAACACCTACCCTGCTCAAGTGTAGTATAGCATAAATCGTCAAGTTTTGGCAATAGGAGAAAAGAACACAAGTGCTTGTTTTGTGGCTGTAGGTGTTGCTGCCGTCGGCAGCAACACCTACAGCCACAAAACAAGCACTTGTGTTCTTTATTTGCTGACATTAAAGCGAAAATGAGCGATATCACCATCCTGGATCACATAGTCTTTTCCTTCAAGGCGCAGCAAACCCTTTTTCGTGGCGGCAGCAAAAGAGCCGCCGCAGGCCATAAAATCTTCAAAGCGCGTGACCTCTGCGCGAATAAAGCCGCGTTCGATGTCTGAATGTATCTTTCCGGCAGCCTCCGGTGCCTTCGCACCCCTGGTAACTGTCCAGGCGCGTACCTCGTCCTCGCCCGCCGTCAGGAAGGTAATCAGGTTGAGCAGCCGGTAGCCGACCTGAATGACGCGATCAGTCCCCAACTGCGGCAGGCCCAGCGACTCCAGGTACTCATGAGCATCTTCTTCGGGCAGCTCGGTCAGCTCGGCTTCCAGACTCGCGGAAACGGCAACCACCTCAGAACCCTCAGCTTTGGCACGTCTGGCGACGGTCGCAATGCCCTTCAGTTCGCCTTTCAGGCTGTCGACATCCACATCTTCACCGGCGGAGATACGCTTCAGCAGGTCATTGGCGGCACCCAGCACATCCTCGCTGACATTCAGCACGTACATGCGCGGCTTCAAGGTGAGCAGGAAGAGTTCATCCAGCACTGCCCGGTCCTGTGCAAGCAGGTCTAGTTGGCTGACCATTTTCAGTTCGTTCAGGGCCTCCTGGAGCAGTCGCAGCACCTCCAATTCTTGCACATACCTCTTGTCGCCCGATTTAGCCGCCTTGGTTGTGCGTTCGATACGCTTCTCAACCGTGGCAAGGTCGGTCAAGGCCAGTTCGGCATACAGGCTATCCAGGTCACGATTTGGGTCAATATCGTCATAGATATGCGGGACATTGCTGTTGGCAAAGGTGCGCAAGACGATTGCCAGAGCGTCCGCGTTGCGAATATGCCCCAGAAATTCCGCGCTCAGCCCCTCGCGCTTCTCTTTGTGCGCCTGCGAGGCCTGACCCATACCGGCGACATCGACAAACTCGACGGTCGTCGGCGTGACTTTCTTTGGATGAAATATATCGGCAAGCGGCTGGAGGCGGGCGTCCGGTACCTGCACCACAGCAAGATTCGCCTGCACCGTGCTGGTTGCATAGCCACTGATGGGGGCGCCGGCCCTGGTTAATGCGTTAAAAAGCGAGGTCTTGCCGCTTTGTGGTAGACCAATAATGCCTATAGTAAGAGCCATATACAAAACAATCCTTTTCTTCTTCTGGTTTAGTTAGTGATATCCCTGTCTATTTTACTACGTATTGCCACTCTTAGCACGCTTTTAACAATTAGTGATGAGTTTTCATATGTGATATGCGGCTCTGACACCCACCGGGTGTCAGAGCCGCATATCACATATGAAAACTCATCACTAATCAATCTTGACGTTAGATGAACTTGGCAATACAATAGTATAAATACAATTAGCAAGCATTCCCAACTATCGGAGGTACCCTTCTATGCCCTTATACGAGTACTACTGCTCGGACTGCAGAACGAAATTTGAACTTCTCGTAAGCCACCAGCACGCCGACGATGTCGTATGCATGAAATGTCATAGCGAAAAAGTGCGCCGCCTGCTCTCCGTCTTCGCTTCTCCTCGCGGCGGCAGCGAAGATGCAGGCTATGAAGAGATGGCATCTTCAATGGGAAGTTGTGGTTGTGGCGGCGGCAGTTGTGGCTGCAATTAACCGCACAGCTAAGTCAGGTCCGGTAGATGTTTAACAAAGTCAGTTACCGGCGCGGCGTGATAGAGGGCGTCATACTCTACACGCTGGGTCGTCTTGGTGCTCTGGTTACACCAGCCTTCTTCCCCGCCTGGGTCTATGTTGCCGCCCCCTTGCTTTTCCTGGTACTCCAATTCCTGCTGGGGCCAGTCTGGGCAACGCGCCGCATAGCCTCAACCAAACGCGAACGCCTCAGCAAACGCTTCTGGCTGCTTGGCCCGCGTATGGCGGCTCTATGCCTGGGCATCGACATCCTGCTCTCGCTCGTCGCTGGTCTACCCGTAAACTCCTTTGGAGGCGTACAGCAGGGACCGGCCCTCTGGCGGCTCTTTATGGTGAGCGGCCCTAATCATCTCAGCCTACTTGACCTGGGCCTCTACGAATTGAGAAGTGCCGCCCTGCTCTTTGCCTTCTTCACCCTCGATGTCATCTGTACCCGCCTGGCAATGGGTGGATTTTTGAGATTTACGATGCCTGCGGAGGGGAATAGGGTGACGCTGTAAATAAGCATAAAAGCGGCAGGGCGAGGACAAGCCATCGCCTCTACTATGCCTATGATACATCAGCCCGCCAGGCGCGTCCATAGTAGGGGCGATGGTTTGTCCTCGCCCAGAAAGTCTACACCAGACTCATCACCACCCTCAACACTGCCGAGAGCAGCACAACGACCCACGGTGGCCACTTCCAAATCACCAACAGTCCAAATGCCGCCAGCGCGAGCATGAAATCTACTGGTACTTTGATGGTACTCGTCCAGACAGGCTGGTAGAGTGCCGCCAGGAGCAGTCCTACCACCGCGGCATTGATGCCACGCAGGGCCGCTTGAAACCATCCCTGCCCTCGCAGGGAGGTCCAAAATGGGAGCACCCCGATCAGCAGGAGGAAGGACGGAAGCCAGAGCACACCTCTATCCTTCATTATATTTTTGAGATTCTTAAGACTGATGTGGCTTCCCGCCTAGATTCTTGAATTTAGATACTATTACCCCGAAGAGAACTGGCTACTCTGGCCGGGGAGCGTGAGCAACTGGTGGGCGAGACCGCGTTCGTAGGCATCCGCCAGAGGCAACCAGTCAGAAGTGGTATGCGCAGTGCTATTGACCGCCAGCAACACGCCGAAATGCTCCAGGTAGTAGCCGACAGGGGCGGATGCCAGCACGGTTTCGGCCACCAGGCAGCCATCAGCCATATTGGGACCGGAGATGTGGCGCACTGATATATCATTATTGCCCTGGAATAAATCCTGCGCTGCCACACACGAGGGATTGTCAGGCAAGGGCACCGCATCGGCTGGCGATTGTACACTATGGTCCAACCCGCTGTAAATGATCAGCGGCGGAGCCTGCTGCGCGCCGATGAGCGGCGTCACCTGCCAGCCAGAGTTCATCCTGGTAATACGCACCAGGATCGGGTGCGCCCCGCTGCCAGCCCCACCTCCATCAATGGGCTGGTCGCGGGCGACCACACGCCCATCCGGCGTCGTATAGTCCCAGGTGACCATTACCTGCACTACGCTCAGCCATGTGCCCGGTGTTTGCGGAAGCGGCACTGCTGACGAGTCGGGGAAGTGCCAGGGAGCAACACACAATTGCTGGCACGGCACGCCATCAATAACCAGATCGCTGGTCACGGTTGGCTGCATATCGAAGCTGAAATGCAGCGTGGCAATCAGCGATTGCCGCGCTGTCATGACAGGCTCCGCGAGGTACAATTCTCCCACTTGGACGGGTACGCTG
>Ga0209701_10001513_pt1 | contig 14923 bp, 12 predicted proteins | sample CZO8metaG_4_FD_188356 | JGI IMG/M metagenome (GOLD analysis project Ga0209701, IMG submission 188356) | Vadose zone soil microbial communities from the Eel River Critical Zone Observatory, Northern California, USA - CZOApr15con2H3.8 metaG... | ecosystem: Environmental > Terrestrial > Soil >...
AACGTGCAGGACGCGTTGCCTGTAGTCACGGGAAAGTCACCAGGCCATGCAGGTCCGCCGCCGAATGCCGACGTCGTGAAAATCGTACTCTGCTGCACGCCGTTGGTCGTGATCGAACCCACCTGCGAGAGCATGTTCTGGCGTCCGTTGAAGATGCCGTAACTTGCCCGGAACAGGGATTTGTGGTTATTCAGAACGTCCCATGCGAGACCGACCCTAGGTTGAAACTCCTTCTTTTGACTGTGAAGCGTTCCATCCGATGGGAACAGTGGGTTGCTCAGGAAGATGCCATAGGCGGTTTGGCTGGGGGGCGTGATTACATTCGGAAAAATTTCCGCTTCCCAGCGCAGCCCATAGCTCAGGCTGAGATTTGGAAGGATTTGCCACTTGTCCTGCGCGAAAAGCGCATAGTCCTGATTGTTGATGCTGGAAGCCCCGGGCTTGGTGTTAATCAGTCCCGTCGGCACACCGTCCTGAAGGTAAAAGATCAGTGGGCCGCCGACACTGCTGCCAGCAGCTCACTTCTCTCCCTTATCCTGTGTAATCCAACTCGTGAATGCTCCCGCGCCAGTAAGACACTCGCCCACAGTGGGACCAAAGCCCCCCGCGGCATCGGGCGAGGCATAGCGCAGGAACCCCACCACGCTGTCGAAGATGTAGCGACCGGTGAAGAATCCACGGAACACCTGGGTGTTGTTCGTGTGCAGCCAGTCGCCGCCAAGCTTAAAATTGTGCTTTCCGTGAACGATGGAAAAATTGTCGCGAAGCTGGGTGCGCCATATCGTCTCGTCAATGTTTGGTTCGAGGAAGAAGGGATTGCCAAAACGGAAGGTGGTCCCGAATCCCATGGCCGTGTCCGCCGGGATCTTGGATGATGTAGCCGCTCGCGGCCTGACCTCCCGCTGATAGCTGAAGTGCGCTTCGTTCAGCTTGTTCGAGGAGATGGTGGTGTAGTGGTTGGCGTTAATGACGTTAATCTTCGATGGTCCCTCGATTCCGTTCGCAGAATTGCCGTAGGTCGGCACGTCGAAGGTTTGGTTAGTGTTTTTCGAATAGTCGAAATTGTAGGATAGCGCAAACTGGTTTTTCTGATTTACGTTCCAGTCGAATCGGGCCAGCGCTGCCGAGTTACGAATGGGATGTTTGACGGGTTGGCCGTCGTCTTGCCCCACGCCGTTCTTCAAAAAGTTGAGGAGTGCCACCCTCTGACATTCGGCGCTGGCGCCGATCACAGCGTCGTTGGTTCCCACGACCGGATTTGTCACCGAGCACGCCGCTCCGAGCGGCGCGCTCAGATTGGGGCGGGTCAAGTCTGCGAGAATCTGTTCAAAAGCTCCGAAAAGGAACATCTTGTCCTTGACGATGGGCCCGCCCATCGTTCCCCCAAATTGGTTGCGGCGGAAATCGGTCAGGGGCTTTCCGTCGGAGGTCGCGGCGGTTAGCGCTTCCGTGCGGAAATATTCGAAGCCACTTCCGTGTACGTCATTCGTTCCGGACTTGGTAATGACGTTGACAACGCCGCCGGCCGTCCGACCGAATTCCGCGTTGGCCCCGCTGGCGACCACTTGAAATTCCTTGACCGCGTCCAACGTGATATCAATCGCAGCGCGCTGTCCGCCGAGTTGCTCGCCGAAAAAGCCATTGTTGTAGTCGCCGCCGTCGAGGCTGATGTTATTGAAGACGCCGCGCTGGCCGTTAAAGTTGATCTCGTCTCCATCTGGCCCTTGCGTGATGGCCACACCCGGGGTCAACGTCAGCAAATCTTCAAACTTGCGCCCCAGCACGGGCGTCGAGCTGACCGTAAGCTCACTCAACGTCGAAGACGATTCTGTCTTTGTCGTCTCCACGATGGGAACATCAGCGACGATAATCTGCTGGGAAACCGAAGAAACCTTCATAGTGACGGAGATACTGATGGTCTGGCCCACAGTGAGGTTCACGTTTTGTTGAAGGACCGTGGCGAACCCGGCTTTGCTGATGGTGACAGTGTAGCGTCCTGGCGCAAGGCTCAGGAAGGCGAAATGACCGTCCGTGTTGGTGGTATCCGTCTGTACGAAATTGGTCGCTAGATTCTTTGCTTCGACGGTCGCTCCCGCGACGCTTCCGCCCTTCTCGTCCAGAACGTCTCCCTGGACGGTTCCCGCGGTAATCTGCGATTGGCTCCACGCGGACGAAGCAATGCCCAGCGCGAGTGTCAAGACGAAAAACGCACACAACAGTTTTCTCATTTTCTCTCCCCCAGACATCACAACCCCGATTCGTACGAGCCCTGGAATTCCCCGGAAGGTGAGGCGGCTCGCAAGAATAAATCCTGCAAGGCAGTTTATGCCGAGAGGGTCCAAAAGCACAAGAGCGGCGCTTGTGGAAACCTTCGGAACTTCGAACCAAGTTTTGGATGCAATCCATCGGTTTGCAAAAATGCACCACGGATGTTGCACAATGGCGGGCGCGAACTCAGCTATAATCCCGGCCCGTGAAATCAATCCTCGATTCAATTCGCGTGGTCGAAATGACGGAGGCGCTGGCCGGGCCGTATTGCGCCATGCTGCTTGGCGATTTCGGCGCCGATGTGATCAAGGTGGAGCGGCCCGGCGTTGGCGACCAGTCACGCGGTTGGGGCCCGCCGTTTGTGGGCAGCGAATCCGCTTACTATCTCGCGGCCAATCGCAACAAGCGATCGATTACTCTCAACTACAATCATCCGCGCGGCGCGGAAGCGTTGCAGAAATTGCTCGCGAGCGCCGATGTTTTTATTATCGACCAACCGTCAGTGACATCGCTTCAAAGGCGCGGCATCGATCCGGATTCGCTGTGCGCCAAACACCCGCGCCTGATCTATTGCAGCATCACCGGGTATGGACTTTCAGGCCCGAAAACGGGCATGCCGGGTTACGACATTCTCGCGCAAGCAGAAGCCGGCGTGATGAGCTTCACGGGTGAGCCGGGCGGCGAGCCGTTGCGTTATCCAATCGCGATTGCGGACATGACTTGCGGGATGTATGCGGCGATGGGGATTCTCGCCGCGCTTTTTGCGAGGGAAAAAACAGGGCGCGGACAATTGATCGACATGGCGCTTTTCGACTCGCAACTGACATGGCTGGCGAACGCGGGGAGCAGTTATCTGAACGCCAATGTGTCTCCGAAACGCTGGGGAAATGCCCATCCGAATATCATGCCGTATGAGGCGTACCGCGGCAGCGACGCTCGGTATTTTGTCGTAGGAGTGGGGACTGAGCCCTTGTGGAAAAGATTCGTGCAGGTGATGCACATTCAAGACGAGATTGGAAGCGATGAACGATTCACCACCAATGCGCTGAGAATCAAACACCGGGAAATTCTCGTGCCGCTGCTGCAAAATATCATTCAGCAGAAGCCGACGGCAACGTGGCTGGAAAAATTTGCGCAAGCGGACATCCCCGCCGCGCCGATTAATACGGTTGCGGAGGCCATCGAGGATAAGCAAACCCGCGGGCGCGGTTTGATTGTGCAACTCGATCATCCGGCGATTGGAACCGCGAAGAGCATCGCCAATCCCATCCGGTTTTCAAAAACCCCGGTCAGCTACCGCTTGCCGCCGCCGCTGCTTGGTGAACATACGCCTCAGGTTTTGCAGGAACTGGGCTACACCGCTGGTGCCGTACGAGCGTTAGCGACCGAATCTGCAACGTGACGCTGCCATCCGCCGTGGCAGCCAGACGATCCTGTCGCTATTAAGCCGTATCCCTGAACTTCCTCATACTCCCTCTCAAGAGGTTCGCGTTCGCCTTGCGAAGCAGTCTGCTCTGCCCAGCCTACTCAATCGTGTATGGGGGGTTGAACTCAGGGACTCCGGCACGCCTTCCGGCAATCCACCGCAACACGTAAACGTTTTTCGGATCCGTGAGATCACCGGTCAAGGCATTCGCAATGACCTCCAACAACGCATGGGCAGCTAAGTCCTTGAAGTAATCAATATCCGGCTCGACCACGATGCAGTCTGTGCCGTCGATGGTCTGCGTGTCCTCTTCATGAAACGTCAGCTGAACGTTCGCTTCTCCGAACGTTGTTTGCTTGTAGCTGCTGGTTGCTCCCTTATGGAACAAATGGGGATCCATCTCCGGGGCAAATTCACCTTGCTGAGCAGCGAGTTTGACCTGGGTAACAAGATTTTTATCAGCGTAGGCGTAAAACCGGTCCGGTGCCGGAGGGGCAATATTGCGATTGGGAATGTCTTGCCAGATTAGCTGCTTCAAATAGGTCAAGGGGTTCCCGGAAGGTAAATCAATGTCTCTCATCGCCGTCATTAGATTCCAAAGGCAGGCGAGTGCAGGTGCCTTGTTCTCCATCAGATCCTCGTACCGTGCCTGCGCGTCAGCCTCGGTCCCGGCTCCTCGGGCAAGAATGGCATGGATCTCGGGATGCGTTTGTTGAACGTCTGCCCAACTCGCATTTGCGAACCTGAAGCTCCCATTGTTCGGCAGGAGCATCAGGTCAAGCGTTTGCGGCAGTGTCCGTGAAACGTTAACGGGAGTGAAGCCCGCTTGCTTATAACGGTCCGCGGACGCGATCACCGTATAGCGATCGCCGAAATTGTCATAGAAAGGGACTTGAAATTGAAAACTGGAACCATTTCGAAAGTCACTGGACAACTGTTTCTGATTTCCGTCGATGATTCGTACTAGCAGATTCTTGACTCCCGGTCCGATCGGTTGACGCGTTCCGTCGAATATGTTCAGCAGAATGGTGGCCTGGTCCGTTGCAATGATCGATGGGGTTGCCATGGTTCTCCTTTCACTCACAAACTTGCCATCCTGCGACGACTCTGAACTAGAAAGCCATTCCTCAAGCGATCGATTTTACGGCTCTCGCCGCCATGGACACGATGCTTAGCGTTGGATTCACCGCCACCGCTCCCGGAATGATCGATGCGTCCAACACGTAAAGTCCGTCATACACCGTCTCCGCGCCGGCCGTTGTGTTGTACACCTGGCCGTTGCTGTTGACGACCCCGTCCGTTGAGCTGCCTCCGATCGGGCAGCCTCCTAAGGGATGCACGACCACCAACTTCTTCGACACAAATGGTTCCAACCCGTGCCACAGCGGAAACGCTCGATAGGTTCCACCCATCGCCTTGGCCAATTCCTGAAGGACGCTTTCCGCCTTCTGAAACGTAGGGTGCGCGGCGATCGCGCTTGTGAAATTGAGCTGCAGATCGTCGCCGTCCAGAGTGAGGATTCCGGTGGCGTCGTCCATTCCCATACAATTGAACCAGCAGGTGTTCATCAGCATCTCGGCTTCCGTCTGCATATCATTGGGATCGCTATAGTCGGGCAATTGTGCGCTGTTCCAAAGCAGCCCTAGCATGTCAATTACGTCGGCCTGCCCTTTGTCTTGCTCCAGCATTTTCAATGTCTTCTCGACTAGCGATGCAAACATGGACGGTAAGCCGGCATCTTCCACATTCACCAACAACTTCCCGTCGCGGAACGTAACATGCGAGGTGTTGATTGGCCCGCGCGTGGCATAGATTGGGTATTGCAGCTTGTCCGGGTCAACCGTCACGAAGCCGGAGAAGTCTCCGTTCGTCGAGAATTTTGATCCGAGTGTTTTGCTCACTACAAACTTTCCATTGCTCTTGTCCCGCGAGCGCAGCAGGATCTCCGTGCTCCCCAGGCATCCGGCCGCGAGGATCACCGTCTTGGCCGTGGGATGATACTCGGTGTCGTCATCGAGCCCGGTGTAATGCACCGTGTAACCGCCCGGGATCGCCTCGATGGATTCCACATTGGCAAGCGCCCGTATGAGGACTTTGTCTTGTGCGGCCAAAGGTAGCTGGTTCAGCAATGTCTTGTTCAGCGTATGCCGCGCCGCTGGCAAACATCCGAGAAAGCACCGCCCCTGACGTTCGCAGAAGTTCCTGTTCGCGGCCGTATTCCCCGGATCTGCTTCCTTGATCTGCAGCTTCAAGGGCGCCCACGGCTCTACGATCTGTCCCGCCAATTGTGGAGAAAGTTTCGGGCTCGTGGACGCGTCTCTCAAAAACCGGGAGCGCCCCAGCAACCTCGGGTCACTGCTTTTGACCGTATTCAGCTGGTTCTGGGCGATTGCCTGCGGGTACTTGGTGACTACCTGATTCGGGGCCCCGCGGTTCGTCGTCATCCAGGCCAAGCCATTGACGTAGTCTGTCGGATTGAGCTTCGCCTTTTCGGGCCAGCTCGCCATTGCTGGATACTGTTTATTGGTCGTGTCGAAAAACGGCTCGATCGTCACGTTGGAATAAATCAGTGAGCCGCCGCCTACGCCGCTCGCCGCAATCACGTCCGCCTCACCGAAAGTGTTGTAACGGTAGAGCGGCCGGGGCCTCGGTTTATCGGTGAAAAATTCAGCCACGCCGCTGGCAAAGTCTTGCAGCGCGCCGGCTACCCCATTCGCCTTGACGACCGCCAGAAAATCTACTAGCCCCCGGCGGTGATCTGGCCTCGGCCAGTATTGCACCGGTTGCGTCTTCAAGAACGGATTCATCGGATTCTCGGCAGACAATTCCGGCGTGAGCCACCACACGCCCCGCTCTAGGATGAATACGGTTTTCCCTTTTGCGGCCTGGTCGATGGCCGCAACCGCCGCTCCAAATCCCGAGCCGATCACGATCACATCGAAATCAACGGCCATGATTCCTCCTCAGCTTTCCATCGAGTCCAATCGCTTCAGATCAGCGGAATTATGCGAGCTACCACGTTGACCAGCGAAGTGATCGCATTTAGCACCGCTCCGACCGAAGCCAGTTTATCGAGCTCCGCCTGGAGGGCCTTTTGACCGTCCAGCAAGCTCTGTTCATTCGCCTTCAATTTGTCCGCGATATCTTGCAGCTCTTCGTTTGCCAGAACTAGCCGGGCATGCTGCACACGCAAGAGCTCTGCGAGCGCATTCTGCCGCTGTTCAGGAGGTGCTGCCTGTACTTTGGCATCCCACTCCGGTGAGGTCAGCCTCACTACCGTCTTGTTCAGTTGCTCCAGCGTTGAAGAATAAATCTGTGCTGAATCCATAACGACTGGCCCCTCGCTTTCTCAGTTATTGTGTAGGCGTCGCCTTTTTGATTGCCTCGAGTGAATTCAACATCGAATTAATTGCCGCGATGATCTCAGCGATGGAAGGTTCACTGAGGCGGTTCTCTACAAGCGCGACGAAACTTTCCCTGAGCTTCGCCGCGGCCTCCTGGGCCGACCTTGAGGAGGCTGCAGCTACTCGGGCGCGGAGAATCTCTTCTCTGCGTGCCGACCAGCTTTTCGGCAGTTCCTTCGCGACCGCGAAAGGCTCGATCACTTCATCGGTCTCTTCAAGCTGCAGTTGCACGGTGAGATCCGTCTCCAGGGTGCTGGTGATGACAGTAAAGGCCGCCTCCTGCAAGGCAATTTCACGTTCGATGCCCTTAGATCGAGCCTTCAGCTCGTTTTCGAGCGCCTTCGCCTTGAAAACTTGGACCACGAAATTCGTCGCTTGAGGGAGATGATCCCCGATCTTCACGCCGCCCAAACTGGCGTTCTTGATGGCTGGACTCAGTCCTCCGATGGAATCGAATACGCCTTGAGCTGCCGTTCCCAGTGTCGCGGGGGCCTTCGGATCGGCAAGCGCCGCGAGCGTCTCGAAGTACGATTGCAGCAGCCTCCCATGGCGTCCGATGTCTCCCAATAGCGCCAATCGCTTGCGTAGTTCCTGATTGTTTTCATTGATGTATTGGCGCCGCTCCTCCGGAGTTCTTAGCCCGTCCCTGCCTTTCTGAGCGATCAGGGAATCGGCTTCAATCGCAGCCGTGCCGGCTTCATCGAGAACGGCTTGGCTTGCCTTTGTGTAGGCTGTCCCCGCTTGAGCGAAATTGTGAAACTGCGTCAGCCGGGCCGCGGCACAGCCGCTCATGATTTGTAGTAAACCTGCAAGAATCAGTGCGCTGAACACAGAACACAAGCGGCTTCGGCGACAGGTTGGTGCGCTGGTTCTTATCCACTCAATGCGATGGCTGTTAGCCATAACTTCTCCTCCGCTGCGTGACACCCCAATGGCGTTGCGGAAATGGGCTAGCTTTGTGTGAGTAGTGAGGTTGAGGGCGCAAAACGTATCACTCTATTTGTTGCTAAGTCCAAAAGAGCAGGGGCGCCTCGCGTTCCCGCAAAAGACGCCGGAACGCGGAAGAGACGCCGTCCCCACTGGTGCGATGCTCGGAAAAATGTGGCATCCGACCTGCCTGTGGCATTGCCTTACGACTTAAGAACTGAATGCCGCCGCACTTCGCTCCCTCGCGCTAAGAATCTCCATGGCGCGTTGCAGAAGGCTCTCGAACCGACACGATTCGATTCGAACGCACGAATGAATTTCTTCGGGAACGTCCCGCGAAGAAGCAAGATCGCTTTCTAATGGCTTCTTTGGATCGTCGTTCAGGTTCCTGGATGCGTAACTCTCCGGGGACAGCGGTTTCCTCATTAGTGGTGATCTAGTCCGCGAAATCGTTACACCAAAAATGACGGCTTCGACCGCTCGCGCAATCCAGCTGTGTTTTGGGCGTGTCCGTGAACAAACTACGAACCGGCGTAGAGCTGGAAGGGGGCCCAGTAGAAGGGCTTTTTGAAGACGGAGCTCGAATCGGCGGAATGTAGTAAGGACAGCTTGGCGTCGCGGAGGGCGGTGGCGGGGTCTTTGCCCTGGCTCAGTCCGCTGTAGAGCGCATCCATCAACTGCGGCGTGGAGGCATCACTGACTTCCCATAACGCGCCGATGACGTGGTGCGCGCCAGCACGCAGAAAGGCCCAGGAGAGGCCGACCAGGCCTTCGCCGGAATACGCGCGGGTGCCGGAGCCGTTGCAAGCGGAGATAGTCACAAGCTTGGCGTTCAGGCGATGTTGGACGATATCGCGGGCGTAAAGTTTATAGGAGTCGCCTTCCTGGCTGAGGATCACGGCGGATTCCAGAGGCCGCGTGCGGCTGGCGGTGCCGTGCGTGACGAAGTGGAGATAGGCAAACCGCTCGGGGTTGCTGCTGAGGTAGGCCGTTGGAGTGGCCTGCTTCCCTTTCAGCACCTTGCGATTCGGGTCCGGAAAGTAGCGCTCGATTTTGTCCATTTCCGCGGGAGCCTGGGCCAGCGCAGGAAAGTCGGCGTTGGGCTGCTCTGTATTGCCGACAAGGAGGAGGCTTTTTTCTTTCGCTGCGGGGCGCCTGGCCCCCATGGTCCCCACGGTCGAAGACCCGAGCAACGTCAGCGAGCTCGCCGTGGTCAGCGTGACATCTTCGATCCAGAAGTGCGGCTGCGGCCCAGGCACGACCAGCGTCTCGAAGTTCAGCCCGTACAGACTCTCCGCCGGGAACAGAATTACGCGCGAGCCTTTCGGAATCAGCTTTTTCGCTGGCTCGACCAGAATGGCATACAACTGTTTTCCATCGGAGCTGCCGGCGTCCTGCGCATCGCGCATTCCCAGGAGCGCCTTTCGATAGGATTTCACGACCGGTTCAATTTCCGAAGCCTTCGGCAGCTTGAAATAAGCAGTCTTCCCGGGAGTGATCACCCACAGGTAGGAGTCGTTCTGCCCAATCCAGTAGAAAAGCAGCGACGCCTTCAACTTCTGCGCAACCTGTTGCGGCCGAAGGTTGCGTGGAGACAAGGAAGCGGCTTGCGTCGTCGACGCCAATCCTTCCGCCAGCGTGCGCGCACGGCTCAACTCGGCGACCTGCAGCGCGTCCTCTATCCGCTTGCGTGAAATCAGGAATTCGATGTAATCGCTGTAAAAGGTGATCGCAGAAGAAAGAAAGGATAACCGGAACTCTTCAGTCCGTACCGATGAGCGAGCCATCTCGATGGTTCCGAGCGAACGGCGAAACTCGTTCTCCGCCTTCGCCGCCAGCCCCTCATCTGCATAAACTCTGGCGAGCCGAGCTTCTGCTTCCCATTTTTGCGACGTGTCCGCCTTGGGATTCTGAATAAGTCCCCGGAAGGATTCCTCTGCCCTGGCAAAATCATGCTTGTTTTCTTCGATTCGGCCCCGAACCAATTGGGTTTCCAGCACTCCTGTCTGATCCAGTCCGGCCTGCTCGATCGCGAAAGCTTCGTCAGCATACTTCTCCGCTAGATCCATTTGCCCCGTCTCGATTGCGATTTCTGCCAGGTCGTTCAAGAATTCCGTCAACGTGCCTTTGTCATTGTGGGCTCGCGCTAGGTCAAGTGCTTGTTTCAGAATGGTTTCGGCAGCACCGTAATCGTGCTGCTGGTAATACACATTGGAAATTCCGGTTAGCCAGTATATTTGACGACCAACGAGTCCGCTGCGTATGGAAGCCTCTTCTGCCTGTTTGTAGAGTGTAAGTGCGTTTTCGAAGTCGCCCAACTTTCTGTAGCTCCAGCCTAGATTGCCCAAGGCGTGGGAACTGGTATCGTGGGCACCGAGCGCCTCGGAGAGGACGAGAGAGGCCTTAAACCAATCGACGGCTTCGTCGAAGCGCTCCTGCCACATGGAAACGAAACCCAAATTGCTCAGAACACCTGCCTCTTGCCCTGCATTCTTTCCGGCCCGTGCGGCCAGAAGTGCTTTGTAATAGGCAGCGCGAGCGTCCGCATACCTCTTTTGGTGCACATAAAGAGTGCCCTGAGCGCTCGCCACATCACCGAGAAGTTGCGGTTGCTTCGATTGTGCCAGCTCTTCAGCTATGCGCAGGCTTTCCTCTGCTTCATCGAGCCTCTGAGAGTAATCCTGAGCGAGGCCTCGAACCAGCATTTGCCGCGCTGGAAGGTCACTGTGAACCAACGAGGGAGGAAGAATTCCGTTTAGAAGGAGAAGCGCGTCGTCGTTCGCACCCCGCAACACCAGGATGTGCGCTTTAAGAACCCGAAAGCGCCAGCCCCATTCAACACTTTTCTCTGAATAGCGGCGATAGCTCCGGTCGGCGTCCTGGAGGGCGCCCGACAAATCTCCGTGCTGAACCTTCGCTAGCGTCTCGGCATACTCGGCGCCGGGTGCGGCCGAGGAAGAGCACCCGCTTACGGAAAAGAGGGTGACTACAAGAAAGAGAACAAACCATTCTTTTAGGAAGGGTTGGGTGGAACCGGCGAGCCGTTGCTGTCGGCTGCTACGACTGTGAGCCCGCCACCGTTGGGTGAACCCAATTCCACACGCACCATGGTCAGCGTCTTTCGCCCGTATTGGAAAAGGATTTCGGCTAGGTGGATTTTGCCGAATTCTGGGACTTCCAACACGTGCCCACAGTGTCCGTGACGCACAACGCCCGGACACTTTGCTGGCTGGATGTCCTTCACGAGCGAGCAATATACCACCCCGTGAGCTTCTATCGTCTTCGGCAGTTTCTTTCCGTCAAAGGGATCCTCAGCCATTTTCCTGAAATCCGCGTTACTTGCAAACTCTTTCCTTACCGCCTCGAAGGTGTCCAGTTTCTGGGCCAGCTCGTGATGCAGCTCCACCTCAACTTTGTGCCCAGCGATACGCAGGTTTTCGAATCTGCTGCCGATGACGAGAATCCGGGACTCTTCGTCGGCAGGGTCGTAGCTGGAGGAAAGGCGCGCGACGATACGATCGGCCGTTACGACATCGAGAATGTTCAACCCCTCGACCACGGCGGTCGCCATCGTTGTGTGGATAATCTCGCCCTTCTGTTCCTTCTCGCTACCCGAAACATGCGAATAGCCGGCCTTAAACGAAACGTGTTCGTTGAAGCGAAAGTTCTCCACACGCGTGCTGCCGACGCCACCGATGCTTGGCAGCGATGTCGCGGCTTGCACCTCGATTACATGCTGGATCGGCCGAGTTAAGCGGCCGCTCAACACGTGCGCATTGGCATGGTAATGATACGTTCTGGGGGCAGGGGCTGGCATCGAATGCACCTCAGTTAGTTAACTCAGGGTGACATAATCATTCATTTACTGCGAAAATGCAATAGTGAAGCCGAGGCGCAGGACCTCGTCCCTGGGCGGCTGCCCCTGCGAGGCGGGAGCTCCGGCAAAAACCAGGGTGTACTTGCCGGGCCGCACGAGTCCAGCCGGAACAACTAAATGCGCTTCTTTGTTGGCGCTGGAGCCCGGGAGGCTCACTTGCAACACAGAGCGGCCCGATTCGTCCTGGAGCTGGCAGACATAGCTTTCGAAGGTCCGCGAGGGCGTAAAATCGAAATCGAGGGCAAAGCTTTCGGCCGAGTGGACCTGTACTTTCACTTCCTCGCCGCCACGCGTGTTGGCCATCTGCAGAGAGAAGGAGGAGGTGAATAATTGTCCGGCGTTTTGTGTGGTTGCTTCCCTGGCGCGAGGAATCGTGACCGCATTCTGATAAGCGATAATCAGCAGCAGAGCCGTGAACGCCGGGACCGCGATGACCGGTTGGAACCAGCGTAGCCACCCGCCACGCGCCGGAACGGCATCTTTCGCGAACGAATTCGCCTTCTCTTGCCGCAAGACTTCGCGCGTGGTGTCCACAAACGCCGCAGCCGCCTTCAGATCGAACGCACATTCCCCGCAATCGAAATAATGCTCTTCATAGGCATCCCGCTGGACCGGGGAAAGCTCGCCGAGCACATACTTTACTGCGGCTTGCAGTCGTATTGCCTCGTTATGGTCCATTTTTGCCATCCGTAAGATAGTGCGGGGGAGCGCAGAATCGTTTCACTAGTTTCCCAAGCCTGTTACCGGCCGGGCTATCCCCATCTGGCCTTTCTCGTAGAGGGCCCTGAACTTATCCTTGGCCCGATGAACCAGCACCCTCAGGTACTCGCGGTCGACCCCCATTTCCCGGCACACGCTGTCTTTCTCCTTATCTTCCAAGAAGATAGCGCGAAGTAGGTCGCGGTCCCGTTTTGGCATTGCGTCGAGGATCCGGCGCACTTGCTCCGCGGATTGCTTGGTGACCAGCATGCCCTCCAGATCCAATACTTTATCCGGCATTTCCATGTGCACGTCCTCCATCGGCTGAATCTTGGCGGAAGATCGGTAGTATTCCAGTAAGACGTTGTTACAAATGGAGTTAACGAAAGCTCCAAAACGCTCCGGCTGGCGCACCCCTCCGTCCCGGCGCACGGCCGCGATCACTCGAATGAAAGTTTCCTGCTGCAAATCCTCAACTTTGTCGGAGGTCAGCGTCCGGGACCGGAGCTTGATGCGCAGAAGTTGCTCAAAATAATCGACAAAGTGCTGCTCGGTCGAGGGGTCCCCCTCCCGCAGCCGTTCCACATACGCTTTGTCAAAAGTGAAGAACTCCACGCTCGCCTCGGATTCTTGGGGGAGGAGTATAGCCTCGCATCCCTCTGAGGGCAATGAGACTTGCGTTCCATCAACACACCGTTGAAACGAAACCGCAGTCAGATGCACTACTCGTTCGTAGGAACCCCTGTACGCTCGGGAGTCCTTATCCATGGAGACCGTTCCCCGGTCCCCATGTTCCCCAATGGGCGCATTCTGGCCCGCCCTGAACGGGCGAGGATGCGCCTCCCTTCTTCCAAGGGTGGGCCAATTCATAGGAGGAATTGTGGCAGGTCCGGTGCGTTTCTCAGGTGTAAAAGCAAATGTCGCTTATCCATTCTCCCGAGCTGCTGAGTTGAGGGTGCAGCGGCCCGCGAATGGCACGTCAGTTGCTCCCAGTGTGACCGCTCTGAGCGTGGAATTTGTGGCCAAACCTCAGGAAGCTCACCGTGTGGAAGCCGTGATTCCAGCCGCCATTGCCGGTGCGCTAAAGGATGTCGCTGGATTCGCAGGATGCCTGGTGATGATTTCCGATCAGGAAGCGCGCCTGGTCACCGTCGTCACGCTGTGGGCTGGAGATGAACGCGTGAAACGCTGCGGCCAGAATGTCCGCTGGGTGCATGCGCTGCTGAAGCCCTATCTCGACCACTGTTTGCGGGTACAAACCATGGTCGCGCACGTGCCAGTGTTGCCGGCGATTCGGCCGGAAACAATTGCCGCCGGTGAGTCTTCCATGATGCGGGACCGTCTTTCCGAAACCGAAAACATTTGCGTCGCGTAGAGCATCGTACATTTGAAGAAAGATCCAAAGAAGAATGAGACCGGTCGTAGAGTTAAATCAACGGACCTGGGTGGAATGGATACGATGCTTGGGAAACGAAAGTGCCGGGTGGGTTCTTGTAGCGGCGCCGCGATTACTACGTTGGATCACCAGGCTCTTTGCCTGAACCACTTCCTGCTGCGCTGTTATGAAAGGCTCGAGGGCCTTGATCCGCGCGGCCGCAAGTGCAGCGCGGAGCCTCTCGAGGTGGTTTCCATGCGCGCCTTCATCGAGGAATGCTCGCGAAAGGCGCTCGACGTCAGCTTGCAATCCGAAAACCTGACCAATCTCCAGCGCGGACGCTTACTGGACATTTTGCTCTGGGCCGGTGAACTGTTCCTCCTGCTGCGAGCCCCGCGCCTCGCGCTCGCCGAATCGATACCTTCCCCTGAAGGCCAGCCTGCACCGGGCATCGCCTCACCAAGTCTCTGAGTTTCTAGTGTGTTGTGTCCCAGCAAACACTCCGCATAATCCGCGGCTCGTAAGACGTTGTTGGGGCGGGGCTTACCTCGCCCGTGTCATCCTGCGCCAACCGCGATTTTCGCGTTCCGAAGGGGTTTGCGGAGCGAAGGATCACATCCGATCCACGGAGATGCCCGGTCCGAAGCTTCTAACCTTTCCCCTTCAACTTGCCCAAATCGGTGCACGCTTCGGCGTACCCCTGCTCACACGCCTTCTGGTAAAGCTGTTCGGCGCGCCTTTGATCCTTCGCCACGCCCGTACCCTGAATGTATAGGTCGCCCAGAAAGGCGCAACCCCGCGCGTTGCCGCCCTCGCATGCTTGCTGATAGAGTTTTGCAGCCCGCCGCTCGTCCTTAGGTACGCCGCCGCCGTTCTCATACAGCGCCCCAAGGCTGCTGCAGCCGCGAGCGTTTCCTCCGTTGCATGCGCGCTGGTAGAACCCAGCA
>Ga0209701_10001520_pt1 | contig 14899 bp, 17 predicted proteins | sample CZO8metaG_4_FD_188356 | JGI IMG/M metagenome (GOLD analysis project Ga0209701, IMG submission 188356) | Vadose zone soil microbial communities from the Eel River Critical Zone Observatory, Northern California, USA - CZOApr15con2H3.8 metaG... | ecosystem: Environmental > Terrestrial > Soil >...
CACCTTGAAAACGCCTTCCTTCTCGGTCCACTGACCTTTCAGACCGGTGATCTGCTCGATGCGAGCGGAATCCAGGCCCTTCGCTGCCACCGCGGGAGCAGCGACCAGGCACAGCGCGACGAACGACTTCATCATGATGTTCCTCCTCTTCACCGGCGCAGGTCCTCGGCGGCCTTCCCGGCTGCTTCAAGCCTGCGCTCCAGCTCGTCCCAGTTGACGTTCTGGAAGAACGCGTCGACGTACTTCGCGGCCGCGGCGCCGTAGTCGAGCGCGTAGGAGTACTCGTACATGTCGAGCACGAGCAGCGGCTGCCCGAACGCGCAGGCCTGCGTGTGGTTGCCCGACCGGTACGTCCGCACGTCGCGGCGCTGGAAGGTCAGCTCGCGCTCCTTGAGCGCGGCGACGATCGGCGGAGGAGTGTCCTTCGTGACGCGTGACAGCTCCTCTTCGACACGGTTCAGGTTGCGGACCGCGCCGCCATGATTGTTCTCGTGATGCGAGACGATGAGCCGCTCCGACAGCCCCTTCAGCCGGGCAGGCTGGAACGGGAGCGGCCGGATCTGGTGCTTGCTTGCGAGCGCGGTTGCTTCTGCCATGGCGCGCTCCTACTTCGGCGTGGCCGTCAGATCGTCGAACTGGATGATCGAGTCGGCCTTGGTCCAGACGCCGACCTTGCCCGCGTCGGAGAAGGTCGAGTCGTGCGCGTCGATGACCTTCCTGCCATCGTAGAAGACCTGGATGTGGTCGCCGACCATCTCCACGGCCAGCTCGTGCCAGACGCCCGACTGGACCTTCCCGTTCCATCCGTCGAATCGGACGCGCTTGCCGCGAACGACGTGGTACAGGTGGACGTTGTCCTCGAGCGCGTTCGCCCGCGTGATGTAGTAGTTGTCCGTATCCTTGAGCCGCCAGATGATCCCGCAGCCCTGGTCGCCCTTTCCGGCGATTGGCTTGCACTTGACCGCCAGGCGAAGGTCCTTCAGCTCCGGGCCCGTGTAGGCGATCGGGAACCTGTAATCGGTCGTGTCGCCGTCGGTCTGCGCGAGCACGTTCTTGCCGCTCGGCGCGTCGTCCGCCGTTTGCACGACCCAGTTCCCCGGCCTGCCCTTCCCCGTCAGCCCGAACTGGAATCCTTTCGGAGGCTTCCCCGGCGTGTCCGAATCGAAGTTGAAGGTGGTCATCGTCTTCTCCTCCGCGACGGCCGCTGCGCCGAGCAGCACCGCCGCGAGCATGATTGCGCCCTTCATCCTGATGCCTCCTCGCCGCGCCCGCGCTCCGGACGCTTGCGCTTGAAGTACTCGTAGAGATCGTCGAGCACGGCTGCGGCCCGCGCGAGCCGCGTCTCATCCTCGCGGTGCGCCATCGCGATACCGTTCACCACCAGCTCGATGCCCGCGGTCTGGGGGCGGCCGTACTTCTCGTCCTTGAGGTCGATGTCGTGCACGATCTCCGCGATCGGCCGCAGCGCCGCGTCGGTGATCTCGAATCGCGAGAGCAGCACCTCGAACGTACACAGCTCGCCTTGGTGGGTGTACTCCCCGTCGAACATGTCGAAGCGCAGCTCGCCGGCCTGGTGGCGATGCTCGCGCGACGCGACGAACTTGAACCGGGCGTCCGGATCGATGAACCGGCGGATGAGCCACGCGCTCGCCATGCGATCGACGTGGATCCCCGTGCGTGTCACCCAAGTGCGCCCGCGCGGCTTCTCCTCGGCGGACGGCGCACCCTCCGGCTTCGGTTCCGCTGGCGCGAGTCGCTCGGCGAGCTCGCCGAGCAATCCTTCGAGAGGCTCGCGAGCGCGGCCGAGAAAGAAATCCACGCTGGCCACGTCGGCAACCCGCTTCTGCAGGCGGGCGAGCTGGGGTTCGAGCTCGGCGCGGCGGTCGTCGGACAAATCGTTCTTGCGCGGCAGCTTGCGCGCGAGCTCGCGCGCCTCCTTCGTGATCTCCAGATAGTCCGCGTCGCGAGCGGCGCGGAACATCTCCTGTACCTGCTCGTCGGACAATCCCTCCACGAATCGCGCCTCAACGAGCGAGGCGTCGCCGCCGCCTTCCACGATCTCCCGCAAGACCCAGTTCAGATCCTCGTGCGCCTGGTCGCTCGCAGGGAGGGCGTAGACGGAGTTCTTGATGCCGACTGCGCCGAGCCGCTGGAGCCTCCGCCAGATCTTGACGCGGAAGTAGTTCGGCTTGGGCGGGATCTGGTGGATGAGGAGCAGCCAGCCGGGCTCCTTCATCGGTTTGCCGGCGCTGGCCATGGGCGGCGTGTTATAGAGCAGCCGTATCTGGAGTCAATCAGACTTCTGGCAGTTGATGCCTCACCTCATCCCTCTTAGGATGCGCGCCGACATGGCCGAGCCCAGCGCGCCCGCAGTCGCTCCTGCGGGGGAAACCGTCCCCTGCGCGATGCGGGAGTTCCTGCTTTACTTCCTGTCCCTTGGGACTTTCGGCTTCGGGGGGCCGATCGCGCTCGCCGGGTACATGCAGCGCGACCTGGTCGAACGCAGGCGCTGGATCTCCAAGCAGGACTATCTGGAAGGCTTGGCACTGGCGCAGCTCGCTCCGGGTCCGCTCGCGGCGCAGCTCGCCATCTATCTGGGCTGGGTCCGCGCGCGCGTCCTGGGCGCCACGCTCGTCGCCCTGGCCTTCGTGGCGCCCTCGCTGGTGATGGTCCTCGCCATCTCCGCCCTGTACGTCGCGTATGGCGGGCTCCCCTGGATGCAGGGACTCTTCTACGGGATCGGGGCCGCTGTCATCGCGATCATCGCCCGCAGCGCGGTGAAGCTGGTCAAGATGACTCTCGCACGCGACTGGCTCCTGTGGGCAATCTTTGCCATCAGCGCGCTGGTCACCGGCTGGACCGAGAGCGAGATCGTGTGGGTCTTCCTGCTCTCCGGCGTGGTTGCCATGCTGGTGCGAACGCCGTTCTGGCGCGGCGCCTCCACTCTAGCGATCTTTCCGACGCAGTGGCTGCTCGCCGGCCTTGATGGGCCCGCAACCATTCCCGTCCTGTTGAAGATTCTCTGGTTCTTCACGGGTGCGGGAGCTGTCGTGTTCGGCAGCGGCCTCGCGATCGTTCCCTTCCTGCATGGCGGCGTCGTCAACGATTTCCATTGGCTGGACGAGCGGCAATTTCTCGATGCGGTCGCGGTCGCGATGATCACGCCAGGTCCGGTCGTGATCACGGTCGGCTTCATCGGGTACCTGGTCGCAGGGCTCGCGGGGGCCCTCATCGCTGCGCTGGGTGTGTTCTTGCCCTGCTATTTGTTCGTGATCATTCCTGCGCCATACTTCCGACGCTGGGCCCGCGTTCCACAGGTGAAGTCGTTCGTCGATGGGGTCACTGCCGCGGCGACGGGCGCGATCGCCGGGGCGGCCTACGTGCTCGGCCGTCGCGCGGTGGTGGACATCGCGACGCTCGTGATCTTCGGCGCCACGCTCCTGGCGCTCACCAAGCTGCGGAAGGTTCCCGAGCCGGTGATCATCCTCGCAGCCGGAGCGGCCGGCCTGGCGGTCCGCGGGTTTGGTCACTGAGAGGAGGTCCCGATGAAATGGGTCACTCGACGCCGCGCCCGGGTCAACCGCGTCGCCACGGCCTGGCTGGTGCGGCGCTTCATCGATCGCGATGCAGAGTTCCTCTTCGTGGAAGCGGACGAGGTCGCGGCCGTCCAAGCGGACCGGAAGGCGGCAGGATTCGATGCGCCAGGCGCGAGGTACCCCCACCGCGACGCGCAGGGACGCTGCTCGTTCGAGGCGCTCGCCGAGGAGCACCGGCCGGACGACGTCGCGCTCCGCGCCATGGCGCGCATCGTCCATTGCGCCGATTTCCCAGACGAGGTGCAGGACGTTGCCGAAGCTGCCGGGCTCCGCGCGATCTCGCGAGGCTTCCCGCTCGTGGCGCGCGACGATCATGAGGCGCTGGAGAAGGCGTCCTTTCTCTACGATGCGCTCTACGCAGCGCTGCAGGAGCGAGCGCGATGAGGCGTTCCCACGCCGTGCTCGCTGCGGCGCTGCTCGTGTCCGCACCAGGCTGCAAGCGCGCACAGCGCGAGGTGGTCGTCTACACCTCGGTCGACCAACCCTTCGCGGAACCGATCTTTCGCGACTTCGAGAAGCGGTCGGGGATCCGGTTGCGCGCCGTCTTCGACACCGAGGAGACGAAGAGCACGGGCGTGCTCAATCGTCTGATCGCCGAGGCACAGCGGCCCCAGGCGGACGTGTTCTGGTCGGGGGACCCGGTGCGCCCCTTCATCCTGGCGAAACGCGGCCTCCTCGAGCCGTACGCCTCGCCGGCTGCCGCCTCCATCCCGGCACAGTTCAAGTCCGCGGACGGCCTGTGGACCGGAGCGGCTGCGCGCGCGAAGATCCTGCTCGTCAACACCCAGAGGGTTGCACCCTCGGAGATGCCGCGGTCGATCCGCGATCTCGCAAATCCGCGCTGGAAGGGTCAGGGCGCGATGGCCAACCCCGTCTTCGGCACGACGACCATGTACGTTGCTGCCCTATTCACCGTCTGGGGCGACGATCGCGCGAGGGCCTTTCTCGAGCAGGTCAAGGCGAACGGCACGCGCATCGCCAGCTCGAACGGCGAAGTCCGCCGGCTCGTCGCGGCCGGCGAAGTCGCCTTCGGCTTGACCGACACGGACGACGCGCATCAGGCGCTCCTAGAGAAGGCGCCCGTGCAGGTCGTCTACCCCGACCAGGACGATCTAGGCACTCTCGTGATGCCGAACGCGGTCGTGCTGATCAAGGGAGGACCGCATCCCGCTGAGGCGCGCGCGCTCCTCGATCATCTCGTGGCGCCCGAAGTCGAGAAGCGCATGGTCGAGACGGCCGGGCACATTCCACTTCGACGTGAGACGGCTGCGGTCCCGACCGCTCCAGGTCCGAGCTCGTTCCAGACCATGCACGTCGATTACGCCCGTGTCGCGGACGAGATCGCCAAAATCGAGCCGTGGCTTCGTCAGTGGGCCGGCATCTGAGCGCGACGCTCAAGCGCGCCGAGGAGCCGCTCGCGCTCGGGCTTGTCGGCGCGGTGCTGATCGTCGCGTCGCTGCTACCGTTCGTGTTCCTCGTCGTGGGCCTGGTCCGTGCCCCTGCAGAGCTGTCAGCGGGGATGGCACTTCTCGGCTCTCGCGAGCCATGGTTCGTTTTTCTGCGGTCAGTCGTGTCCGCGCTCGCCGTGGCGCTCGCGTCCGTACTCGTCGGAGTTCCACTCGGGCTGCTGCTGGGATGCACGGATGTGCGCGGGCGTAAGGCAGCGCTCATCCTGCACGCCTTCCCGATGTTCCTGCCGCCCTTCCTGCTCGCGCTCGGCTGGTTCTTCCTCTTCGGCAAGTCGGGGCTGTGGGGATCCGAGCACTCGTCGAGCGCCCTCTTCAGCCTGGGCGGTTCAGTCGCGGTGGAGGCGCTCGTCTTCACTCCTATCATTACCTCGCTGGTAGCACTCGCCTTGCAGCGCATCGACCCGTCACTCGTAGAGGCGGCGAGGGTCGCCGCTCGCCCCGGCCGCGTCGCAACGCGCATCCTGCTGCCACTTGCGTGGCCCGCTGCCGCGCTCGGTGCGCTCGTGGTGTTCGCGCTCTCGTTGTCCGAGCTCGGCGTGCCGATGTTCTTGCGGGTGCGGGCGTATACGGCCGCGGTGTTCGCGCGGCTGGGCGCTGTCCAGTACGCGCCCGGCGAGGCGTTGGTGCTGACGCTCCCGATGCTGATCGTCTCGCTTGCGCTGCTCGCCATGGAGCGCCGCCTCATCGGGCCGCGCTCGTTCGCGGTCCTGGGCCTGCGCGCCGGGGAAGCGACGGTCCTGCCGCTCGGTAAGTGGCGGCCACTCGGGACCATCGTCGCGTGGGCGGTGGCTCTTGCGACGCTGGTCCCGCTCGTCGGACTCGCATGGCGCGCACGCACGGGCATCGCTGCTTTGCAGGACTGGATCGGATCGGGCCTGCAGAACAGCATCGTCCCGGCGGCGATCGCGGCCACGCTGCTGATCGGAATCGCGGTCGTGCTCGGGCGCGCGATTGCCCTCGGTCGCGCGGGTGCTACGGCTCTGGACGCCTTGATGGTACTCGCGTTCGTGACGCCCGCCGCCGTGTTGGGGGTGGGTCTGATTGGGGTATGGAACCGGCCGGCGACGCAGACCATCTACGGTTCGCTCGCGATCATCGTCATCGGCTTCGTCGCGCGATACGCGGTGCTTCCCACGCGAACGTTCGCCATCGCGGTCGCCCAGGCGTCGCCGCATCTCGAGGAGTCCGCCAGGGTCCAGGGCGCCTGGTTCCTTCGACGTCTCCTGCGCATCGTCGTTCCGCTCCACGCGCGCGCAATCGCGGCCGCGTGGCTCCTTGCGTTCGTCTCCTGCCTTCGCGACCTGGAGACGACGATCCTCTTCTACCCTGCGGGAAGCGCACCGCTCACCGTCCGCATCATCACGCTCGAAGCAAACGGGCCGGAGCCGGTCGTCGCAGCTCTCGCGCTGGTGCATGTGCTCGTCGTGGCTGCCGCTCTCGTCGCCGGAGCGCTGGCGCTCCGCCTGCGGAGGGCAGCGTGACGACGCCGATCAGCGTCGATCGGGTGGTGGTCCACCGTGGCGCTCAGAACGTGCTTTCGGAGGTATCGCTTTCGATCGATGCCGCCCAGGTCGTGGCCATCCTCGGCCCTTCCGGCTCTGGGAAGTCGACGTTGCTGCGCGTCGTCCTCGGTCTTCTCGCGCCCGATCGCGGCCTCGTCAGGCTGAACGGAGAAGTCGTCAGCGCGGATGGCCGGATATTGCGGCCTGTGGAGGAGCGCGGCCTCGCCGTCGTCTTTCAGGACCTGGCGCTCTGGCCGCATCTCACCGTCCGCGGCAACCTGGCGTTCGGACTTTCCGCCAAGCATCTCCCGTTGGACGAACAGAACGAGCGCATCTCGAGAGTCCTGCAGCGAGTCGGCCTGCAAGGGAAAGAGGATCGTTACCCCGCGAATCTCTCGGGCGGAGAGCGCCAGCGCGTCGCCATCGCCCGTGCCCTGGTCCTAGAACCGCGAGCGCTGCTCCTCGACGAGCCTCTCTCCAATCTCGACGCACCGCTCAAGCGGGAATTGCTGGCCTTGCTCGGGGAAATCTTGCGCGAGCGGCGGATGACCGCCATTTACGTGACACATGACCTGCGCGAGGCGATGCAGCTAGCCCTGCGTTGCGCCGTTCTCGAGGGGGGCAGAATCTCGCAGGCGGGCACCGTCGATGAGTTGCTGGCGAATCCGGCGAGCGCCTTCGTGCGCGCCCTTCGCGAAGACGTCCAGTCAGGCAAAGCTTCGAGCCGGGGTGACCAATGAGAGCGAGCTCGGTGATGGGATGCGCGTTCCTCGCTTCCAGCCTTATCTCGCAGATCGCGGGATGCGCGGCGTCGCGCCCTGTTAGCGGCACCGAATCCAGCCGCGCGGCTGCTGTGCAGGGCAAGAATGGCATCGAGGCGCCGAGCCAGACTCACGAGCCGTCGAGCGGCGCGAATGCGGAACCATGCGCGATGGGATGGATGCAGATCGCAGGCGGCGTGTGCGTCCGGTTCTCCAAACTCGAACAAGGCGACGACCCGCGCGGCAAGTTGATTGCGATGGACCTCCTGAGCAGAACTGGCTACGTCCACTTGAACCTGCGGATCTCAGTTTTCCGCGGGGCACAGAAATGGTGCGCGTTCCCAGGCGTTCTTTCGCTCTATCAGATCGAACCGAACCACCAGTACGCATTCAGGGTGCCCTGCTCCATGTCAGGTGCTCCCGTCGACAGCGGGGAACCTCGGCTGGCTGCCGAGGTCGATGAAGCCATCGAAATGCCCCGCCCGCACTGAGTGCTCCATGCTCCCAACTGACTACAGGCCCCACCTTTCCGCGCTCACCAGCGCGCCCACTCTCTGCTTGATCTCATCTCGAATCTGCCGGACGTACCCGAGCGGCTGCCCTTTCGGGTCGGGGAGCGGCCAGTCGTCGCGGCGCGCTCCGGGCACGACCGGACACTCGTCGCCGCAACCCATGGTCACCAGCAAGCTCGCCCCCTGCGCCAGTTCCGCGGTGAGCTTCCGGGGCCTGGCGCTGGAGAGGTCGATGCCGACCTCGCGCATGACGGCGAGGACCTCCGGGTGGACGCGCTCGCCCGGCTGCGTCCCGGCCGAGATCGCGACTGCCTTGGCGGGATCGGCCGTCAAGTTGAAGAACGCGGCTGCCATCTGCGAGCGCCCGGCGTTGTGAAGGCAAGCGAAGATGACCCTCTTCATTGCGCCTCCCGTATTGCCGTCTGCTCGACGTGAGGCGCCACGACCTCGGGCAGCGCGGGCACCAGCCAGCGGAAGAGCAGCGTCGCCGCTGCCGCACCCAGAAGCTGCGCGACCACGAAGGCGGGCACGTCCGCAGGGCGAATGCCCGAGAACGTGTCGGTCGCCGCCCGCGCCATCGTCACGGCCGGGTTGGCGAAGCTGGTCGAGGCCGTGAACCAGTAGGCGGCCGTGATGTAGGCGGCGACCGCGAAGGGCACGGCTGTCGGGCGCCTCCGCGCGGCGCCCCAGATGACCGCCAGCAGACCGAAGGTCGCGGTGAGCTCGCTCAAGAACTGCGCGCCGCCCGCCCGGACGTGGCGCGAGGCCGAGAAGACGGGCTCGCCGAACATCCCGTGCGCGAGAGCCACGCCGGCGAACGCGCCGGCCACCTGGACGGCGACGTAACCAGCCACCTCGCGCCAAGGCAGGCCCCCGAGCGCCGCGTCCGCGAGCGTGACCGCCGGGTTGAAGTGCGCGCCGGAGATCGGCCCGAGCATCAGGATGAGGGCCAAAAGGCCTGCTCCGGTGGCGAGCGCATTGGCGAGCAGGGCGATGGCGAGATTCCCGCCTGCGAGGCGCTCGCCCATGATGCCCGAGCCCACCACGGTCGCGAGCAGCAGCGCGGTCCCGAGACCCTCGGCCACCAGCCTGCGCGCGAGGCCCGGCTGCTCCATCGGAGCGCTCATCGGCACGCCGCCGGGCCGCGAACCGTGAGCAGGCGCTCCACGTCTTTCTTCAGGACCGCCTGCGCGGCGAAGCCTCGAACGAGCGTTTCGAGCTGGCGACCGCAGTGCCGGTCCACCTGAGGCGTGAGCCTGTAGTACGTCCACGTCCCTTGTCTGCGCGACTCGACGATCCCCGCGTTCTTGAGAACGCTCAGCTGCCGGGACGCGTTCGGCTGGGTGAGGCTCAGCGCCTCCTGCACGTGGCAGACGCACAGCTCGCCGTGGGCCAGCAGGGCGACGATTCGCAGGCGCGTATCGTCGCCCAAGGCCTTGAACAGACGGGACACCCGGCTCACCTCGATCTCGGCCGCGGCGCGAGCGGGCATCAGGACATGCAAGTATCCGTATGTGCTGGCACCGTCAAGGGCGTCATGCTGCCCGGCAGCGTGCTGGGTGTAATGCGGCGGCCGGGTCTGCGTTTCCCCCTGTGACAGCGCGCAAGACAGCGCGCCTCGAACCAGGAGAGACCCGATGGCGAACCAGACCCAGAACGAGTGCCGGTGCGAGAAGACGTCGTGTGGTTGCGCGAAGGCGACGGCGGAGCGCTGCAGCTGCGGCGAGCGCTGCCAGTGCAAGAGCACCTGCCGCTGCGGCGGCGGCTGCGCTTGCAACGCGACGAAATGAGACTTCGCGAAGAGGAACGAGCGGGGAGGCGTCCGCGCCTCCCGCTCGCGTGGCAGATCAGGGCTCGGCTTCGTGGCCGCAGCCGGTGCTGCCCGGCTCGCCGCAGGTGCAATCGATGCAGCCGCGCTCAGCGCACGAGCCGCACCAATGGACGACGCGCTTGCGCAGGGCCGCACGGGCACGGAACACGCGCACGCCGGCGTTGTTGGCGGTGATGCCTGCCTCGCGGGCATGGTCCTGCACCGAGACACCGTCCACGTCGATGCGGCGCAGCGCCAGGGCGTACTCGGGCTTCAGGGTCTCGGACAGGCGCGTCACGCACCGGCAGACTGCGTTGCGCTCGTCGAGGTCCGGCTCTGCCTGCTGGTCGAGCTCACGCGCGAGCTTGGAAAGCGCTCGGTCGCTCGCACCGGCCCGCCGGTAGTGGTCGAGGACTGCATTGCGCAGCACGCGGTAGAACCACGCGACCGCGGACTCCTCGCTCTCGAGCGGCACCCTGTCGAGGCTGCGTGCGAACGCTTCCTGCAGCACGTCCTCGGCCACGTCCCGGTGGCCTACGCGATTCTCCAGGAAGGAGAGAAAGGCGCGGCGGTTCTCGACGAGCACGGCCATGACCTCACGCCTTGCAGGCACCTCGGCGGCTTCGTCGCGACCCATGTCGTTTCCCGGCTCTCGCATACACTGGACTGATAGTATCGGACGCGAATGGAGGCAACATGGCGAAGTGGTTCCTCGAGCCGGGGCATACCTCGGCGGAATTCTGCGCGCGCCACATGATGGTCACGTACGTCCGCGGCCACTTCAAGAACGTCCGCGGCAACCTGGTCTTCGACGAGAAGGACCCGGCTTCCGCATCCGTCGAGGCGATCATCGATGCGAAGGGACTGTGGACCGGCGAGCCGGACCGCGACGCCCACCTCCGCAGCGCGGACTTCCTCGACGTGGAGCGGCATCCGGAGATCCGCTTCCGCGGCGCCGTCGCCCAGCGGCTCGGCGCGCTGGATGTCAGGGTAAAAGGGGACCTGACCATCCGCGGCATCACCCACCCCGCCGTGCTCGACGTCCACTATCTCGGGCGCTGGACGACTCCCTGGTGGGAGGGCGGCGTCGACAAGGGACCCAAGCTCCGCGCGGGATTCATCGCCGAAACCACCATCAACCGCCACGATTTCGGAGTGAGCTGGAACAGCCCCCTCGACCTCGGCGGCGTGGTCGTCGGCGACGAGGTCCGGATCACGATCGACGCCGAGGCGATCCTCGAGGAGGAGTGAATTATCCGCGTGGCCTTGCAGCGCGAAATCTCGACCGGGTGGTCGTGGCGCTGCCTCGCCCGCCGTGGCGCTCACCGGGTCGGGGAAGGCGGTGCAACCACCGCGTCGCGCTGGCCGCTTCTCTCCAGCGCGCTGGCGACGAAGCCCGACGCCTTCATCTCCTCGACGAACGGGCGAAGGTAGCTCGCGGCGCTTTCGCGGCCTCTGGGCGTGCCCATCGCCTGCTCAATCGCCATGAACCGGCCGTCGATCACGCGCACCCGCGGATCGCTCTTCGCGAGCTGCACCAGCGGTTGCTTCACGCCGGCGACCGCTTCGAGCTTTTCCCTCTGGAAGAGCTCGATCGCCGCGGGCGAGGTCGGTGCGCGCACCAATCGGGCGTGCTTCAGCGTGCGAGTCAGATAGAGGTCATAGGCGCTCTTGGCGCCGACGGCGATGCGCACCCCGTTGCGATCGACGTCCTCGATCGCGCGGAGGGGCGAATCCGCGGGCACCGCATAGGTCCCTTCGATCACCACGTAGGGCGCCGTGAAGGCGATCTCGGCGGCGCGATCCGGATCGACCGCGAGAAACGCCACGTCCCACGCGCCGGTCTTGACCGCGTCCACCACCTTGCCGGCGGCGTCGTACGCGATCAGGTCGACGGGGAGCCCCAGCCGCCGCCCCAGCTCGCGCGCCAGGTCCACCGAGACCCCGCGAGGCTCACCGGTCGCCGGGTCTTTTTGCGCCAGCACGGGATTCCCGAAGTTGATCGCGGCGCGCAGCCTGCCGGTCGGCGCCAGATCCTTTGCGACATCGGGTAGGACGTCGCCTGCCGCGGTGAAAGCACCGAGCAAAAGCAGACAAGCGAGCAACACGGGCAATTTCATCCGTCCTCCGGTCATCAAGGAACCCACGGCCATCTTCCGGTGGCAAGCGTGCGTCGCCGCCGGGATCGGCGGTAGGCTGAATGAGCCATGTGGCTCGCACGCGGGCGTAGGGGGCACTTCATGAAGACCTGGCCAGCCTCCCGGCGGGGCGTCGCCGCCGTGGTCGTGCTCCTCGGAGCGGGCCCGATTGCGGCATCGGCCATCGCTGGCGACATCCCTGGCGCGCCGGTGAAACGCCCGAGGGGGGCCGAGGCCGAGGCCGAGACGGATCGCTGGATAGGCCTCGTACGCGAAAAGGCGGATCACGGCGGATGGCTGGTCGTGCGCGGCTCCCATCCCGGGGATCAGGCCGTGGCGACGGCGACGATGGGGACGCTCTCGCACGCAGCGGTGCTGGACAAGGAAAGGGGCGAGGTCATCGAAGCGCTGGCCGGTGGCGTCGTGGTCACGCCGGTCCGCCGTTTGCTCGCCCAGGCGCATCGCATGGTCATCGTGCGGCCACCGGACTGGACGCCCGAAGAAGGTCGCGCAGCGGTGGCGAGGGCGCGGAGCCGCATCGGACGCGAGTACGACTGGCTCGGCCTGGTGGGCGCGCAGCGGGAGGCGCGCTTCTACTGCACCGAGCTGGCCGTCGACGCGTACCGCGGTCGCGAGCGAGGGTGGAAACTCGGTCGGATCATCTTCCCTGCCGACGTCCCCGCGCTGGGCACGGTCGTGGTCGACACGGGACCGCGAGGCGGGGGCATCCTGGTCGAGCCGCGCTTTGCCCGGCGGCTGACCGACGCGCGCGGGGTCGCCTACGCAGCCGAGGTCGCTCCCGGCCTGTACCGCGGCGGCCAGCCCGACGACGAGGGGATCGCCTGGCTGAAGTCCATCGGGGTCAGGACGATCGTCAACCTGCGCCACTTCCACGGCGACACCGAAGGCGAGCGCGCAGCGGCCGCCGGCCTGCGCTACGAGCGGATTCCCCTCGCGTCCAGCCGCGCGCCCACGCGGGCCCAGGTCGCGCAGTTCCTCGAACTGGTCAAGGACCCGGCCCTGCGCCCCATCTACGTCCATTGCTTGCACGGCGTGGACCGCACCGGCGCGATGATGGCGGTCTACCGGATGGAGATGGAAGGCTGGCCCACCGCCGAGGCGTTCGCCGAGATGGAGTACTTCCAAGCCCACCCCATCTGGCGCGATCTGCGCACCTTCGTGCAGGGCTACCGGAAGATCGGGCCATGACTGGCATCCCAACTCTCACATTCTATTTCGGAACGTCGACGACCGGCGGCGAGTAGTCTGCGGCGGTGAGGGCGATCTCGATCCGGCGGTTCTGGCTCCGGTTGCCCGCCGAGTCATTGGGGACGAGCGGCCGGTACTCCGAGAAGCCTGCCGCGCCGAGCATCGCTGGCGAGACACCCTTGGTCTGCAGGTACCTGACGACGTTGACTGCGCGCGCGGTCGACAGGGCCCAGTTGTCCATGAATCCGGACTTCGGGCTGTTCGGCACGTCGTCGGTGTAGCCGGCCACGACCACGTTCTTGCCTTTGAGGTCCTTGAACGCTTCCGCCACGGCATCCAGCGCCGCCTTCCCCTCCTTGTTCAGGGAGGCCGAGCCGGAGGAGAAGAGGACCCTGTCCCGGAGCTTCACGGTCATCTTCCCGCGCAGCTCCGAGATCTCCACCTGGCCGCTCGCGATCTGGGTCTGCAGCGAGCTCGCGAGCTGCTGGTACTGCGCGCTCTTCGCCTCCAAGGCGCCCTTCTCCTCCTGGAGCTTCGCAGACCTGGCCGAGAGCTCGGCGAGCTGCTGCTGCAACGCCGCGGTCCGCTGCTGCAGATCGGCGATCTCCTTCTCGAGGGCGGCCCTCTTCTCAGTCTCCTCCTGGTACTTCTTCAGGTTCTGCTGCGCATCGCGCTGCTGGGCCGCGAAATCCTCCTTCGAGACCCCGCACCCGATAGCGACGACCATGCAGAGCGCCGGAAGCATGCTTTTCGCCATGACACCCTCCGAGATGCACGCAGCGTGGCGCAGCGTACCTGCCCTTCTGGTGGTTCAGCAAATCTGCGCGGCCCATCTGGCGCGACCTGCGCGGCTACCGCAAGGTCGCGCCCTGATCCGGCGGCTACCCGAGGCCGAACACGATACCGAAGGCGGCGGCGCCGGAGTCTGCTTCTGTTCCGGATGAAAGAGATACTGGAACGAGATGTCGACCTGCCGGCGGTTGCCTATCGCGAGTCCCATCGCCACGGGCACGTGGTACATGGCACCGGACCCGCATGCAAAGCGGCCGCAGCAGCAAGAGTGGCCAGGGGTATCGATCGGGGCATCGGGACGAGGTGGCTCTACTGCTTGCTGTACGCCTGCTCCAGGCGTGCGATGTCCATCTTCTTCATCTGAAGCATCGCTTCCATGACCCGCTTCGACTTCTTCGGATCCTTGTCCCCCATCATCTTGCCCAGAGCAGAAGGCACGATCTGCCAGGACAAGCCGAACTTGTCCTTCAGCCAGCCGCACGGTCCTTCCTCTCCGCCCGCGCTCAGCTTGCGCCACAACTCGTCGACTTCTGCCTGCGTCTCACAATTGACGAGTAGCGAGATGGCTTCCGTGAACTTGAACTGCGGGCCGCCATTGAGGGCGATGAATTCCTGGCCGTCGAGTTGGAAATGGACGGTCATGACCGTTCCCTTGCGTCCCGGTCCCGCTTCTCCATACCGGGCCACGTTCAGGACCTTCGAGTTCTTGAAGATCGAGATGTAGTGGTTGACCGCCTCCTCGGCGTTTCCATCGAACCACAAGAACGTCGTGATCTTCTGTTTCCCTGGCATCGGTCATGCTCCTTTCCTGCGGATTCGGTTGTGCTCTATACCAACGCGATCGCCGCGCTGAGCAAGGGCGTTCCCAACCCGGCGGCGAGTCCGGCCACGGTTCCGATGGTTGTCCGCATTCCCCTCCCCCGGTTGAACCACATTTTACCCGCGTGGCCTTGCAGCGCTAGTTAGATTACCGGTGGGCCTCGCGCGCGCCGAGTTGCACCGCCGGACAATCTCCAAGTCGGATTGAGGGCGCGGAGCGGAGCTGAATGCAGCGCGGGAGAAACCTGTGGCGGGGGTCGGCAGGGTCACGGTACAGCCGAACTTGCTCAG
>Ga0209701_10001521_pt1 | contig 14896 bp, 12 predicted proteins | sample CZO8metaG_4_FD_188356 | JGI IMG/M metagenome (GOLD analysis project Ga0209701, IMG submission 188356) | Vadose zone soil microbial communities from the Eel River Critical Zone Observatory, Northern California, USA - CZOApr15con2H3.8 metaG... | ecosystem: Environmental > Terrestrial > Soil >...
CCTTGACGATCGAGCGGTAATCGAGTTGCCGGTGGAACCAGTAAGCGTAGCCCGAGATATTCTTCTGCGTCGCGACGTTGAGAAAGGGCTGGAACAGCGGAATGCGCGGCACCTCGTCGTAGGCCTTGGAAATAAAGCCTTCGACATTCCTGGAATATTTTTCCTTGTCGCCGACAGCGGCGGCGGCGCGCGCGCCATCGATCAGCGCGTCCATGTCCGGATTGACATAGCTCGGCGTGTTGAAGATCGCGTTCTGGCCGGAATAGCACCAGAAGAAGAAGTACTCGGGATAGTCGAGCCAGCCCGAGAAGAAGTTGACCATCAGCGGCATCGACTTCTTCGCCATCTCGCTGCGCCAGTTGGCGCCGGGAACCTTGTTGATCGCGGTCTTGATGCCGATCTGGCCCAGACTTTCCTGCACCAGCACGGCGATCGGCTCGCAGATGTCGCCGGCGCCGAGATCGAAGGAGACGGTGGTATCGATGCCCGAGACACCGCTCTCCGCCATCAGCGCCTTGGCCTTGGCCATGTCGTTGACGTAGCCGGTCTTGGCCGGCCAGGCGATGTCGGTGACAGTATTGGACGCGCCGCCGAACAGCGGATTGGCGAGGCCGAACATCGCCGCGTCCATGATCTTCTGGTAAGGCAGCGCATAGGCCACCGCCTGACGTACCTTCGCGTTATCGAATGGCGGGCTCTTCACGTTCAACTCGACGGAATACATGCCGTTGCCGATCGGATTGGAGATGATGACGAGCTTGCCCTCCTTCTTCATCTCCGAGGTGTCCTTGCTCGACAGGTCGAAGGAGATGTCGGCATCGCCGCGCTCCATCAGGGCGCGTCGGTTGCCTTGCGAGGGAATCGTCCGCCAGATCACTTTCTTCAGCTGGGGCATTTTGCCGCCCACCCAGTCGTCATTGCGCTCATAGACCACTTCGACGCCGGGCTTCCAGCTCGTCACCTTGTAGGCGCCGCTGCCGGCGGTGTTGCTCTTGGTGTAATCAAGCGCCCAGGGATCCTTCTCCGTGGCCTTGCTCTTCAGCAGCGCGGAATTGTAGATGCCCGGCACAATCACCGCGAGATCGGGAATCGTCAGACGGTCCTTTTTGGCGAAGTCGACCCGTACGGTGTTGTCATCGACAACCACGAACTGGTCCTTGCTTTCGAGCGAACCGGCTTTCATCTGCACCGTGGGGAAGCCCCCGACCGATACCGAACGATCAAGCGACCATTTGACATCGTTGGCGGTGACCGGCGTGCCGTCGTGGAATTTGGCTTTTTTCTTCAGCTTGAAGGTGACGGACATGTCGCCGATGCTCATGTCTTCAGCGAGTTCGGGTTTGAACTTGTCGCGATCGTAAGACAGCGTGCCATCCGGCAGTGTCTTGGTTTCATGGCTGATCAGGCGATCGTAGCAATTCCACGACGCCTCGTAGCCGGGCCGATTGGTGCCGACGCCGTGGATGTCGAGATTGTTGGGGCCGCCTTCGGTGACGACGAGAAGCGTCTCGGAGCGGGCGTCGGCCTTGGCGGCGGACCAGATCGCGGGTGCCGGCACCATCGCGCCGGCGGCAATGCCGGAGACGGATTTCAGAAAATCGCGACGCTTCATGTGATGCTCCAAACGCCGGCGGGAAACGGCTTTGGAGGGGCATCGCAAGGTTTGTGCCAAACCTTAACGGAAGCTCAAGCGTGCTTTAAGCGCATGATTTGGCTTCAATATTGAGTTTTCGGAGGGGACCGCGATATCACGTGCCAGAAGGTTCATTGCATACAAAGAAACATATTTGCTTATTATCGGTGCAAATCTTTCGGCGCGCCCTTTATCCTGGGCGAAGTGGCTGCGGTGATGGAAATTCGGATTGCCCGACGCGCATCGCGCGCTTCACGACGAAGCTGGCCGCAGCTTACCGGTCCGGGTTGGCCCGCTCGAATTGACGCAGCAGCCGGTTGCCGCGTTCGACGGCCGAATCCAGTGCGGCTTGCGCGGATTTTTTGCCGCTGAAGGCCTGCTCCAGTTCGTCGTCGATCACATCGCGAATCAGAACGAAGGATCCAAGCCGAACTCCCCTCGAATTTAGGGTCGGTGCTTTCAGGGTAATCTGCTCGATCGAGATCGCCGTGCCGGGATTGCGATCGTAGAAACCCTGGGCGCGGGTCAACTCGAAAGCCGCCCGGGTAATCGGCAGATAGCCGGTGTTCTGGTGCCATGCCGCCTGAATCTCCGGCTTCGACAGGTATCCGAAGAATTTTGCGACGCCCTTGTATTCGTCGCGCGGCCGGTCCCGCAGCACCCACAATGTCGCGCCGCCGATCGTGGTGTTTTGCGGCGCGCCTTCAACATCGGGCCAATACGGCAACATGCCGTATCCGACCTCGAATTTCGAATTGGCCCTGATATCCGCGCGTGTCGCCGATGAGCCGATGAAGATCCCGCATTCGCCATTTTGAAATCGCGGCTCCGCCGAGGTGGCGCGGCCGCTGTAGTCGAACATCTTGGTGGCCTGCCACTCCGCGAGTTGCGCGACGTGGCGCACCATCAGCGGATTGTTGAAAGTCAGCACCGCATCGAGGCCGTCAAAGCCGTTGGCTTTGGTCGACATCGGCAGATTGTGGAACGCCGAAAAATTCTCGACGTTGATCCATGAAGGCCAGGACGTCGTGAAACCGCAAACGGCACCGTAAGCACGCAGCCGCTTCGCCGCCGCGCCGACTTCGCCCCAGGTCTTCGGCGCCACTTCGGGGTCGAGGCCGGCGGCGCGAAACAGGTTCTTGTTATAATACAGGATCGGCGTCGAGGAGTTGAACGGGAATGACAGCATGTTGCCGGCGACGTCGGTGTAATAGCCGGTAATGGCCGGAAGGTACGCCGCCGTGGAAAATGCCTCCTGTTCGTCGCGCATCAATTCGAACACGGGATAGATCGCGCCTCGCGCAGCCATCATGGTGGCGGTCGCTATCTCGCTGACCTGCACGATGGCGGGCTGGCTCCGCGAACGAAACGCGAAGATCGCCGCCGTTACGGTTTCGGTGTAATTGCCTTTGTAACTCGGCACGATCCGGTATTCGGATTGCGATGCGTTGAAATCGGTGGCGAGCTTATCCAACTGCCGCCCGAGTTCGCCCGACATGGCATGCCACCACATGATGTCGGTGACAGCGAGAGCCGGAGAGGCCAAAGTGACCGCCGCGGCGACAACCGCGAGTTGCACGAACCTCAAGGTCGATTTCACGATAAGACCTTCCGATCTGCCGCGGTCGAAACGGTTTCCGCGCGTCACGCGCCCTCATTAAGCCAGCACCCGCGGTCTCAATCTGCAAGGGCGGTCGCGGTGCACCATTAACGATAGCCGCATCGACAGTATAGCTATACCTCGCAGGCTTCTATAAAATCGCGTTGAACCTTTTCTTCCCTTAGCCGACACCATCATAAGGGGATGCAGTTGCCCGTGTACAGCCGCGCCGATCTTTCGCGGACCATCGCACCTGTCGTCGCGCTGTTTTTGGCGGCGGTCTGGACGAGCGCTGTCGCACGGGAATTTCGCGCCGCCGACAGCCAGAACGAGGATTATCCGACCGTCCAGGCACTGCGCTATATGGGCCGCATGGTCGCGGAGCGCAGCGGCGGCCGCCACCAGATCCGGGTGTTCCATTCGCGGCAGCTCGGCGAGGAAAAGGAAACCATCGAACAGACCCGCGCCGGCGCCATCGATCTCAATCGCACCAACGGGGCGCTGATCGGGAATTTCGTGCCGGCGATGAACGTGCTGGCGATGCCGTTTCTGTTTCGCTCCATGGAGCATTTACGGAAAGTGCTGGACGGGCCGATCGGCAACGAAATCCTGAACAGTTTCCAACCCTATGGCTTTGTCGGCCTGGCGTTTTACGATTCCGGGGCGCGATCGATCTACAACAGCGTCAGGCCGGTGCGCTCGATCGCCGACATCAAGGGCTTGCGGCTCCGCGTGCAACAATCCGAATTGATGTCCGACACGATCAAGGCACTTGGCGCGGAGCCGATCGAGCTGCCCTATGGGCAAGTTCTCACCGCGCTTTCCACAGTGCTGATCGACGGCGCGGAGAACAACTGGCCCTCCTTTGTCACGTCAGGTCATTACAAATATGCCGGTTATTACACCCTCACCGAGCACTCGATGTCACCGGAAGTGCTGGTGATGTCGCACAAAGCCTGGGAAAGCCTGTCGGCGGAGGACCGAACGATTTTTCGCGAAGCCGCGATACGGTCCAGTCACTTCATGCACGACAAGTGGAAGGATCTCGAGCAGCAGTCGCGGCGGCAGGCGGAGGCCGAGGGGGTCACGATCGTCACCGATTTCGACCGCAAGCCTTTCGAAGCCGCGATGGCCGGAATCTACCAAAAAGCGCAACGCGATCCCGCCGTCGCGGAACTGATCGAGCGAATTCGCAAGGTGGAGTGAGTTGGTCTTGGGTAGTACACGCCAGCGCGACGAAACTGCGGAACGGCCGGCGAGCTTCGCCGCGCGCGGCCGGTTTCGCATCGTCGGGCTACTGCGCGCGGTGCCGATCCGCTGGCGCATCCTGTCGATTGCGGCGCTGAACTCGGCGGTCGTCGTGGTGCTTTCCGCGATGATATGGAACGGCGCCCAGGTGCTCGGTTCGGCCTGGGACGACGTCCGGCAAGCGCGGGAATCGGACAAGATCCTGGCGATGCTGGAGAGCGAAACCGGCCGCCTGCAGAACCTGATCCATCGCTACATCAACCAGCCGAGCCCCGAACTGTTCGCGGAGATATTGCTGTTGCGCGAGGCCGTTCTCGGCACCCTCACCACGCGCGCGTCGACCGACCCGATGCTGTCGGGATCGGTGGAGGAGCTGGAACGTGTCACCGAGCGCTTCCTCAATGGCTTCGGCGAATTGCGCGGCGTCCAGGCAACCATTTCGAAGACCTATGATGAGCAGGTCTTGACCCCGGCCCGCGACATGGCCGGGCTTTACTCGATCATCGAGGGCGCGACAGGGCACCGCGATGCCCTGATCTGGCCGTCGCTTGGAAAGTCGCGCGAGGCGTTCACCGCGATGCTGGTCGCCGCCAACGCCTATTATCTTTCGCTGGCGACGGTGTCGGCCGAGGAAGCCCGCCGCAACACCGACACGATCGAGAAAACCATCCCGGTCATGTCCGACCTCGCCGACAACGACCTGCAGCGGATGGCCCTGCAGCGGCTGAATGCGCGGACCGTGGCGCTGCGCGAGGGGCTCGCGAAATTATCCGAACAGCTCGCGAGCCGGACCGAGCTGTTGCGCAACACCATCGACGCCAGCCAGGCCGACGCCATCGGCGCAATCGATCGATTGTCGGTCAAGATGCGGCAGCACGAACAAAAGGCGCAGGAGACGTTCGATCGGACGCTGGCCGACATATCCCGCAGGGTGCTGTCGATCGCCGTGATCTTCCTCGGCATCATCCTCACCGTGGGCGTCCTGATCGCGCTGAGTATCCGGCTGCCCCTGCAGCAGATCATGACGGCGATGTACGCGATCACATCGGGCGATTACGACCGGCGCGTGCAGGGAACCGATGCCAGGGACGAAGTCGGCGCGATGGCGCGCGCGGTGGAGGTGTTCCGCGAAAACGCCATCGCCAAGCGCAAGACCGAAGACGAGTTGCGCACCTCCAAGGAAAAGGCCGAAGGCGCTTTGCTCGAACTCAACGCCGCCCAGCAAAACCTGATCGACGCCGAACGTCTGGCGGCGCTCGGCGGTCTGGTCGCCGGTGTCGCCCACGAAGTAAACAACCCGATCGGCATCAGCCTGACGGTGGCGTCCAGTTTTGCGCGCCGCGCCGAAATGTTCGAGGCCGAATTGAGATCCGACGGTCCGTTGCGCCGGTCTCAACTGGAGGAATTCGTCCGGAACTCGCGTGACGCCGCGCAACAACTGGTGGCGAACCTGCATCGCGCCGGGGAACTGATCCAATCCTTCAAGCAGGTCGCGGTCGACCGCTCGCACGCCGAACGCCGGCAGTTCAGTCTGAGCGAGGCCACCGACCAGATCATCGCGAGCCTGCGGCCGGTCCTGAAAAAGGCGGCGATCGCCCTGTCGGTCGACGTGCCCGAGGGCCTCGTGATCGACGGTTATCCGGGTTCCTATGGGCAAATTCTGACGAATTTGTTCCTCAACGCGGCAAATCATGCATTCGCCGACGGGCGCTCCGGGAAGATCTCGATTTCAGCACGGGCCCGCGGCAATGACGACGTCGAGATCATTTTTGCCGACAACGGGGCCGGAATGACGCCGGACGTGCAGCGGCAGGCCTTCGACCCGTTCTTTACTACGCGCCGCAACGAGGGCGGCACCGGGCTCGGCCTGCACATCGTCTATAATCTCGTCACCCAGCAGCTTGGCGGCCGGATGATGCTGGATTCAAGACTGGGACAAGGCACCACATTTCGCATTATCATGCCGAGGGCCGCGAAGGGCGGCTCCACAGACGCAGCAAGCGACGGGACCCCGCAATGGCCGAACAGGACGATGTCCTCCACCTGATCGACGATTCCGGGGTCGCTCCGGAGGCATCCACCGCGCGCAGATGGAAGGTCGCCGTGATCGACGACGACCAGGCCGTGCACGAAGGCACCCGCTTTGCGCTCAGCGATTACAATCTCAATGGGCAGAAGCTCGAAATCCTCTCGGCCTATTCGGCGGCCGAGGGCCGCACATTGATGCGCGCGCATCCCGATATCGCCGCCGTGCTGCTCGACGTCATCATGGAAACCGACGCCGCGGGCCTCGATCTCGTCGAATACATCCGCAATGAAATCAAGAACGAGACCGTTCGCATCATCCTGCGCACCGGGCAGCCCGGCCAGGCGCCCGAGCGCCGCGTGATCGTCCAGTACGACATCAACGACTACAAGGCGAAGACCGAGCTGACGGCCGACAAGCTGTTTACCTCGCTGACCGCGGCGTTGCGCAGCTATCAGCAGCTCGAACGCATGGTGCAAACCCGACGCGGGCTGGAAATCATCATCGATGCCGCCTCGACCCTGTACGATTTCAGATCGATGCAGCGCCTCGCCGAAGGCGTGCTGACGCAGATCGCGTCGCTGCTGAATGTCGATTGCGCCGGCATTCTGGTGCTGCGCGACGGCGGCGTGGTCGGCGACGACTTTTCCGTGCTGGCCGGTTCGGGCTGCTATAGCCGCTTCATCGGCAGCGCCGGATCCAAGTCGCTCGACCCCGACCTGCGGTCGATGGTTGAAGCCGCCTTCAGGCGGCGCAAACATGAATTCGTCGATCACCGAACCGTTCTCTACGTTCGCACCGGCAGTGGCCGGGAAGTGGTGGTGCTGCTGCAGGCGGAGCGTCCGCTATCCGAAACCGACCGGTCGCTGGTCGAAATTTTCGGCAGCCGGCTTTCGATCGCGTTCGACAATGTCATTCTTTACCAGCAGCTGCACGAGGCCAACACGCAGCTCGAGGACCGCGTCGCCCAGCGTACCCGTGCGCTGATGCAGGCCAACCGCAGGTTGTCGGCGCAATGGCTGCGGCTGCAGCGCGCCAACGGTTTCAAGAACGAAATTCTCGGCACCGTGGCCCACGATTTGAAGAATCCGCTCGGCGTGATCCTCGGCCGCACCGAAATGCTGACGGAGCTGATCGGCGCCGGCTCTTCCAAGGAGAGTGTCACCGCCCAGGTCGAACACATCCGCGATGCCACCAGGCGCCTGACCTCGATGGTCGATCATCTGATTTCGGACGCGATGGCGGACGCCTTCGACATCACCATTCGCCGCGAACCGGTCGATATCGCGGGCCTGGTCAGCGAAGTCGCCGATGCCAACCAGCCTTTGGCCGTGAACAAGCAGCAGACCATCACGGTGTCGGCGCCGCCGAATTTCGTCACGATGTGCGATGCCGACCGGATGCGGGAGGCGATCGACAACCTCGTCAGCAACGCCATCAAATATAGTCCGATCGGCGGCAGGATCACGGTGGTGGTAACGCATGAGCAGAACACCACCATCATCCGCATCGCCGACGAAGGCGCCGGCCTGTCCCCCGAAGATCTCGGCCGATTGTTCGGCCGTTTCCAGCGGCTGTCCGCAAAACCCACCGCCGGCGAAAGTTCGACCGGCCTCGGGCTTTCGATCGTCAAGCGCATCATCGACATGCATGGCGGCCAGGTCACCGCGAACAGCCAGGGGCCCGGACAGGGCTCGACCTTCACCGTCATCTTGCCTGCAACAGAGATGTCATGACCCAGAGCCCACACATCATCATTGTCGACGACGAGGCGCCGGCGCGCGAGATGGTCGGCGAGTATCTCAAGATGCACGGTTTTGCCGTGACGCTTTGCGATGGCGGCAGGAGCCTGCGCCGCGCGATCGAAACCAGCGTGCCCGATCTGGTGGTACTCGATCTGAATATGCCGGAGGAGGACGGGCTTTCCATCATCCGCGATCTGAAAAGCCGCACCAATGTCCCGGTCATCATGCTGACGGCCACCGCAAGCCCAATCGACCGCGTCGTCGGGCTGGAACTCGGCGCCGACGATTACATCGCAAAGCCCTGTGAATTGCGTGAATTGATGGCGCGGATTCGCTCGGTATTGCGGCGCAGTTCGCCGGTCAGGACGCACGCGGCAACGCCGGAAACCGCGGCTGCGAAGGCGGCGAAAGACCAATTGGTCCGGTTCGGAACCAAATGGCTCGATCTCGAGGCGCAGGCGCTGCGCGACGACGAGGGCAATGAACATCCGCTGACCGCTTCCGAATTCGGCCTGCTCAAGGTTTTCGCGGCAAATCCGAAGCGGGTGCTGTCGCGCGAGCGGCTGCTGGAGTTGGCCAACGCGCGCGACGCCGAAGCCTTCGATCGCGCCGTGGATCTGCGGATCATGCGGATCCGGCGCAAGATCGAGATGGACCCGACCAAGCCCGCGGTGATCCGCACCATCAGGGGCGGCGGCTATCTGTTCTCGCCCGCCGGCGACAAGGCCTGATCCGAATCCCGAGCGAGCCGTGAATTGACCCCCTCTTTCCGCAGGCCGGGAGAGATGAAAAGAGGCCAATCCTTCCGCGGTGAGCCCAATTTCGTTCACGCGGGGATGAGGAACTTTTTCGCGGCTGCAATCTTCCAGATTTGCGATCATTGAAATTGCTGGAACTCCTCCCCCGAATGTTTCGTCGCGGCCGCAGCGACGAAACAATTCTCCTGCGCATGAAACCATTTTCCCCTTTGCGTGCAGACGTCCCGAAACGTTCGCTGACTATCAATCTGCCCAACGAGGCGCCGCCAAGCGGCGAATATTGGGAGCCTGTCATGCAGAACGTCGTCGCCATCAACGCCGCAGCCCGCGAAGGCATCATCGCCGCCCAGGCGACCTCGGACGAAATGCTGCTGGAGAGCATTGCCGAAGGCGGCCGGACCGCGATGCATACCCTCTACTCGCGCCACAATGTGCGGGTTTACCGTTTCGTGCTTCGCATGGTGCGCGACACCACCATGGCGGAAGACCTCGTCAGTCAGGTTTTTCTCGATGTCTGGCGCACCGCCAGCCAGTTCGAGGGTCGTTCCCAGGTTTCCACCTGGCTGTTGTCGATCGCCCGCTTCAAGGCGCTGACCGCGATGCGTCAGCGCCGGCACGAGGACATCGATCAGGAGGACGTGCTCGAAATCGCCGATCAGGCCGATACGCCCGAAGCCTCGCTGAACCGCAGCAATACCAGCGAGATTCTGCGCGCCTGCGTGGCAAAGCTGTCGCCGGCGCATCGCGAGATCATCAACCTGGTTTACTACCACGAGAAATCGGTGGAAGAGGCCGGCGCGATCATCGGGATTCCCCAGAGCACGGTGAAGACGCGGATGTTCTATGCCCGCAAGCAACTCGCCGACCTGCTCAAGGGAGCCGGTGTCGATAACCTGGCTGCGTGAAAATAACAACTAGATCAATGCTTTACTGGCTATCTGACTTGCGAAGGAGCGGACCCGGTTTTCGCAATAGTTACCGGCCACGAAACAATTGAAACAATTCATGACATCAGCCGGAAAAACTTCGCTGCTACACCGACAAGCACCAACGCCGGGCACGAGAAGCGCAGAGAAGTGCGAACCATGTTGAAACCGACCCTCCGCTTCTTCATCGTCCCTCTCGGTGCGATCTGCGCCCTGGCCTCGCTGTCCGCCCAGAACACGACGCCCCGCGCCCAACGCGATACCGGTTCGATGTTCGTGCACCAGCAGGTGGTCGATTGCAGCCACAAGAATCCTGCCGAGGTCTGCGTGATCTCCGACGTCAGCGAGACTAGCGCCCGCTGACGCCCAAGTTTTCTGCCCCCAAGAACCTCCAACGACCCGGACGGGATGCCCCCCTCCGGGTCGCTCTGCTTTTGGGGACAGCCAGAGCCGTTCTCCGTCCTGTTCTTATTGCCATTTACTGCTTCTGATGACGCAGGCGATTCATCGATGTTGGGATTGAACTCGTTCGCGCTTCACATCGAAAGCCTCACGAACACGTGACGCGGCAAAACGTAACGCCTCGCCTCGCCGCATCGAAGACCCTACGAGCTCTGACGTCACCGCAAGGCGCAGATGAGAGCTCTCTGATGGGTCCTGTCTGATGTTCAACCTCGTTCTTGCCCTGCTCGCCGGCGTTGTGACCATCGCCGCACCCTGCACGCTCCCGATGCTGCCGATCCTTCTGGGGGCGTCGGTCGGCCAAGCCGGCAAGGCGCGACCGGCGCTGATCGCGCTCGGTTTTGTGATCTCGTTTTCGGCCGCCGCATTGTTGCTCAGCGCCATCACCCGCGTCTTCGATTTCGATCCGAATGTTCTGCGGACAGGCGCGGCGATCATGCTGCTCGGCTTTGGAGTTTTGATGATCTGGCCGGCACCGTTCGAACGGTTTTCGGCCCTGGTCGGCGGGCTCACCAACGGCGGCCCCGGCGACAGCGCGTTCCGGCAAGGCAACATTGGCGGCTTCGTGCTCGGCACCACGCTCGGTCTGGTGTGGACGCCCTGCGCCGGCCCGGTGCTCGGCTCGATCCTCACCATCGTCGCGACATCCAGGGATACCGCATGGGCGAGCGCGCTGCTGGTGGTCTACGCCGTGGGCGCGGCGATCCCGATGCTGGCGATCGCCTATGGCGGCCAGGCCGTCACCACCCGCGTCCGCAGTATCGCGCGGATCTCCCCCAGGCTGCAGCAGGGATTTGGCGTCGTCGTCATCGCCTTCGCGGTCGCCTCCTACTTTCAATACGACACGCTGATCGTGGCGTGGCTGACAGGATTTTACCCGACCGGCCAGATCGGCCTGTAATCAACCGCGCCCGATAATGGAGTTTGCCATGACGATACGTTCCCTCGCCGCCACCGCTGCCGTGGTTGCCGCTTGCCTGACGAGCACTGCCATACCCTGCCTCAGCGGCGAGCTTGAACGCGACCAGACGGTTCCGTTCGCGGCCGCCGACCTCCAGAACGCCGCACCCAACTTCGCCGGCATCAGCAACTGGTTCAATTCCGCGCCGCTCAACATGACGGACCTGCGTGGCAAGGTGGTGCTGGTGGATTTCTGGACCTATGGCTGCGTCAACTGCGTCAATACGCTGCCGCACGTCACCGAGCTCTATGCGAAATACAGGGATCGCGGCCTCGTCGTCGTCGGCGTCCACACGCCGGAATTCCCGTTCGAGCGATCGGCATCCAACGTGCAGGCCGCGCTGAAACGGCACGGCATCACCTATCCGGTCGCGCAGGACAACGATTCCCAGACCTGGAACGCCTATCGCAACCAGTATTGGCCGGCGCAATATATCATCGACCAGAGCGGAAAAATCGTGTTCCGGCACGACGGCGAAGGCCAGTACGAACAGATGGATCGCACCATCGCGCGCCTGCTCAACGCCTCAAGCTGAGCGGTCCTGCGCACGGCGCTGTACCATCGTCACGGTCGGCATGGTAAGGTCCGCGTCGGAATAGCGACGACGGATGACTGTCATGTTCGAGGCCTGGGATGCCGTGGTATTGGCGCGGGCGCAGTTCGCGTTCACGATGTCGTTTCACATCGTGTTTCCGGCGTTCTCGATCGGACTTGCCAGCTATCTCGCGGTGCTCGAAGCGCTCTGGCTGTGGACCGGACGCGAGGTCTTCATCAATCTGTTCAATTATTGGCTGAAGATCTTCGCCATCGCGTTCGGGATGGGCGTGGTGTCGGGCATCGTGATGTCCTACCAGTTCGGCACCAACTGGTCGGCGTTTTCGGACAGAGCGGGCCCCGTGATCGGCCCGCTGATGGCCTACGAGGTGCTCACCGCGTTCTTCCTCGAAGCGGGTTTTCTCGGCGTCATGCTGTTCGGGCTGGAGCGGGTCGGCCACCGGCTGCACTTCTTCGCGACCTTGATGGTCGCGACCGGCACGCTGATTTCCGCGTTCTGGATCCTCTCCGCCAATTCCTGGATGCAGACGCCGGCCGGCTACGCCGTCAACGCCGACGGTCAGTTCGTCGCCGCCGATTGGCTCAAGGTCATCTTCAACCCATCGTTTCCCTACCGCCTGGTGCATATGGTGCTGGCGGCCTATCTCACCACGGCGCTGGTGGTCGGCGCGGTCGGCGCGTTTCACCTGTTGCGCGATTCCCATCAGGCCGGTCCGCGGGTGATGTTTTCGATGGCGATGTGGATGGCCACATTGGTGGCGCCGATCCAGATCCTGGCCGGCGACCAGCACGGCCTCAACACACTGGAGCATCAACCCACCAAGATCATGGCAATGGAGGGCCATTTCCAGAGTCACCCGCACGGCGCACCGCTGATCCTGTTCGGCCTGCCGGATCAGGCCGCCGGCGAGGTCAAATACGCGATTGAAGTTCCGATGCTGGGATCGCTGATCCTCAAACATTCAATTGATGCGCCGCTTGCCGGCCTCGACACCGTGCCGCGCGAAAACTGGCCGCCGGTGCCTATCACATTCTGGTCGTTCCGGATCATGGTCGGAATGGGCTTTCTGATGGTTGGGCTCGGCCTGTTCAGCCTGTGGAGCCGTTGGCGCGGCACGCTCTACCAATCCCGGTTGCTGCACATGTTCGCGATGGCGATGGGTCCGGCGGGTTTCATCGCCGTGCTCGCCGGCTGGATCACCACCGAGACCGGGCGCCAACCGTTCACCGTGTACGGCCTGTTGAGGACGGTCGAATCCGCCTCGCCGCTTGCCGCGCCCGCGGTGGCCTCGTCGCTGATCGGCTTCGTCATCGTCTATTTTATCGTGTACGCGGCGGGCTTGACTTACCTGTTCCGGTTGATGGCATCTGCGCCGCATCACGGCGAACAGGGACCGTCCGCCGATCTACCGGCCCGTGCCGCCGGCATCACGCCGGCAGCGGGTGCAGCAACGCAGGGGTCAGCACGATGACCGCCTTGTTCGACATCGCAACCATCTGGGCGTTCATCATCGCGTTCGCGGTCTTTGTCTATGTGGTGATGGACGGATTCGATCTCGGCCTCGGCCTGCTGTTTCCGCTGTTTCCGAACAAGGCCGACCGCGACGTGATCATGAACAGCGTCGCGCCGGTGTGGGACGGCAATGAAACCTGGCTGGTGCTCGGCGGCGGTGGAATGATGGCGGCGTTTCCGCTGGCCTACGCGGTGCTGATGCCGGCACTTTACACGCCGATGGTTGCGATGCTGATCGGCCTGATCTTTCGCGGCGTCGCCTTCGAATTTCGCTGGCGGACGACGCAGAGCCAGCGCAATCGCTGGGATATCGCATTCGCCGGCGGATCGCTGCTGGCGACGCTGGCGCAAGGCATTGCGCTCGGCGCCATGCTGCAGGGCGTGCATGTCGAGGGGCGACATTATGCCGGCGGCTGGTGGGACTGGCTGACGCCCTTCAGCATCCTGACCGGCCTTGCATTGGTGGTCGGCTACGCCCTGCTGGGGGCGACATGGCTGGTGCTGAAGACCGAGGGCGAGCTTCGCGACAAGGCCTATCGCCTGAGCTGGGCTCTCCTGTTCGCGATGTTAGGGGCCATCGGCGCGGTCAGCATCGCCACCCCGTTCCTCCACATCCACTATACCCAGCGCTGGTTCACCTGGCCCAACATCATCCTGACCGCACCGGTACCGATCGCGGTAGCCGGCGTTACCGTCCTGCTGTTGCGCAGCCTCGCCAACAAACTCGACACCCAGCCGTTCTTTCTGTCGCTGGCGCTGTTCGCGCTGTCCTATGCCGGCCTCGGCATCAGCATGTATCCCTATATCGTGCCGCAGAGCATCACCATCTGGCAGGCGGCATCGCCCGAGAACAGCCAGGTGTTCATGCTGTTCGGCGTGGCCGTGCTGGTGCCGCTCATTCTCGGTTATACGGCGTGGGCTTATTGGGTATTCCGCGGCAAGGTAAGGCCCGGGAGCGGCTATCATTGATGCGTCAGGAGCAAAACCCGCGACCGCTGGCGCAACGCCTGTTGTGGTTCGCAGCGCTCTGGCTCGGCGGCGTCGGCACCGTAGGCATCGTGGCCTATGGCTTGCGACTGTGGATTGCGCCGAAATGATCGGCGATACATTACCACCGATCGCTGCGATTTTGGTGGTTCCGGTGGTTCGCCGGGGATGGTAGACCAATATCGTTGAGCTGAACGAGGAGAGTTTCGAATGACGAAATTTCGGCACCTGATCTGGATGATAATTGCCGCAGCCGGTCTGATGCTTTCGGTCTCGCAGAGCTTTGCTCAAAAACCCGACGTCGGCGACCAGCCGGGACTTCTGCCCGATGATTCCGTGGAATTGGACCCGGAATACAGGCGCACTGCAGTGCTTTATCGCACCACGGAGGCGCCCGGCACGATCATCATCTCGACCGCGGAGCGCCATCTCTATCTGATCCAGGGAGGCGGCCGCGCGCTGCGCTACGGCATCGGCGTCGG
>Ga0209701_10001522_pt1 | contig 14895 bp, 12 predicted proteins | sample CZO8metaG_4_FD_188356 | JGI IMG/M metagenome (GOLD analysis project Ga0209701, IMG submission 188356) | Vadose zone soil microbial communities from the Eel River Critical Zone Observatory, Northern California, USA - CZOApr15con2H3.8 metaG... | ecosystem: Environmental > Terrestrial > Soil >...
AACCAGTCGCTCGGCTCGTGGCTTTTTCTGGGTAGCGTGCTGACAAGTCTTCCCCTAACGCCGTCAATGGGCGCGGCCGATGTTCCTCCGCCAGACCGCTGTGGCACGTGCCGGCGCTGCTTGGAAGCTTGCCCCACCCAGGCAATCGTCGAGCCGTACGTTTTGGACGCCAGCCGTTGCATTTCTTACCTGACGATTGAATTGCGCGGCGCAATCCCCCAGGAGTTTCGCGAGCCGATGGGCAAACATCTTTTTGGTTGTGACATCTGCCAGGACGTTTGCCCGTGGAATAGGAAATCACCGCGCACGGAGCTGGCCGAATTTAAGCCCCGTGCGTTTGCAGGGATCGATGGAGCACCGGATGAAACTCTGTTCCTGCCAGAGTTGCTGAGAATTGCGAATTTAACGCAGGAGCAATTTCGCGAAGTCTTTCGCGGCAGTCCGGTCAAGCGCACCAAATGGCAAGGCTTGGTGCGCAATGCTTGTATTGCTCTGGGGAATCAAAGCGCCGAGGAAGTTTCGGAAGCGCACCACGAAATTACCCAGGCGCTGCACAGTCTTTCGGGGTGCAGTGAACCAGTGATTGCTGAATCTGCCGGTTGGGCGCTCTCGCGCATCCAAGCAAAAGGAAACGCAAAGCATCCCGCTTCCTTTCCCGCCCGCAGTTGAGTGTAGGAAGGGTCGGGAAGTATAATTTGCGATGTATCATCATCGGCCTGCCGTGCCGGGAAAGTTCTTTGTGAATCGCAGGAACTTACTTGTAGCCGGAAGTATCGCCGGGGTCGCTCTGCTGGGAGCGGAAAAATTGGGCGCCAGTTTGCTGGCGGCCGACGGCCCTGGAAAATTCAAAGAAAATCTCACACCGGAGGACTCACCCATGGCATTCACAGTGCCGCCTTTGCCGTACGCTTTTGACGCGCTCGAGCCATATATCGACGCAAAAACCATGGAAATTCATCACGACAAACATCACGGGGCTTACGTCACCAATGTGAACAAAGCCCTCGAAGGCCATGCCGACCTGCAATCGAAATCCATCGATGATCTGTTAAAGAATCTCGATGCCGTTCCGGAACCGATTCGAAACGCGGTCCGTAACAACGGAGGCGGCCACTGGAACCATTCGCTGTTTTGGACATTGATGAAAAAAGGCGGCGGCGGCGAACCCAAGGGCGATCTGGCGGCCGCTATCGCTTCGACGTTTGGATCATTTTCTGCATTCCAGGAAAAGTTTGCCGCAGCAGGACTGGGCCGATTCGGTTCCGGCTGGGCTTGGCTGATCGTAAAAGACGGTAAACTGGTGATTGATTCCACTCCAAATCAGGACACGCCGTATTTTCTGGGTGGCAAGGCCGTTCTGGGTCTGGACGTGTGGGAACATGCGTACTACCTGAAATATCAGAACGTTCGCCCGGAATATATCAAGCAGTGGTGGAACGTGGTGGATTGGACTAAAGCAGGAGAATTGTACGGGGCGGCTAAGAAGTAGACTTTAAGAAGTTTCCAGAAAATTAAAAAGCCCGTGGCGCAAGGCGTCACGGGCTTTTTGTATCAGTGCAAACGATGATCGCGATTCTTACTGAGCGACTGCTCCGCGCGTTGACAACGACATCAACGATGGAGCGGCCGGCCGACGATAATTCATGATACGAGAAACGAAGGGCCGTGATTCCCGCGTGGCCACTGGTTGTTGCTCGACGACCGGAACGTGAGCAGCCGGAATCCGCGCCGCTTCGCGCACCAATTCCATTCTGCCGCGCACACGAAACTTTGCCAGCAACGATGAAACGTGAAACTTCACCGTGCGCTCCGACAAATTGAGCGACGCAGCGATTTCCTTGTTAGCGAGACTGCGTACCACGCCGTTCAGAACTTCTTCCTCGCGACGCGTCAGCTTGACGTGCGTCTTGACGGCGCGTCCAGCTTCCAGGAGCTTCTGAGCTTTTTCGGTCAAATCCTCCAGATGAGTTGTATCAGCTTCGACTAGCACGACATAATCCGAGGGAGTCTGGTTGCGAACCATGCAATGCATGGCCAGCAAGCCCGCGGCTTGCTCGACAGGAAAACGCCCTTGCTCGTCAGTTTCAACGTGAAAATGGGCTACCCCGGTATTCCTTTCATAGAAAAAATACTTTTCCCGTGCGCTCGCAAGCTGGGGGGGACGTACCTGCACACTTCTGCGGATCATTCTCACTTGAACCTCTCCGTTCGCAAATCCGAAACCGCTTCGAACTTGCCTTGAAATGATGTAGCTGCACCTCGGAACGAGGCTAACGTTGAATTTAATTCAATCGAGAACGGCACTTGAACCGGGACTGAGGGAGGGCGTCCTGGCCATTCAGCTTGAAGAACGGTTACGCCGAGACGCGAGAAGGAGTTACCAAACAAGTCCGCCTGCGAACGCAATACCGAACTGGCCATAGCGAATGCAAGTACATGACCAAAAAGGAGTAAATGTGCGGTACCAGAACTTCCCAAAAAGGGTAGAGTTATGCACTTTTGTACCAGATCCGCTGTAGGAACGTGGGTAGGAATTTCACTGCGGACGAAAATTTTCCATACTTCCCTGTGGAAATTCTAATGGAGCCCCACAATTCGCCATGACTTTGCGTCGCTAGCGTCCGATGATGTTCGTCTGTTGGGCAGAAATCAGTTCGTAGCGAATGCCACGCCAGCGGATTTTCCTGGTCATTACCGACGCCAAAAAATTCACCGAATACAAGTAAGGTATCCATATTCCGAGCAGCAAGTGAATCCATGCCTGTTGCTGAATCTGATCCTTCAGCGCGGGGAAAATTTCCTGGACCGCAATCACACGGAAAGCTCCACGGATCGAAGCCAGCAGCAGTGGCAAGAAAGTCAGCGCCGCGAGCTGCATCGAAGGTCTTCCCGCGAAGAAATCTCCCAGGGTCAACAAAATTCCCAGCGCAATCGTCACGCAGAACAAGAGATGCGTTGCACCTGCGATGGCCCACATTCTTGGCGAATACACACGTGTGATCAGGATCTGACGATTCGTAAACTCCATTAGGCCCGCGAAATCCGTTTCGACATAAGAAACGGTTAGACATTCCGGCAGAAAAACGATTGGCCGGCCCACTCGCTGCAATGCAGCGGTCATCGAATAATCATCGCTGACGGAGTTTTGCCACTCGTCCATCACCGCGCTTTGTTCGAAGACACTCTTACGAATCGCAGTGCCTCCACCCCAACAAAAATTTTTCGTTGCCTCTTCACCGAGCATAGTTAAAATCGGCGCATTCCATGCGGCGAGAAGCAAACTCGGCAGATTATTCTCATTCGGAATCAGCCAGCGCATGGTGGTCGAGGCGCCAATTCTGGAGTCTGTAAGCGGTGCGGTCAGGCGGCGCAGCCAGGAGTGTCCGGGCCTGCCGTCGGAATCGGCGAAAACCATAATTTCGAATTCTGCCGGCAATTGTTGAACCGCGGTCCGCAGATTGTGAACCTTCTCGCCGCAATTCTGCGCAGGTCCTGCAAAAATTACGTGACCCTTTTCGCGGGCTTGCGAGGCCACACGTTTCACAATGCTGGCGGCAGGATCGGATTCCGACGCCAGAATAAAAAACACTTCATAATTTTGATGATCGAATTCGCACAGCGCGGTCAGGTTTCTCTCGAGTCCAGGTTCCATTCCCTTGCACGGACACAGCACGGCGGTTCGCGGCGAATAGAAGCCGGGGTCGGTTCCGGCCCGCCGCCGCGCGTAGGACAGCCATTTCGCAGCCTCGTACACCAGGTACAAACCAGCTAGAATCTGCAGGACGCCAAGAAAAATGAACAAATTTTCCATGTAAGCTGAGAATAACAAACGCGCAGCACTCGCGCAGTAGCCTTGTGAACAGGTAGAATCGCAGCGGTAAACGGCAGCCCGTATGTTAACCGGGCTGCCCGCGAGAGGAGCATCCAATGGCGGGGCGAGTCGACTCATCCATGGTGACCACCGCGATGGAGTTGCCGGGGCATCGTATCGTTCGCAACTTTGGAGTAGTCCGCGGAATCATTGTGCGGTCGCGAAGCGTGATTGGAAATCTGGGCGCTGCGTTGCAGACCATCGTCGGCGGCAATATCACGATCTTGACCGATCTTTGCGAAAAGACGCGAGAAGAAGCGTACGAACTGCTCTTGCTGCATGCAGGACAGCACGGCGCAAACGCAATTGTCGGTTTTCGCTACGATGCCACGGAAGTCATGCAGGGAGTGACGGAAGTCCTTGCCTACGGCACCGCGGTGCAGGTCGCGCCGAATTCCTGAAAGGTTTCGCGCAATTCTGGTTATTTCGTGCGCATCGCCGTGGCCGTCACGTTCGCGGCTATATCTTCCAGATTGGCCAGGGCTCGGCTTGCGGCCAGCCTGGCTTTTTCAAGAAACGCGGAGTCCAGCAAGAAAGCGCAGCGATCGACGAACGGATGATTAGCCGCTTCGTACGGTTTGCGGGGACGGCGCGACGTCGCTGCACGCCGCAGCAAATCCTCGTACATCCGCAAATCGGACTGGAAATCCAGCGAATCGCCGGCGTTCCAATTCTGCTGACGCGCCAGCGCTGAAAGAAATTTTCGGCGGAAGACTTCCGCCCCTTTGCGCACCAGCACACGCTGTTTCCCGGTGCTGGAAAGAATCGTCTCAGTGGACGCGATTTCCAGAGCGCGTACACAAGCGGCCAGCAAAGCTTCACGCTGCAAAATCGTCAGTAGGTCGCGATACAGCGAAGCATGCACCTGCAACGCATGTCGGCCGTTATCCACCACGTACGAATCTACAAATCGCGGAATCACCCGTTCGCGCAGCAGCGTCTCGACCAGGTTCTGTGCCAGAACCGCTGACGCCTCGGCTGCCGGATTTTGCGTTCGAGCCATTTCCCATCGCCATGTTAGCAGGAGTTGCGTAGTAATCTCCCGCCGGCGCGGCTTTGGAATTTAAAATCTATTGCAATCGCGTGGTGCGAAACAGGACTATGGCCGTAGAGAGCGTCGTGCCTCTTCAATGCCCGGGAATAACTCCGCCTGGGACAAACCTCTGGAAGACGTACGCGTAAAGCATCACGATGGTGCCGACAATCGCGGCCAGCGAAACGGAGTGCCAGAACACAAAGCGGAAAATGCTGCCCTCGGAGCCGACCTGATTCGTGGCTGCCGTCGCTATGCAAATGGACTGTGCGTCAATCATTTTTCCCATCACGCCGCCCGCGCTGTTCGCCGCGCCCATCAGAATCGGACTCAGATTCAACTGTTCGGCCGTGATGCGCTGCAATCCTCCGAACAGAGCGTTGGATGAGGTATCGCTTCCGGTCAGCGCCACGCCGAGCCAACCGATATACGTTCCGAAAAATGGAAACAGCCAGCCGGTTCGCGTGAACGCCAGTCCCAGGACCGCGTCCATTCCGGAATATCGCGTGACATACCCGAGGCCGAGCATGCAGGACATTGCAATGATTGCAAAGCGCATGCGATAGACGGTCTTACCAAATATCCGGAAAAGTCCGCGCGGCTTCACCCCGAGAATTGTTCCGGCCAGCAGCGCCGCAAGAAAACATCCCGACCCCGTGGACGTCAGCCAGTTGAAGTCAAACTTGGCATTTTCCGCGCCGGCCTTGGCCACCACAGGCTGTGCGCGGAACACAGCTTTGTGCAAATAGGGTACGTCCCAGCCGCCTCTGCTGAACGCCGGCGTTGTGGCCTTGTTCATTGCGATTTTGATCGTAGGCAGGCCCCAGCAAAGAACAAAAATGGAAAGGATTGCGAAGGGCATCCAGGCCCTCAGCACCTGTCCGGTGGTGTGAGTCACGGGCGTGTCGGTTGATGAAGCGGCCGCCACCTTCCATTTATCTCCCATGGTGTCTCGCACGCTGGTCTCCTGGACCGCGTTCGAATCGGAGCCGCGTTCCTCGGCAAATCGCCAGATTCGCTTCGGCCGCCAAAAGCGCAGGAAGACAACGGTCACAACGAGCGAAAAAACTCCCGCCGCGATGTCCACCAGGTTGCTGTCCACATGGTTGGACCAAAAATACTGCATTCCAGCGAAGGACAGTCCGACCACCAGGATCGCCGGCAACACTTCGAATGTTTCTTCCCAACTGACCATCGTTCGAACCAGCCAGAAAGGCACGATCACCGCGGTGAAGGGCAGAATCCTGCCAATCATTTTGTTGAGGTCGCCATCAGGAAGTCCGGAAACCGCGGCCAACGTGTGGACAGGCGTTCCGATAGCGCCCCACGCCACCGGCGCGGTGTTTGCAATCAGATTCAAGACAGCGGCTTGAAACGGGCGGAATCCCAGTCCGATCATGAAAGCGCCGGCAATGGCCACGGGGGCGCCAAATCCCGCCGACCCTTCGATAAATGCGCCGAAGCAAAAGGCCACCAAGAGCAATTGCAACCGCCGGTCGGGCGTAATCGCTGCCACCGATTCCTTCATGATTTCGAACTGGCCGGTTTCCACGGATATGTCGTACAGAAACACGGCAGCCACAACGATCCACACGATTTTCAGTGCGCCAAAACCAACGCCATAGAAAAAACTGGCAGCCGCGAGCTTGGCTGGCATGCCAAAAACGAATGCGGCACACAGCAGAGCGGTTATGGCGCCCGCGATCGCGCAAATGTGCGGGCGAACCTTAAATCCCGCGAGCAGTCCCAGCAGGACCAGGATTGGAAGCGCCGCAACCAGCGTAGACAGCCACCAGTGGCCAAACGGATCGTAGTTCTGCGTCCAAGTCACAGAAAACCTCGCAGGCTGCGGCCCAATCGCCGCTACGGGATCGTGTCTTTTGGAGTCCTCCAACGGACAGTCCGAATTCCCCTGTATTCGGCCTTCCGCAGGCTAGAAAACTTAGGTAGTGGAATTACTGTGCCCTGAGGCAAATGTCAAGGAAAACTGTGGCGAGCAAGTCAGCGCTTTGCGGGTGTCTAGTCGTCGGCACTAGAAAAAGAAATGGCCCGCGTGGACTCCCGTATCACAAGTTCCGGCGCGACCCGATGGTGCGTGATCGTCCAATCGCGCTTTTCCTGCGCGGCATTGATGCCTTCCATCACGATGTTCACCGCGAGATTTCCCATCGCCTCCAGCGGCTGCCGAACCGTCGTTAGCGAGGGTGCAGACATCGCGGACATCGCTACGTCATCGAATCCAATCACAGAACACTGCTCGGGAACTTTTACACCGGCCTTGGTAAGCGCGCGAATCGCCCCCAGCGCGGTCAAATCGTCGAATGCCAGCAGCGCAGTGAACTTCCGCCTGCGCTGCAGCAACTCTTCCGTAAACCGGAATCCGCCCTCGAAACTGGAATTGGGATCGAATTCTTCGTCGAGCTGCATTGCCAGGCTCTGGTCAATTTCCAATCCCACGGAATGCGCGAACTTTTGCACGCCTTTCCAGCGTGGAGCCGAATCGATCAACGTTTTCGGGCCTCGGATAAACGCGATTTTGCGGTGGCCCAGTTTGTGCAAATGCTCCAGCGCCAGCCGCCCGCCGGCTTCGTTGTCCACCATCACCGAGCTTACGGTATCGCCGGGAAGTTCCCAGCCGATGGTCGCGGCGGGAATATTGCGTTTGGAAAAATCAGCAAGCAAGTGAATATCCACGAACAGCCAGTTGGCAACAACGATCAGCGCCTCAACGTGCCGGTCCAGCAGCATTTCCAGATAGCGTTCGAACCGGTTTCGCTGGTTGTGCGAGTCTGCCATCAATGGCAAATAAGAAGCTTGATACAACGAATTTTCGATTCCACGCAGGATTGGCGTGCAGAAGGGATCGGTAATGTCAAAGAACATCACGCCGACGCTGTTGGTCCTCTTGCTGCGCAGGAATCGCGCCATGGCATTCGGCCGGTAGCCGAGTTTGCGCGCCGACTCTTCGATTTTTTTCTTGGTAGCTAGTGCGATGTACCGCGCCAGCGGCGCATTGTTCAGGACAATGGAAACCGTAGCCGGAGAGAAGCCGCTCAGGTTCGCGACATCCCTCATCGTTACCGCATCGGATTTGCTGGATGAGCGCTTCACGAGATTTTTCGTCGCAGCATCATCCGGCATATCCTTGCTCGATTGCAATGGCGCGCTTTTCACCGGCATCTACTCCGCTGGAGCATCGAATGTCATGGTCTTGCGGAAGCCTGAAGTCTTCCACGCACCGTAAACAAGGCCCACGGCGGTCCAGATCGTGCCCAGCGCTTTCGCTGGCATGCTCAGGTTCCACCAAATGTAAGCGCAGATCCCGAAACCCAGCATAGGCCACAAGAAACTCCACAGCGTTTTCTTCTCGGCGCGTAAGAAGTAGTGCGCAAAAGCCGCTGCATTCACGCCCATAAACGCGATGAACGCGCCGAAATTCAGCAATTCCGCTCCGCGCTCGTAAGTGAGCAGGAAAGATCCAGCCAGCGCAATTACGCCAATCAAAATTACGTTGTTCGCCGGAATGTGGCTCTTCGTCGTAATTTTTCCGAAAAATGATTTTGGCAGAGCGTCATTCCTTCCCATGCCGTACAGCAGCCGCGCCGCTGCAAGCTGTGCTCCCATTCCAGAACCGATGTTCGCCACCAATATCGTGAAATTCAACAACTGGAATAAGAACAATCCGCCGGCTTGCCGCGCTACCAGCGGAAACGCCGATTCCACCTGATCCGCAGGAAACTGCTTCGTGCCCCACACTAACTGGGCGGCATAGACTTCCAGCGAAGCCAACACTCCGGTCACCACGCAAACCAGCACGGTTGCCAGCAGGATATTTTTTCTTGGATTTTCAACTTCTTCCGAAAACGTCGAAATGGCATCAAATCCGATATACGTAAGCACCGCGATCGAGGTCCCATGGAAAATCAGGCCTAAATTAAACGTCGATGGGTCATAGAAGGGCTTGGTGAAAAAAACCGGACCGTACGCATGCAGTTGAATCAAAAACCGCACAACGTATGCGAAGAATACGATCACTACGATGGTCATCGCGCCGGCCAGTACATCGTTGATGCGCGCGGACGTTTTCACGCCGCGCAAATTCAGCACCGTGAACGCTGTGGCGTAAAACACAGCCAGCACCCAGTACGGTACCTCGGGCAAAATGTTTTGCGTCAACTTGCTGCACAGAATGGTGCAGATCAGCGGGTTCAGGATGTAGTCCATCACCATAGCCCAGCCGGTCAAGTAGCCGAGCCCGGCATGAATTTCCTGTCCGACGTAGGTGTACGCCGATCCCGCACTCGGATACACGCGGGCCAGCATGCCGTAGCTGATCGCCGTAAACAACATCGCCACCATGGCGATCAAAATCGTGGTCACCACGTGGCCTTGCGCGGCGTTGTTCACCACGCCAAAAATCCCCATTGGCGCGATGGGCTGGATGATCACGATGCCGATGATCACCAGGTTCCATAACGTCAACGTTCGCCGCAGTCGCGGTGCTTCCACGGCGCCGTCATTGCTCACCAGGATTCCCTCATATTGCGCTTTCACCCTTTGCAATCCTGTTCATTGAAACGATTTAATGGCGATGATTGTGCTGAATTTAACCCTGTTGCGCAACTTTATTCTTTTCCCGCCTCGTGGTCATTCGGACACTTTCCGCTGTTCTCCGGGCCAGTTGCGCTCCCGGCAACATACAGTAAAATCCGCAACGCACTTCACCGTGCAGCAGTCTAAGTTAGTGGAAGCGCCCCAGCTCCTCGGCGGGCTGCGGTATTTATGGGCGACGGACCTATCAACTCGGAGCGGTGGGAAGCCACACCAGTCTTTTGGCATGTGGTGGCTTTGTTGCTTATTTTGTTGTTTGCTCTTTGGCTACGCCCGGTTCCTCTGCAGGCCGACCCGGCTTTACAAGGCTATCTCCAGGTCGTAACTGGCGTGCTGGCCTTTGTTTTTTCCGCCGTCACTCTGGTCCGCTTTCAGGGCACTCAAGATCGTATCTCGCTGATTCTGGGTGCCGGATTTCTACTGTCCGGCGCGGTCTTGGCCGGCTCCAGCGTGCTCTTTTTCCAGCTTCCTGCTGAACAGCAACTGCAAATCCAGTGGGCGCCTGTAGCTCTGTGGGTAGGGCGCATGATTCTCGCCCTGTTGCTGGTAGTAGCGTTGCTGGTTGAGCATTTTCTACCACGTTCTCGCCGGCCAAAAGCGGAAATCGCCGGCGCCTTGCTAACCGTCATGGCGCTGACTTACCTGCTGACGGTCGCGCTTCGCAGACTTCCCACGGAGGTCTCTCCCCATCCCGGCGCCTTTATCCCCTCTCCGCAGCAACTTTTTCCGGGCGTGCTTTTTCTGATCGCCGTCATTTGGTATCGCCGCCGTCTAAACAACGTATTTACCGCTTTTGACCGCTCGATCTACGTTGCTGCCTGGATGAACTTTGCCGCGCAGTTGGCGGGCTCTCAATCGCAGCGGTTATTGGATGCTCCTTTTGTGGTGGCGCAGGGCTTCAGCGTCATGGGTTATGCCATCGCGCTGGGTGGCGCTTTGCTTGACAACGCGCGGCTCTTCGAACAAGTACACCATCTCGCCGTCAGCGATCCGCTAACGGGTTTGGCCAACTATCGCCGGCTTTTGGATGAACTTGAAAGCGAAACCGAACGCACCAACCGCAGCAACCGGCCTTTTTCTGTTCTGCTTCTGGATCTCGACGGGCTCAAGAAAATCAACGACACTTACGGCCACCTGGTTGGAAGCCGCGCTCTCTGCCGCGTCGCGGACATTCTGCGCATTCACTGCCGTTCGATTGATACCGCTGCCCGCTATGGGGGAGACGAGTTCGCTCTCGTATTGCCAGAGTCGGAAGAGACCGAAGCGGAAAGCGTGGCTGGCCGCATCCGTCACGTCATGGAAATGGATCCGGAGAAGCCGCCACTCTCCGCCAGCATCGGAATCAGCGTTTATCGCGGCCACGGAGAGCGCATCGAGAAATTGCTTTCCGACGCGGATGCGCAGCTTTATCAGGAAAAGGCAAAACGCGGACGGCGCGCTCCTGCGGTCTCACGTCGTCGCAATCCCCGTTCGGGTACAGCGTAGATCGGCTTCGAACGCGATTACGGCTTCGCGCCCGGCGCAAACGGCGCCAGTTGCTCTGAAATCTTTGCCTTGTCACCCACCACGACAATGGTCATCTCATCCGGCTTGATGTATTCCGCGGTTTCCTTCCGCACCTCGTCGGGCGTAACGGCATTAATCTTTTGCACGTACGTGCTCAGGTACTCCTCGCCCAAGCCCTGAAAATCGACGTACCGCAGTTGCGCGATGAGCGCGCTCCGCGACGAATTCTGAATCACAAATAATCCCGACATGTACCGCTGTATTCCTTTTAGCTCTGCATCCGCTGGAGGTTCTTTCGAAAGACGATCGATTTCGCCGAAGATTTCCTTCAACGATGGACCGGTGAATTGTGTCGTTACATCCGCCGACTCCGCCCAGTACGCGTCGTGGTAGCGCCGCGAAAGCTCGCTTCGTGGCGAATACGTGTAGCCTTTCTGCTCGCGAATGTTGGAGGTGATACGCGAACCGAAGGAGCCGCCGAGGAGCGCATTCGTCACCGCGAGCGGAATCGCATCCGGGCTGGTCGGATTTGGAACTGGCATTCCCACGATCAGAGTCGATTGTGCGGCGCCTGGGCGATCTGTAACGTCCAAAACGCGCTGTGGTTTCACTTTCGGCCTGTTGATCAGCGGAAGCGCGCCCTTACTCCATCCCCCGAATGTCTTTGCCACGGCCTTCTTCATTTCGCCGGCGTCGAACCGGCCTGCAACGTACAAGTGCGCTCGTGCCGCGCCGAAGTTGCCTGCGTAGTAATTCTTGATATCTGCAACCGTCGTCTTGTTGATGCTTCCTTCTGTCGGGAACACCGTTCCGTAGGGATGATCTCCATACAAAATTTTTCGGAAACGTTCCAGCGCCATGCTTTGTGGAACGGATTTGGCAATCGAAAGTTGCCGCAAAGCATCATTCTTCAAGCGCGGCAGTTCCGATTCTGGAAACAGCGGGTGCTCCGCGACATCCGCCAGCAGAGCTGCCGCCCGCGGCCCGAATTCACTCAGCACATCGGTGTTCACGCTGCTTTCGTCCACGCCCACGGTGATGTCAATTGCCCCGCCCATGCGCGCGGATTCTTCCGCAATCTCCTTCGAGCTCTTGCTGGTCGTTCCTTCTTTCATCAATTTGCCGGTCAAATCCGCGAGGCCCGGCATGTCAGCGGGTTCATTCAGGTTGCCGGTCCGCAATACCAGGCTCAGCGTGACCTTTGGCAAATTTCCGTACGGCACCAGCGTAACCTTCATTCCATTCGGCAATTCGTACGTCTGGTGTGCCGGTACTGTGAATGGCTTAGGCGGGCCACCGGCCGGCGGTGTTTGCTTCTGCTGCGCGAAACAAGGAACTGCAGACAGCGCGAAACTTGCGACGAATGCTGCTGTAACTGCTGCGAACCTCTTCATGTTCAGCTCTCGATTCATGTCCGCTCTCCTAATTTTTTGCCGGCGCGGCAGGCGCTTCGCCAGACTTGCCTGCGTCGGCAGGCTTCGTCTGCAGCACCAGCACCGTGCGATTCTCTGGCCGCAGATATTCCTGCGCCGTTTTCTCGATCAATTGCGGTGTAACTTTTTCGAATTCAGAAACCAGCGTGTTGATGCGCGCGGGATTGTCATCGAACAAGGCAAAGCTTGCCAGCAGGTCCGCCAGGCCAAATCCGCCGATCTGTCCCATGCTGTCGTAAAGGCTGGAGCGCAGTTTCACACGCGCGCGATCCAGGGTTTCTTTGGACACCGGCTTGGCCCGCAGAGCTTCGATTGGATCGTCCCACGCCTTGACAGCCGTGTCCGGCGAAGTCCCAGGATCAGTCTTGAAGTCCGCCATGAACAGCATCGGACCTTTGTAGTTGAACATGTTGCCCAGATAATTGATTCCGCCTTCGACTTCCGCCGTCAATCCTTTTTTCTGCACCAGCTCCTGATATTCCAGGCTGTCGTCGCCTTCAATCAGGATCTGATCGATCAGGCCCATGGCGTAATATTCCGGTGTGTTGCGTTCCGGCATGTGATAGGCGATCGCAATCGCTGGACGCTGCGCCAGCGCATCCACTTTTTTAGCGTGCTTTTCTTTCTCCTGCTGGGGTTCGGCCAGTTCGGGAACCGCCGGGAGCTGCGACTGCTTGATTCCGCCAAAATATTTCTCCACCATCTGGCGCGCCTGCACCGGATCGAAATCTCCCACGATCGCCAGCGCTGCGTTGTTTGGCGCGTAGTACGTCTTGAAAAACGATTGCACGTCGGCCAGTGTCGCTGCTTCGATGTCCTTCAGCTCACCATAAAAATTGTGCGCGTTATACCAGTTGGTGTTCGCGTATTGCGGCATGTCCAGCCACGGAAATCCGCCATATGGGGTGTTGATGACCGCTCCCTTAACTTCGTTGCCGACTACGCCCTGCTGGTTCTTTAAATTATCTTCGGTCACTGCCAGGCCGCCCATCCGGTCGGCTTCGGCCCACAACGCCGTTTCCAATTTGTTCGAAGGCAAGATTTCGAAATAATTTGTGAAGTCGAATCGCGTCGAACCGTTCAGGACGCCCCCGTTCTGCTGCACCAGCTTGATGAACTCCATCTTCCCCAGGTTCTGCGATCCCTGGAACATCATATGCTCGAACAAGTGCGCGAACCCGGTGCGATCCCGCGGCTCCACCCTAAACCCGATGCGGTAATACACCGCCACGCAAACCGTCGGCGCGGTGTGATCCTGAGAAAGCACCACCCGCAATCCATTCGGTAGCTTGTAATACTCGACAGGCACTTTCAGTTCGGCTCCCGGCGGTCCAGCCCATACGCCTTGCCAACCCATCGCAAGTACCGCTGCGATGCCGGCCATCCACCGAATGCTCTTTCGAACGCGCAATAACATAACTCCTCCGTGAAACCTCGCTGAAAATCTCACTGTGGAAAGGGAACTGGCAACACACAACTTCACATCTGGTAAAGACGCACGCCATCGGAATAAGTTTCGTTGAAAGTGACCTTCGCTGCAGAGCGGCTCAGCTTAGTAGACCGTGCGCCGCTGCACCGTCTCTTTTTTGTCAAATAAGAAGCGGTTTTCAGGCTCGCTCTCATCTAAGAGCCGTGAAGTGATGTACTCACCCACCGCTGGACCGTGCTTAAAGCCGTGCCCCGAGCCGCCCCCCGCGAACCACACGTTGTTTAGCGTCGGATGCCGATCGATCAAAAAATCCCCGTTCGAAGTGTTCTCATACTGGCACACCCGCGTCTCCACAATCGGAGCATCCGCAAGGGCGGGGAAGCGGTACGCCACATACCGCCGAATCTCATCGACTTCTTCCCGTGTCACCATTCTCGATTGTGTGTCCGGATCAACCCGCTCTCCGTGCTTGTCCAGCGCAATTTTCAGCCCACGGCTTTCCAGGTCTGGCATTCCATAGCATTCATCATTCTTGATTAGCCATGTCGGCAGCGCTGGCGGTGATTTCGCTTTCTGCTGCGGGGATTGTGGCTGGGTTGTATCCTGCGCGCAAAGCGGCGCTGTTGACCCCGGTGGAGGCGTTGAGAAGGGAATAAGATGTTCTATTGCGGCGCGAGGTTGGAAGTCCCAGCCGGAAAACGTTTTATCTGAGCGCTGCGCGCTGGCCTTCGGCAGAGCGGAGTTGTTATTTTTCAAGGAGCTTAACGGCACAGCTAAAGCTGTGCCCCTCCGAAAGATCGCTAGGGGCAAGAAGCCGTGGCGTCGTCCCTACGGGACTTAGGCTCGTTATCCGCCGCTACCCAGCGCTGAAGCGCTGGGCTATAATACGCCGCCCCTTGCGGGGCTGAGCAAATCGGATATTAAGAAGCAAAGCTGGGAGCTAAAAGCTAAAAGCTAAGAGCTAAAAGCTAAGAGCTAAAAGCTAAGAGCTAAAAGCTAAGAGCCAGAAGCT
>Ga0209701_10001526_pt1 | contig 14886 bp, 11 predicted proteins | sample CZO8metaG_4_FD_188356 | JGI IMG/M metagenome (GOLD analysis project Ga0209701, IMG submission 188356) | Vadose zone soil microbial communities from the Eel River Critical Zone Observatory, Northern California, USA - CZOApr15con2H3.8 metaG... | ecosystem: Environmental > Terrestrial > Soil >...
CTCCTTCCCGGTTATCGGCGAGAGTTTCGGACGCGATCACTCGACCGTGATCCACGCTCACAATTTGATCGCGCACCGCGTCACTGACGATTCGCCCTTCCGCGACTTGCTCGACAAGCTCGGACAGGGCCTGAAGAAGAGCGCTGGAAAGACCTAACGGCTCAGTTTCGTGCTCGATTCCGTGCCGGATGCGCGCCAATCCCGCCGCATCCATCTTCGCTGATTCACCCCGTGGAATGAGTCATAATTGACGCATCCCGTGCGGACTGATAGCTCGATTGTTCGGGTAAGGCGCCGGTTTGCAGAGCGGGAACGCGGATTGAGCGGGCCAGCGCGTTTGCCGGGAGGAAAGCGGCCTTCTTCATGAGTGCTACCATCAATACGCGGCAGGTGGCTGCAACGAGCGCCATCCCTGAGCCGCTCCAGTACCGTGAGTACAAGCTGCTCCTGAAGAGCGATCACTTCACCAAGCCGTCGCATTTCCACAAGTTCTGGAAAATTGCGCGCCGCGTTGCGAAGAAGCTCGACATCGTGATTCGCAAACGCGGCAAGCCGATGGAGATCCATGTGCGCGAGGTGATCTTCTTCGACACGCCCCGGTTCCGCCTCTATAACAACGGCTTCATGCTGCGCCGGCGGATGTTCTACAAAAAAGGGTTGCCTCAGTCCAATTACGAGCTGACGCTCAAGTTTCGCGGCGCCGATCGCGCCACCGCGGCCGCGGTCGATGTGCAGCCGCTCCTGAAGTCCCCTTACGAGGTCAAATTCAAGGAAGAGATACTGCTGCCGCGCGACGGCCAGCCCGGAATGCGGGCCATCTATGCGCATTCATGCGATCTCGACTCGCCAAACACGATCATAACGCAGAGTTTTGAAACCATTTCGCAGGTCTTTCCCGTTTTGCTGAAGACCGGCGCGAAACCCAAGACCCTGCTTTCGATCGTCAGCGCGCCGATCGAGGAAATCCTGGTCAATATGGGCGAGATAGATTTTGGCGGCAAGGTGACGGCAAAGGCGACGCTCGCCATCTGGCGCAACCGCACGACTCAGGCCCAACTGGTCGGCGAATATTCCTACCAGGTCAAATTCGACGGACCGGACGGGCTGCGCGGCAAACCCAAGGATCTGTCGGAGGCTTTCTTCAAGGACCTGCAGGTCGAAGCGCGCGACTGGATCCATCTCGGTTCGACCAAGACAGCGCTCCTGTATTCGCTCGGCGGCGCGGCACTGCTCAGGAATCATGAATGAGCCCGAGGCGGCCGCCGGCCCCGTTAGCCTGTGTGCGATCTTCAGGGTTTTCCTCACCGCCGGCGCCGTGAGCTTCGGCGGCGGCGTAATCGCGTATCTCCGCGAATACATCGTAAATGACGAGCATTGGCTCGGCGACGAGCAATTCCTCGACGCGCTCGAGGTCGCCGAAACGCTCCCCGGGCTCAATTCGGTCAACATCAGCGTGATCGTCGGCGACCGTCTGCGTGGGGCGCTCGGCGCCGTGGTCGCGGTCGCGGGCCTCATATTGCCGGGTGCAATCGTGATGTTCGGGCTGGCCGCCCTATGGGAACAGCACCGTCGCAATCCTTACTCGACTGCTTTTTTACTCGGTGTTGCCGCCTCCGCCGTCGGACTTCTCCTCACGGTCACGCTCCAACTCGGTCATCGGCAGTTCGTAAGGCCAACCGACCTTCTCATCATGGCCGCGACGTTCGTCGCCGTGACCCTCCTGCATGTATCGCTGGTGATAGTGCTGCTCATCATTGGGCCAATTGCTGTATTCGTGTACCGGCCGGGCTCGCCGCGTACCGAAGTCCAACGCTTCCAGCATTTGCGCCAGCGCCACTACTCGCATCGCGCCCACTTCCGCCACTAGGACGATGTGTCATCCTGAACGAAGTGAAGGTTCTCGCGGCCGCCACGGCCGCGGCTCTCTTTTCCATGGCGATATCACGTCGCGCCTGCAAGCATGCGGCGCGGCGACGCCTCCCCCTTGGCTCAAATCGCACTCTCGACCCGTTCACCGTTCGGAAAGACCACACCATGATGCCGAAGCTCGTTAATCTGGCCTGGGTTTTTGCGCTGCTCTCGATCCTCGCGGTCGGCGGCGGGACGGCCGTGCTGCCCGAGATGCACTACATGACGGTCGCGCATTTCCATTGGATCTCGAATAAGCAATTTCGCGACATCTACAGCCTCGGCCAGGTCGCGCCGGGTCCGAACATGCTGATGGTGATGGTGATCGGCTATCGGCTCGCCGGCGCGGCCGGCGCCGCGGTCGTCGGACTGGCCTTCTTTATCCCGGACTGCATCCTGACCTTCTATGTGAACCGGCTGTGGGACCGATTTGCCGGCTCGCCATGGCGCGAAGCCATTAGGCGCGGGTTCGCTCCGGTGGCGATTGGGCTGATGCTCTCCGGATGCTACACGATTGCTCGCATCTCGATCCTGAACGTCACGTGCCTGCTCATCGCGATGGCGACGCTGGGGATTCTCTCATGGCGCCACGTCAACCCGCTTTTACTCATCTCGACCGCCGGCCTCGTCTATGTGCTGGTGATGAAGGTGCTCTGAAATCATACGGCTCTCAGCCGGCGTGGTATTACTCCCGCAACGGCCCCAATTCATTCTTGCCTTCTTGGTTGTCATTCTACGCGTGCCTCGCGTAGAATCCCGGCTCTTTTGCGATCACCCGCAGCCCTTGCACTCGCGCCGGTTTCACATTAACGACGGAATGTAACCGAATCGTAGTCACGCAACGGAGGTAACTGTCATGCCGGTATTCGAGCGCGCGGGCGTCTCTCTCTATTACGAGGAATTTGGCTCAGGTTTTCCGCTGCTGCTGTTCGCGCCGGGAGGGATGCGCTCCGCCATCGACTTCTGGCATAAGAGCCCCATCGACCCGACCACTGCTCTTGCCTCCGACTTCCGTGTGATCGCGATGGACCAGCGCAACGCCGGCAAGTCGCACGCGCCGGTCACCGCCTCCGATGGCTGGCCGACCTACACCGCCGACCACCTGGCGCTGCTCGACCATCTGGGCATCCAGCGCACCCACGTCATGGGCGGATGCATCGGTTCGACTTACTGCCTGAGCATCATCAAGGCTGCGCCGCAGCGCGTCGCCGCGGCGATCCTGCAAAACCCGATCGGTCTCACCGCGGAAAATAAGGACGCTTTTCGCGAGATGTTCGACGGCTGGGCCAACGATCTGAAGGCTCAGCGGCCCGACCTGACCGACGCGACGCTCAGTTCGTTTCGCCAGAACATGTACGGCACCGACTTCGTGTTCGCCGTCACGCGCGATTTCGCGCGGTCGTGCAAGACGCCATGCCTCATACTGCAGGGCGACGACCTCTATCATCCGACGCCGATTTCACGCGAACTTGCGCAACTGCTGCCCAACGTCCAGCTAAACACCAACTGGAAAACGCCCGAAGGGGCGGCTGCAACCGCCAAGCAGGTGCGCGAATTCCTCAAGTCGCATCAGTGAGGCGGTGCACCGCTCCTGATGTCTCGGCGCTATGGTTTGACGGTCGTCGACATTCAGGTAGACCTGTCGTCGATGACCGTTAGACCGCTTTTCTTCTTTTCCAGGTTGGCGCGGTTCATCCTCCCGACGATCATCCTGGCGAGCGCCGTTCGGCTGGTCTACACAAACCTTGGCCAATACGACCCGTCATATGATGCCGGGGTATATCTCGAATCCGCCCGGATGATGAGGCGAGGCTATCCGCTTTACCAGGTGATCTTTGATTCTCAGCCGCCGCTGTGGCTGATGCTGGTCTCGCTTTCGTTCCATTGGTTCGGCGAGAGTGTGCTTGCCGGACAGTTGGTGACAGCCACGGCCGGTCTGGTTACGGTCGCCGCTACCTTGACAGCTGCGGCTCAGTTAGGCGGTTGGTCAGGCGGTCTGATTGCCGGCGTGCTCGTGATGTTGTCGCCTCTGGCGCTCAAGTGGTCCCGGATCGTAACCGCCGACCTGCCCTCAGTCGCGTTCGCCGCGGTGGGGATGGCTTTGGCGGCGCGTTATGTTCGAAGTGGACGGCGCCCATGGCTGATCGCGGCGTCGCTCGCCACGACTTGTTCGGTACTGGTTAAGTTGCCCGGACTGTACACCTTTCCAGCCCTTGGGCTGATGGTAACAGCGCGGTGGAGGCGAGAACCGGCCCTGAACTATCGCCGGCTGGCACGTGCGGTTGCTTGGGACTCTCTTATCATTTCGGGAGTCTTCGCCAGCGCGACGCTGACGGTCATGTTGATCATGGGTGTCGGCGACGTTTGGAATCAGGTCGTAACGTTTCATTCGGCCGCCAGAGCGGCCTTTCCCTCTATGGCCATTGGTCAAAAATGCCGTCTGATGCTTGGGTTTGCGGATGGCGAGCGCCTGCTTGCTTACGCCGCTCCGTTCGCCGTTCTATCCGTGCTTGGCGGACTGGAAGGCCTTGTCCCTCTGCTCTGGGCTTTCTGCACCTTCATCGGCCTGCTGTATCACCGGCCGCTTTTCGAACAACACATGGTTGCGCTAATCCCGCCGATCACGATGGCGGCGGGAGTCGGCTGGACCCAATTTTGGAAGTGGAGCCGAGCCTTGCTCGAGTGGTCCCGCAGGGAAAACAGCCTGGCCGGTTCCGTCATTGGTATCGCCTGTGTGCTTGGCATAAGTGTCGGCATTCTAATTCTAGCCGAGCAATTGCGCATTGCCTGCACCGAAGCGATTGCGCACGAGGCGATCCTACAGGCGGCGGCTGACAGCCCGGACCTGAAGCTCGCCAAATTAATTGCCGAGCGAACTCGTCCCGATGATGTCATCCTGACCGATGCTCAGGGTGTTGCCTTCCTGGCACAGCGCGACGTGCCGCCGGAAATGACCGATACTTCCTTCGTTCGCATCGCGACTCGCTACATTACTGCTCATGAGGTTATCAGTGTAAGCGAGCGTCATCATGTCCGCGCGGTTCTCTTATGGACCGGGCGCCTCAACTCGATGCCTGAAGTGGCGCGATGGGCCGCTGACCACTTCCCGCACCAGGAAAGCTTTGGCGGCGGCCAGGTTCTCTATCTCCCGCAGTAGTGGCGTCACCTACTCGATCGCGATACTCGCAAATGAGACAGCCGACTCGGTCTGCGGTTCCATCGCGATATCGTGCATCAGCAGGCGCCCGCGATGGCCGCTCAGCAGTTCGAGCTGCGTGTACATCGGCGAGAGCCCGCAGATCTTGCGCTTGTCCCGCTCCTTCGCGACGGTGGCGAAAAATCCCTTCGCATCGCCGCGCTCGATATTTTCGATCAGCGCCAGGTCCTCGCTCTTGACCCATTGCGCGACGCGCTCGTCGGCGCTGAAATCGTCGCCGAACTTGCGTCCGACGTGCGCAAAATCCACTCCCGCCACGATCAGCACGCGCCGGCTCTCGCCCTTGAGTTCGTCCTTGAGCGCCGCGATAAACCCGCCGACGCGCTCGTCGCTGACCGGCGTCGTGCCGTTCACGATCATCTCGTGAAACGAGCCGACCAGGATCGGCACGATCTTGTAGCCCTCAGTCCCCAACGCCCATGCGAGGAACAGCGCCTGGAACTCGATCGAATGCTCGTTGCGATGCAACAGCTCTTCCGCGAACAGATCGCCCCGCGTGTAACGCGCCGCGAGTCGCCCAACCAAATCGCGATCGGTCTCGATCGCGCCGAGCGGAGTCATGTAGTCCTTGCGCGTCGCCGTAAACAACTGCGGACCCATCCCGTAATGCGACGTACCGAGAATCACGACCAGCTCAGGCCGCGCGCGCGCCCGCAGTTCACCGTACGCGTGCGCGTACGCGGGTCCGCCCCGCCGCGGGTCGATATGCGGCGAGATGAGCCCGCTGAGCCCCGCGCCGTCCGCCGTGGGCTCCGGAATCCGCCCAGGCGCACCTGGTGCCGTGAAGAATGACTCGATCTCCTTGTGCAGCTTCGGCGGATCCTTTTCGTAACATAGCCCCGCGAGCGCGGCCGGACGTTGCGGACTTCGCAGGAATTCTTCGCGCACCTCCCGCAGCCGCGCCGTATAGGCCGGCGAGTCAAGAAAGTGGGCGCTGTCGAGTGCGTCTATCAGCGCACGCAACTGTTCCGGCGAGACAAACTGGCCGAAGCGCCGCGTGAACGCCGCGTGCAGATCGGCTAACGTGTTGGCGCCGTCGAACAGCGTGATGAGAAAATACGCGCCCATGCCGACGACGATCGGGTCGCGCGCGATGCCGGTCTGGTCGCGCAAACAAATCAGGGTCTGGCCGTTTTGTTCGATCGGAAACGCTTCCACCGGCCGGATCTTCGGTTTTTCCATCAGGCTCGAGGCCCCTCTCCGCGTTGACGTCCGCACATACCCGACGCCGTCGCGTGACATGTGCGTCTACGATGCTAGGGGCTTCGCGGCACTGCGGCAAGGCATTCGCCACGCGCAATTCGCTCGCCGCACGTGCAAACCTCATTCGCTCGCAGGCAGGTGCAATTTGATGCGGTCGCATGCAAGCCTTGTAGCTGGACACTGCCCCGCGCTCACGGAACACTTGAGTTCGCATGACTCGTAAACCCGATCGCCGCGACGCCCTGACACGCTCGCATCCGCATCGAGGCCGCCAATCCGCAAAAGTCCGCTATCGCGTCGGTCGCACCGCCGACCTCGCTCCCGGCCAATCGATGAAGTTCATGCTGCCGATTCGCGGCGTCGACGAGGAATGCTTCGTGATCAATTACCACGGCCATTTCCACGCCTACGTCAACCGATGCCGTCACGTGCCGATGGCGATGGATTGGGTCGACAACGAGTTCTTCGCCGAGCAGGGGCGCTACCTGATGTGCCAGACGCACAACGCCTATTACGACCCTGCGAGCGGCGAATGTATCGCGGGACCGCCGAGCACCTGCGGCAAGTTCCTCTACCGCGTACCGCTCGAGATTCTTAACGGCTCGATTTACGCGCTCCCGCCGGAACAGGAATTCAACGACGCCGGCTGAAACCCCGGCGATATTGATGGACTGCGATTTATCGGACAGCTTCGGCGCGCGCGCTTTATTCGTACTCGTCGCCGAAATGGGCGCGCACGATGCGCGCCTTCAGGTACTCGAGCGTACCCAAGTCCTCCACGATATCGCCACCGGTGTCGTAAAAGAACAGCTCCCCATTCTTGGTACGGCCGACTGCGATGATCCATTCAAGATCGTCCCGGTCCTCGAGCAAATAATTGATTGTCTGGGCAACACCGCGGGCCGGGATAATCGTGATCTTTGGACGCGCTAATTTTTCCTGCTTGGGCATCGCTTTGGTAACGACCTCTGGCGGGAAGATGCAGGCCAACCCCCCACTACATTAAGAACGCCCCTAAAGCTAAGTCAATAGGAGGTTCGCCACAACCTCGACATGATGCGTGTTCGGAAAAAAATCGAAAGCTCGCACCCGCCTCACTTTGTAACCGCCCGCAATTGCAACGTGCAAGTCCCGCACCAGAGTCGAAGGATCGCACGAGACATAGATCACGCTGCTTGGCTGCAGCCGGATCAACGGTTCCATCAAATCATACGCTCCCGTGCGCGGAGGGTCCATGATGATGACGTCGGGCCGATAGTGTGCGCGCTCGAGAAAGCGCGCCGTCTCGGCCGCCTTCATCGCAACGAATTGCGTCTCACGCAACTGCATCCGCGCAGCATTTTGCGCGGCCGCCGCGACCGCGAGCGCATCCGCATCGACTCCCGTCACGCGCGCGCCGCGCCGCGCCGCCGGGATGCTCAGGTTGCCCGCGCCGCAAAAAAGGTCGAGCACGTTCATGCCTTCGCGCGGCGCCGCCATCTCCATCGCCGTCGCGACCAGCTTCAGGTTCTGCGCGCGATTCACCTGGCTGAAGAGATCGGCGTCCGCTTCGATCACGATCCCAGGCTCGACTTCGAGTCCGACTTTCGCGTCGCCAATCACTTCGCGCGATTTGCCCGCGCGCAGCACGATTCCCGCGACGCCCTGCCCGGTCTCCAGTACACGCCTCGCGTATGCGATCTCAGGTGCGGCTGGCGGTTTGCCCAGATGCGCGATCAAAATCTGACGTCCGCCGCCGGCAACCACCTCGATCTCTTTGCATCGGCGGCCGAGCGCTTTCGCGAGCGCGGACGGAAGTTTCAATTCCGCCGCCGCCACCATGCATCGATCGATCTCGACGATCGAATTGCTGCCGAGTTCATAGAATCCCAAGGCGCCATTCGCGCCGGTCTTCAGCCGGATTCGCGCACGATAACCGAATTCGGCGGGCGCCGGTTCGACCAGGTCGCCGGGATCGAGTTCCAGCTTGAGCGCATGCCGGAACTCCGCCGCGACCAGTTCGGCTTTGACTCTCACCTGTGCGGGATAGTTGAGCTGCTGCCAGTCGCACCCGCCGCATCGCGGCAGAAACGGGCATGGCGGTTCGCGCCGATCCGGTCCGCCGCGCAAGATGCGCGCGATTCGCCCGATTGCGTAGTCGCGATGCGCGCGGCTCAGTTCGACCTCGAGCTGGTCGCCGGGTGCGGCGTTCGGCACCATCACGGTTTTGCCGTCAATACGGCCCACGCCGTACGGCCCAAATGTCATCGCGCTGATTTCCACTTCCGCCATGCGGGGTAAGGGCCGTGTCAGATTCTTCTCATCTTCGTAGACCGCCGATTATAGCGCGTGCTTGCGCACGCCGCGCATCAAAATGAAATTGCAGCTACTGATGAATCACCTCCACTATTTTCGTCATGGGGGAGGGCAAGGGAGGGGGTGCAGAGACGCCTTTACGTAACTTCAATAAAAGCGAGGAGCGCACCCCATTATTAAGTTACTCCCCTTCCCTTTAGGGAAGGGGCCGGGGGTTAGGTCATCCGCATTCCACGCTCGCAACTCATTTGCCCCACATACGCTGTACCCCAACAATCAGTGGTCTCGCACAGCCTGCGCAATTTATAATAGGGGCCGAGCCTCTCATACTTGCGGCTTGGCGACTTCCATCCCGCGTGGAGCATCCCTTGGCAACTGAAGTACAAACGCACGAGCTCCCCGATAGTACAGAAAACTCCGAACGGGCGGCGCGCATTAAGATTTTCGCGCAACGCCTGTTCGCGCGGCTGCCGGCCCATCTGACCGATAGTTTTTCCGCCGAAAGACGCCTCGCGATCGCCGCGCACGCCTTCGAGTTCTTCGACCTTCGTCCTGATCCGATCAAAGTGCGGGTAATCGCCGCCACCGACGGTGGAGGCGTCATCACCGTCGAGACCGTGATGCCTGACTGCCCGTTCATTGTCGCGAGCCTGCTCGAGTACTTCCACCACAAGGGCGCACCCGTCCGCATGATCCTGCATCCGCTCTTCAACGTCGCGCGCGACGCGCATAGCGCGATCGTCTCCTTCGAACAAACCTCCTCGGGCGAACACCTCGAGTCGTTCACGCACGCCGAGATCGAGGCCGCGCCCGCGACGCTCGATCCCGCCGCGCTCGAAACCGATATCAGTAGAATACTCGACGAGGTCCATCTCGCCGCGAGCGATTTCAACGCGATGACCGCGCGTGCGCTGGAAATCTGCGACGAGACCGCCGCGATCCGCGAGCTGGTCGAGATTCGCGAGTTCCTGCGATGGCTGGTGCACGGCAGTTTCGTCTTTCTCGGCTACCGCCGTTACCGCGTCGACTCGCGTGGGGACGCCGAGACGCTCGCCCTCGAATCCGGTTCGGGACTCGGCATTCTGCGCGACGAGTCGCGCTCGCGTTACCCGAGCCCCGTGCCGCTTCGCGCGCTCGACGAAGCCTATCGCAAACTCTTGTTCGACGGTTCTCCCTTGATTATCGGCAAGACGCACGCCGAATCGCGGGTCCATCGACGCGCCGCGATGGATGACATCACGATCCGCCGCGCCGGCGCCGACGGCCGCGTGATCGCCTTCGACCGTTTCATCGGCCTCTTCACCTCGAAGGCCTATGCCGAGGAGGCGCAGCATATCCCGGTCTTGCGGGCCAAGCTCGCCGAATTGCTCGCAGCCGAGCATGCGCAGCCGGGCTCGCACGACTACAAGGAAATCGTCGGAGTCTTCAACAGTTTCCCCAAGGAGGAACTGTTCCGCGCGCGCCTCGAGGAATTGCGTTCGCAGTTGCGCCTCGTGCTCGACACCGGGACCGAAGCCGACGTGAGGCTGAGCCTCCAGATCGACCCGGTGCGCGGCAACGTGATCGCGCTCGTGATAATGCCGCGCGAACAATTCTCGGGGGCGGTGCGGATGCGCATCCAGGAGGCGCTCGCCGCACGCCTCGGCGGCGCCGTCGTCTACTATTACCTCGCCCTCGGCGATAGCTACACGGCGCGGATGCATTTCTGCTTCGCCGCGCCGCCGCCGCCGCCCGCGACCGTGCGCGAAATGGAAGCGGACGTTGTGCGCCTCGCGCGCACATGGGACGACCTTCTGCGCGAGCGTCTGGTCGAACGCGTCGGCCAGGCGCGCGCATATGAACTCGCCGCGCGATGGATTCCCGCCTTCAGCCCGCATTACAAGACCAGTTGTGAGGTCGAGCTTGCGCTCGCCGACATCGAGCAGCTCGAATCATTGTTCAAGGACGGCGGCTCGTTCGCAGTGCATATCGGGGCCGCCACCGGCACGCCCGAGACAAGCGTCTTGCGCATGTACGAGTTCGGCGCGGCGCCCATCCTCTCGGAACTCATTCCGGTACTGCAAAACTTCGGCATTTCGGTTCTCTCCGAGGAGGCCTATGAATTCAACTTCACCGGCGACGGGCAGGCGCAGCGTGTTTTCATCCAGTCGTTTCAGGTGCGCAGCCTCAAGGGTGAACCGCTCGACAAACTGGCGGGCGCCCCGCTCCTCGGCGAGGCGCTGGTCGCAGTGCGCACCGAACGGGCCGAGGATGACCAGCTCAACGCGTTGACGCTCGCCGCGGGCCTCTCATGGCGCGAGGTCGCCCTCATCCGCGCCTATCTCGCCGCGGCGTTCCAGATGAAGCTCGCGCCCGCGCGCCTCGCGATGCGCCGCCCGGTGCTCCTCTATCCCAGGCTCGCACGCATCCTCGTCGACCTTTTCGCTGCGCGCTTTAATCCCGACGGCGAGACACCCGCGCAAACAATTGCGGAACTCAAGTCCGCGTTCCTCGAACAGCTTGCTGCGGTCGACAATATTGCTGACGATCGCATGGCGCGCACGCTGCTCGCGATGGTCGAGGCGACCGTGCGCACCAACTATTTCTGCGAGATTCCGTCGCCCGATCCGTATATCGCGCTCAAGTTCGAAAGCGCGAAGATTCCCAACCTGCCCGATACGCCTCCGCTCTACGAGATTCACGTCAACAGCCCGCGGATGGAGGGATGCCATCTGCGCGCCGGGCGCATCGCCCGCGGCGGCATCCGCTACAGCGACCGTCCCGACGATTACCGCACCGAAATCCTCGACCTCATGAAGACGCAGACGATCAAGAACGCGATCATCGTGCCGGTCGGCTCGAAGGGCGGCTTCGTCGTGAAATCACGCGCGGGCCGGCCGCCGGACCGCAACGCCGGCGTCGACGCCTACCAGACGCTGATCAATGCGATGCTCGATCTCACCGACAACGTCGTCGGCGGTAAGACCGTCCATCCCGCGCGCGTCCGCATCCTCGATACCGACGGGCCCTATCTCGTCGTCGCCGCCGACAAGGGCACGGCAAGTTTCTCCGATATTGCCAACGCGATCGCCGAGCGCCGCGGCTTCTGGCTCCGCGACGCCTTCGCCTCGGGCGGCGAGCACGGCTACGACCACAAGAGAATGGCGATTACCGCGCGCGGCGCATGGGAATCCGCCAAGCGCCACCTGCGCGAGATGGGCCGCGACGTCGAGCGCGGCGCGCCCATCACGATCGTCGGTATCGGCGACATGTCGGGCGACGTCTTCGGCAACGGCCTCCTCTACTCGCGCAACGTGAAGCTCCTCGCCGCCTTCGACCATCGCGACATTTTTCTCGATCCCAATCCCGATCCCGCCAAAAGCTACGACGAGCGCAAGCGGCTCTACGACAAGGCCGGTTCGCGATGGGCCGATTACGATCCCGCGCTGATAAGCCACGGCGGCGGCGTCTTCCGTCGCGGCCTCAAGCAAATCCCGCTCAGCCCCGAAGTCCGCGCGGCGCTCAAGTGCGACGCCAATGAACTCGACAGCGACAGCCTCGTCCAGGCGATTCTCCGCGCCGGCGTCGACATGCTCTACAACGGCGGCATCGGCACCTACGTTCGCGCGAGCGACGAGACCGACGCCGAGGTCGGCGACCATACGAACGACGCATGCCGCATAGCCGCCAACGAATTACGCGCGAAGATCGTGGTCGAGGGCGGCAACCTCGGTTTTACCCAGAAGGGGCGCATCGAGTACGCGCTCATGGGCGGGCGCATCAACGCCGACGCCATCGACAATTCCGCCGGCGTCGACATGTCCGACCACGAGGTCAACCTGAAAATCTTGCTGCAACCGGTAGTGGCGCGCGGCGCTCTCAATCCCAATGAGCGCAATCGCCGCCTCGCCGCCGCCGCCGAGGAAGTCGCGGCGAGCGTGCTGCGCGACAATCGCGACCAGGCGCTCATGCTGAGCCTCGAACAGGTTCGCAGCCGCACCCAGACCAGCGCCTTTCGCGATCACGCGGCCGCCATCGAGCAGCGCGGGCTCCTGCGCCGCCTCGAACGAGCACTGCCCCCAAGCGAAGAACTCCGCGAACGCCGCTCGCGCTACGCGGGCCTGACGCGCCCCGAACTCGCCGTGCTCACCGCCTACACCAAGATCGATCTGACCGATCGGCTCGAGAGCACTCCGCTCGTCGACGACGCCTACCTGGTCGATCGCTTCCTGCGCCCCTACTTCCCGCCTTCGATCACCGCCGCGTTCGCCGAGGACATTCCCCGCCACGGTCTGCGCCGCGAGCTTATCGCCACGCGGATGGTCAACGAACTCGTCGACCTGATGGGTTCGACCTTCGTCTTCAACCTGGTGCGCGACTTCGGCGTCGAGGCGCAAGACGCGGTGCGCGCGTGGCTTATCGCCGCCGCTGTGCTCGACCTGCACGCGCGCGCCGATAATCTCAAGGCCAACGCTGCCGAGCTCACCGCCGACGCCGAGATGGGCGCGTTCTTCGGACTCGAGCGCGCGGCGCGCCGCGCCTGCGGATGGGCGCTAGGATACCCCGACGCAACCGCGATGCCGATTGCGGACATCATCGGGCGCTTCAAGCCGGCTTTCGAGAAACTCGCGGGCCAGTTCGAATCGATGCTCGCCGGGGGCGAACGCGACCGCTTCCAGCAGACCTATCGCGAATTGCGCGCCGCGGTGCATCAGGAACAACTCGCCCACGAGCTTGCGCGCCTCTCCTTCGCGGGGCATCTGCTCAACGTTCTGAGCCTGCCCAGCAAGGTTGAAGACGCCGAGGCCGCCCGCGTTTACTTCGGCCTGAGCGAACGTCTCGAATTCGCGATGATCGAGGGCGCGATCGACGCGATCAGCTCCGACGACCGCTGGGAGCGCCGCGCCGCGCGCGATTTGAGCGCCGAACTGAATTGGGCCCGCACGCAGCTATGTTGCGTGCTGCTCGATCAGGCAACCGACGGCGCACTGCCGCTGGCACAGCGCATCGCGCTTGGACGCGAGCGCCGCGCCGCCGAAGTCGAACAGTTGATGGGCGACCTGCGCTCGCTGCAATCGATCGGCTTGCCGCCGCTCCAGGTCACAGTGCGCGCGCTCTCCCGCCTCGCCAGCGGCACTTGATACCGGCGATTACTCCGCCGCCACATTTCCGATCCCTCTCCTTGTCCAGAGGCTGTCGATTTTCTCTGTTTTCCGCAGAGCTATGCATGCCAGTGCTCAACTTTTTTGCTCGCTCGGGCCCCAAGATCGAGAAAATCGACAGCCTCTCACCGAGAGAGGAATTAACACAGATTGCCGAGATTGTAGGCGAGCACACTCAGCCATAGCCGCACCTCGTTGGCGCGGAAGCAATAGCAGCTCAGCCGCGTCGGTTTGGGGTTTCAAAAGCGGACCATAAGCCGCGGTGCTAAGGCTAGTTTACAGCTCTCGACAAGATGCTAACTAAAATCCTCATATTGTTTGTAAGAAACTGAGCGAATTCACATCATCGAACGATGGCCTCGCGCTTGCTCTAAAAAACCTGAGAGCGTAGGTACAGCTTCAGGCGGTCAAGGTGTTGGCTGCTCTGGCGCCGAAACCTGGGTTTCGGTCATATGGGGGGCAAGTCGATGAGGCCACATGCATCGTTGTACAGGACACATATCCTGATCGCCGTTCTGCCGATGCTCCTAGCAGCATCGTCCCAACTGCTGGCGCAGGAGTCGTGTGCTCCGAAAGAATCACTCACGCGGCTCGAGGGGCTCGCTTGCGAGAAGTTTAGCAAGAATCTGAACCCAACTGAATTGCGGGTGATCCGGGCGGCGGCCAGCGGCGAAATCGCATGGGGAGACGAAAAAATAAACCTGTCGGAGGACTCGACGGACGCTGAAATTGAGGCCGCGTACCATGGGCCGTCGAATGACCCAGCAAACGCGACGGAATACGATTGGCGCGACCGCCGTCGCGTTCGTGCCGACCTGATCCGGTGGCTCTGCGAGGACGAAGAGCGCCGCAAGCTTGTCGACCAACATGGCATCCATATCGTCGGTGCGTGGATCGATGGAGTGGTCGATCTTTCGTATCTACACATAAATTTCCCCGTCATTCTATCGAAATGCCGTATCCCCAACGGCATCAAGGTAACTGCGGCCGAAATCTCCGACCTTGAGCTTGTTGGTAGCTGGATCGGAGCAGATCTCACCGGGGCGCCTGGCCAAGAGAAAGCCCTCAATGGCGAGGGGCTGACGGTCCACGGAAATGTCCTTTTGAGTGACGGGTTCGAAG
>Ga0209701_10001531_pt1 | contig 14869 bp, 10 predicted proteins | sample CZO8metaG_4_FD_188356 | JGI IMG/M metagenome (GOLD analysis project Ga0209701, IMG submission 188356) | Vadose zone soil microbial communities from the Eel River Critical Zone Observatory, Northern California, USA - CZOApr15con2H3.8 metaG... | ecosystem: Environmental > Terrestrial > Soil >...
CCAACGATTACTGCTCATTGTCAATAAGGCGCCCAGCGAACGATTGGTCTTGATCGATGGAAACAGAACGTATCATCCGTCATTACTCCGGAAGGCTGCTGAGTGGAACAATGAGAGGTCGGCGTTGGCGCTGGCGAGTGATGACGAACTTGCCGGAATTTTTGCGCTCCCCGTTGAGATGATTCGCGATTTCGCGGAGCGTTGTCCAACGCAAGCCGGAACGCTCAAGGAACTGCAGGCGTCACTCACCGAGATGCACTCGGTCGTTTCCATGCCAGTCGCGGAAGACCAATGGCAGCGCGTCAATACTCCAGAGGACTGTGAGGCTGCCGAACGAAAACTGGACTGCTGGCTGGTCAAACCTACGGACGGCATCTACGCGCGATTGAATCGCCGGATCTCCATACCGATCAGCCGCCAGCTCATCAAATTCCCCATCACCCCGAACATGGTCAGTCTATTCACGCTCGGAGTTGGTTTCGCTTCGGCTGCATTCTTCGCTTATGGCGGCTACTGGAGCACGCTGCTCGGCGCGTTTTTATGCCTCTTCGCAAGCATTCTGGATGGGAGCGATGGGGAGGTCGCTCGCTTGAAACTCCAGGAATCCGATTTCGGCTGCTGGCTGGAGACAATGTGCGACTACGCGTTCTATCTGTTTCTTCTTGCCGGCATGACCATAGGACAGTGGAGAAGCTCGGGATCCAAAACATATCTCGTGTACGGTGGCCTGCTCCTTTTTGGCGCCTTAGCAAGCTTTCTCGCCACAGGATGGGAACGGCATCGTCTCGCCGCTGGACGGCCCGAGCAGCTATTGAAAATCTGGCAAGGCCACGCGGAGAGCCGGCCGTCAAATCCTTTCTTGTATTTCGGCCGGCATGCGGAGTTCATCGTCCGGCGCTGCTTTTTCCCCTATGCCCTGCTCTTCTTTGCGCTTTTTAACATCATTAGCGTGGCGTTCGTTTTGAGCGTGATAGGGGCAAATTTGGTCTGGCCTATCGCGCTGTACTCTTCTCGCACTTTCGCCGATGCCCGGAGGTCGGCCGTGGCAAGGCCTGCGGCCTCTGTTCAGGCGACACAGGGATCGCGTGAATATGCAGCAGGTTTATCTTGAGCCTGGATTGTTGATCCGCGAGTGAATCACCCAAGAACCACGCGGAAGTTGGCGTTCATCTCGGCATAGCCGGACTGCACTGTAGCAAGCGTCGGCCACGCGCGCACAGATTGGAGCAGACGAAGCTTATGTTCTCTGGAGCAGTCTTGTGGGAATGATTGACTTTTCTTTGCGCAAGCTAGAACACGGCGATCCTCCGTTCACAGCCACTCTCCTGTCTGAACCGGGAGGGGCGCTCCGTCTGCAAGAGCATAGTATTGGTGAAATCGAACCGCTGCTCCGCGTACTCCGGAGGCTAAGCGGACAACAAAAGCTCGATCAGTTCTTGCGAAGCCTTCCAGCAAAACTCCGAGGGCACCCGTCCTTCGACTACATCAGCCTGGTTTTGAGCAAGCAAGACGGACGCGAAGAGAAGTGGTATGTGCAAGACGATCAGGACCCTTCTACGCTGACCTGCACGCAGTTAGTTCCAGGTGAAGACAAGTTGTTCTCCTGGGTCGTGGAAAACCAAGAGGCCGCTGTAATCCCGAATTTCGGAGAAGACATCAGATTCTCCCATGTGAACAATCCTCTAAAAAAACGTGCCTTGAAGTCCGTGTGTGCGGTGCCCTTGACGACGGTGCATTCCAAGGTCGGAGCAATTCTGATTGGAAGCACGGAATCTGACAAATACTCACAAGAGGACGCGGACTTTTTCGCCGCGATCGCTGATCAGATCGCCATGACGGTGGACAATGCGCTCAGTCACGCAGAGCTAAAACGGCATGAAGCGCTCGCACGTCTCTCCAAATCCCTGTCGTCGAGCGCGCCAGAGGAACTGTCACGGAATCTCGCCGCGTTTCTCCATCCTTTACTGGACTTCGATTTCCTGGATCTTATCGTGTTCAAAGAAGACACGAGCGAAGTGCTCTGGCACTCCATTGGAGCCGGGCAGCTCCCCCCACCGGATGTTCCGATGGAAGAAACGACGTGTTGGTGGGTACATCAACAGCAGCAGCCGCTGTGCATCTCGGACTGGAAAAGGGATGACCGGTTTGCGGTACGGAGAGAGGCGCTGAAGAAATTGGGGTTTGAGTATCGCTCCCTCTGCCGCGTGCCTTTGCGCACGCCGCACCGCAGGCTCGGGATGTTCAGCATTGCCAGCTCGCGGCCGCATGATTATTCCGAAGATGAAATCCGATTTTTATCGCAGGTGGCAGATCAGGTAGCGATTGCCGTGGAGAACGGACTTCTACACAGCGAATTGCGAAAACTCAAGGACGATCTTGGCGAGGAAGAGGTTTACCTCGAGAATGAAACCCGCAGCGAGCTGAAGTTTGAGGAGATCGTCGGGAAAAGCCAGGCCCTGCGGCAAGTACTCCAGCAGATCGAAGTCGTGGCACCCACCGTTTCCGCCGTGTTAATCCAGGGGGAAACGGGGACTGGAAAAGAACTCATCGCCCGCGCCATTCACAATCTGAGCAGCCGTCGTGATCAGCCTTTTGTCAAGGTGAACTGTGCCGCGATCCCCTCCGGCCTGCTCGAGAGCGAGCTCTTTGGCCACGAGAAGGGTGCATTTACGGGCGCCGTCATGCGAAAGGCCGGCCGGTTCGAAGTCGCGGACAAGGGAACTCTTTTTCTGGACGAAGTGGGCGACATCCCACTTGAATTGCAGCCCAAACTGTTGCGGGTTTTGCAAGAACATGAATTTGAAAGGTTGGGTAGCACGCGCACTCAGCAGGTAGATGTCCGCGTCATCGCCGCTACTCACCGGGACTTACGACAGATGGTCGAAGAAGGCCAGTTCAGGAGTGATTTGTTTTACCGATTGCATGTCTTCCCGCTCCCTGTCCCTCCTTTGCGCGAACGGCGCGAAGACATCCCTATCCTCGTGCGGCATTACGTCGATAAATGCGCAAAGCGCATGAATCGGCGGATCGAAACGATTCCTTCCCGGGCAATGGAGGTCTTTGCGACCTATCCGTGGCCCGGCAATGTGCGCGAACTGCAAAACTTCATCGAGCGCTCGGTGATCCTGTCGCCGGGGCTGGTCCTCCGGCCTCCACTCGCCGAGCTGAAACAAGCACTTCAGGAACCCAATTCCAGGATAAGTACTCTCGAAGAGGCCGAGCGCGAACATGTCCTGCGTGCCCTTCGAGAATCCAACTGGGTTATTGCGGGACCCAACGGTGCCGCGTCACGGCTCGGAATGAAACGGACGACTTTGGCGTATCGCATACGCAAGCTGAGAATCTCGTGCCGGCCGCAGTGATTTCACTGTATGACACCGGTTTGGTCGCAAATCTTTGCTGACCAGCATCTGGTAAATTGAATCCACTATTCGTCATGCAGTCTCCCGCACGGATGCCATGGCCACGGCCTTCAGCCACCTCTTCGAGGCCGAAGTAAGACAACGATGGATCTCGGAGCCACCACGTATTTTGTCCGCTCTAAAGGCAAACCGTGGTCCGAGAAATCGTGGGGACTTGGCAAAGCCGTGTCCACGATTCTCTTCCACTCCTGCGCCGTACCTTCCTGGACATGGAACTCCAACTCCTCCCAGAACGCGTTAATCATCACGTAGATATCGTCATCGCCTTGAGAAGCGCCGTGCAGGCAGAACGCCAGGCTGCGAGAATCTCCGGACAGATCGACGGTGGGGCAAGTTCCGTACCAGGAGACGTCCTCCCGCCAGAACCTGCTGCGGCTCAGGGAAGGATGAGCTTTCCGGAACGCAATCATGCTCTTGAAAAAACGGAAAATGTCCTCATTTGCCCGGAGTTGGTTCCAGTCCAGCCACGCAATTTCGTTGTCTTGGTTGTAAGGATTGTTGTTGCCAAATTGCGTGTTCAGAAATTCATCGCCCGCGCGCAACATGGGAATCCCGTTGGACAGCAAGAGCAAGCAGCAGAAATTCTTGACCTGCTTCCGGCGCAGCGCTTGCACCGCCGAGGGGACGGAATCGTCCCCTTCGTGCCCACAGTTCCAACTGTAGTTGTCGTCCATGCCGTCCTGGTTGTTATGACCGTTTTCCCAGTTTCGCTTGCGGTCGTAGGAGACGAGATCGTAAAGCGTGAAGCCGTCGTGGGAGTCCACATAGTTCACAGTCTGATAGGCGTGATAAGCCTCGGTCCGGCTGTCCGGGAATAGGTCATCGCTCCCATAGATGCGCCGCATCACGTCGGGAAGCATTCCGGGGTCGCCCTTGACGAAACGGCGAATGTCGTCGCGGAACCGTCCGTTCCACTGGAGCCAAGTTATCCCTGGGAATCCGCGACCAAGCTGGTAAGCGCCCGTGTCCCAAGGTTCCGCGATCAGACGTAACCGTCCCAACTCAGGATCAGCGGCAATTTCACTGAAGATCGGCGCGTCACCCCAGTTGAGAGATCCATCCGCGTTGCGGCTAAACACCGACGCCAGATCAAAGCGGAAACCGTCGATGTGCATTTCCTGTTTCCAATAACGCAGGCTGTCCATCACCATCTTGCGCACGTGTGGCTGGCCGAAATTCAAGGTATTGCCCGTGCCGGAGTAATTGGCGTAGGGGTTTGCAGGGTCGGAGGACTGCATGTAATAGCCGGCGCTGTCAAAACCCTTGAAGCTGTAGATTGGCCCCCTATGGTCGCCCTCGCAAGTGTGGTTGTACACGACGTCGAGTACTACACCGATATCCGCCTGATGGAACGCCCTCACCATGTTTCTAAATTCGAGATGCTGCTCATCATCATCACGGGTGCTCGCGTACTGTGCATGGGGTGCGAAGAAATTCAAAGGCATGTAGCCCCAGTAGTCGCCCTCGTGTGGATCGCGCTGAAACACTGGCATCAACTCGACGACGGTTATCCCGAGTTCCTTGAGATAAGGAATCTTTTCCACTAGACCGGCATACGTGCCGGCACGAGATGGATGCACGCCGGAGTTGGGGTCTTTGGTAAAACCTTTCACGTGAAGTTCGTAGATGATCGCGTCAGACTCGTGATGCTGTGACCGGTCTCCTGCCCAGTCAAATGCCGGTTGGTGACCAGTCAGCACCCCCAAAGGCGCCCGGCCTGCGTTTGGTCCTTCCCGCATGGCCAATTCGCGGTCAAAACCAGATGGGAAGAAAATACACTTCGCATACGGGTCGAGCAGAACCTTTTGCGGGTCAAAGCTGTGAAGTTGAGGAACGGTCTGTCCCGACACGGAGTAGGCGTAGTAGCGAGCCTCACCAATCTCGGTCAGTGGGATTCTGCAGTGCCATATCCGCCCTGACTTGTTACGCAGAAAATCAAAGCGGAACGTCAGGCAGGGGTTCACCAAATCGCCGGCAGAGTAGAGCAAGAGAGTGACGCTCTCTGCATGTTCAGCATGAACGGCAAAGTTGAACGCCTGCTCTTTTTCGATCCACGTAACACCGAGCGGCAATGGACTTCCCTCAGTCTGCGCCCAGGTCGGGCGTTTCGGACTTCCCGTCGCCGCCGGCTGGGCTGCGTCGGTTGGATGGGTCGCGTCAGCAAGCACTTCATGAGTTGAATTGTTCACGTTGTCTCTTCTGAACCTCTGCCTTTCGGCGCCTGCACTTTTTGGCGATGACACTCTCCTGCGAAGCTGGCGCGGCCTCCCGCGTTCCGTTCCTCACAAAACTGCATTTGTAGTTCCAAGCCCCTGTGGAGATCGGATTGGTGCCTAGTCCAGGTCTGATCAATGAGTTAGTCAAGTAGGTGTGCTCGGCCTGGCAAAGCAGCGGATAGCTGCCTTCGGGCTAAAGCTGGAGTTCGTTACATGCCAATCAGTCCCCTCCAGTCGAATCGATAGCGGGATTGAGCGAGCACATGGTCACGAACACGCGCTCCCGGCCGTAGCCGGGCAATATCTGCTGCATAAGCCGCGATCTTGTAAGCGATGAGGCTTTGGATGGTTAGGCCGTAGTGGTGGCGCGTCGGCCGGACAGACTTCTTCTTAGATGACATCGGGAGCTGTTGCATCTCCATTCCGGTTTGAAAATTTCGACGGGAGCGTCGACGCAGACACGACCGGGCAGCATAACTCAAGGGCGGGACTGCTAGCGGTCGCGTACAGGAATTGGCCCATGCGTCCGGCTTCGAATGCCAGTCTCCCCGCAATCACGGCGTGGCGCATGGCGCACGCCATGGTGACGCTCTCTTGGGCGCTGGCTACTGCGGTGTTGAGGAGCACGCCGTCATATCCCAATTCCATTGCAATTGCGGCGTCGGAAGCGGTGCCCACGCCTGCGTCGACGATCAGGGGAACCGATGTAATCTGTTCGCGCAGAATCCGAAGGTTCGTCCGATTCTGGATACCGAGTCCCGAACCAATCGGCGCTCCCATGGGCATGACGGCGGCGGCACCGGCATCAATCAGCTTGCGGGCATTGATAAGATCGTCGGTGGTGTAAGGCAGTATGACAAACCCCTCCTTGACCAGAATGCGAGTGGCCTCGAGCAGGCCTTCGTTGTCGGGGAACAAGGTCTGGTCGTCTCCAATCACCTCGAGCTTGATCCAATTGGAAAGCCCGGCTTCCCGGGCCAAACGGGCGGTGCGGACGGCAACCTCCGCCGTCTTGCAGCCAGCGGTATTCGGAAGTAAAAAATAGGAACTATCCTCCAAATAGCTGAGGATCGAGTCTCGCTGACGGTCGCTGATGTTTACGCGTCGAACGGCGACAGTAATAATTTCTGCCCCGGACTCGCGGTGGCAATCGGCCATCATCGCCGGACTCCGGTATTTCCCGGTCCCCAGCATCAGGCGGGAGCGGAAACTGCGCCCAGCAATTGTCAGCGCTCCCCTGCCCTGTTTCGTTTGGTCAAAGTCCGGAGTCGTCATACACTCTTTCTGGCTTTACGGTAAAAGCTGATCAGGTTGTTCGTTGAACTGTCGTGCCCGAGCCTCGGTTCTGCTTTGCTCTCGAGTTCAGGGATGATGCGCTGGGCCAGGACCTTACCTAGCTCCACACCCCACTGGTCGAAGGAATCGATATTCCAAATTGCGCCCTGCGTGAACACGGAGTGTTCGTAGAGGGCCACCAACTTGCCCAGGGTTTCCGGTGTCAGTCGTTCGGCCAGGATCGTATTCGACGGACGATTGCCCTCGAATACCCGGTGAGGAACCAGCCACTCGGGAGTGCCTTCCGCCGCGACCTGCTCGGGAGTCTTGCCGAATGCCAGCGCCTCGGCCTGCGCGCAGACATTGGCAATGAGCATGTCGTGATGCCGGCCAAGTGGATTGAGAGGCTGCACAAAAGCGATAAAGTCGCACGGGATGAGCCTGGTCCCCTGATGAATTAATTGGTAGAACGAGTGCTGGCCATTCGTTCCTGGTTCGCCCCAGTAGATAGGGGCTGTCTCGTGGGTCACGCTTTTCCCGTCGAGGGTGACATGCTTGCCATTGCTTTCCATCGTCAGTTGCTGGAGGTAGGCTGGAAACCGTTTCAAGTATTGCTCGTAGGGCAGGACCGCGACGGTTTGCGCCCCAAAGAAATCGCTGTACCAGACGCCCAGAAGACCCATGAGCACCGGAAGGTTTTGCTCGAAGGGAGCCGTGCGGAAGTGTTCGTCCATCTGGTGCAGTCCGCTCAGCATGGCGCGAAAATTGTCCGGGCCGATGGCGACCATCGTCGAGAGCCCAATGGCGGAAGACATCGAGTAGCGGCCGCCGACCCAGTCCCAGAATTCGAACATGTTGGCGGTGTCGATACCGAACTTCGCGACCTCTGACGTATTCGTCGAAACAGCCACAAAATGTTTCGCGACTGACTTTTCGTCGCCCCCCAAGCCGGCAAGTGACCAGGCACGGGCCGTGTGGGCATTTGTCATTGTCTCCAGCGTCGTGAATGTTTTTGAAGAGATGATGAAGAGCGTCTCTGAAGGATCGAGATCCTGGACGGCCTCCGCGAAATCCGTGCCGTCGATGTTCGATACAAAGCGAAACGTCATGGTTCTTTCGGCGTAGTGTTTTAGTGCCTCGTAAGCCATCACCGGTCCGAGGTCGGAACCACCGATGCCGACGTTGACCACGTTACGAATACGCTTGCCGGTGTGACCTTTCCACTCCCCGCTACGGAGGCGGTTGGCGAAGTCCGACATCCGGTCGAGCACGGCATGCACCTTCGGCACCACGTTCTCGCCATCCACGACGATGGACGCGTCTCGCGGCGCGCGCAGGGCGGTGTGCAAAACCGCGCGCTTCTCCGTGACGTTGATTTTTTCTCCGCGAAACATGGCGTCGATTCGCTCTCGCAGGCCAGATTCCTCGGCGAGGCGGATCAGCAGATTGAATGTTTCACCCGTGATGCGATTCTTCGAATAGTCGAGAAACAGGCCCAAAGCCTCGACAGTCAAGCGCTCGCCACGCTTTGGATCATCTGCAAAGAGGTCCCGCAGATGTAATTCCTGGACCTTCTTATAGTGAGCTCCGAGATCCTTCCACGCCTGCCGTTTGACCGCTGGGCGCTTGCTGATCGTTTCTGCGCGTGTTGCCATTTCCGTTGTCCTTTCCTGTGCTCTGTTTATTTGGAATTACTCCTGTGCGAGGCAAAGAGGGCTGTGCGTTCACTTCCTCCCACAGGCGAAAGCCTCCGTGAAATGCGTTACTGTTGTCGCCAACCCGGCATTTTGGAGGCAACTCCTTGAGTTCCTTCGCGTTGCCACCTCCAAGCACGACGTCGTCGGGCTCAAGAGCAGCGATCAGCCGGTCGACCACGTCCGCGACATGGCGGCGCCACTTCTTCTTCCCTTTTTTCACTAGCGCGTGGTTTCCCACATAGCTCTCATAAGTACTCTTCTTGTAAGGCAGATGACCCAGTTCCATGGGCTCCACGATGCCATCCACGATCAGCGTCGATCCGAGGCCGGTTCCCAACCCCAGAAACAACATCTTTCCACGCTTGTAGCTGCCCAAGCCCTGCATGGCTGCATCATTGACAAGCTTTACAGGACAGCCGAACGCGGATTTAAAGTTAAAACCAACCCATCCCCCGCCGAGGTTGCGTGGCTCCGCCACCGCTCGATTTCGCAGCACCGGACCTGGGAAGCCAATCGAAACGGCGTCATACTTCCAATCTCCAGTAATCTTCTTCACGCCCGCGACCATTTCCTTAGCCGTCAGCGTCGGGCCAGATTCAAATTTTCGCGGCTCGCGCTCGCCGCTAAGGAGCACCTTGACGTGTGTGCCACCTACATCAATCACCAAAACGTTCATGAGATCCTTTCCTTCCAACCGCTACACGGTGTCAACGAATCTTGGAGCACGGAGCTGGGTCGCTAACTGAGCTCGGGTTCTCTCGTGGAGTGTTCCAGCCCGTACGCCGCCGCCCCCGCTAATCCAGCGGGACTGACGACCACGTGGACCGGAATGCGACCCATAAGTTCCGCAAAACGTCCTTTACGCCTGAAACGCTGCAGAAAAGCTGGCGCCTTAATCACCCGCAGGGTGTGTACGGCGACACCACCTGCCACGTAGACGCCGCCTGTTGCCAGAACCTTGATTGCAAGATTGCTCGCCTCACTAGCCAAAATCGAAACAAAGAGGTCGATGGTTGCTGCGCACAACTTGCTCGGATTTGTGGGATCGAGGGCGTGATTGATGATCACGACGGAAGGATCGCCCGGCGCCTCGATCAGCTTGGCCACTTCCGGCTTTTCCGGGAGGTGCTCGACGTCGCGAAGGTACCTGTAGATATGCGGAATCCCAATTCCAGAACAGACGTGCTCGAAGCTCACGTGATCGAACTGCTTGAGCATGTATTCCAGCAAGCGGATCTGCCTCTCGTCGGTGGGAGCAAAATCGGAATGGCCGCCCTCGGAGCTGTGAGCCAGGTAACGGGTCCCATCCCAGGTCAGGAAGGACTCGCCCAGGCCCGTACCCGGCGCAATAACCGCGATGGCTCCTCTGGGAACAGATTCGCCAGCATTCAGTGTGCACACGTCGCTGGGCCTTAGGATCGGGACGGCACGGGCAATGGCTTCCAGATCGTTGATGAGATGAACTGATTTAATGTTGAGGTTCAGTTCCCTGGCGAGTGAGGCGTCTTCAATCACCCAGGGCAAGTTGGTGGTCTTCACGCGCCCGCCGATCACCGGCCCGGCCACGGCAAAGCAGGCTCGATCCACAGGCTTTTTCGTCTTTGCCAGAAACTCCTTCACGATTGCATGCAGGCTGGGATAATCCGCGCTATGCACCTTCGCTTCCGCAAGCGGGGAATGAGGACCAGCTTCGCTCGAGAAGATCGCCAAGTCTGTTTTCGTACCGCCAATGTCTCCTGCAATTAGCATAGCCAGCCCTCCGGTCTGCTCCTTTTAGGCCTTTGCATACCGCTCGCTATTCGGCTTCGATCCGCTCAGCCCGTAAAACAAGATGTACAAGTAGCAAATCACGGGGAGAAAGAACGCGTGGTGAAGTCCCACATGGTCAGCAATTGCGCCCTGTATGACTGGCAGGATTGCGCCACCCACGATGGCCATATTCAGGATGCCGGACCCATTTCCCGTCACAGGTCCGAGTTCTGCTACACCCAGACTGAAGATGGTGGGGAACATGATCGAGTTGAATAACCCGACCGCGAGAATGCTCCACATCGCAGTGTGTCCACCCACTAGCATGGAAACAGTGACCAGCGTTGCTGCCGCGATCGCGCACAGACCAAGCAGATATCCAGCCTTAATCCGCCGCAGAAGCGGCGCGCCGAGAAAGCGTCCAATCATCGCGCCACCCCAGTAGAACGAAACAAATCCTGCCGCGGTCTTGGCGGAGAAACCCGCAATCTCGGGCAAACCGAAATAGTTGACCAGGAAGCTTCCGATGGACACTTCGGCGCCCACATAGGCGAAAATCCCAAGTGCGCCGAGAAAGAGATTGGGATGTTTCCAGATCGAATCGTTAACTTTCTCTCCGGGGCGGTACGCCGCAGTTTCGATTTTTGGCAGCTTGAACGTGCCGATCAGAACCGCCAACAACAGCAGTGCAACGGTGATCACCGTGTATGGCACCTTGACCGAGGCCGCCGTTTGCACGCGGTAGGCATGCAGAGCTTGCGGCGCGAGCTGCCTTAACTGCTCGATCGCCAGCGGGGCTGCGCTCAGGATCAGCAGTCCTCCAATTTTCGGCGCGATTGTCGTACCGAGCGAGTTAAACGCCTGCGTCAGATCCAGGCGGCTCGACGCCGTTTGAGGCTTGCCCAAAACAACTACGTAGGGATTAGCGGCCACCTGAAGACCTGTAATCCCTGCGGCGAGAATGAGGAGCGCGGTCAGGAACAGCGGGTACGAAGCAGCGGATGCAGCCGGCACGAATAGGAAAGCGCCAATAGCCATGGTCAGCAAGCCGACTACCATGGTCTTCTGGTAGCCGACGGTATTCACGATCTTCGACCACGGCACTGAAAATAAAAAGTAGGCGGAAAAGAAAGCAAATTGAACCATCATGACTTGCGCGTAGCCCAGGTCGAAAATCGACTTCAGGTGCGGCACTAGAATATCGTTCAGGCAGGTCAGAAACCCCCACATGAAGAACAGTGTTGTCACGATGGCCAAAGGGCGTGAGTAATTTGCAGTCGCCGAAGCAGCTGGAATACTCTTTGCCGGGCCAGGACTAGTCACGATTTCTTGAGTCGCCATACTTGTTCTCCTGAAATCCCCAAGCCGTAGTTTGTGCTGCGGCTTGGCCGGCCATTGGCCTCCCATACTGACATCGCCGAATCCCTGGTTCCTCGGAAACGAAGAGCTACCACCACGTTTCCGCTTGCACGCCGTACGTCAGGCCATTCGTTTTGTTCAGATATGGCGTTCCGCCCACATAGCCTCGGAATCCGTCCGACCAGCTTGCGTAGGTCAGGAAGGCGCGCAGTACTGGTCGGCTGAAAAATTTTCTGCCTGCTCCGATTTGCGGCGCGATCGTGAATTTGCGCAGCCAGCCGTCGAGATGGTTATCTCCGTTTTGTGTAAGAACAAAGCCTTTGGTGTGGTCGAATCCGCCCTCGAACGCCAGAGAGATGTACTTGGTAAAAAAGATCTCTGGCCTCGCGCCAAACGAGATCCACTGGTTCCAGTCGTGTTGCGGATTCCCGTCTTTGCTGCGCTGGTAGATGAAAATTGGCATGATGGCGAACTTCTCGTTTGGCTGAAAGAGCACATGCTCGGTGATCAAAAGCCTTTTCGAGCTATGGAGAAACGGCGTTGGATCAACAATCGATGTGCTGAAGTTACTGGCCGCCCCGGTTCCGTACTGAATGGAAAACGAGTGATAGCCACCGTGCCACTCCAGGCGTTGATGCCGCAGCCCGAATGCGTATCCATCCGTTGTGGGAATTGTTGTGCCCGTTGATGTCGTCCCACCCTTCGAGGTAGCGAAATTGAACCACCCACCCCAGAGACCCGCAGGTCCCTTCAGGTCATAAAAGCGCACATCGATGTTGCTCTTCGTGAGGTATCCATTTTGGGTGACGATGTCGGGCCTGGCGCCGGATAGAAACGCAACGGACATCTTGCCGATACGGAGGTCCAAATCCTCAACACCGCCTCCGTAGCCACTCATGTCCAACTGGTAGAAATCGTCGATATGAATTGACTGGCGGCGGTAAAATCTCTCGCCCGCCCAGAACTTAGCATTCGGCTGGATTTCAATTACGTTGCCGGCTTGAACAAAGGCTTCACGCAGGCGGAATTGATCGTTCCCTGCGCCATTGGGAAAATTTGCATAATTGGCGGAGTTCGTGGTGTTGGCCTGCACTAGGAACTCGGTCTTCATCCACGCCTTATCGGAATTGTGCTCGGGGTTCAGCCAGTTGTTGACAAAGATCAATTCCGAGTAAGTCTCCGCTTCGTTTCCCAGGCGGTATTTGGCACCGGCCCCCGGAGCCTGGAAGGCGACCTGTTGGCCACCCACGCTATTCAGCCCATAACCGGAGCGAAAATATCCGTGAAACTCGAAGCTCTTCAACTGTTCCTGGAGCTTCTCGATCTTTACATCTGCCTCCCTCAGGAGGTCGTAAGTCGGTTCCGAAGGCAGCTGACCTTGAAACTTCGCCCCGACCTGATCGGACTCTCCGAAGGCGGCCCTTTTAGCTGCTTCCTGGGCGGCCAGCTCTGCCGCCGAGATCGTTCCCTGCTTTGTTTTTTCGCGGACCTCTTTTTCTTCTTTCTCTTTTTCTTTTTGTTTTTCGATTTGCTGTTCCAAGGCGGCGATGCGTTGCTCGAGGTCGTGAGTTGTCGAGTCGTACTGCTGTTTCAATTGCTGTAATTGCTGCTGTAGCTGGTCAGTTTGTTGTCCGGCAGCGGCTTGTTGACCGCGAGCGGTCAAGACCACGAACGGAATCATCGCCATGCACCCGATGAACCTGCTGAGTCTTCGCTTCCAATGACAACATGATCCGGCGATCATCAAAAGGCCGCTGCTCCTGCCTGCTCATGCATTTCCCTCGCCGCCGCGCGAAGTTCGCATCATGGTCGAGGCGATTCTCTTTAGGCATTCGCAATTCCACTCTCAGCCAGCACATTACAGTGAGGCGCTTCGTCATTCAGAAATAAGCACTTACGGGTCTAATCTTGGACCAACTCGCAGCTGGAGTCTTCAAAGGCTGAAGCTTAGTGAGTGCCAGCAGTTTGGCAGATGACAGGTGCAGATTTCGGGCTGGCAACCAGCCTGCCCTAGCTATCGCGAAAGTAACATTTGCCGGGCTCGAGGAATGGAGTCTCCCTAACGGCGGTCCAAGTGCTGAGATCTCCGGAGACTTGATCGGAGATAGACTCGTGCCAATAGACACCGCCATTCGTGCAGCTCTTCCCGTTTGCAGCATCCTGCTTGGTTTCTTGTTCGCCGGCTTCTGGTGGACACTCAACCGGGAGCTTACTTTCAAGGTCGAAGACCGGCACTTTAAGTTGGGGATCGGGCTGCTGCTTGTTGCCATGTTGATGCTTGCGGTATTCGGAGTTGTGCTGCCCCTGCGTGCAATCGCTTATGCAAATCCAGCGTTTCTTCTGGATTATCGAGGGGTGGTCTTGGCGCTGGTCACAGTGTTTGGATACATGCTGACAGATATGGGTCACTACGGCGTTTTCAAGCTGCCGAAATACAGAACTGCCACCGAAAAAGCCCTCTTCGTCGCCACTTTGCTCACCGTGCTTGGCCTCATCGCTAAGTGGCATTTCTTCTGAAACAAGTTTCGAGTGCCCTCCCGGAAGTGGCGAAGTTCTTAGCTGCCACTTGTCAAACTCTTGTCACTGATCCCGGCCGTCGTCCGAAAGGTCTTCACTCTTATTGGAGCGTTGCTCGGTACCGTGCCAATGACATCGGCGGCCGCAAGGGTTTACTAGGCTTTCGGCTCGAATCATTTATGATGACGGCGCTTCACGCGCAATTGTGCCAGCGAGCGAGCTAAAGCGGCGTTGACCGAAGCGACTTCTGCGGAAGAGATCTTCTCGCGGAGGCGGGCTGCAGCGCGTTGGCGCGCTTCCTCGGCTCTTGCTTCGTCGATGTTCTCGGTAGCAACGGCCATATCTGTGACGATGGCCACACGGTCGCCCGTGATTTCGACGAGCCCCTCGCCCACGGCCAGATAGTGAGCTTGCCCATTTTTGCGTACAATCATTTCGCCTGGCACCAATTGCGTCATCAGCCGGACGTGATGCGGAAGAATCCCCATCTGGCCCTCCACGCCCGGCAGTGTGACCATGTCCACGTCTTCGGAGTAAATCGTGGCCTGCGGCGTCACAATTTCCAGTTTTATGGTACCTGAGTTATGCAGAGAATTGGCGTCAAGGGACGGGCCAACGGCAGGGAAACATTTGG
>Ga0209701_10001533_pt1 | contig 14868 bp, 13 predicted proteins | sample CZO8metaG_4_FD_188356 | JGI IMG/M metagenome (GOLD analysis project Ga0209701, IMG submission 188356) | Vadose zone soil microbial communities from the Eel River Critical Zone Observatory, Northern California, USA - CZOApr15con2H3.8 metaG... | ecosystem: Environmental > Terrestrial > Soil >...
TTCGGCCTGGGCAACAAGCGCGAGCGCGAGAAGCGCGTGCAGGAGGTCATGAAGGTCTGCGGGCTCAACCCCAACTTCACGAACCGATATCCGCACGAGTTCTCGGGCGGGCAGCGGCAGCGCATCGGGATCGCCCGCGCCCTGGTCTTGACCCCAAGCCTGATCGTCGCCGACGAGCCGATCTCAGCTCTGGACGTTTCGATTCAGGCCCAGATCGTGAACCTGCTCGAGGACCTCCAAAACGAGTACAAGCTCACGTACCTGTTCATCGCCCACGACCTCTCAGTGGTACGTCATGTGAGCGACCGCGTGGCGGTGATGTACCTCGGCAAGATCGTCGAGGTCGCGACCAGTAGAGAGGTTTACGACAATCCGCTCCATCCATATACCAAGGTCCTGCTGAGCTCGATCCCTTACACGGACCCCGAGCTCGAGGCGCGCCGCAAGCCCATCCTGCTGAAGGGCGAGATCCCATCGCCGATCAACCCGCCGAAAGGCTGCCGGTTCCACACGCGCTGCCCGATCGCGCAGTTTCCGATCTGCGGCGAGGTCGAGCCGCCGCTGGAGAAGAAGGCGGACGGGCATGTCGCGGCGTGCCACTTCCCAGGCAAGCTCTAGGAATTCACGTTCCGGCCAAGTTAGGCTTCGATGGCTGAAGTCGAAACTACAGTCTGCCCGCAATGTGGCAGCACGATTGCGATTGACAAGCGCCACGTGGTCTGGTGCGACAAGTGCGACTGGAACCTGGACGCTGGTTCAAAGCCAGAGATTGACAGCCGTCAGGAACGAAGAGCGGCCCGCGCCAAGGCCAAGGGAGAGCGACTCTTTCTGGACTTAAGGCAGTCTGACCAGCTGCGGCCAGGAAACAGCAGTGCGCGAAATGCCTCATTCGTGCTTGCGTTGGCAATACATCTGACGACTGCTGCCGTCTTCGCTCTCGGCCTGTACTTCGTAGTAACCAGCTTCCTCAGTCTTCCGATGTTTGTCTTCGGGATCCCGCTGCTGCTGGTCGGCCTCGTACTCCGCCCTCAGCTCGGGCGATTGGAGCGGGATACCCTGACCCTGGGCCCTGGCGATGCTCCCGCCCTTTATGCGGTGCTGAACCGAATCGGGGCAAATTTGGGCGCGAGGCCTGTCGACGTGATCGCGATTGAGCCAGATTTCAACGCCGCTCACGGACAAGTCGGCGTCCGCCGGCGGCGCGTTCTGTGGATTGGACTATCGCTCTGGAACATCCTCGACGATCAACAGCGCGTCGGCTTACTGGCTCATGAGCTGGCTCACCAAGTGAACGGCGACCTCACGCACGGTCTGGTGGTGGGCACCGCACTGAGAACCTTGGGAACCTGGATGGCGATACTCCACGCCCGAACTTGGCAGCGAGGCCCAGTCAGCAACGCGTTCGAGTCGGTGGAGCGGCTGGGCCAGCTTTTGGCCAGCCTCGCAATGCGCGCGCTGAGCTTCGTCGTTGGCGCTGTGTTCCGACTTGAACTGTCCCTCCTCTTTCACTCGCAGCAGCGAGCTGAGTACTACGCGGACTGGCTGGCTGCCGGGGTGGCGTCGAGGGACGCCATGGTTGGCTGCCTGGACCATTTACATCTCGAGCGCCTTTGCATCCTTGCTATTCGCTTCGCCGCCCAGCGCGAGCAACCCGATGTCTGGGCGGCGGAACGCAGGTTCTTGAGTGATCTGAGTGCCAAGGAATGGGAACGGCTACGGAGACTCGATGCCCGGCAGGGGACAAGCATCGATTCCACCCACCCACCAACCAATCTGCGAATTGAGCTGCTGCGCCAAAAGCCTGCCCAGGCGGCACACGTCACGATGTCATCCACTGAGTCAGCGGCGATATCCGAAGAGCTCGCCCAGTGCTTTTCCAGGCTTAACACCACGCTGATGGAAATGGCTGCGTAGTCCGCCTCTAACCTCGGTACTAGTGCTTCAGAATCCTCGCTTGGCGCCAATCGAAGTCATAGAGCGCGTTGCCGCCGACGCCTTTCACATAAGGATGAGCGAGGTACTGCTGCTCGCCGTACACGAGCGCGCCGAGGATTGAATCGTTGACGAGCATGTTGCCGGCGGTTTGGTAATCGAGCAGGGCAATCGGCAAGGGCTTGGAGTCGGCTCCGGCGACCAGCGTGTCGAACGCCGGGTTTGAGTAGCACGACCCGTTCGATGGCGAGTTTTTCAAGAACAGGTAGTCGAACCAATCCTGCGGGTGGTTGTAGTCGGCGCTCCAGCTCTGCCTGAACGCGCTGTAGGCGCAGTGGCCGTCGCGGTTGTCGAAAAAGTTCCCGCGGTCGACCTCTACGCACTGCACGGTGACGCCGAGGTTCTGCTGCCACTGGGCCGCGAGGTTGATGCACACGGCTTTGTTGAACGGGTTCGTGTCGTAGGTGTAGACGAGCGCCTTGACCTTGGCGCCGTTCGGATCCCAGGCCTGGTACTCGGCCTTGGCCGCGATGGCGTCGAACTTCGCGCCCGGATCGGTCCCGTCGCCGAGGTAGCCATCGAGCCCTTTGCTGATCAGCCCGCCGGTGGCCGGCGTGCAGCTTGTGCCGGACGAGCAGAGAGCCTCGGCAAGTGCGTTGCGGTCGATCGCCGTGCTGAACGCGTGGCGCCCGGCGCGGCCGGCGTCGATCCCGGCGAACGGTCCGGTCTTGAGGTTGAACCCTATCCAGTAGGTGAGGCCGGCGGGGACCAGTTGGAGCTGATCGGTGAGCTTCGGATCGGTCGTGTAGCGAACCGCATCCGCGGGCGCCAGGCCCTGACGGCCGTACCCGATGAGGCTGTACGCGTTGGATTCGTAGCGTGTCATCTGAGCCTGCTGATCGGCCAGGACATCGATGTGGATGCGCTGCAAAGCTCCAGTCTTACCGCCAAACCAGGCTGGCACCGGCTCGAAATTCAGCGACTGGCCGGCCGCGCGGGCGGTGAGGCGAAATGGGCCGGTTCCCACCAGCGTCTCGGGTTTGGTGAACCAGATGTCCTCGCCGGCGGACGCGATCACCTTGCGATCCACAACCCAGAACGGCCATAGACCAACGAGGGTCGTCCAGTAAGCGGCGCGCTTGGTGAGGGTGGACGTGAAGGTGTATGCATCAACCTTCACCAGGCCGCTGAGCGTGGTCGCTCGGCCATTCGCCACTGCGTTGTAACCGGCGACCAGCGAGAAGAGCCCCGCGAAATCGCCCTGCTTGGCAGCGGCGCGGCTCCAGCTGTAGATGAAGTCGTCGGCCGTGAGTGGGTCGCCATTGGAAAAGACCGCGTCGTGCCGGATGTGAAAGGTATAGGTGAGCCCGTCGGGCGAAAGATCCGCCGGTCCAACCGCGAGGTCGGCGACCTCGTGCAGCGATTGGTCGAATTTGTAGAGACCGGAGAAGACGTTGCGGAAGATGTCGATGTCGGTGGGGTTCGACATTTGCGCTGGGTCAAGGTCCGAAACGTCCCGCGCGATCGGAAAGCTGAGCGTCTGGTCGGTGGACAGCACCTCGGCCGGCGGAGACGAGGTTTTTTCGGGTGGGCCCACGACGACGACGAGCAAAAGCAGAATCAACGCCACCGCGATGCCGGCGCTCGCGGGCCGGTAATGTCGAAACCCGGTTCGGGGACGCGGGGATGGCTCCACCGGCTCGGGTGGAGATGGCTCGACGGGCTCCGCTGGTGGCGGCTCCACATTCTCCGGTGGGGCCGGCGCCCCAGGGTCAGACAGTGAGGATCACCTTGCCGGTGCTCTTGCCCCCAGCGACCATCGCAAGCGCGCTCGGCGCTTCTGCCAGCGGGACCCGCGCGGAGATCAACGGCTTGATCTTGCCGGACGCGTACAGGTCCATCAAAGCGCTGGTCGCCGCTGGAAGCAGCTCGGGCGCGCGCCTCGAATAGAGGCCCCAGTGCAGCCCGACCACAGAGTAATTCTTGACCAGGACGTGGTTCGCGGCCGCTTGCGGGATCCGGCCTGAGGTGAAACCCACGATCACGATCCGGCCCTCGAAGGCGACGCATTTGGTGGAGCGGTCGTACACATCGCCGCCGACCGGGTCGAAGATGACGTCGGCGCCGCGACCGCCCGTGATTCCCTTGACCTTTTCTGAGAAATCCTCCGTCTTGTAGTTGATGGCGTAGTCAGCGCCGAGCTGCAAGCAGACCGCGGTCTTTTCGTCCGAGCCGGCCGTGGCGATGACGATCGCGCCCGCCGCCTTGCCGACCTGAATCGCGGCGCTGCCCACACCGCCCGCGCCTGCATGCACAAGCAGCACTTCGCCGGAAAGCAGCTTGGCTCGGCGGTGCAGGCCGAACCAGGCGGTTTGAAAGATCAGCGTGAAGCCGGCGCCGTCCTCGAATGACATCGCGTCGGGCATGCGCTGAACGCTGGCTGGGGCAGCATCCGAAATCTCGGCGTAGCCGCCTCGGGTGAGGCCGGAGCTGTCCAGCAGCGCGGTGACGCGGTCGCCCGGCTTGAAGCCCGCCGACCTCGGCGCGCTCTCGACCACGCCGCTGACCTCGGCACCTGGTACGAATGGCAGCTCCGGCTTGACCTGGTACTGGCCCGCGACCATCAGGGCGTCGAAGTAGTTGATCGCGGAGGCGCGGACGGCGATGCGCACCAGCCCATTCGCGGGCGTGCTCGCGTCCACGTCTTCGAATCGCATGGTCTCAGGCCCGCCGAGCTCGCGGACGACCCAGGCTTTCACCGGGGGAAGGCTACATCAGTCGAAATTCCGCATGTCTTGAGCCACCCGCGTCCTTAGCGCCGGTGATGCCTGAGAGGCCACAATCTCCTTTGCGCCGGTGTAGCTCAGCTTGGTTAGAGCAGCGGTCTTTTAAACCGAAAGTCCGGGGTTCGAATCCCCGCGCCGGCACCAAATCATTTCGCGCTCAAGTCCACGTAGGTTCGACCCGATCCTTAATCCGCGCGCTGAAGTCCCCTCGGATTTGCACCTGCAGGCGCTGCGCGAACTCTGCGATGCGGTCGTCTGTGAACCAGTAGGTGTGGAGGATCATGCCAACCCTTTCGCCAGACCCCACAAATACGTAGCCCTTGCCCCACACGTCACCGAGGCGACTCCGCTCACTGACTTGCCCGCGGAACACAAACGACAATTCTGAGCGCGGCATTTGTTGGCGGCTTACTCGATCGTCGTAGGTGATCTCCGTCGCGTCGGCTTTCAAGACGGGGGGCCTGAACCTGTACCAGACACCCACCGCGACCGCGGCGAGGAATGTTGGGAGAAGAAGCCGAGTCGGCCACGAAAATGTCGGGTTCGGGAGGGTCACTCCAAGCGAAGCGATTCCCAATCCAATCAAGGCGACAGTGATGACCACCAGAACCAGCCTCGTGACGAGCAGATTTCTGGGGTTTGGAAGGAGGACGAAGCTGCCGTCTGAAAGATCGACGATGGCCCGGAGTCTAAGTCAAGAACGACGCTCCAGCCCGGGCATAGAATCCCCACACCGTGGATGATGCGGGGCAGCAGTTTCAACTTCAGCGTTATCTGCAGCCCGGCGAGAAGATTCTGTGGACCGGCCGGCCAGATCCTTCCCGATTGGTCGGTCGCGCCGACGCCTTCCTCATCCCCTTCTCCTTGATGTGGGGTGGGTTCGCGGTCGTCTGGGAAGGTGGAGTCCTGTTGACCGGCGCGCCAATCTTCTTCTGGCTGTGGGGCATCCCCTTCGTCGTCGTCGGCCAGTACTTGATATGGGGAAGGTTTGTCTACAAGCGCTGGGACCGGCGCCGCACCGTCTACGCCCTCACCAACCAGCGCGCGCTGATCCTTCGTGGCGGATCCATCCAATCGGTGTTCTTGAATCAGCTTCCCAACATCACCCAGTCAGTACGGGCAGATGGATCGGGCAGCCTCGAGCTCGGTAGCTCACAGGGCTCGTACGGACGTGGGTACTGGGCCAACACCGGCATGGACTTTTTCTCGCCCACCAATAGCGGGCCGGCTTTCTACGACATTCCCGACGTAGCAAGGGTCTACGGGCTGATCAACCAGGCGCGAAGCGGTTCCGGCTGATCCCCGACAATAACCGTCGTGCGTTGGGGCGCCACCTTCAACTGGATCAGCGTCGCCGCGTTCGTCGCCGCGCTGGTCAGCCAGCTCCTGGGATGGGAAGCGGTTCGGACCGGCATCCTGATCGCGTGGGTGGTGCTCGTGTTTCTGCTGGTGATGTCCCGCGGGATGCGCGGGACCAGCATCCTCACCTACCTCTCGGCTGCGGCGTTGCTGGGCGCCGCCATCAGCCAGCTCGCCGGACTGCCGTCGGTACGCGGTTGGTTCCTGCTCGCGTGGGCCGCCCTGCTCCTGCCGGTGGCGCTCGGGCTCTTCAGTCACCCAATGCGCACACCCTCTTGGGGCGTGTTCGCCGGCTTCTGGGGAGTGGTGGGTGTCCTCTGGCTGATCGTGGTCCAGATCGCGGCGGTCACCGGCTCGCTGAGCGGTCAGGCCTACCGCGACTGGGCCGCCTGGCCTCTGGCGTTACTGGGAGTCTGGTTTCTCGTCGCCTCCGGGCTTGGATTCGGCGCTGAGCGATTCCCGCGCTGGGTCGATTTGCTTGGCCTGCTCGCGGGCGCCGGCCTGCTTGCGCTCAGCGTCTCGACGTGGATCGGCGCCTCGAGCGATGTGGTCAGGGCGGCGGGGCTCTTCGCGGCGGTCGTCTACTGTCTGTGGGCCATCGGGCTCGGCTGGGTCTATTGGCGGACGCAGGACGTCACCCACCGGTTCCGCGGCCTCGAGATCACACGCGCCGCGTAGTCCAGCGGAAGCGATGAAGAGAGCCGGCCGGCATAGAGCCGGCTCTCAGTTTTTGTTAGGGGACGTTGGCGAAGTTGTGCTGGTTGCCGGAGAATTGGTTGTCAGCCGTCTTCGTCCCAGCCCCGGCCTCAAATAGCAGGAGTCCCGTAGAGAAGTACTCCCAGCCTTCGGGATTCTGCCCGCCGGGGTTTGGCCCGACGCCGACCTCACCCGTATAGAAGTTGTCGGAGATGCTGTTGCCCCTCACGGCGGCGACGGCGCCGCGAGAGACCTGGATTCCGTTCTGGGCGATGAACACGACCGGCCCCAGGCCGCTGACTGTGTTGTTTGTGACCGTCGCCGTTGTGGCCGGACCGTTCCAGGTTGGCGGAAGCGTAACGACGATGCCGCCTTTCTGGTACGCCCAGACTTTGTTGCCGTCGATCACGCCCGAGCCGCCGTCCGTGAAGTAGATCCCAACACCGTGCTGGGTGCCGTCAAACGGCGTGTTGCCGATGTCATGGATGCTGGCGCCCGCGACCGTCACAGAAGTGCCATCGTTGACCACCCCGAAGTAGCGCGCTCCGAAAATCTGCGCTCCCGGCGTCACGCTTCCGGGCTTCGCGAAGTAGACGCCGATGTCGCACCCGGTGGCGTCCAGGGTTCCGCTCACGGTGCTTCCGATCTGAGCGGCCGTGAGGTTGATGCCGTCCCGAACGAAACCAGTCGCCGTGCAGGTCGCAGCGCCGGCCGTGGTCGTCATCGACAGGCCGGCGGGAACCGCTACCACCAGGGCGGCGGTGATCCGAGCCAGCCGATACCCGATCGTTCGCATTTTCTCCATCTATCCTCCCTCCGGATCGCGTAAGCGCCAAATTAACGAAGACTTGATCGAGGGCTTAAGATCGGGGCCCCTCAAGGTCCCGATTCTAGGTCGTTTTCGACAGGTCGACGGTGCCTTTTACCTTGTCGCCGAAGTCCCCACGCAATGGCACGCCGAGTCGGCGCGCAAACTCGGCGACGCCGTCGGGTAACAACGCCGGCGCAGGCGCCTGGATGCCGATCTTGCGGTCCGAGCTCAAAGCTGCCGTCTGGGAGATCGCCGACGGTGGGGAGGGCGGGGTCCAAAGCGCGAGCCACTCTAAGTCACCGCCAGGGCTCTAGGATCGTGATATGGGGTTGGGGCGAGCATGACCGCGCTGGGCTGGGTGGAGGTTGCCGCCGGCGTCGCCGTCGTCGTCGCGACGTTCTACGACCTGTTCAAGTCGGTCGTCCTCCCGCGGCCGTCCGTCAACCGCTTCATCATGGTCCGGCTCCTCTTCTTCTCATTCTGGGCGCTGTGGCGCTGGGTCAGCCGGCGCATGACGAACGCAGCTCGAAGAGAAGGCTGGCTGGCGACGTTTGGGCCGGCGGCCGTGATCGCGATGTTCTTGACCTGGGCGCTTGCCTTCTTGCTCGGCTACGCCCTCATCCTCGACGGATTGCGGAACCAGATCCGGCCGCCGCTCGACAACTTTGGCGAGTCTGTCTATTTCTCGGCCAGCACCATCGTGCCGCTGAGCTACGGAGACTTCGTGCCCATCGGCCTCGGCGCGAGAATCATGATTCTCTTCGAGAGCGCGACCGGGGTTGGCATCGCGGCGCTGGTGATCACGCTCCTCTTCTCCCTCTACGCAGCGTTTCAGGAGCGCGAGGAGTTGGTGGTTCAGCTGGACGCCAGCGCCGGCGCTCCGCCGTCAGGCGTCCAGCTGCTGGAGACCGTTTTCGAGCGCGGGCTTCGAGAGGAGCTCGTCAAGACCTTTGACGACTGGCGCAGGTGGTCGGCAGCTGTGCTCGAGAGCCACCTCGCCTATCCGATCCTCCTCTACTTTCGATCCAGTCACGACAACGAGGCCTGGCTCAACTCGTTCGGCGCGGTCATGGACGCAGCCACGCTGGTCATGAGCACAGTCGACGAGGACGAAGAGGGGCCGGCACGGCTCATGTTCACCGTCGGCAACCATCTCGTCGAGGACCTGGCGTGGTACTTCCGCTACACGAACACCAAAGAGCCGTTAGTCGACCACGAAGAATTCCACCAGGCCGTCTTACGCCTGAAGAAAGCCGGTTACAGGGTCAAGCCGTTGGATGAGTCCTGGACGAAGTTCCAGCACCTTCGCGGTAAGTACGCCTCGCAGCTGGTCCAGATGGCGGACCGCCTGGCGATCGTCCCGGCGGAGTGGATCGGTGACCGTACGTACGCACCGCACGTCGACGGTCGAGGTCGGACTCGCCGGCGCCTCCCCTAGTACGCGCGAATCAGCGGATTATGCCGACGCTGCCGGCCTGACCCACCGATGGCGCCAGCATCGCGAAGGCCATCTCTGCTTCCGGTCGCCAGCCGCGCGGCACATTCATTGCGACAGATGAGTCTCCCAGGCCTTTGAGCGTGAACGTGCCGCGCCACAGCAGACCCTTCGGGTACCTTGCGGTTACGGTCGAGCGGGGCTCGATCAGCGCGGTCCGATTGGCGAGTCCGCCGAATTGACCACCGATCAAGGCTATTACCCGCCGATCCGTGACGGTCACGAACACGGCTCCCATCCGACTGGCCGCGATGGTTCTGCCGATGACCCCAAAGAAGAACCACACCATCTGCAGCCCTCTAGAGCGGTTCTCGCCCCAAAACGAGACCAGTACCCGCTCGGAAGGCTCCAGCAGCCCAGCCGTCGAGGCCCCGATGCGGGCAAGCATCCGGACCTTGGCGCCATTGGGCGCCGCAGGCAGAACCCCCGAAGCCGCCAGGCGTGCTGACTGGCGGGCGCCCTCGGCGGAGGCGGCTGCAGTCGGATTTCCAACGGCACCTGCAGCCATGGCGGCCATCGTGGCGGCGTGCAGGGAAACAGCGTCACCTCCGAGCGTTTGCTGGCACCAGGCGAACCAGCTCAGGTAGCTCGCCTGCAGATCCGCGCCTGGTGACCCCATGGGGAGGGCGCCACCCGGCTGCCACGGCGCGCTCCGCCTCCCCAACCTGAATGCGAAGAAGGTGCACGGCGCCGCTACGAGGGCCCCGACGACCATGAAGAAGATCGAGCCCACGATCTCGTCGGACTGCTGGGCGTCAGGCTGGGTGATGGCCAGGATCAGCCCCAGCACGCCGAAGGCGAATACCAGCCCCCCGACGACCGCGCCGATGATCAGCAGGACCCTACCCATCTAGATTCCCAGCACAGTACTTGCCAAGTTGCCGACCAATGTAGGCCCCAGCTCCGTTGATTGAGCGCAGGTAATGAAGGTTCCGTACGTCCAAATGATCATGAACGGCCGGCGTCAGGCAGCACTGGGACACTCCCTTAGAAAGGGAGTGATCCGGCGCGGCTTGACGCTTGGCCTGGCCGCCGGCCTCTGGCTGGCACTGCTTCCCACCCAGGCTGCGGCAGACGTGACCCAGTCCACATGGACCAAGTGGTACTCAGTCTCGTTCGGTGAGAGGGCCCAGACGTTCACCGCCCCATCGGCGGGCGGGCTCGATCACGTTTCCTTGATGCTGAACTTCGACTACGGTTACGGGTCGAGCGGAACCGCTGACGTCCGCAATGTCGACGCCACCACTCTGCAGCCGACCGGGGCGGCGTTGCCCGGATCGGTCGTTGACCTCCATGGTCCGACCGCGACCTACGCCTACCCGTTCTTCAAGTTTCCATTCGCCTCGCCGATTCCCGTTACGGGTGGAAAGAAATACGCCATCGTCATGACCATCACTGCCGGCGTCCGATCTTGGGCAGGCGTGACCTCCGCGCCGCCCCAGGACCCTGGCGGCCGGGCCTGGACAGCGCCCGGATGCGTCTCGGCGTGCAGCAGCTGGTCCTCGACCGGCTACTTCCCCTATGACTTCGCGTTCGAAGCCGGGTTGCCAACGGCGCCCGCGCCAGGCGGGAACTCCGCGCCGACGGTCAAGGCCAACACGAACCCGGCGACGGCGACCGAGGGCGCGATCCCGACCAACGCGGGCACCTTTTCAGATCCCGACGGCGACACGGTCACGCTGTCCGCCTCATCCAACACGGGCTCGGCCGGGACCGTCGCCCCGAGCGGCGCCGGCACCTGGTTGTGGAAGGGCGCAGCCGCGGATGAGGGTCAGGGCCAAACCATAACGATCACCGCGGACGACGGTCACGGCAACACGGGCAAAGCTCAATTCTCGACGGTGATCGAGAACGCACTGCCAAAGGCAACGATCAGCGGGGCCCCAACGAGTGCCCCGGAAGGGACGACGATCAACCTGACGGCTTCGGCCACAAGCCCTAGCGCCGAGGACACCGCGGGCGTCTTCACCTACACATGGTCGGCGACCAACTACGACACCAAGCTCCCCGACGGCAGCGGCCCCTCTTACAGCCTGACGACGGACGACGAGGGCATTTACACGATCACGCTAATCGCCACCGACGATGGTGGCGTCCCCAGCCCCAAGGCCACCGTGACGATCAACGGTGTCGACTCGAAGCCCGCACCGGTCATCACCAGCGTTTCCCAATCGTTTGTGATCGTGCCTCAGCAGATGCTCACGTTCGACGGGACCTTCTCGGACGCGGGCTCGGGCGTGGACCCCGCCCCTGGGTACCAGGTGACGTGGGCGTGGGGCGACAACAGCCCGAACACGACCGGCGGGACCGGGTACTTGAGGCAACAGCCGCACACCTATACGGCGAGCGGGACTTACACGGTCACCCTGACGGTCAAGGACGACGATCTAGTGGCCGGGTCGGCCACCACCACAGTCACCGTGTTGACCCCGGAGGCGGCGCTGGCGAAGGTCACGACTTTCGTCCAGGGAGTGTCGGGATTGAATGCCGGCCAGAGGAACAGCCTGCTGGCCAAGCTGAACGCCGCCAACGACTCGCTGCAGCGCGTTAACTACAACGCCGCATGCGGGCAGCTGAACGCCTTCGTGAACGAGGTCGACGCCGATCAGAAAGCCGGCCGTTTGACGAGCGGAGACGCCGGCACCATGACCGATGCCGCCCGCCAGATCCAGAGGTCGTTGGGCTGCTTCCACACCCTGGTCGAGTTTCTGAACGGCCTTTAGTACTTAGACTCGGGGCCATCTGAAATGGCCTCGACCGCTCTTCCCCCAGCCGACCTCCTTCCGGTGCGCCGTGAGGCCACGCTCACCTATCGCGCGGTCAGGCTCATCGCCGTGCCGATCATGCACCTGGTCTTCCGATTCGACGTGGTGGGGAAGGAGAACATCCCTGGGTCAGGCAATTACGTCGTCATCGCCAACCACCTCAACTGGCTGGACGAGTTCACGCTGTTAATGCTGTTTCCGGTCGAACCCCGGATCCACTTCCTGGCCAACCCCACGATCCTGGTCACGCGCAAGGTCCAGTGGTTCATCGTTCGCCACACCGGCGGTTTCGTGCCGGTCGTCAGCGAGCGCCATGGCGACCAGTCGCTCTTCCACCACGTCGACCGAGCCCTCGAGGTCGGCGGCGCCGTGGGGATCTTCCCCGAGGCCGCCTACGGACCGGCGGAGGGCGAGCTCCTGCCGTTCAAGAAAGGGTTCGCCCATTTCGCGATCAAGGCCGGCGTGCCGGTGGTCCCGGTCGCGCTGTCCGGCACTAAGGACCTGTGGCTGCGCAAACGGATCAAGGTTGTGATCGGCGAGGCGATCCTGCCGGCCGGCCATACCCCGGAGTCGCTCACCGACGCCGGGTATCAGCGCATAAAGGAGCTGATGCCCGCCTATCACGAAGAGCCGGGCCGCAAGCTTTTGCGGAAGCAGCTCACGAACCTGTTCTAGACTGGCGCGGATGGATTTGAAGCCCGTCGGCATCTTCAAAGGCATGCCCCCCGCCGAGCTCAAGAAGATCAGCAAGCAGATGCGGGAGATCCGCCACCCCAAGGGGGCGGAGATCATGATCAGGGGCGAAGGCGGCGTCGGATTCCTGGTCATCCTGACCGGCCAGGCCGAGGTCGAGACCGGCGACGGACGCCGGCGCACGCTCGGGCCGGGCGATCACTTCGGCGAGATGGCGATGCTCGACCAGCAGGGCCGCAGCGCCACCGTGACGGCCGCGAGCGACCTCGTCCTGGCGGCGGTGCCGGAATGGGGCTTCAAGCCGTTCCTCCAGGATCACCCCGAGGTCACGTACCGGCTGCTCGAGACCCTCAGCCGGCGCCTGCGAGAGGCAGAGGCAGGCGAAGGCTGACCCGGCCGGAATTCTGCGCTTAACGGCTACTCAAAGTTGCCGCCAGAGTGCTAAGGTAACCCCCTTTCCCGGTTTCCTGAGCCGTCCCTCCAGACGTCTTCGCTCCGTGCTCAGGCCTGACAGCGCCCCAGGGGTAGGGCGACTTCGAAGGATAGGAGCGTCAAGGGGTGGTTCCGCTATTGAGAGCGGTGGTCGTATGGACCATCGTGCTGGCGACCGTGATCCTCCCGCACATCGGCCCGTCGCCGGCGACCTCGACGGCCGCCGTGACGCAGCTGAGCTCCTACGACCGCACCTCGGCGCTGAGCCAGTCGAAGGCGAAGCGCACGCAGGCGGCCCAGAACGCCCTCGTGCAGCAGTGGACCTCGGAGCTGTCCCAGGGCATCGCCCAGTACCAGGCCGAGCAGGAGCGCATCGCCAAGGCGCAGGCGGAGGCCGCGCGGGTCGCGGCGCTCAGCAACCACCCGCCCCCGCCGCCCTACATCGCCCAGATCATCTATGACGCGTTCAGCCCGCTCGGCGCGCGAGCCGTCCAGTGGGCTATCAATGTCGCGTACTGCGAATCCCGCTACCACCCCAACTCCGTCAATACCGACAGCGGCGCGTCGGGCCTCTTCCAGTTCATGCCCGGCACCTGGAGCGGCACGCCCTGGGCCGCCCAGTCGCCGTTCGACCCGGTTGCCAATGCCCAGGCCGCGGCGTGGCTGTACAGCCACTACGGTCCGGGGCGCTGGACCTGCCAGGGCTGAGGCTAGACTCGCCTCCCCACCACGTGGGGAGGTCGGCGCGCGACAGCGCCGGGTGGGGAATCGCACTCACCCAGGCGGATGGAGGCGGCTTAATCCTCGGATAGGACCGTGATCTGCAGCTCGTAGATCGGCTGCTTGCTGCTCGAGCCCTTGAGCTGCAGCGACTCGTAGGCAACGACCTCGATCCCGTCGGGTAGCGACGATCGCGTCGTCTCGGACATCAGCACCTTCGCCGGCCGCACCTTGGACAGGTAGGAGCTGTTGTTCACCGGGACGCCTATCAGCGTGAACTCGAGACGGCGCTCCGAGCCCACATGGCCTGCCACGACCTCGCCTGTGTCGAGCCCGATACCGACCGAGATCGGTGGCAAGCCGGACGCAAGCAGCTCGAGGTTCAGCCGATCGACCTCCCGCATCATGGCGAGCGCGGCCGCCAGGGCGCGGGGGGCATGGTCGGTCATCGGGTTGGGCGCTCCGAAGACGACGAGCATTCCGTCGCCCTGGAACTTGTCGATGTTGCCCCCGTGCTCCAGGACGACCTCGATCATCCGCGAGAAATAGACGTTGAGGAACCGCACCAGCTCCTCAGCGCCCATGGTCTGCGACAGGGTCGAGAAGTCCGCGATGTCGGAGTTGAGCATGGTCACCTGGCGCCGCTCGCCGGGCAGAAACTTGGTGTTTCGGTCGGAGCGCTCGAGCACGTAGTCGGTGACCTGCTTGTTGACGTGCAGCTCGAACAGGGAGCGCAGGAACTCCGAGCGCTCGTACTGGCGGGCGTTGTCGATGGCGATGGCGGCGAGGTCCGAGATCGCCTGCAGGAACTCCTTGTCTGTCTCCTCGAAGATCGCCGCGCGGAAGGGGTTGTCCACGTAGACGGCGCCGATGACCTTGTCCTTGGTCACCAGCGGCACGGCGATGATGGAGCGAAGGTTCTGCAGGATGACCGACTGCTGGCCCTTGAAGCGGTCGTCGAGGGTGGCGTCGGTGGCCACGACCGCCTGCCCGGTCTTCACGACGTGCTCGATGACGGTCCGCGAGCCCAGGAAGAGACTCGCCTTCTCGGGATCCGACTCGCCCCGCGACATCTCCACTGACATGGTCCCGGTGATCGGATCGACGAGCACGATAAAGCCGCGCGACGCCCGCATGAGGGTGATCACGCGGTCTATGACTTTGCGCAGGACCTCCTCG
>Ga0209701_10001537_pt1 | contig 14856 bp, 12 predicted proteins | sample CZO8metaG_4_FD_188356 | JGI IMG/M metagenome (GOLD analysis project Ga0209701, IMG submission 188356) | Vadose zone soil microbial communities from the Eel River Critical Zone Observatory, Northern California, USA - CZOApr15con2H3.8 metaG... | ecosystem: Environmental > Terrestrial > Soil >...
TCGTTTCTTGTTCCAACAGGGGAGGCCATCTGCCTCCCACTGGATCTGCGCTCTTTCCCTGAGTCTACCACATCTGACTTGTTCACTTGTCCGTACAGATTTTCCCAACAGAGTCATTTATCGCGCACACCGCCGATTTATCGGCCTTTGCTGGATGTTCCGCTATCCCGATTAATTTATTACAATCCATTATCGGCCTTTGCCGGCTGTTCCGCTATCCCGGTTAATTTATTAAACCGCATTATCGGCCCTCGGCGGATGTGATGATGTCCGCATGAAAAAGTTAATCTGCATTATCGCGCCCTTGCGAATTATGAATGAGCTTAACGGCGGCATAGCCAATTTTGGTCATCACTTCCCCAGGTTGAATCTGTTTCAAACCTGGGCGCTCAAACCAAAAATTGAGCGCGGCAGGTTTATATTGTCGAGTTGTAATACTTTATAGCGCCAGGAAGTGAAACGTCGTGAACCATTTTGAAATATTGACGTTTAGGTATTGATCGTTACAATTAACAAAAGGCTGAGTATAAAACTTCAGGCCTTTGTGTAAATCGTTTTCGTATGCGTATGTAAGGAATGGATACATGTCACACTCTCTCAAAGTGAGATCAGTTGGTCTCCTACTGCTGGCCGCGCTGATCATTGGCGCAATCTGGTTTTCCCCACTCGGTTCGCTCTTGGGGCATAAGAGTGCAAAGACTGCTCACGCGGCATCATCACTGCCGCTGAACCATACGTCTGCCAATGGCCCCTACAAGGTGCAGGGAAACGCTATCCTGGGAGCCGATGGCACTCGCTATCTCTTTCATGGTGTCGGGCGAGATGGCCTGGAGTTCTCATGTACAGGCGACAGTTACATGGACACTGCGCACCTTGCTTTCATGGGTCCTGGTACCAGCGGCCCCGCTGGTACATACTGGTGGGCGAATACGGTGCGTTTACCGCTCTCCGAGGGTTTCTGGCTGAGAGGATATTCCGCACAGTTTTGTTCGTTTGCGCAGTACCAGGCGCTCGTCAAGCGCCTGGTGGATACGCTGACTGCGATGAAGTTGAATGTCATCCTCGACCTGCAGTGGACCGATGCCGGTGGGCAATCCATGACCAGTGGCGCAGGTTGGGCGATGCCAGACAGCGATAGTGTGACGTTCTGGACGCAAGTTGGGAATATCTATAAAAGTTACTCCAACGTACTTTTCGAGCTCTATAACGAGCCGCATCCCTCTTCGTGGACGATCTGGCAGCAAGGGGGCACGATTACCGATACGTCTTATCAGGTGTATTGCCACTGCATCCAGACTTTCACCTACAAGGCTGTTGGTATGCAGGCCATGGTGAACGCGGCGCGCGCTACAGGCGCGACCAACCTGGTGCTGGTGGGGGGTCAGGGCTGGGGCTACGATCTCAGCCAGCTCGGTTCATTTCCTATTACGGGCACGAATGTCGTCTTTGACACCCACCCGTATCCCTATTCCGGCAAAGAGCCTGCCAATTGGGACGCTTCTTTTGGAAATGTGAGTGCAACTGTTCCAGTTATGTCCGCCGAGAACGGTGAGTACGATTGCAAATCGACGTATATGAGCCAGCTGCTTCCCTACTTTGATGCGCACTCGATTGGTTGGACAGCCTGGGCATGGTACTCGGTCGGCTCCCAGTGTGGCTATCCTCAATTGTTGGCTGATTACCAGGGGACGCCTGCCCCTAATATGGGAACGTATGTCTACCAGCATTTGTTGAGCTATGCCGGTATAACGCCTCCCTCCCCTGCCGCAGGTCCTATCAAAAGCACCTGGTACTTTGCAGAAGGCCGCGCGGGCAGTCACTTCAACGAGTATCTCACCCTGGGGAACCCCACCAGTAGCAACTGCTCGGTGAGCATCCAATACCTGTATACGCCCGACCATGGAACTGCGCAGACCAAAACGGTCTCAGTGAACGTCCCGGCTGAACAACGCATTACCAAGTATGTCGATACGGACCTGGGCACCTCTCTAACCGGGATTGGTATCGATGACTCAGCCATCGTTACTGCCAGCGGTTGTCCGGGTATCGTGGCTGAGCGTCCCATGTACTTCAATGCACTCGGTGTCAATAGTGGCAGTGATACACTGGGCGCGACTAGCCTGGGTACTTCCTTCTACTTTGGAGACCTGGCAGAGGGCGGTCAGCCGGGTAGCGGGACCTACTATTCGTTCCTGACGATTTTGAATCCTCCTAATGGAAATGCGGCAAATGTCACCGCCACCTACTATGCAAATGGGAAGGCGATTGCCACGCAGCAGTTGGCGGTCCCTGCTGGCACGCGTGGCACGATTTTCCCCATGAATGTTAATCCGCGCCTGCCAGCTCACGTGGCCGTCGCGCTAACCTCGACGCAGCCAGTGGCAATCGAGCGTCCCACCTACTTTAGTAACCTCAGCTCTGGTAATGCCGGTGTTGTCTCCGGCGCGGCAGATATCATGGGCGTGCAGGCCCCGTCGAATGACTGGCTCTTTGCCGAGGGCTACACTGCCTCTGGATTCCAGGAGAATTTCGCTATTGCGAATTTCGATCCCACTACCGCCAACGTTACCATTAAACTGGAATATGGCAATGGCACCGTGCATTCTTTCCCTGTCACGGTTGCTCCGCTGAGCCAGCTTATCTGGAATGTCAATGTTGGCGGCGGAGCTAACCCTCCGACCGCTAGTGTCTCGGCAGAGATCACTTCGACTGGTGCCAGGATTGCTGTAGAGCGTGAAATGTTCTTCCGGTACACTATCTCTGTCAGTGGTCATTCGACGCCGACTGTAGGTGGAACGGATGTGCTCGGAGAGGTGGGACCGCTTCCATCAGCCGGTGTTTACAGTTTTGCTGAAGGCTACGTCAACAACGGTTTTGTTGAATTCCTGACCATACAGAACCCGACGGCTAATGCGGAAACGATCACCGTTACGCTGGCCGATGAGGCAGGCACTTTCTTCACGTTCCAGGTTGTTGTGGGCGCATCCAGCCGTTACACAATTGACATTGGGAATATAGTGCTCGCCTACATGTACCACCCCACAGACGGAAATAATGGCTACGAAGTGTCAATGGCATTGCAATCCAGTAGCGCCTTTGTAGCCGAGCGTCCGATGTACTGGAACATCGCTGGTACACAAGGTGGTACTGACGCGGTTGGCTTTAGTGGGTAGTAATATGCAGCACGCGGGTGTCGCATAGAGATGTAATGTGGCCAGGTACCGAATTACCGGTACCTGGCCACGCTTTTCCATATTAGTAATCCTGGCGCCCGTTGGGGTCTTCAGGCCCAATCTCCTCCAAAAACCCCCTCACTACCTCTTCTGCCCTCTCCACATCTCCTCCCTCCACCCACACAATCCGCTTATCCCTGCGGAACCACGTCAACTGCCGCCTCGTGAAATCATGAATGGCGTATTTCAACTTCTCTACCATCTCATGCTCGCTCTTAAACTCCCCCCGCAGCCAGCGGCTGATGTACCTGTATTCCAGCCCCAGCGCCTCCAGGCGTTCGTGACTCACTCCCTGGTCCAGTAAGCGCTGTACCTCCTGCACCATTCCTTGCCGCATGCGCTCTTCGACCCGCTGATCGATCCTCTCGTACAACACACTCCGGGGCCACTCTATACCTAGCGATAAAGAGTGGTAGAGCGGGTCTGCTACTCTGCGCTGCTGTGAGAAAGGTTTGCCCGAAACAAGGCTGACCTCCAGGGCCCGAATTACCCTGCGCGGATTGTTGCGGTCAATTGTGGCAGCACTGTGCGGGTCCAACTGCTCGAGTTGCGCCAGCAGCTCGGCCAGGGGACGCCCTGCGAGTTGCGCTCGCAGTTCGGGCTGCGGCGCTATGTGCGGGATCTGGAGATTGTCTACGATGGCCTGGATGTAATGGGGTGAGCCGCCGACCAGGAACGGTTGATGCACGCGCGCAAGGATGGCGTTGATAGCGGCGATGGCGTCACGCTGGAACTGGGCCACGGTATAAATCTCACGTGGGTCGGCCACGTCCAGCAGGTGGTGGGGGACGAGGGCTTGCTCGACAGGCGTCACCTTGGCTGTGCCAATGTCCAGGCCTCGATAGACCTGGCGCGAGTCGGCTGAGACGATTTCTCCATTAAAACGCCGGGCCAGCGCGATACCCAGGGCACTTTTCCCGCACGCCGTCGGCCCCAGTACGACTACCAGTTTCGGGAGGAAGCTGCTCATGGATGAGGATACTTTTGTTTTACCAGGCGGTCGATACGCAGCACCAGCGCTACCGCGATGCCAATGCCAAGCAGTATGCCAAAGGGGACGAAGCAGCCAAAAGCAAAGCCGCTCGTCAAGGCATAGCCCAGTACTCCGCCAAGCACCACCGCCAGCCCGATCACCAGCCGGCGCATATGCTGCATAGCCCAGATGCCTGCATTCAGCATCCGGTTGCTTACCGTGGGAGCAGTCCCGGCAGTGGCTCCAGTCGCAGCCACCAGTAACATTACCAGCAAGTGCAATGGAGGTGCAGCGGCTCCGAATAGATTTTGCCAGAGGGCTTCGCTTAGCCCTAGCGCCGCTAATGCTGTGCTCATTCCTGTAATGACGCGATTAAGCATCTCGCGCCTGCTCCAGGCATTGCTCCAGTTGACGAGCAACGCCCCGGCTGTCGCGCCTGGCACCAGGCCGATCAGCACGGCTATAAACCAGGAATTGGGAGGCAGTAGCAATGAAGGCGATACGAAACGTGACAGGATGATGTAGAAGAGCGCGGCGAACATACAGGCGGCAAAGAATGTCAGGCCAAATTTTATCCACGCCTCTTGCCGCTGTGAGGTTTGCAGCACGTTCCAACCCCCACTGCCAGGTTGTCCATATTTTGCCTTGTACTCGCTGTCTCTCGTGCTGGTAAAAGGTGTGCTTACTCGTGTCCTGCTGCCTGTCGCCGGGGCAGCCATCGCGCTTTTTTGTGTGGATGCTGTGCTTTGCTGGAATGTCAGGTCGTCCTCGTCTTCTTGCTTTTGTCCTGCTACACCTGACATAGTAGAGGTGGTGTAGCCGAGCACAGCCAGCTCCACTTTCACGGTAACCTTTTGCTCGCTGTCGTCCGGAGTTACGATGATTGTGCCCGTGTAATGTGTAGAACCTCGCAGGCGCGTGCTGTCTGCTCGCACGCGTACGGGTGTGCTCATGCCGTCAAAAGCCGTCTGATCCAGCACGATCCAGGACTCGACCTGGCGAAGTGACCCCTTGACCAGGGTACCTTTCACACCGGAAATGGTCAGCAAGATGGGGGCAGAAAGGCCTGGATACACCTCTCCAAAATCGATGATTTTCGGGCGCACGATTACAGCGTTACCCGTCTCACCTGTCCGTCCGGCCCTGCTAGGTATACTTGCGCGAGCGCCGGTAGCAGCCTGGCTGCTATTGCTATTGCGCGGTGTTTGTGTGGTCGTGCTCGTGCGCGTCTGGGCGTTTGGCCCCATAACTGCCTGTAAAAATTTGTTGACCCCCATTTCGGGATCGCCGACCGTGGCGCGAATGCGTTTCGTTGTGCGTGCCAGGTCGTTCTCCCCAATCTCTGTCAGCCAGGACTCGATCTCGCCTGCGAACAAATAATCAGCCGCCTCGGTGGGATAGTGGGCGCATAATTCTGCCAGTTCTTCGGGAGTGGTAGCCTCGCCGCCGCTTTCAAAACGGAACGAGCCTACACCAAGCAGCGCGCGGCGGAAGACGACGATACTCTCATAACGGTCTTCGGGCCGCAGCGAAGTAGCTTTCTCCAGTGCGCGAGCCACGGGGGACGAGATATGCGGGAAGTTGTCGTGAACGTTGGTCAGGCCGAAGCCATTCTCTGAAATCGTATTGGTCAGCAAATGAAACAGGGTCATTGCCAGCGAGTAAATATCCGAACGTACGTCTGTCTGGGCGCTGCCATATTGCTCTGGGGGCGCGAAGCCAGGCGTGCCGAGCAACTGCGTGTCCTGTGAACCACTGTGCCGGAAGAGGCGTGCGATACCAAAATCGATCAGCTTGATACGCCCGGTGCGCGTGAGCATTACATTCCCAGGCTTCATGTCTCGGAAGATCACGGGCGGCTGCTGGCTATGCAGGTACTCCAGCACATCGCACAACTGCCTGGCCCAGCCCAGCACGCGCGGTTCCGTAAATGGCCCGTTATTGCGCTCCAGCAGGTCTTCAAGCGTGCTGCCGTCAATGAATTCCATCACCAGAAAATGGCGCGCACCCTCGGTAAAGAAATCGGTGAAGGCTGGCAGATTGGGATGGTTCAAACGCGAAAGAATCCTGGCCTCCGCCAGGAAATTCTGAATGGCCTGGGACTGCTCGTTCGCAGGTACCGTAGAGAGGCTCATCTCCTTGATAGCGCAGATAGTTCCCCGCCTGGTGTCCCTCGCTTGATACACGGCGGCCATTCCCCCATGTCCGATTGTTTGCACGATCACGTAGCGCCTGTGCAACAGGGTACGTGGGTCTAGCTGTCCCGTTTGTGTATTTCCTTTGCCATTGTTGCTCTGCCGGCTAATGATCCCAGGCTCCCCTCTTTGTCTCCAATGTACCTCCCAGTATAGCATACCTCTTATAGGAGATACTACCTAGTTAAACGCGAATTATAGGGTAAGATCACATGCTTATGCTACAATCAGAAGTTGTCAGATCGCCCCTTTACGCATAATTAGACGCTTTCCGATGTTTATTATAGAAGATTATTAGTTACGAATGCACGGAACTACATTTGAGTAAGATGTGCCGGAACAAATTTATTATATGTAGCTTTACCATTGTTTTCATGGCAATGGCAATTGGTCTGCTCTTGCTGCAAAACATAGGGACGTTTCCCCCTGTCAGGGCCGATTCAAAGGCTGTCGTTGAAGATCTGGGCGTTGTTGGACAACCTTCGCTGCCCGCTGCAACTGTTGATGCCATATTGAAAAGCCTGGGTAGCCCTATGGATGGCACGGGGCAGGTAGTAGTGCAGGCTTCGAAGCAGGCAAATATCGACGACGCCTTTGCCCTCGCTGTGTGGTGGACTGAGACTAACGACGGAGCTGCCGGCGTGGGATTGGCCGATCGCAACCCCGGTGGTGTACGTAGAAGCGTAGGCTATCCCTCGGCCTTCGACGGCTACACTATCTACCCATCTTATCCGGCAGCGATTAGCTACTGGTTTAATCTGATCAGAAGCAGGTACGTCAATCGAGGTTTGAGCACTGTCTATGCTATCTCGTACCCCTACGTGGGTACTTCGAGTTCATACTTGTGGGCGGGCAAAGTAGTGGCACTCATGCTGAGATACCGGGGTGAGGCCCCTCCGCCTGCAACTCCCACTGTGGCGCCTGGCCCTACCATATCCCCGTCTATGCTGCCGCACCATAAGAAAGTCATTGACACGGCTCTACATGCTTATCCCTATCAAGGCCAGAAAGATACAACGACAAAGCGATCTTCAAGTGAGGTGCAGCAGGCAAGCGCCTCGCCTGACTATTTCATCGCTGTCTTTGCCTTGTTGCTCGCTCTTGCTATCGTTGTATGGTCGCTCAGGCTGGGAAAGCGACAGTCGATCCAGGGCCTGCGTGTCCACACACAGAATCTGGAAGCACCTGACACGGATGCCCTGTATGCAGGCGCTCTAAATGTCGCGGCTATCATCAATACGGATACCTTACCTGATCTTCCCTCTATACCCCCTGTACATACTATGCCTGCCAATCCTTCAGGTGATCTCTTGCCGCCAGGCAGGGGGACAAACTTCCCCGTACGCCGCACAATCTTATTGCCCTCCGTTCCTTTACCTGCAGCGCCTGGCACCAGCACAACAGGCTCGCGACCAGCCGGATTGCTCAGCCGTTATGGAGAAACCCGTCGGGAGTGGGAAACTTAGGAGATAGACTCACAAGCGAGATTTCTTCTTTGTCCTCAAACCCTCATCAAGCCCGAGACTTTTTTTGAAAAGTCCTGCTAAGTTTTAACAGATAGCTTGCTTTTTCTCTATAATTACTTATCATTAAGGATATAAGATCAGTTTTACCTACTGCTCTATTGATTGCTGAATTTTAACGACCAAAACCGGCCATGTCGTAGGCGCACAATTTATTGGCGCATCGCCGATTTATCGGCCTGGGGAGGGCGTCGATGGGCCATTGGTCGATCATGAACTTTCACGACCAAAGCCGGTCTTGTCATCCTGAGCGAAGCGAAGGATCTCTCTCGATGGGCACAGAGACGCTTCGCAGAGTTTACCCTTGAGCGAAGCGAAGGGCTCAGCGTGACATTACCGATCTTGCTTGTTAAAAGTCATAATCGGCGGTGCGGGCATAAATGCGCCGCCTACAGCGTATTACCGATCTTGGTTGGTAAAACTCATGTAACACGTAGGCGTAAATACCTTGTAGATGCAGTAATTTGTAGGCGTTCCTTATGCAAACTCCATCAAGGCATTCATCCTTTCTACTTTGTACGCAGGCAGCGGTTACCCTTGATTTCCCTGCCTGCCGTTTCTATCCTCAATCAAGGAAAGGAGCAATTGTATGGCAACCGAATCCGAATCTTCCGCTTCGCCAGAACAGACAACGTTACGCCGGAACGCTATTGGTCTTCCCAATACTGGCGCAGTTTATTCCGGCGCCATCGTTTCCGCTGAACCTGGCCGGTCCCATCTGCGCCGCCTGGTTTGTGCTTGGCCTGATTGTCGTTGCCTTGCTGAGCATGCGCGCACCGGAGAACCTGGCGCGTAGCAGCAGAGTTTATCTTGAAGAGTAAGGGAAGTCAGCATTGTAAGCTGTGGACCTTTGATCTGGACTGAAATGTACCTTTGAAAGGAGCGACCCGTGGCGACACATCATCTCGACGACACCCAACCCCATGCTTTCTGGGACAATACTTTTCCACCGCGCTTGCGCATCCAGCCTGGCGATACCGTTGTATTCGAGACCCTCGAAGCCTCGGCGGGGCAGGTTCGTCCCGATTCTACCTCGGAGGCGGTCAGAGCCCTGAATTTCGATCTCATTCACCCGCTCACCGGCCCGGTATACGTGGAGGGCGCGGAACCAGGCGATACGCTTGTGGTCGATATCGTCAGTATCAAGCATAAGGGGTGGGGCTGGAACTCTGTCCTACCGGGTTTCGGATTGCTGGCCGAGGACTTCCCTGAGCCTTACCTGCATCACTACAAGCTGGGTGAGACTACCTGTGAATTCAGGCCGGATATTCATATTCCCTACGAGCCATTCTGTGGTGTGATGGGGGTAGGGCCACGTGAAGCTGGACGATTTAACACCATTCCTCCACGCGAAAATGCAGGCAATATTGACATCCGCCATCTTACCCCCGGCAGCCGGGCATTCTTCCCGGTCCTTGTACCAGGGGCGCTCTTCTCCTGTGGCGACTGCCATTCAGCGCAGGGCGACGGCGAGGTCAATGGCACCGGCATTGAAACCCTGATGACCGTGACTCTGACCTTCAACGTGCAGAAAGGTGCGAACATTCCCGAACTGCGTTTCATCACGCCGCCCGGCAAGAAACTCACGGTCGCCGACGAAGGTGGCTATTTTGTCACTACCGCGCATGGCCCTGATCTCTACAAGGACACGCAGCAGGCGATACGCTACATGATCGATCACCTGGCCACCAACTACCATATGACGCGCGAGCAGGCCTACTGCCTGTGTGGCGCGGCGGTGGACCTGAAGATCAGTGAGGTCGTTGATGCCCCCAACTGGATTGTGTCGGCGTATCTGCCGCTGAGCATTTTCAAATAAGGGTGTATTGTCAAAAATCAGAGTTTACTGGGAGTGCCCACGCGCGTAGGGGGCGAGGAAGGCGCTTACAGGGGCAGGATTATTGGAAGCGTCATCGCCAGTCGTAGAGCGTTGATTCATCAACGCGTAGTGCGGATTATGCACATTGACGAAATAACCCGGACACCGTAGGGTGCCGATTTATCGTGCACCCTCAGCGAAGCGAAGCGGAGCGCGTATCAATACTCCGTGCCCACAGCCGATTATGGGTTTTAGGCAAGGTTCAATTGTGAAGAAGAGTCCTTAACAGGTTGAACCGTCACCCTGATGATTTTTGACAACCGAATCGGGGAATGTCTGCCTGCGTCCTGTAGGGACAAGGGGTGGACGTGGAGCAGGGTGGGGGCCTTGTGCTCAATACATCTCACTTAAGGCCCTCCCACGGAAAGTTCCACCTTGAGAGGATCAAGCAGGGCGACAAAATCGAGAAACTGCTCCTCAGGCGCAAAGGGCGCCGGTGGAGGCACTTGGCGCTTCTTGGGTTTGTATTTGTTGTAGACCTGCTTGACCTCCCGGCGGTTGATGCGCAGCCGACGGGCGGGCAAGACGTGCTGTGCCATCTTGTGCCGTAAGCGTGCCAGCAGCGGCTCGGTCGCCGCCTCGGGCTCCAAGGTGAGCGCCAGCGAGATCATCTCGGTCAGCTCAAAGAGTCCCTCCGTAAAACTGAGGCGATCAGGGTCCAACTCGGCCTCCACCGCGGCTTGCGAAAGCCTGAGGCGCACGGCGTAATGAGCCAGGTAGATCCCGTAGAGTCGCCTTTCGTACCCCTTCAGGCGTCTTGGAGCGTAAGACCTTGCGTTGAGCTCGCTCGTGCGTTTTGATCTCATCGATTACCAGCTCGATTTCCCAGCGCTCATGATACAAGGCGAGCAACTCGCGTGCCGGAGCCAGGCGCGGATTGAGCAGGGTCGTCACGAGGCGATACACCTTGTCGACCTCTCCCAAGCGCTCGTCGGTCACGCGGTAGGAGATAATGCGCACCCACATCCCCCGACGCACCGGATACTGCGCCTGATCTGGGCGCGTTGGGCCCACCCATGCCAGCACCGAGCCATCGGTCAGGCGGCGAGGCTTTCTCAGCTGTTCCCACACTCCGGCTTCCAACGCTCCCAAGACATGGGCCCTTCGCTCACGCACGTGCTCCAGAAACCCTCCTGAGGTGATGCCGGCATCCACCAGCACCACCATCTCGGGGCCAATCTGCGAAAGCTCGCGATGCGCCCCGTGCACTTCCGAGACATCGTAACGGCCTATCTCCAGCCCCACCACCGCATGGCTGCCACACTCGGCCAGCAGCACACAGCGCACCTGCGGATAGGCCCCTGGCCCATATTGATTGCTGCTGCGCGGCATCCGGCCGCCGCGTTGGCTTTCGTATCGGCAGTGTTAAACAGGGTGCCATCAATGGCCATGAGCCGATAGCGACCAAAGAAGGCACTGGGCATGCTAGACGGCTTGGCGATCAGCTGACAGCGCTCGCGCATGAGGGCCTGCAAGCCCTGGCTGCCCAATTCCTTGCGTCGTCCACTCAGTCCCCCATCACCCATCGTACTCGCCGGCTCGCCAGGATGCAGAGAGCTTCGCTTGCCTACCAGCTTGTGCCACACCTGGCATTGGTTCAGACGGCTCCACAGCGCCATCCCGATCACAAACAGCACCAGGGCCAAGGCCGTGCTCAGCCGCACGCGCCGCGCTTTGGTTGACCAGGGCTCACTCTGGTGCACACACCGCTCAATCACGTCCTTGGGGTACACCTTACTCAACATCGTCATGCTCACCTGTTCACACACCTTGTCATTGACATCCATCTCGCGTAATCTGTACATCGAAAGCTCCTTGTTTTTTTGCTTTCTGGTAGTGTGCCAGATTTGGAGCTTTCTGTCTTCTTTTTTCCCTTTTTGGCTTTAAGTGAGATGTATTGGGCCTGGTGCTTGTCCTGGTTGGGGTGCGGCCTGTTTGCTCCACGCAGTCCTAATGGAGCGCGTTGCCACCAGGACAAGCACCAGGCCCCCACCCTGCCCCACATCCGCCCCTTGTCCCTACAGGACCCCATTCGGTCGTCAACATTCATCTTTGCTCCACGCAGTCCTAATGGAGCCACCAGGACAAGCACCAGGCCCCCACCCTGCCCCACATCCGCCCCTTGTCCCTACAGGACGGGGACACGCGCATTCCCGATTCGATTGTCAACCATCATCAGGACGGGTAACGCACATGACCCCATTCGGTTGTCAACATTCATCAGGAGAGGGGCAGACACATTACCGGTTTTGGTCGTCAACATTCATCAGGGTGACCGTTCAAACGGTCAAGGATTTTTCTTCACATTGAACCTTGCCTAAATAAAAACAGTTGACACTTTCAGTTAAGATAGTACTATAGAGTAAGGCCAGTTTAGTACCGGGGGCTTCCAAGCTTATGCGTACGCTCAACCTGCATCAACTCGCCACTTTTCAAGCAGTTGCAAAACATCGTAGTTATGTACGCGCTGCAGAAGAATTGCATTTCAGCCAGCCTGCGGTCTCCGCGCAAATACGTCACCTTGAAGAGAGCCTGGGCATCAAGCTTTTTGACCAGATTGGGCGCAAAACGCACCTCACGCAGGCGGGAGAAGAACTGTACCTCTACAGCCAGAAAATATTTTCTGTGATTGATGAAACAATGGATGTTATGGAAGCACTACGCAGCCCGTATTATGGCCGCCTGAGCGTAGGAGCTGATACGACGGTAGGGTCGTATGTCATTCCTGGCCTACTTGGCAAATTTCGCCAGATCTATCCCCAGGTCGAGATATTGCTGCACGTACTGAATCGCGCTGCGCTCGTCGAAGCAATCTTCAACAACCGCGTCGAATTGGCCGTGATGGGGTCGGTACCCGACGATGCTCCCGTCGAAATCGAACCCTTTGCCTTTAATCCACTGGTGCTGGTAGCTGCGCCAACACATCGGCTGGCCGGGCTGAAGAATGTACCCATCGAGGAATTAGGGCGGGAACATTTCCTGCTGCGCGAGCAAGGCTCAGGAACTCGCGCTGCCCTGGAAAAGGCGCTGGAAGATGCGGGCCTTCCACTGCAGGTGAGTATGCAGGTTGGTAACAACAGCGCCATTAAACAGGGAGTCACGGCAGGACTCGGTATCGCTTTGATCTCTCGCGTGGCGATTGATATGGAACTGGAGACAAACCGCCTGGTAATCCTGGACGTGGAGGGATTCCCCATTATTCGCCAGTGGCGGCTGGTCCATGTCAAAGACAAATACCTCTCCGCCACGGCCCGCGCCTTCAAATCGTTCCTCTTGCAGCATGCCGATCGCCGTTTGCGCAGGAGAGATTAGCGAGGAGTATTTTTCATGGAAGCATCGCTTGATGCAGAGAGACAGGCTGTGATTGCTGAAATCCAGCGTTTTGTAGAGCGTGAAGTTATACCCGCCGCCCGCCAACTCGAACATGATGATACCTATCCTGTTGACCTCATTGACAAGCTCAAAATCCTGGGTATCTTCAGCGCCACCATCCCCGAAGCCTATGGTGGCCTCGGCTTCGACCTGCTCACCTACGTACAGATTATCGAACAGCTCGCACGCGGCTGGATGAGCCTTGCCGGCATTGTGAACACGCATATACTCGTTGCATACATGATTGCAACGTATGGCACGGAGGAGCAGCGCCGGCGCTTCCTGCCTGTGATGGCTACAGGCGATAAACGTGGAGGAATATGTATTTCCGAGGCCAATGCAGGCAGCGATGTGCAGGCCATTACCATGACCGCTGTGCGCGACGGCGATGATTACCTGCTTAACGGCTCCAAACTCTGGGTCACAAATGGCGTGCACGGCAGTATTTTTGCCGTGTTGACGCGCACCAGCACAAACGTTCGCCCACCCTATCGCGGCATGAGTGTCTTCATTGTTGAAAAGGGCACACCTGGATTGAGCGTGAGCCGTACCTTTGAAAAGCTTGGCTATAAGGGTGTTGAGACCGCCGAACTTGTCTTCGATGATGTGCGTGTGCCTTCTGACAGTCTGCTTGGTGGCAGCGAAGGCGAGGGGTTTAAACACGTTATGAGCGGACTGGAGGTCGGGCGTATCAACGTAGCGGCGCGAGCTGTAGGTGTGGCCCAGGCGGCATTTAACGACTCCATCAAGTACGCGCAGCAGCGCTCCACCTTTGGCAAGCCGATTGCCCAGCACCAGGCCATCCAGCTCAAGCTGGCGGATATGGCGACCAGGATAGAGGCGGCGCGTCTCTTGCTCCAGCAGGCCGCGCAGAAAAAGGACCGGGGCGAGCGCTGCGACCTGGAAGCTGGCATGGCCAAACTCTTTGCCACTGAGATGTGCCAGGAAGTCACGCTCGAAGCGATGCGCATTCATGGCGGCTTTGGCTACACCAAAGAGTTCAATGTCGAGCGCTATTACCGTGACGCGCCCTTTATGCTCGTCGGCGAGGGAACCAGTGAGATCCAGCGCCTGCTAATCGCCCGCCAGTTGCTGGAGAGATATAAATTGTAACTGCGAAAGGGAGACATACATGCAATTTGGCAGATGTTTCGAAGAATTTGAAGTTGGTGCCGTCTACAAGCACTGGCCGGGCCGCACCATCACCGAATACGACGACACGCTTTTCAGCATGCTCACCATGAATCATAATCCGCTGCATATCGATGCTTACTATGCCGAGGCCACTCAGTTCAAGCGGCGTCTTGTCGTAGGCCCGCTCATTTTCAGCATCGCGCTCGGCATGAGCGTTCCCGATGTAAGCGGAAAAGCCATTGCCAATCTGGAATTTGAGAACGTCAAGCACCTCGGCCCGACTTTTCATGGCGACACGATTTACGCGGAAACGAAGGTACTTGATAAAAAGCTCTCCAGCAGTAAGCCGGATCGTGGTATCGTCACAGTTGAAACCATCGCCTACAACCAGCGTGGTGAAAACGTACTCTCGTTCAAACGCCGTGTGATGGTGCCCACGAAAGAGTACGATGAAGCCTGGCAGCGTGCGTGGGATGAAAAGATGGCAAAGCTGCGCGCTAGCCAGGGTGGTAGAGAGCTGTGACAAGTCGTTGTTGTGGATTGCGAC
>Ga0209701_10001542_pt1 | contig 14851 bp, 16 predicted proteins | sample CZO8metaG_4_FD_188356 | JGI IMG/M metagenome (GOLD analysis project Ga0209701, IMG submission 188356) | Vadose zone soil microbial communities from the Eel River Critical Zone Observatory, Northern California, USA - CZOApr15con2H3.8 metaG... | ecosystem: Environmental > Terrestrial > Soil >...
AGAACGCAGAGGACACCGAGAAGCGAGGAAAGGACCGCGAAGCAGGCGGGATGGCTAGGCACGAATGGGAATCGCAGCTACAATACAAGAACCTGCCGATGGGCTGATTTTCCAGGGAAAAAAGAGCGTGGAGCCGATACTCAGAACAGAAAACTTGTGGAAACTCTACCGCGCGGGCAAAGTCGAAGTCCCGGCGTTGCGTGGGGTGAATTTCGAGGTGCAGCCTGGCGAATCGGTCGCGGTGATGGGGCCTTCGGGCTGCGGCAAGTCTTCACTGCTGTATGTAATCGGCGGCCTGGCGCAAGCCTCCCGCGGCAAGGTTCTGGTCGACGGCAATGACCTCACCGAACTGAGCGACGCCGCGCGCACCAAATTGCGCCGCCACAAAATCGGCTTCGTCTTTCAGCGTTTCAATCTGCTCCCCACGCTGACGGCCAAGGGCAACATCGCCATCGCGCAGTTCATTCATGGCGATGGATTCGATCCGCACCGCTTCGAGGTCGTAACGCAGATGCTCGGTCTGGCGGGACGCCTTCATCACAAACCCTCGGAACTCTCCGGCGGCGAGCAGCAGCGTGTGGCCATTGCGCGAGCCATCATCAACGAGCCGAAGATTCTCCTCGCCGACGAGCCCACGGGAAACCTGGATTCGAAAAACTCGGAAATCGTGCTGCAGATGCTGCGGCAGCTGAACAAAGATCTGGGCCAGACCATCGTCATGATCACGCACAACCCGGAAGCAACGACTTATTTCGACCGCGTGGTGCATATGCGCGATGGAGTTATCGTTGAAGGGGTGCCTGCGGATTGATATGGCAAGCCTCGGCCAAATTCTTTCCCGGACGTTTTTCTGGTCCTACGAGCGCGGCACGTGGCAGTACGACGTTGCGGTCATCCTGATTTTGGTCTTTGTGCTTCTAACGCCGCGGAACTGGTTTCAGGATAAACCGCAAAGCGGTGCGCCGGTCTCGCCGGGACAGGTCCAATTCATTTCGAACGAGGGAAACCGGCTGACGTACCGCGTGGATGCGCGCATCCTGGCACCGCCGACCAGGCTCGCGCTTCAGAACGACCTGCACACCGCCCTGCAGGAAGCTCTGCCCGAACTGCACAATGGGAATTTCTCGATCGCCAATATCAAGCCGCTGCGCGATGACCAGGGCACGGTGACCGCCTACCAGGTGGAAGTTCGCTATTAGCCGTGGTTCTGATCGACCGCAAACATTTGTTCCTGGGTACCCTTGCGGCGCGCTCGCGCATCTCTTTGTATATGTTAGGATGCCGAGGGCTTGGATGAACAGCTGCCGCTTTACTGGATTGAGGCCACGTTTGAGACGTCTATCTTTTCTCCTCCTCGTGCTGGTTAGTTTGGCTTGCGCCGAAGGCGGGCTTCGCACGCTCGCCGCGCAGACCACGTCAAGCTGGACCCTCGATGGCGTCCTGGGCATGATGGACAAGTCCGCCCAGGACTTTCACACCCTTACCGCCGACATCGAGCACATCAAGTACACCGCGGTAGTGAAAGATACGTCCGCGGAAACGGGCCACATTTTTGTGCGGCGCGATGAAAAAATGCGCATTGAAATCCTGAAACCGGATTCGCGCACGATTTTGAGGACCGGCGATTCTCTCTTCGTCTACAACCCAAAGATCAACCGTGTTGAAGAATTCGACCTCGGCAAAAACCGCTCCATGGTCGATCAATACGTCCTTCTCGGCTTCGGAACGAAGAGCGAAAACATCAAGAAGAGCTATCTGGTTTCGGTCGTTGGCGAAGAAGAACTCGACCACAAGAAGACCGTCGTTCTGGAGTTGACGCCCAAATCAGACCAGATCCGCAACCAGATCATCAAGATTCAGATGTGGATTGACGAAGCTTCCTGGCTGCCGATTCAACAGAAATTCTTTGAGGCCGGCTCGGGCGACTACTTTTTGTTTCATTACATTAACACCATCAAGAACCTGAAAATCGGCGACGGAAAATTCAAGCAGGATTGGCCAAAGAATGTCAGCCGCGTGAAACCCCACGCCTAGTTCCCCCGCTTCGGATTCCCTGTTTTCAAGAAACCCGCTCGTTACATGATCTCGCTTTGGCGGAGATGTCCATCGGCGAACCAGCGGATGACTCGCTGCCTGTAGGGGCGCAAGGCGAAATCTCGCTTAGTCGCCGGCAGCTCGCTCCTGCTCCAGCAACTGTTGCTTTCGCGAAAGCCCCCAACGATACCCGGCGAGGGCCCCGCCCTCGCGAATGACGCGATGGCAGGGTACCACGATGGAAACGGGGTTCGTGGCGCATGCTCTCGCAACAGCGCGAACGGCCTTCGGCTGGCCGAGGGAGCGCGCGACTTCCGAGTACGTGCGCGTCTTGCCGCGCGGAATCCGCTGCAGTTCCTGCCATACGCGCCGCTGAAACGCCGTCGCCTGCAGGTCGAGCGGGAGTTCCAGTCGCGCCGGTTTGCCTTCGATGCGCTGCACGATCTCCCGCACCCAGCGCTGGAACGAATCCGTGGCGGGCGCAATTTCCGCGCGCGGGTATTCTTCGCGCAATTCGGCGGTCATCGTGTTCTCCGCATCGCCGAGATAAACGGCCGATACGCCGCGCTCCGTCGCAGCAACCAGAACTTTCCCGAGTGGCGATTTCGCAATTGTGTATCCGATCTTCATACCCTGTCCTCCCTTTCGATACGTCGCCGGCGTCATGCCAAGCTGTGCGTTGCTGCGCTCGTAGACGCGGCTGGATGATCCATATCCTGTTTCGTAAAGCGCATCGGTAATGCTCTTGCCCGCGCGGAGCATCGCTTTGAACCGCTTGATGCGCAACGCCTCGGCAAGCTCGCGCGGCTTCAGTCCCGTCACCTGCAGGAAAGCGCGTCGCAGTGTGGCTTGGGTGGTCCCGAGCGTTCTGGCCAGAGATCCCAATCGAACGCCCTCTTCGGAAGACTCGGCAAGATGACCGGCGGCGCGTTGCACCAGCGCAACCGCACCGGAAATCTCATTCGGGCGGCAACGCAAGCACGCCCGGTAACCTTGCTTTTCTGCTTCTTCTCGCGTGCGAAAGAATGTGACGTTGCGTCGCAGCGGCCGGCGCGCCGGGCACGAAGGACGGCAATAAATATGCGTCGAGCGCACCGCCAGCACGAAACTCCCATCGGCTCGGGAATCGCGTGCCAGCGTGGCCCGCCAGTACCGCGCGGCCGCGTGTGTCGAAATGTTCTCTGTAAATTTTGTTTGTGTAGGGCGCATGTTCAACACGCTAAAAGTAACGCAGGCGGAGGCGCAAATCTATCCGCAATCGTGCGGCAAAGTGAAGAGGGCAACCCCGGCGAAAAGGCGGAGCGATTAGACTTCGCCGGGGGCGGGAACCGGATCAGTGACTGCCGTCGGCGTCCGGTGCGGCGCCGTGATCACCAGTATGACCGCCGTGAGGATGACCGCGGCGGCGATCACAGTGCGCAGAGTGATGGTTTCGCCGGCGATAAGCCAGCCCAGAAACAGCGCCACCACAGGATTCACAAAGGCATACGTTGCCACGCGCGCCGCGGTGCTCTTTTGAAGAATGTAGATGTACGCGCTAAAACCGATGCCCGACCCGAATACCATGAGGTAGGCAAGCGCTAGCCAGGAGCGGAGCGAGATCGCGCCAAGGTGCAGCCCGCGGAATTCTCCTGCGAATAGCCCGGCGATCAATAGAATTGCTCCACCCGCGAGGCTTTGCATCGCCACACCCAGCATCGCCGAACTGGGCATCCCACCGTGTTTCGAATAAAGCGACCCACAGGCCCAGGCCAGGGAGGCGGCCACCAGCACGGCGGCGCCCCGCGGGTCGACGCGCTCTGATCCTCCAAGGTGCGCAGGCCCGACCAGCAACGCGAGCCCCGCAAATCCCATCAGGAGCCCCATGGCCACCCTGGAAGCGGGCTTCACGCCACCCGGGCGGAGCCAGTCCACGATCACCAACCAAAGCGATACCGTGGCCACCAGGAGCGCCGCGACACCGGAGGGCACCGTCTGCTCCGCCCAGCTGAGGCCGCCATTCCCGATGAATAGCAGCAGAGCGCCGGTGACAACGGCTGCCCTCCAATTTGCGGCGGTAGGCCTGATTCCTGTCTTCCTACGAACGATCGGGTAGAGCAGCAGGCCCACGGTAATGTGGCGAAGTCCCGCCAGGATCAGCGGTGGAAACGATTCGATCCCAATGCGGATCGCCAAATAGGTAGAGCCCCAGACGACGTAGACAGCAGCAAAAGCCAGCAGAACCAGGGTTGTCATGCGGGCGGGAGTGTGCGGCAGAGGCGCGGCGGTTCCCACGGTGTCCTGCGTCGCTAGCGTTTTCGTAGACATGTTTTCTTAGCTGAGCTGCGCTTCCATGATTAGCCGTGAAAGGCGGCGGTGTCGAGCACCATATTGGTAGCGCCTTTTCCGAAGGAATCCACAGAATGTAGTGGGTGGGTTCCGGTACCATTACTAAGTGTTTGAAGTTAGGACACTTCGGGCGTTTTCCACAGGTTGACGTCGTCCACTAGTAATGCCATCTTAGCGCTCCGCACCACACTGGTGCGGACGGGGAAATTCCAGAAAGCCAGTTTGGCAGTTCAGTTTGTTGGGCCGTAGCCGGGGACCGTGACGTGTCTTCTCTGAGGGCGAGATGAGCGCGACGAAGCGCGCAATTCCATTTGAATCGTGGCCTGCCAAACCAGCCGCGGAAGCTCGCGAATCTGTGTTGGGACCGCAACCGTTGGCCGAGGCCCCGCGCGTTCCTGCGCTACGCATGGCGCCGCTACTGGTTCCTACCCAGCCTCGCCGTTTCGTGCGCGTGCCAACGCACGCCGTGGGCGTTCATCCGGAGCAGCGGGAATATCCCCGTGCGACGTTGAACTTGCCGCTGCGTCTTCGAGGCGCAGGCGGAGTGCCGGAAGAATTCCCGGTGACTCTCGTCACTCGCGACATCAGCTCAACCGGCGTCTATTTTCTCTGCCCCAGGCAGCTGGCAGTTGGCACTTCGATCGAGCTTGAGATTGTGCTGGTAAGCAAGCCCCTGGGCCTCGGGAACGTGGTCGTTGCTAGCATGGCGCATGTGCGCCGCGCCGAGGCCGCTGCGATGCCGGGCTGGTATGGCATCGCCGCGGCATTCGATGATGTCCAGTTTGACCGCGACGACCGCATTCCTTCTCGTTTTCTCAAACCGTAAGTCTCGGGCACCCATTCCATTCCCAACTAACTCCTGAAGCCGCTTCCGCCATCCGTCTCGGACATTCCGGATGTCGCCGTTTACGACGTTTCTGCTACTCTGGGGAACGATGGCCGAGAAACGAAAGCACGGCGTTGAAGGAGTTCTCTTCGACTGGGATGGAACACTCATCAATTCCTATCGGGCCGATACATCTGCCTACCTGGCAATGTTCAAGGAGATGGGCATCTCTTGGGGAATCGAAGAGCTTGAGAAACACTATTCGCCGAACTGGTATCAGGTCTATCGCGCTGCCGGTTTGCCGCGTAAGCGCTGGACGGAGGCGGACCGTGTGTGGCGCGCGCACTATGCCAAGCACCGGCCAAAGCTGATGGCCGGCGCGCGGCGAGTCCTGGCCAGATTGGGTGACGCTCATCCTCTTGGACTGGTCACCAGCGGTGATCGTGACCGCGTCACCCGTCAATTGCGCGAGTTCCGCTTGACGAAACTTTTCGCGGCGCGGGTTTGCAGCGGAGATACCCTGCAAAAGAAGCCGCATCCGGAACCGTTGCGCCTGGCTTTGCGGCAGATGGAGATGGATCCCTCCGCGTGCGTCTACGTGGGCGACGCGCCGCAGGATGTGGAGATGGCTCGGCGCGCCGGCGTGCGTGCGATTGGCGTGCTCGGCCCTTTCCCCACGGAAAAGCGCCTGCGCGCGGCTCGGCCGGAGTATCTGATCGGTTCGATCGAGGAATTGCCGGACGTACTGAAGAAATTACTCCGGTGATGAAGCCGGTCCCTGGCGACCGTCCTTAGGGCTTCGGGGAAGTTGTAGGGGTCGGCGCCGGTGGCGCTTGCGGCGCGCTGGGAACGGGTTTGAAGTCCGTCCACTTGATGACGATACGAACGGGAATCTCCAGTCCTTTCAGATTCAGTGTGTCATCCGAGCGGGAGTAGCTCGGGAACCAGTATTTTCCGTCGACATTTTCGCGATAGGTTTCGAACAGGCTGAAGGGCAGATCCGCGATCGTGCGCACGTCGCCCTGATCGGTAACCCATTTCCCATATGTCTTAACGACTTCCAGATATTTCGCATCCACCCACAAGATGCCGTCGAAATAAGCCTTAACGCGCTCGACCCCTTTTGGCTTGGCCTGAAAAATGTAGCAGTCGATCTCGTCCACTTGCTCCTTGCCCAGGTATTTCAGGTCGTATTTCGCAAGCTGACTCGTCGTAAGCGGAAACGCGGGGATGCGCTGGAGCCCGTCGAGATCTTCCGCTCTGAGAAAGAGATGCGGAAGGGTGGAACGAGGCTTTTCGACGACTTTTTCGAATGGCTTCCCTTCTGCATCGCGGCCCGGTTGCGTCACCAGCACAAATTCACCGGAAGGCTGCCCGTCCGCGCCGAACTCCTGGATTCGAATCGTTTTCCGGTAGCTATAGTGGGTGCGCGAGAGGATGTACTCGTCTTCTTTTTGGGAAAAGCGCTTGACGATTTCAGCCTCGGGGAGCGATGGCGGCGCCTCCGGCTCTGACTCAGTTCCGACACGCGTGACGTGATGCTCCGGCGGCGGTGCGATCGGCCCCTGCGGGGCATCCTGCGCGCGCACCGGCGAGCCCTGGAGAGCGGCCGCTGCAAGAATAACAACGGCGGGCAAGAGGAACGAGAATTGTTTGTAGCACCGCAATCGTCTGGCCTGGTTCATAGGAAGTTGGATGCGCGCCATTCGTCCTGGGGCAGCCTCATGCGCCCCGCCGAACCAAGAGTTTAACGCACTCCGCGCGTGCCCCCCTAGCAGGACAACCTGGGTAGGACGCCGAGGAAGAAACGGGAGCTCTCTGCTACAATTTTGACGATTCGTGAGCGACGCAAAAATAGCCAAGCGTTACCTCGTCTCGGGAATGGTCCAGGGTGTGGGCTTCCGCTACTTTACACAAGACGCCGCGGAAAAGTTGCAAGTGAGTGGCTTCGTGAGAAATCTGCGGGACGGCCGCGTTGAAGTGTTCGCCATGGCTACACCGCGGCAGCACGCGGAATTTCGGGCCATGCTGGAACGCGGACCACGCTTCTCGAGCGTCAGTGGAGTGAAGGAAGAGCCCGCAGCTCCGGATCCGCGCTACGAAGGCGGATTCGTGATCATTCCCAGCGTTTGAACGAGTCGAACAAGACCGCATAGAAAAAAGGGGAGACGTTCGAATGAACGATCTAAAAAAACTGATCCGCGAAGTGCCGGACTATCCGAAGCCGGGCATTCTCTTTTACGACTTGACCACGCTGCTGAAGGACAAGCAGGGCTTTCACATGCTGATTGACCGGCTCTGCGAGCACTACAACGGCCACACGATTGATGTCGTAGCAGGGATCGAGGCGCGCGGCTTCATTTTTGCTCCCGCCTTGGCGTACCGGCTCGGCGCGGGATTTGTCCCCGTTCGAAAGCCGAAGAAGCTCCCTGCCAAAACCACCAGCATCTCCTACGCCCTGGAATACGGCACGGACACACTCGAAATCCACGAAGACGCCGTCAAGCCCGGCCAGCGCGTGATCATTTGCGACGACCTGCTCGCCACCGGCGGCACCGCCGCCGCAACCGCCAAGCTCATCCAGCAGCTGGGCGGCACAGTCGAAGGCGCCGCCTTCGCCGTCGAGCTAACTTTCCTCAATGGCCGAAAAAAATTGAACGGCCTCGATGTCTTCTCGCTGATCCAGTACGACAAATAGGAAAAAACAACCTCGAATTCGGTCCACACGCGAAAGAATTTATTTCGCTCGCGCCCGCGTGTTCCTTTGGCGAAGAGCTTCGAAGAGCACGACGCCGGCGGCCACGGAAACGTTGAGCGATTTTACCGGGCCGGTGGTCGGCAGCGAAACAACGAAATCGCACCGCGTGCGCGTCAACTCATGCAGGCCCTGCCCTTCGCTGCCGAGCACGATCCCCACCGGCGAAGTGTAGTCCACCTCGGTGTAATTCTTGTCCCCCTGCTCATCGAGGCCCACCAGCCAATAGCCCGCCTCCTTTAATTCCTCCATCGTCCGCACGAGGTTGGTCACCTTGGCGACGGGCAAATGGGCCAGCGCGCCGGCCGAGGCGCGCGCGACAGTGTCTGTCAGCCCGGCGGCCCGACGCTCGGGAATTACCACGCCGTGCGCCCCGGCAGCCAGCGCCGTCCGGATGACCGCGCCGAGGTTGTGCGGGTCCTCCACCCCATCCAATAAAACGATAAGTCCCAATTGTCCGTGGCCCGCGTTGGCTTGCACTAGAATATCTTCCAAAGTTGCGGCCGCCTGCGCCGCTGCCAGCGCCACTACTCCTTGGTGGTCTTTCGAATTGGCGAGACGGTCGAGCTGCCCGCGCTCTTCGAAGCGCACGCGAATGCCTTGCTGGCGCGCAAGCTGCACGATTTCTTCGACCCGCGTGTCTTGCCTTCCCTTTGCGATCGCGATGCGGTCGATCGGGCGTTGGGCTTCCAGTGCTTCCTTGACGGCGTGAATGCCGGTTAGCCGGTCCATGGAGGAGACAGTTTACAAGCGACAGTCCGCAGTTGAAAGCAGCGGCGGATTGCGGGACAGCCATTCTCGCTCGTCCTACGTGGGGTTGGGATTAATCGAGCGTTGCGCAAAATTCGAGGATGCGCGTGCGTGCGGATTTTACAGGCACGGCAAAGGAAAGCTCAGCAGCTTCGTCGAGCAGCAGGATGATGCGGTCCAGCTCACCTTCACCAGCACGGCCGGCAAGTGACAGACGGATGGGGTGGAACAGCTCGCGCCCTCCTGACTCCAGGCCGCCCTTCAATGCAGTAACAATTTCCTTGAATCGATCCGATGTCAGCGGGGCCCCATCCAGGAGAAGCAGCCCCATCTGGCGAATCACGTCCCGGCCCGCATACCGTGAGAGCACGGCGTGGCTTTCTACCCGGGAAATAATTTCACGCGCGTCGTAGTGAAAAACCAGTCCGAGCAGGTCCGCCAAGGCCCCGCGGTCGGCCGCGTGACCACCGAGAATCGCCGCGGCGTGTTCGCACCACGCGAGTTGTTCGGGAGTGGGCTCGGAGGCGAGCCAGCCACGTTCCCACAGAATGGCAATGACATCGGCCGAAGTGAAGAGATTTGTAGCGGCTACGGGCAAGTCAGTGGGGTCACCGGCAGGCATGGAACGGATTGTAGCGCAGGGGCTCGGGTCGAAAGAAAGCAAGAAAGCCGCCTGCATCTGAAATGGAGAATTTGCAGGGTCGCAATAATTGCTCCTCCGCGCGGGAAATCCATCCTTCACCGGGAAACGAGCGTGGCCACTGCGTGCGCCGCGATGGCTTCGCCGCGGCCGATGGCGTCTACGCCTTCATTGGTTTTGGCTTTCAAGTGGATCTTTTCGACGGAGATACCGAGCGCCTTGGCCAGCGCTTCGCGCATCCTTGGGAAATGAGGGCCGAGTTTCGGCTTTTCCGTGATGACTACGGCATCGACGTGCTCAATAGCAAAATGCTTCTCATCCAAGAGCTTCTTGGCGTGTTTCAGGAAAAGCAGGCTGTTTGCGCCCTTCCACTTTGGATCGGTGTCCGGAAAATGCGTGCCGATATCGCCCAGGCCTGCCGCTCCGAACAGCGCGTCGCAAACCGCATGCGCCAGCACGTCGCCGTCGGAGTGCCCTACCGGTCCCTTGTCAAATGGCAGCTCGATCCCGCCAACGATGAATTTGCGGCCGTCGGCCAGCCGGTGCAGATCGTAGCCGATTCCGCAGCGCGTGCTCATGCCTTCTTGCTCTCGCGCTTCAGGTAGTAGCGAGCCAATTCCATATCCGCCGGCTTGGTGATTTTCAGGTTGCTTTCGGAGCCCAGGACCACGTGCACATCGTGGCCCATGCGCTCGACGAGTCCCGCTTCGTCCGAAGCGGTCACGCCATCGGCCTGTGCGCGCGCAAACGCTTCTTTCAGGAGCTCCGTGGAGAATGCCTGTGGTGTTTGCGCGAGCACCACGCGCTCGCGCGGGATCGTTCCTGTAATCAACGCCACGTCCTCGGGCAGGCTGGCACGCTTCACTTCCTTGACCGTATCCATCGCCGGTATGCCGAGAATCGCCGCCTGGCACCGCCTTGCCTCTTCGATCACGCGCGCGATCTGCTCCGCCGTCACGAAGGGCCGCACCGCGTCATGCACCAGGATGATTTCCGTCCCGTGGGGCACCTCGCGCAACGCCAGCGCGACGGAATCCTGTCGCGAGTCGCCGCCTTTCACTACGCGCACCGGCTGCTTGAACTTTTCCTGGGCAATCCTTTCTTCCAGACGCCCCACTCCGTCCGCTCGCGTAGCCACGATGATATCCGTGACCTGCGGGCACGACGCGATGCGCCTCAAGCTGAGGATCACGAGCGGTGTTCCCTCCAGCTCAAGAAACTGCTTGGGAGTTTCGGCGCCCATGCGCGTTCCCAGGCCGGCGGCGGGAAGAATGGCAGTGATTCGGCTCATGCTTGGAGCGGCTCCGGCCTCGGGAGGATCGAAGGGCGGATTCGCAAACTTCAGAGTGTACCTCAAGCGGGCGTGGGGCGGGAAATTCGCTGGGTGGCGGTAGCGCCCTAATTGTAGGAGCGCTTCATTTCAAGCCTAAGGCCGATGGATTGGAGGGGATTCTGGCCTAGCGGATGTAGAGGCGAGGCACGCGCTGGGTCACGCCGCAGAGCAAATCCGAGGTGACCGTGCCGATACTTCGCGCCACGAAATTTGCCGGAAGCACTCCCGCGCCGTCGGTGCCGTAGAGGGTCGCTATTTCCCCGACCTCCACGCCTTCCAAGTCCGTAACGTCAATCATGGTCACGTCCATGGAGACGATACCGACAATCGGCACGCGCTTCCCGCGCAGCAGCACGCTCCCGCGATTCCCCAGCGAGCGGTGGATTCCATCACCATATCCCGCCGCGAGAACCCCGATGTGCGAGGGTCTCTTGGCCACGAACGTCGCGTTGTAACCTATGCCCGCTCCGGCGGGGACGCTGCGCAGGCTGATGATTCTCGAACGCAGGCTCATGACCGGCTTAAGAGGCAGCCGCGCTTCCGCCTCCTCGCGTTTTTCCGGGGGATCGAAGCCGGGGTGGTAGCCGTACAGAATCACACCGGGCCGCACCATGTCCGCCCAGGTCTCGGGACGCGACACGATCGCCGCGCTGTTCGCCAGATGCACGATGCCGGGGTCGACGCCGAGCGCGCGGAGCCGGTCGAGCGCAGCGTAGAAGCGCTTTTCTTGTTCGCGTGTCTGCCGCCCGACGGCGGTGTCCGTGAAAACTTCCGAAGAAGCAAAATGAGAGAAGATGCCCGTGAGTTGAAGGTGCTTACACTTCGCGAGCTGCCGTGCAAAACACTCCACGGCGTCGGAAGCGATACCCAGCCGGTTCATGCCCGTGTCTATTTTCAGATGAAACGGTACGGGCTTCTTGCCAGCACGGCGCGCGGCGGCTCGCTCGAGCAGCGCCAGCTGCTCGCAGCGATGAATCACCGCCGTCAGGTCATTCTCCACCAGCCGGGATTCTTCTCCGCCTACAAAGCTGGTGAGGACCAGGATCGGCTTTCGCACGCCGGCTTTCCGAATCACAATGCCTTCGTCCGTACAAGTGACCCCGAACCAATCCGAACCGGCTTCTTCCAGCGCCTTCGCTACCTCCGGGCCACCGTGGCCGTAGCCGTTACCCTTCACGATCGAGAGGATTTTGCGCGGTATCTTGCGCATCTCTTCCGGAGGATTCACGTGCTTTCGAATCGCCTGGAGATTGTGCGTCAGGGCGGAAAGCGAGACTTCGGCCCAGACCGGGCGCTTCTCTTCCTTGCGTGGGTTTTTCTGTCTCAGTGCCATGCTATCCCCGAAAAAAATAGTGTACGACATCCGCGCGGCGCAGGCCGACAGCCGCACTGGCTGCCGCGTGAGAGACAACAGCCCCTACAACTGCAGGTCCGCAGCCAACAGGACTCGAGTGGATGGCCGAATCCATGGACACCAAACGGCGCAGCTAACGTTGGCCGTTCCATGAGGTTACGTGATATCCCGGTTGACGAGGCGGCTGCCGCCCCCGGGTTCCATCCGCGGCTGTGTGTGGACCTGCTGCCGCGCTGTGGCGAAGATTACATGTTGTCCGGGGCGAATTGCGTGAAGGCGTCCGGCGCAGCCTCTTCAAAACGCGTGAGGCGGCTGCGGAAGACAAACTTCACTTTGTCGGTTGGGCCGTTGCGCTGCTTGGCGATGAGGATTTCCGCCTGATCGCGCTCTTCCGGCGCGACATCGTGCTTGAAGAAATTCGGCCGGTAAATGAACATCACCACGTCGGCATCCTGTTCGATGGCCCCGGATTCGCGAAGGTCGCTGAGCTGCGGCCCGCGCTCCTCGCGTTCGGGCGCGCGGGTGAGCTGGCTGAGCACCAACACCGGAATCTTCAATTCTTTGGCGAGTCCCTTCAGGTTGCGGGAGATGCTCGAGACTTCTTCCTGGCGGTTGCTGAACCGCCCCCGCGCGGTGAGCAATTGCAGATAATCAACCACCAGCAGCTTCAGCCCTTTGTCTTTCATGAGCCGGCGCGCTTTCGCGCCGATTTCCAGGGCGCTGATCGAACCCGCGTCATCGATCCACAGCGGCGCCGAGGAAATGGTTCCAAGCGACTCCGTCATCCTCCGCCAGTCTTCTTTGCTAAGGTGCCCGGTGCGGAATTTGTGCGCGTCAATTTGCGCCACGGACGCAATTAAGCGCTGCAGCAGCGATTCCTTGGACATTTCCAGGCTGAAAATGGCCACCGGTTCGCCCCCACGGATGGCGATATTCTCCGCAAAATTCAGCGCCAGCGCCGTTTTACCCTGCGACGGCCGCGCGGCAAGAATAATCAGTTCTGATGGCTGCAAGCCGGAGAGCAGCTTGTCTAATTCGCCGTAGCCCGTCGAGATGCCGGTGATGCTCTTTCCCTCCCGGAAGATTTTCTCCAGCCGCTCGAAATTGTCTTTGACAACGTCTTTGATCGGGACGAGACCCGCTTTCACGCGGTCTTCGGCCAGCGCGAAGATGGAAGATTCGGCGTTGTCGAGGATCGTGTCCGCTCCGTCCTCGCCTTCGAACGCGCTCTGCTGGATGTTGTGCGTCGCGTGAATCAAGTTGCGCAGCAGGGCCTTTTCCTTGACGATGCGCGCGTAGTGCTCGACGTTTGAAACTTTCGGCATGCCGTCGGCCAGCGCAGCGAGGTACGGCGCACCTCCCGCGGCCTCCAGGTCGCCCCGCCGGTGCAGTTCTTCCGTCAGGGTCACCAGGTCGATGGCCTGCTGGCTCTCGCCCAGCGAGATCATCTGCGTGAACACGCGCCGGTGCTGGTCCAGGAAAAAGTCCTCGGGACGCAGGCTTTCGATCGCGGCGTTCAGCGCGTGGTTGTCCAGCAGAATCGCGCCCAGTACGGAGCGCTCGGCATCGAGATTATTGGGTAACGGCTTTTCCAGTGTCGTGTCAGTGGGCATAAGAGACCCTCGCGATATTCGCCTTTTCTTCGCTTTTGTACCACGATCTCTGCCGGAGGGCAAGAGCAGAGTTTTCCCCTTCGCGTTCGAACACTCCCTTGGTTCAAAAGGATGGGGCATTGTGCGTGGATGCCAGACAACCGTCAATACGGTTACCTGTGCATGGCTTCGGAAATCTCTGCAAAACTTTTTCTTCTTCCGCTCCTTTGTAGCGCATCGGAATGTGCCGCTTTGCGCGACACGTGCATCCAACTTCTGGGCTTGAATCTAAATAGAACCAGCGGAGAGTTTCGATGGCAAAAATGAAAGTGGCACAAGTACCGAAGCCAGGAGCGGATTTTGAAATCGTCGAGCGTGAAATTCCCAACCCAACTGCCGGGCACGTGCGCATTCGCGTGCAGGCTTGCGGCATCTGTCACAGCGACAGCGTCACAAAAGACGGACTCTTCCCGGGCACTCAATATCCCCGCGTGCCCGGACACGAAGTCGCCGGTGTGATCGACGACGTGGGCTCTGGCGTTACCGGCTGGAAAAAAGGCCAGCGCGTCGGCGTCGGCTGGCACGGCGGCCAGGACGGCACTTGCATCGCCTGCCGCCGCGGAGATTTTGCCAATTGCCTCAACCTGAAAATTTCGGGAATCAGCTATGACGGCGGCTACCAGGAATACATGATCGCCCCGGTGGAAGCGCTCGCCGCGATTCCGGAAAGCCTCGATCCCGCGGAAGCCGGCCCGCTGCTCTGCGCGGGAATCACCACTTTCAATGCGTTACGCCACAGCGGCGCCCTGCCTTCAGACCTCGTTGCCGTGCAAGGCATCGGCGGCCTGGGGCATCTCGGAATTCAGTTTGCCAATAAATTTGGCTACAAGGTTGCCGCTATTGGCCGCGGCCCGCAAAACGCAGCGCTCGCTAAGAAGCTCGGCGCGCACGTTTACATCGACAGCAAAGCCACTGACGCCGCGCAAGAACTTCAGAAGCTCGGCGGCGCCACCGTAATCATGGCGACCGCGCCGGACTCAAAATCCATGTCCGAACTCGTCGGCGGCCTCGGCTTGAATGGAACTCTGTTGGTTGTCGGCGCCGGCCAGGGCCCCATCGAAGCTTCCCCGATACAATTGCTCTTTGGGCGAAGGAGCGTCAAGGGCTGGTCCTCCGGCATTCCCACGGATTCGGAAGACACTCTGCGCTTTGCCGAAATGACCGGCGTGCGCCCGATGA
>Ga0209701_10001545_pt1 | contig 14843 bp, 16 predicted proteins | sample CZO8metaG_4_FD_188356 | JGI IMG/M metagenome (GOLD analysis project Ga0209701, IMG submission 188356) | Vadose zone soil microbial communities from the Eel River Critical Zone Observatory, Northern California, USA - CZOApr15con2H3.8 metaG... | ecosystem: Environmental > Terrestrial > Soil >...
ACGCACTTCCTCGATCAGGTCTACGCCATCAGTGATCGCATCACCGTGCTGCGGAACGGCCAGCTGGTCGGTCGGCGTGAAACGGCGGCGCTTCCGCGGCTCGACCTTGTCCACATGATGCTGGGCAGAGAGCTGTCAGAGGTGACCGCCGATCGGGAACACAGGCCGATCGACGAGTCCAAGCCGCCTTACGCGCTTTTCCAGCATTTCGGCAAGCGGCGCTATTTGGCGCCGTTCGATCTGGCATTGAGGGACGGCCAGGTCGTGGCGCTCGCTGGTTTGCTCGGTTCGGGTCGAACTGAGACGGCGCGGATGGTGTTCGGCGTTGAACGTGCCGACACCGGTACGGTGCAGGTTGCCGGCGAGAAAGTCCGCGTCGGCTCGCCGCGCGATGCTGTTGGCCTTGGGTTCGGCTATTGTCCGGAAGAGCGCAAGACGGAGGGCATCATTGCCGAACTTTCCGTGCGGGAGAACATCGTGCTCGCCCTTCAGGCGCGGCGTGGCTGGATGAAGCCGCTCTCCAGGCGGGAGCAGGACGAGATCGCGCGGCACTTCATCACGCTGCTGGATATCCGTCCCGCAGATCCGGAGCGGCCGATCGGCCTGTTGTCGGGCGGCAACCAGCAGAAGGCCCTGCTTGCACGCTGGTTGGCCACCAAGCCGCGGTTGCTGATCCTCGACGAGCCGACCCGTGGCATCGACGTCGGCGCGCATGCCGAGATCATACGCCTGATCCGCCAGCTTTGCGCCGACGGGCTTGCCCTTCTTGTCATCTCCTCGGAGATCGAGGAGGTCGTGACTTATGCGGACGAGGTCATCGTGCTGCGGGACCGCGCGCACGTCATGACCTTGAGCGGCGACGCCATCACGGTGCCGGCGGTGCTGGCGACGATCGCCGCCGAAACGCCCCACGTGGCCTGAGGAAAGATGACCGTGAAGTCGTTTCGCATGCTAAGGATAGGCACTCCGCAAAGCCTGGCCTTTCTGACCATCCTGATGGCGGATCGGCTGGTTTCGCCGCAGTTCTTCGACATCCGCCTGCAGGACGGGCGCCTGTTCGGCAGTCTCGTCGATGTTTTCAACCGCGGCGCGCCGGTGGCGCTTCTGTCGCTGGGCATGGTGCTGGTGATCGCGACGCGCGGCATCGATCTGTCGGTCGGCGCGGTAATGGCCATCGCGGGTGCCATCGCCGCCAGTCTGGTCGACAGCCACTCCGTGCCGATTGCGCTCGGCGCGGCCCTCGGTGTCGGGTTGCTGTGCGGCCTCTGGAACGGCTTTCTGGTGGCGGTGCTCCGGATCCAGCCGATCGTCGCCACCTTGATCCTGATGGTGGCCGGTCGAGGCATCGCCCAGCTCATCACCGAGGGGAGGATCGTGACCTTCTCTTCGCCGTCGCTTGCCTGGTTCGGCAACGGATCGGTTGTTGGCATTCCCGCGCCGGTCGCCATCACCCTAGGGATGCTGCTTCTGACCTTGTTGCTGGTTCGAGGCACGGCTCTCGGCGTGCTGATCGAGGCGGTCGGCGCCAATGCCCGCGCCAGCGAACTTGCCGGCATTGGCACGCAGGCGATAACCATCACCGCCTATGTCTGGTGCGGTCTTTGCTCGGCGGTCGCCGGTGTCATTTCCGCCGCCGACATTCTTGGCGCCGATGCCAACAATTCCGGTCTGTGGCTCGAGCTCGATGCCATCCTTGCCGTGGTGGTCGGCGGCACCTCCTTGTTCGGCGGGCGTTTCAGCCTGATACTCGCCGTGCTCGGTGCGTTGATCATCCAGGCCATGAACACCGGTATCCTGCTCAGCGGCTATCGTCCGGAGCTCAATTTGGTGGTGAAGGCCATCGTTGTGATCGCGGTTCTGCTGCTGCAGTCGCCGCGTCTCGCCGGTTTCGGTTATTGGTTCAACAGGAAGGGGACGACCTGATGCGCCGTCTGCTTCCCGTTCTGGTCACCACCGCTGTCTTTGTTATCGGGTTCATTCTCTGCTCGCTGCAGTTCCCGAACTTCGCGTCCACGCGGGTCGTCGCCAATCTTCTCACCGACAATGCCTTTCTCGGCATTGTTGCCGTCGGCATGACCTTCGTCATCATCTCCGGCGGGATCGACCTTTCGGTCGGGTCGGTTATCGGCTTCACCACCGTGTTTCTCGCCATCGCGATCGAGCGCTATGGAATTCCGCCCTTCGTTGCCTTCGCCATCGTCCTGGTCATCTGCCTGCTGTTCGGCGCGGCGATGGGCGCGGTGATTCACTACTTCGAAATGCCAGCCTTCATCGTCACCCTGGCTGGCATGTTCCTGGCGCGCGGCGCAGCCTTTTTGATGTCGACGGAGTCGATCCCGATCAATGCACCGCTCTACAGCGATATCGGCTTGCTCACGATCTATCTGCCGGGCGGCGGCCGGCTGCCCCTGATTGCGATGATCATGCTCGTCGTGTTTGCGATGGGCGCCGTGCTGCTGCATTTTACCCGCTTCGGTACCAATGTCTACGCGCTCGGCGGAAGCCGGTATTCGACGGCGCTGATGGGCGTTCGTGTGGCGCCGACAATCGTTCGGGTCTACGTGCTGTCCAGCGTGCTGGCCGGCCTGTCGGGTATCGTGTTTTCCTTCTACACCGCCGCCGGTTACGCGCTGTCTGCCGTCGGCGTGGAACTCGACACCATTGCCGCCGTCGTCATCGGCGGTACGCTGTTGACCGGCGGCGCGGGCTTCATATTCGGCACGCTGATGGGGCTTCTGATCCAGGGCCTGATCCAGACCTACATCACTTTCGATGGCAATCTGTCGAGCTGGTGGACCAAGATCGTGACGGGCCTTTTGCTGTTTGCCTTCATCGCTTTCCAGCAGACCCTGGTGCGCCTCGCCAAACGGCCTGCCACACTAGCCGCGGGAGGAACGTCATGACCACCCATCTGGTAATTCCGGCAGGCCGTGGCCATTCCAGTCAGCTGGAAGTAACCCGGACGATCGGGATCGACATCATCGTAGGCCGCTATCCGGAAGGAACCGGTCTGCCGCGAGATGCGGAACTGACCTCGATGTTCGACGTGTCGCGAACCGTGCTGCGCGAAAGCGTCAAGACGCTGTCGGCCAAGGGGCTGCTGAGCTCGAAGGCGGGTGTCGGCACCTGGGTCAGGGAGCGCTCGGCCTGGAACATGTTCGACCCGGACGTGCTCGGCTGGCATCTCGAGGCCGGGATCGACAAACGGTTTCTTCGCGATCTCGCCGATATTCGCCTTGCGGTGGAGCCACGTGCGGCCGCGCTCGCCGCCGAACGGTGGACGGGCGATGCCATCGCTATCCTGCGCGACAGCGTCACCAGGATGCGAAGTTTCGCTTCAGACAGCATCGAATTCGCCGATGCCGATCTTCGCCTGCATCTTGATGTCGCGACGATCTCGGCCAACCCTTTCATGCGGTCGATCGGGGCCGTGATTGAAGCGGCATTGCGGGCATCGTTTCGGCTCAGCGCTCCCACGGAAGAATCCGAGCGCGAGATGACTCTCGCTGCCCACGAGCGCATCGTCGATGCGATCGCCGACCGCGATGCAGAAGCAGCCTCCGCGGCGATGGTGGATGTTATTTTCAACGGCCTGCGCCGGCATGGTGCGGCCGGCTGAAAGCCACGGAGCAGGGCGCGATCATCGTACGGCGAGAGCTGGCAAGAGCTGGAAACGAAAGCAGGGGATGGTTATGGCAAACTCCAGAGTCCGGCGGCCCTACAAGGGCGTATTCCCGGTGGTGCCGACGATATTCGACGGCGACGGCCGGCTTGATCTCGAGGGTCAGAAGCGCGCCGTCGACTTCATGATCGACGCCGGCTCGCACGGGCTCTGCATCCTCGCCAATTTCTCCGAGCAGTTCGTGCTGACCGACGCTGAGCGCGACCTTGTACTCGACACGGTCTTGAGCCATGTCGCGGGCCGCGTACCGGTGATCGTCACGACCACGCATTTCGCTTCCCACATCTGCGCCGAGCGTTCAAGGCGCGCACAGGAGGCCGGCGCTGCCATGGTGATGGTGATGCCGCCCTATCACGGCGCGACCGTACGGGTCGGGGAAGCCGCAATCTACGAGTTCTACCGAACCGTTTCGGGTACGATCTCGATTCCCATCATGATCCAGGACGCGCCGGTCGCCGGCACGCCGATGTCGGCGGCCTTCCTCGCCCGCATGGCGCGCGAGCTGGAAAACGTCTGCTACTTCAAGATCGAGGTGCCCCAGACCGCCGCCAAGCTGCGCGAGTTGATTGCGCTCGGCGGTGAGGCGATCGAAGGCCCGTGGGACGGCGAGGAGGCCATCACGTTGATGGCCGACCTTGATGCCGGTGCGACCGGGGCGATGACTGGCGGAGGTTATCCCGACGGCATCCGCCAGATCATCGATCCGTATGTCGCCGGCCGCCGCGACGAAGCCGCCGCGGCCTATGCGCGATGGCTGCCGCTGATCAACTACGAGAACCGCCAGTGTGGCCTTATCGCTTGCAAGGCGCTTATGAGGGAAGGGGGAGTGATCAGGCACGAGACCGTCCGTCTTCCCCTTCAGCCGTTACATCCGGCCGTGCGGGCCGGGTTGATCGAAATCGCCAACCGCCTCGATCCGCTGGTACTGCGATGGGGCAAATAAACCGACGACGCGCCGATACGTACCGGCGCCAAATGCAAACCGCGACAACGCGGCGACTGAGGCTCAACACTTGGGAGTGAAACATGAATCTACTCAAATCGACTCTATCCGCCATCGCGCTCGGTTCCGTCTTACTTGCGGGACCCGCCCTCGCGCAGGGGAAGCCGACCGTCGGCATCGCCATGCCGACCAAATCCTCGGCGCGCTGGATCGATGATGGCAACAACATCGTGAAGGTGCTGAAGGAACGCGGTTACAACACCGACCTGCAATATGCCGAAGACGATATTCCGAACCAGCTCTCCCAGATCGAGAACATGGTGACGAAGGGCGCCAAGGTGCTGGTCATCGCTTCGATCGACGGCACCACCCTGTCCGATGTGCTCAAGCAGGCCAAGGACAAGGGCATTACGGTGATCGCCTACGACCGGCTGATCCGCGACACGCCCAATGTGGATTACTATGCGACCTTCGACAACTTCCAGGTCGGCGTGCTGCAGGCGCAGTCGATCGAGCAGGGGCTGAAGCTGAAGGAAGGCAAGGGCCCGTTCAACATCGAGCTGTTCGGCGGCTCACCCGACGACAACAACGCTTACTTTTTCTACAACGGCTCGATGTCGGTGTTGCAGCCCTACATCGACAGCGGCAAGCTCGTGGTCGTCAGCCGCCAGACCGGCATGGACAAGGTCTCGACGTTGCGCTGGGATGGCGCCACGGCGCAAGCCCGCATGGATAATCTGTTGAGCGCGTTCTATACCACCAAGCGGCTCGACGCCGTGCTCTCGCCCTATGATGGGCTTTCGATCGGCATCCTGTCGTCGCTCAAGGGCGTCGGCTATGGCGGCGGCAACATGCCGATGCCGATCGTCAGCGGTCAGGATGCGGAAGTGCCTTCCATCAAATCGATGCTGCGCGGCGAGCAGTATTCGACGATCTTCAAGGACACCCGCGACCTCGCCAAGGTCACCGCCGACATGGTGGACGCGGCACTGAGCGGCAAGACCGTGACGGTGAACGACACCACCACTTACAAGAATGGCGTGAAGGTGGTGCCGTCCTATCTACTCAAGCCGGTGGTAGTCGATAAGACCAACTGGGAGAAAGTTCTGATCGACAGCGGCTATTACAAGAAGGCGCAGGTCAACTGAGGCTGGCTGTAACGAAGCGTGGAGGCGATCCTTTCGCCATGGCTCGGCAACAAGCGCCAACTGGTCCGCGCAAGCGCGGCCCGATGACAGGCTCCGCGCGTCTTCGCGCTAGCTGCCCGGCCATCCATGCCCCCCTTGCGGCAAGTCTGCGAAGATGTGGATGCCCGTAGCAAGTGTAACAAGTGTGGGCATGGTGACGGTGGCTGGTCTTGTTCAAAGTCACCATGTCTCCAGGGAGTTGGAATGACAACACTGCTCGACATGCGCGGGATCAGCAAAGCCTTCGTCGGCGTGAAGGCCTTGAGCGACGTCAATTTCACCGTCAGGCAGGGCGAGATCCATGCTTTGGTGGGCGAGAACGGCGCCGGCAAGTCGACGTTGATGAAGGTGTTGAGTGGCGTCTATCCCAGCGGCAGTTATGATGGCAGCATCGTCTATGACGGCGAGGAGCGGCATTTCCGCGACATCAATGATTCCGAGGCGCTCGGCATCATCATCATTCATCAGGAGCTCGCGTTGATCCCGCTGCTCTCGATCGCGGAGAATATTTTTATCGCCAGCCCGCCGTCGCGGTTCGGCGTGATAGATCGCAACGCGGTCTACAGGCGCTCGCAGCAGCTGCTGGCGAAAGTGGGGCTCAATGAGGCGCCGGACACGCTGGTCACCAATATCGGGATCGGCAAGCAGCAGCTGGTGGAGATAGCCAAGGCGCTGTCCAAGGAGGTGCGCCTCTTGATTCTCGACGAGCCGACCGCGAGCCTCAACGAAAGCGACAGCGCGGCGCTGCTCGATCTTTTGCTTGAGTTCCGCTCCCAGGGCATGTCGGCGATCCTGATCTCACACAAGCTCAACGAGGTGGCGCGTGTTGCCGACCGCATCACCGTGCTGCGCGACGGTCGCACCGTCGATACGCTGGATTGCAAGGCCGGCGCCGTCGAGGAGGATCGCATCATCCGCAAGATGGTGGATCGCGACCTCGAGCATCGCTTCCCGAAGCGCGAACCGAACATCGGCGATCCGGTGTTCAGGGTCGAGAACTGGTCGGTCTACCATCCGCTGCATGCGGATCGGCAAGTCATCAAGAATGTCGATTTCCATGTCCGCCGCGGTGAGGTCGTCGGCATCGCTGGGTTGATGGGCGCCGGGCGCACCGAATTCGCCATGAGTCTGTTCGGCCGCTCATGGGGCCGCAAGATCACCGGCCGCGCCATGCTGCACGGCCGCGAGATCGATCTCTCGACCGTCAGCCGCGCCATCGACGCCGGCCTTGCCTACGTCACCGAAGACCGCAAGCAGTTCGGCCTCCTGCTCGCCGACGATGTGCGCAAGAACATCACGCTTGCCAATCTCGGCAGCGTCGCGACCGGCCGCGTCATCGACGACATCAAGGAGTTGCGGGTGGCGAACGATTATCGCAACCGCATGCGCATCCGTTGCTCCGATGTCTATCAGACTTCCGGCAACCTGTCCGGCGGCAACCAGCAAAAGGTGGTGCTGTCGAAATGGCTGTTCACCGATCCGGAAATCCTGATCCTGGACGAACCGACCCGCGGTATCGACATCGGCGCCAAGTACGAGATCTATTGCATCATCAACGAGCTGGCCGACGCCGGCAAGGCCGTCATCGTGATCTCGTCGGAAATGCCGGAGCTGCTCGGGATCTGTGATCGCATCTGCGTCATGAACGAAGGCGCCTTTGTCGGCGAATTCGACCGCAGCGAGGCGACGCAGGAGAAAATCATGCGCGTCATCGTGCGCAGGGGCGAACGGCTGGTTGATAGAAACCTGGAACGAAAATTGGAAGAGAAGCTGTTGGGAGAGGCGCATCCATGAGCGACAAGACCGTGGCGCTTCCCGAAGCGCGCAAGCACGAGGGCTTTCTCAAAGCCAACCTGCGCGAATACGGCATGCTATTGTCGCTGTTTGCCATCATGCTGTTCTTCGAGTTCGTCACCGACGGCACGCTGCTGCGTCCGCTCAACCTCACTAATCTGGTGCTGCAGAACAGCTATATCGTGATCATGGCGCTCGGCATGCTGCTGGTGATCGTCACCGGGCACATCGATCTTTCCGTCGGCTCGGTTGCGGGCTTCGTTGGCGCAATCGCCGCGGTGCTGATGGTGCGGTACGGCGTGCATTTCATTCCAGCCGCCATCGCCTGCCTCGCGCTCGGTGCGCTGATCGGCGCGGCGCAGGGCTATTGGGTGGCCTATTTCAAGATTCCGTCCTTCATCGTCACGCTGGCCGGCATGCTGGTGTTCAAAGGGCTGGCGCTTGCAGTGCTGCAAGGCCAGTCGGTCGGCCCGTTCTCGCCAATTTTCCAGAAACTCTCCTCCGGCTTCATTCCAGAACTGTTTCCCGGCGCCGGCGCGCTCTACCCCACCTCGCTCCTGATCGGCGCTGCGCTGGCGCTTGGACTGGTCTATGTCAGCGTCAAGACACGCGCCCGGCGCGCAAGCCATGGTGTCGAGGTCGAGCCCACCGGCTTCTTTGCGCTTAAGAACCTAATCCTGTTCGGCGTGATCATCTATTTCACCTATCTGATCGCCTCGCATCGCGGCCTGCCCAACGTGCTGGTGATCATGATCGCACTGATCGCGCTCTATGGCTTTGTCACCGCGCGCACCACCATTGGCCGGCAGATCTATGCGGTCGGCGGCAACGAGAAGGCGGCAAAGCTCTCCGGCATCAAGACCGAGCGGCTGACCTTCCTTACCTTCGTCAATATGGGCGTGCTGGCCGCGCTCGCTGGTCTCGTGTTCGCCGCGCGGCTCAACACCGCAACACCGAAAGCCGGGGCCGGCTTCGAGCTCGACGTCATCGCCGCCTGCTTCATTGGCGGTGCCTCGGCCTATGGCGGCGTCGGCCGGGTGGCCGGCGCTGTGATCGGCGCCTTGATCATGGGCGTGATGAATAACGGCATGTCGATCCTCGGCATCGGCATCGACTACCAGCAGGTGATCAAGGGGCTGGTGCTGCTCGGCGCAGTATGTCTTGATGTCTACAACCAGCGACGCTGAGGCGCGGATTGATCAAAATCGCTCCAGGCCGGTCGGGCCGGGTTGATCGAAATCGCCAGCCGCCGCGGTCCGCTGGTACCGCAGTGGACAAATAAGCCGCCAAAAATGGCCCCGCCCAGCGCGCCTGCTCAGGCTTATCCTCGCGTCGTGCGTTCTATTTGCGCAGCGAGCCGATATAGGCGGCGAGATCGGCCGCCTCGCTTCGGCTCAACGGAAAATTCGGCATCTTCGGGTGCGGGTCGAGCAGGAAGAAGGCGATCTTTTCCGGCGTAAAGTCCGACTTGCTCGCGATTGCTTCAAACGGGGGAGCGTCGGGGTTGGCCCGCTTCTGGTCGGCGTTCACCACGTGGCGGGCGGCGCACCAGCGCTTGGCGAGGTCGGAGCCATGGTCCGGGTCGGCGGCCATCGCCAGCGATCCGCTCAGCCCGGCTGCGGCAACAACCAGAACCCGAATTTGTCTCAAAACCGAGCGCATCCGACGTTCTCCTTCGATGTTAGATGACGTACGCTATTCATCGGCACCAACGCGATGGGTTCGGTCATCCGCCATATCGGTTGAACGTCTGGCGAAGGCCGCAAAGCGGGCATTTCATGACCGAAATCACACGTTTCGTGGCATTGGCTTTTGATCTCATCGACGGTGCCCTTGCGGCCGGAGAAGCCGTTGACTGCGCAAGTCCTGCGGTCGCGATACAAACGGCGCAAGGGCAGTGGAAATTCCTGGGGCACACCGGCGCCGTTGCGTTCAGCCGCACCAGCGATTTCGAGAGGGGAATATTCAACCACCGGCACGTGCTGCGCCGGTTTGGCCAGGTGCCGGATGAGTACAAAGCCGAAAACGATGGCCACTGAATGCCGGATCGCCGCGATGATATTTGGCTTGCCTTCAGTGCCTAACAATCCGGCGATGATTTCTGTATTTCGCGGGGCCGATTAGGTCGGTTTGCGTCGCTTTGTCGCCGGCGTTTCGCTAGAGTGCCTTTTGCCATGCTCGTGTATCCCGCCGCGTTGATCCTCAAAAGCCGGGACAAGTCGCCGTGACTGCCATCCGCGTTGCCATCATCGGTCTCGGAAAGATTGCCAGAGACCAGCACATTCCCGCAATTGCCGAAACTGCGGGCATCGAACTCGCCGCCATTGCCAGCCGCAATGCCTCCATCGACGGCATCGAGCATTTCGCGACCCTCGACGAATTGCTCGATGGTATGCCTGATATCCATGCCGTTGCACTCTGCACGCCACCGCAGGTTCGCCACGCGCAGGCGGCGGCGGCGCTGAAGGCCGGCAAACACGTCCTGCTCGAAAAGCCGCCCGGGGCGACGGTCAGCGAACTCACGCCGCTGGTCGCCGTGGCGCGGCAAACCGGACGAACGCTGTTCGCCACCTGGCATTCCCGCTTCGCGCCGGCGGTCGAACCGGCGCGAGCCTTCCTTGCCGACCGTCAGATCAGGTCGGTCGTCGTCGAATGGAAGGAAGATGTAAAAGTCTGGCATCCGGGTCAGGCCTGGATCTGGGAGCCGGGCGGGCTCGGGGTGTTCGATCCCGGCATCAATGCGCTGTCCATTCTGACCCGGATTCTGCCGCGGACGTTCTTTCTCAGAGAGGCCGAACTATCCTTCCCCAGCAATCGCGCCGCGCCCATCGCGGCCAATCTTGCCTTTTCCGATGGCACTGGTCTGTCGATTTTGGCGGAGTTCGATTGGCGCCAGACCGGGCCGCAGACCTGGGACATCCGCGTCGACACCGATGCCGGGCGCCTGACGCTGTCCTCTGGCGGCAGCCGGCTTGTTCATGATGACCGAACGCTGGTTGATGCCAAGCAGGCCGAGTATCGCGGCGTCTACCAGCGGTTTGTCGAACTGATCGCCAGCCGGGTATCCGACGTCGATCTTTCCCCGCTGGTTCATGTCGCTGACGCCTTCATGCTCGGCCGGCGCCGCGAGGTCGAGCCCTTCATCGAGGACTGAGCATGGCGCGGCCGGACAAACCACTGATGCCGAAAGTCGTACGCGAAGCTTTCGGACATCTGCCGGATGGCGCGGCGGGCGAAATGGTCAAGCTGCGTGGCGACAACGGCTTCGAGGTGCGCATCATTACCTATGGCGCGGCGATGCAGTCCATCTTCACGCCGGATCGCGCCGGCCGCGTTGCCGACATCGTCCTTGGCCGCGATGACCTTGAAGGTTATATCGCGCTTCGGCGCTTCCTCGGCGCGACGATCGGGCGTTATGCCAACCGTGTCGCGAACGGTGCGTTCGAACTGGATGGCCATCGCTTTCAATTGCCGACCAATGACGGCGCCAACGCGCTTCACGGCGGTCTGGAGGGTTTCGATCGCAAAAGCTGGGCGATCACGGCCACGGGCGAGAAGCCCGTGCCTTTCGTCACGCTGTCCTATGTCAGTCCGGACGGCGAGGAAGGCTATCCCGGCAGGCTGCAAGCCAACATCACCTACAGCATTTCCGGTAGTATGGAACTTTCGGCCGCGTTCTCGGCGGAGACCGACAAGCCGACTATCGTCAATCTGACCAATCACAGCTTCTTCAATCTTGCGGGCGTCGAGACCGGCGGCGGCATTCTGGATCATCACCTCACCATCGCGGCGGATACTTACTTGCCGGTGAGCAGGGCGGGCATCCCGTTGGGCGCGCCGGGCCGGGTCGATGGGACGCCGTTCGATTTCCGGATACGGCATCGCGTCGGCGTGCGCCTGCACGATGTGAACGAGCAGCTTCAAATCCGCCAGGGCTACGATCACAATTTCTGTCTGCGCGGCGGCGTCACCTCCGTACCGCGACTGGCTGCCCGTCTCGAAGACCCGCGCTCCGGCCGTGTCCTCGAACTCCTGACAAATCAGCCGGGTGTTCAGTTTTATTCAGGCAATTTCCTCGATGGGACCGTGACCGGAAAATATGGCCGCGTTCATCGCCAGTATGACGCGCTGTGCCTGGAGCCGCAGGCCTATCCCGACACGCCGAATCGGCCGGACTATCCCTCGGCGCGGCTCGATCCCGGACAGACCTATCGTCACAGCTCGCTGTATCGATTTTCCGCGAGTTGACGGCGCGGAGGGACGACGGAAAATCGCATGGAGGAAGTCGCTACCACGATCCTTTCCCGGCACCATTGCCTCCTGGGCGAGGGCTGCACCTATGATCCGGCGACGGATACCGCCTGGTGGTTCGATATCCTCGAGCGAACCTTGTTCCGGGCCGATCTTGCATCGGGCGTGGTTACCTCGCATGCGCTTCCCGTCATGGCCAGCGCGCTCGCTTTCATTGACGACCAACGCCAGTTGCTCGCGACCGAAAACGGCCTCTATGTCCGCGACGTCACGGATGGCCGCCTTACGCTGCATACGCCGATCGAGGCCGACAATGTGGCGACGCGCTCGAACGATGGACGAGTCCATTGCTGCGGCGCGCTCTGGATCGGGACCATGGGCCGCAAGGCCGAGAAGGGCGCGGGCGCGATCTATCGCTTTCATGGTGGCGAACTGGTTCGGCTTTATGCCGGCGTGACCATACCGAACGCCATCTGCTTTTCGCCGGATGGCGCAACGGCCTATTTCACAGATAGCAGCGAGGGCATCCTTCATCGCGTCGCCATCGATCCTGCGAATGCCATGCCGATCGGAAATCCCGCGATACTTTATGACCATCGCGGCGGGGTGGGCGGTCTTGACGGCGCGGTGGTCGATGCCGAGGGACTGATCTGGAATGCGCGCTGGGGTGGATCATGTATCGATGTCTACACGCCGGAAGGCAACCGCGCCCGCACCATTCGGGTGCCGGCAACGCAGCCGAGCTGCCCGGTCTTCGTCGGCAGAAATTTCGATCGGTTGCTGGTCACGACTGCCAGTGAGGGAATGGACGAGCTCGCCAAGGCGGCCGATCCGCAGCATGGAATGACTTTCAGTCTGGATGTCGGTGCCACCGGTCGTCCTGAACCCCGCGTCAGGCTGACTTGATGAAAAAAGCGCCCGTCTCTTGCCCGTCGATTGCCGCGTGAGAGAACCGGCCTGCCGCGTTTTTGAGAGCGCGCAGGTTGGATTAGACAACGGCGTTCGGGCGGTTCCTTTCGGCTAGGGAGTCGGGCGCATGCGAAAATGGAACGAAGGCCTTTGCATGCCGTTGATCCGCAGCCAGGGAATGCCGCCATGCAACGCATCAAACATCCGCCCATGCGCAATAAGATCAGCCTGGCAGATCCAACCCAGGTTCGTGCCTGGACCCGGCGGCTCGCAATTTCGGCCGACTCGCTGAAAGCCGTCATCGACAAGGTCGGTAACTCTGTCGCGGCCGTGACCAAGGAAGTTGAATTGCAGCGGGCGGCTCACTCGACTTCGCCGGCGCCTCCGATCGAGCGCCCGCCTACCGCAGGTGAGCCGGCTCCGGCTTGACGGACAAGCGGGCATCCAAGCTTCATGAGTGCATCTGCCTTAAAGCCTGAAGCGTTTTTACCAGGACAACGGAACCGATCGATTCCGGTATGCTTGCCTCAACGAATCCGGCGCGACACGGCCCGGAGCAGGGCACGTTTGAAGTAATCCCTTGCGACCGCATCCAGGGCGGCCGAGATCAATTCCTCGGATTCCGCCGCACGACCCCTGTTCTCAGCCTCGAGCCGCTCGGCTTCCTGAATATAGTCGATCGCGAGCTGGCGCAGCCGGCGGACCTCGGCATCTTCGGGAATTGGATAAACCTTCGCCAGCAAATCCCTGGCGTGATCACGGGCGCGTTCACTTCTCAGGCCGGGCATCAGCGCCTCCTTGCGTTATGCGGATTCCTTTGAGAGAGTGTTGCGCCACCGGTTTGGCCGAACATGACGCTGGTAAAATTAAGTATTTTAACTATGTCCGGTTCCGGACAAAACCTGCTATTTTCGAAATTTAATGGGCCTGCCCGGCCCGTTCGATATCGGGGGAACGTGTCGCCGATACATATCCATGGCGGCGAAGGGCTCTATGCAACGGCAGGGAGATACCCATGAGCAGCGTTGCCGAGGGTGGTCCGGGACCTCCCCACCATTGTTCCCTCTGTGGAAAGAGTCAGCATTCTGTCCGCAAGCTCGTCGCCGGCCCCCATGTCTTTGTCTGCGATGAATGCGTCGAACTCTGCATGGTCATCGCCCGGGGCGACAGCACATCATTCTACCTGCGCACGCCGGCCGAATACCGCAAACTCGCGGCGGATGACATTCGTGCGGCGGAAGAGGCCGGCATGTCCACCGACAAGGCCGAGCTTGCGGTGGGCCGGACATGGCTGCGCCTTGCAGAAGAATCGGAAAAGGCAGAATCCGAAAAAGCAGCTCAGCTGGCGGCAAAGGAAAGCCCGCTGCTGCCCGGGCAGGCAGAGCTAAGCCAACCGGAAGGGCAGGCAGAGCAACGTGAGGGGGCAGCAACGGCAGAGCCAAGCAAGCCGGAAGCGCCGGTAGAGCCAATCGACGCGGGGAAAATCCTGATCTCCTTGGCAAACTTGGCGTCTCATTCGCGAGAGAGCCCCGATTGACAAGCCGTCATGGTTCTACCGCACGCCGTGATATGACCATTGACCTAGCGCCGGCGCGCGACCGATATCCCGAACAAGAACGCAACAAACAGGCTCGCGAGCGGCGCTTCCCGCGTAATGGCGCTGATGATTGAGAGCGGTCTTCCCGGCTGGCGCGCGGCCGCGATCGCCTCGCTCAGCCTGTTCACCGCCGCCTGAAGGCCTGCGGAGACTTCGGTGATGGTGTGCGATACATCGGTAGCCGTATCGATGGCGCGTTCCACCATGCCGGGCTGCAGCGTTGGTTCGGTTTCGATGTTCACTTGCCGATGCTCACTTATCGATGTTTTTGAAGCTCATGGCCTTCGCCCGTTACGTAACGGCGGGGTGCGGCCGTCACCTTTGGCTATCCGCGATAGGCGCCGCGTTGAACGGCGGGTGACGGCCTCACGTTAGAAAATGCGCGGACGAGAATTTTGTTCCTCGGCTTTCGCCGACATCGCCATGCTTCATCGTTTTCTCTTTCCGGGCGTTGAAGGTATGGATTGCCAATGACATTAA
>Ga0209701_10001553_pt1 | contig 14807 bp, 14 predicted proteins | sample CZO8metaG_4_FD_188356 | JGI IMG/M metagenome (GOLD analysis project Ga0209701, IMG submission 188356) | Vadose zone soil microbial communities from the Eel River Critical Zone Observatory, Northern California, USA - CZOApr15con2H3.8 metaG... | ecosystem: Environmental > Terrestrial > Soil >...
GTCCGCTCTCACGCATAACTATGATATCGAAAACCGGAAGCGATGCGGATGGCCAGTAGACCTTAACAATCGCCTATTCCGAAAACTCGTCGACATCCGGGATGCGGGTGAAGGCGATTTTACTGCCGGAGAAAGACCGGCCCTGTGACGGTGTCATGCCAATATGGATGCTGTCGCGCCCAAAGCGGTGATTGATCTTGTCCATAGCGCGGGACAATGTGTCCGATTTACCGCGCGCCGCCAGATCGGCGTCCGGCAGGCCCGGGAACAACTCTGCCTGTAGATTGGTTGCCGCTACCAGGTCTGAAAGCGTGACCGAAACTTTTCTGATCCTGACATCACGGCTTTGTTTGAGCGCCTGAGTCCAGAGCCTGTTCAGGAGATCAAGGAAGGTCTTATTGTCCTGCGCCCGGTAAAAGCGCTCTTCGGCATGGACGTGCGTATCATTCTCCAGCCGGGCCGAAAACGACATGGCACCCGCATAATACTGCATGCGTCGCAGGCGGCTGGCCGCCTTCAGCGTCAGGCGCCGCGCAACATCCTTGGCCTTGCTCGGATCGCGCAGTTCCGGCGCCATGACGTGGCTGTGGCCGACGCTGCGCCGGGTGGTTATCTCTTCGGGCAATTCCATGCCGCGCAGCAGATACCACAGCTTTTCGCCCCAGACGCTGCCCCAGATCTCGCGCATCTGATGAGGGTTGAGCGCGAACAGGTTCGGCAGGTTCGTAATTCCAGCCGTCTGGATTCGTCGTTCGATATTGGCGCCGACGCCGGGCAGATCGCGCAGTTTCAGACTGAAAAGCCGCTTTGGCAGATCCTCCGCACGCAGCACCACCAGCCCATCCGGCTTTTGCAGTTCGGTGCCGACTTTTGCCAGATAGCGGTTCGGCGCAATGCCGATCGAGCAGCGCATACAGGGACCTATGTTTTTCGCGATCCCGTTTTTGATCGACTGTGCGATTTCGGTCGATCGCTCGACCGAAATTTCATTATCCATAAGACGGCAGGCCACCTCGTCGATGGAGCAAACTGCCGAAACGGGGATATGCTGCTCAATCTCTTCGATAAGGCGGTGATGAAACTCGACATAGCGCTCATGTCGAGCCAAGACGCAGATCAGGCCGGGGCATAGGCGTTTGGCCTCATATATGGGCGTACCGGTTTTTACCCCGAAGGCTTTGGCTTCATAGCTCGCGGCAATTGCGCAGGTGGAATCGGTCTCGACCGCGACGACAGCTATCGGCTTGCCGCGCAACTCGGGCCGTAATTGCTGCTCAACGCTGGCAAAATAGCTGTTGAAATCGACGTACAGCCAGCGCAGGGACACCGCGGGGATGGGGTAATTATTGAGCGACACACCTCATTATACGATAGCGGGGGTCAACCGTCTTTACCGGCCCTCATTTTAAGAGACGGCGACGGTAAAACCGGATTCCTGTTTCCGCGTGTTCGGAAAACGACCGTTTTTCGAACACGCGGAAAAGATCAACTTTCGCACTTCCCGATTTGGAAAATCCGTGCGAAAAATTCTTCACGTTCGTTGGCTATGTCCGAGTCTCGACGACCGACCAGAACTTGATTTCAGCCGGACGCGCTCAAGGTCGCTAGGGTTCAAGGAAGGATTTTTACCCTTACCAAGGCCTCAGCGGCCGTATCTTCAAGTGCCACGGCCCCGACGCAGTGCTGGCGTCGCTGCGGCCAGGCGACACGCTCTTTGTCTGGAAGCTCGACCGGTTGGGACGCTCCCTTGCGCATCGCGTGCGAACAGTCTCGGACCTCGGCGAGCCGGGATCAACAGGTCGAAGAGATAAGTCGTCTCTTGGGGCTGATTTCGCAGGCGTTCGACCTTGCGACTCCTGTTGGTGGTGCGGGGTTGACAGACTGTGCTCACTCCGATATTAAACTGTGCAATTGCACAGTTATCACGACTACGCATTTTCACAGTACACGAGCGGAGGGCGCATAACGCGATGGAACAAGCGGCGATACATCGTTCACTGACCAAGCCAGTGTTGCTGGGCGGAGCAGAGCGGGCACCGGCAATCGTCAACGCGACTGCGATGATCGGAATCGCGCTGGGGCCAGGCTTTCACTGGCCCAATCTGATCCTCGCCGGCTTTCTGGGCACGGTCGTTCACATGACGCTGCGCTGGCTGGCGAAGCGCGACCCGCAGTTTTTCGCGGTCTATCTGCGCCACCGGAGTTATCAACCCCACTACCGCCATTTTCCGGATCCTGACGCGCCGCCGGCACCGGCGCACCGGTCGGTTGAGCCTTACGGGGGGTACTGAACATGGCGTTTTTCCGGGAGAACGACTTTACGCGGGCATCGCGGCGGCGGGGGCGGCGCCAGGGCTTCGTCTCTCTTATGCCGTATGAACGTTTCCTCAAGGGCGGGATCATCCGCACCAAGAGCGGAGCATATGTGTGTGCCTTTCGCGTGCATCCGCCGGACATGGAGTCGGAGAGCGCCGAGCGCAAGGCGCAAATGTGCGCGGCGCTGGGCCAAGCGTTTTCGCGCCTAGAGGACGGCTGGGGCGCCTGGTTCGACGTGATCTCGCGCCCACGCCGTAAGTACATCGAGCGTGGGGCGCTTTGGCACCCGACCATGCTGACGGTGGACGAGGCACAACGGCGGCGCTTCGAGGATGCGAGCGCGAATTTCGAACGCGAGTGCGTGGTGTCGTTGGTCTACCAGCCACCGGCGCCGGCCAAGCAGCGGATTTTCGTATCGCTTACCGGTAGTGGCCTGGAGCGCAGCCTGAGCCTGCAACAGCAGGTGAGCGAATTCGAGCGGCAGATAAGCGAAATCGTGGGCGCACTGTCGCCGTGGGTGGGGCTTACGCCGCTGGGGGACGCCGAGCTGCTGGCGCACCTCGAGGAGTGCATCGACGGCGTGCACCAGCACCGGATCGCGCCGCCGCGCGGGCGCCTGCTCGACACCCTGCTCGGGCATGAGTTTATCTTTGGCTACCGCCCGACAATTGACGGTCGCCACCTCCGGGTGGTGGCGCTGAGCGAGTTCCCGCCGGAATCCTATCCGCTGATGCTGGCCGCGCTGGGCCACCTGCCGCTGCCGTATCGTTTCCACATCCGGCTGACTTGCTACGACGTGGCGACGGCGGACCGGCTGCTCGCCGGCTACACGCGCAGCTGGGGCAACAAGCTCTACGGCTTTTGGGGCGCGGTCAACCGCGCGCTGGGCGGCACGCCGCGCGAGAATCCTTACGCGGTGGAGATGATGAACGACGTACTGGCGGCGCGGGCCGAGAACGAGCACGGCGACTACCGCCCGGTGGGCTACACCGCCGGCTTCATATTGCACGGCGACGACGCGACCGAGGTGGACGGGTGGGTCAAGCTGATCGTGCGCGAGACGCGCTACCGCGGCTTCGGCGCGCGCGATGAGACGCTGAATTGCGCCGACGCCTACCTGGGCTCCCTGCCGGCCAACGGCTACTTCAATCCGCGCCGCGCGATCATCAACACGCTCAACGCCGCGCACACGCTCTGTCTGGATATTCCATGGTCCGGCCCGGAGCGTAATCCCTCGCCCTACTATCCGCCCGACAGTCCGGTAATGCTGATCGGGCTGACCAAAGGCAATGCGGCGTTTGGCTATTGCGACCAGGTCGATGACCGGGGCAACGCGATCTATCTTGGTCCCACCGGCTCGGGCAAGACCACGCTGATTGCGTACAGCACGCTGATGCACCACCGCGTACCCGCGGCGCAGTCGTTCAACTTTGATTGCGGTTTTGGGATGTACGTACCGACGCTCGCGGTCGGTGGACTGCACTACAACCTGGGTGCGGACGACACGTGTTTTCAGCCGCTGGCGGAGATCGAACGGCCGGAGGAGCGGGCGTGGGCCCACGAGGCGCTGAGCGGGATTTGGTTGCCGCTGTGCGGGGTTCACCCCACGCCGGAGCGCGACCAGGCGCTCTGGCGGGCGCTGGAAGTACTGGCAGCCATGCCGCGCCGGCTGCGCACCTTTAGCAACCTCAAGTACACGGTGCAGGATCAGGCGCTGCGCGACGGGCTTACGTTCTATACCCAGGAGGGTCCGGCCGGGCGTTACCTTGATGCCGACCGCGACGGTCTCGGCGCCGGAAGATTCGTCACCTTCGAGATGGAGCAGCTGATGGCGCAGGGCGAGCGCGTGCTATTGCCGGTGTTGAGTTATCTGTTCCATCGCATCGATCAGCGGCTCGACGGCCGGCCGGCGCGGATTTGCGCCGACGAAGTCTGGATCATGCTCGCCAACGCGCGGTTCGCGGCCAAGTTCGAGGAGTGGCTGCGCACCTGCCGCAAGAAGAATGCGGCGGTGGTGCTGGCGACGCAAAGCCTGGCGGATGTCGCCAACTGCCCGATCCGCGACGTGATTCTGGAGTCCTGCCCGACCAAGCTTTATCTGCCCAACGCCGAGGCGCGTAATCCACAAACGGCGGAACTCTACCGCAAATTCGGGCTCTCCGATGCGCAGATTGAAGTGATCGCGGCGGCCACGCCCAAGGAGCACTACTACTACGTATCGCCGCTTGGGCGGCGCCTGTTCAGCCTCGCGCTGACGCCAACGGCGCTCGCTTTTGTCGGGGCCGGCTCGCGCGAGGAGATCGCCGCAGCGCGGCGCTTTCATGCCGAATATGGCGAGCGCTGGCCGGCCGAGTGGTTGCGATCCCGCAACCTGCCCGATTGGGCGCACCACCTCGAAGGATTCCGCGAGCCAATCACAACCTCATCGGCCGGCGATTTACCGCGCCAGCCCAAGAGCGAGAACTACGCCGAGGAGATACAGCCATGAATTTAACGCGCTTCAACCGTTGCCTCGCGACCGTGCTGTTCGCGGTCGCTGGATTGCTCGTCACGCCGCCGCGCGCGCACGCCATCTTGGGGGCCGGCGACACGGTCTTCGATCCGACGATGTACGCGACGCAGCTCGTGCAATTGCAGCAGGCGACCGCCACCGTCACCAATCTGGCGCAGCAACTCCAGTATGAGATCCAGAATACCACCGCCTTCACCGGTGGGGCGTGGCAGCCCAACACGGATTTTCTCGGTGGCCTCGGCAACGTCATCGCCACCGAACAAGGGGTTTCCTACACACTGACGAATTTACCGACAGAATTTTCACAACTCTTCCCCGGCTACACGGCACCCGCCGGTGTGCCCGCGCAAACCGCCCAGCAGACCGGGCAGGGGATAAATAACACGCTGGCGACGCTCGGCGGGACACTGCAGTCGCTGCAAGGGCAAGCACAGAATTTCGCCGCCGAAAACGCCGAGCTTCAGCAACTCGCCAGCGCCAACAGCGCCGCAACCGGCCGCTTGCAGGCGATCCAGATAGGTAACCAGATCGCGCTGCTCCAGACCCAGCAAATGCAGATGTTGCGGCAGGTGATGATGAATCTGACTAATGCGACGGCGGTCAACGGTGCTAACCAGGTCAGCCAACAGGCGCAGGCCGCGAACGCCTTGCAACAATTTTACGGGGCACCCATGTCACCCGTCATCAGCGCCCCTTCAGGCACCCTTGGCGTTGTAGGAGGTATGCCATGAGAAACGTCGTTGTTATCTCACTGATGTTTGTAACTGCCGTTGCGGCTTGCGACAAACCTCGCAGTTCATCGGACAGCCTCGACAATCAGGCGATGAGCGCGCTGGAGTCTTCGGAAAACGTCGCGCAAAGCAACTTCGGTGGCGATTTCTGGGCCGACCAAGAGAAGCGGAATACGCCCCTCTGGCAGCGGGCCATGGTGTGGTGCAATCAGGCCGAACACAAAGTTCTCCAGAACTGCCAAGAGCTTCAAGCCGCAGCAACCTTACAACAATTTTACGCGGCACCAATGCCCCCCGTCAGCAACGCCTCTCCAGGCACACTTGGGGTTATTCCACCCGCGAAGCATTAGAGGAGACGAGGCTTCCAAAGGAGATCACAATGCCGCCATCACTTCCAACGATTCCCCCGGGGCTCAATACCTTTGGCCAAGTGGCTGGTAACTACCAAGCCGCCGCCGCGGTCGCGAGCGCCGCGCTTACGCCCTATGCGCAGCACCTCTTGATGATGCTGTTCGCGATCGAGCTGATCTACACCGCATGCCTGTGGGCGCTCAGCGCGCGCAGCGGTTACGAAATCCTCGAACAGCTCTGCCGACGGGGGCTCGCCATTGGGCTCATGTACTGGTTCTTGACCAACGCAGTTTCGCTCATGACCACAGTGTTCAACAGCTTCCAGCAGCTAGGAGCGGAAGCTGTCGGCGTCTCCAATCTCAGTCCATCGGGCGTACTTAACATAGGGTTGCAAATGGCCGGCGCAATTATGGCGGGTTTCGCCCATCTCTCGTTCTTCACCGGAGTCATCAAAGGCGGGGCGGGCCTCGGCACGGCAATTATCCTGCCGCTAATTTCATCACTCATCATTGTCATCGCCTTTACCATCGCGGCGGCATGGTATCTGGTCACTACCATCGAGATGTACATGGTAATGGGCGGCGGCTCGGTGCTGATCGCGCTGGGCGGTTCGCCGTTTACCGCCGCGCTTTTCCAACGTTTCCTCAGCAAGGTAATCGCGCTCGGCATCCGCCTGATGTTCATCATTCTGACGCTGGGGGTCGGCATGCAGCTCGCCAATGGCTGGCTGGCCGCTATCCAGTCAGCGCCGGTGCTGACGAGCGCAATGTTTTTCTACCTGATCGCGAACGCGATCATGTTCCTGATCACGGTGCTGGGTGTGCCCTATATGGCGTCGGCGCTGGCGGGCGATTCGGTGAGCTTCGGGCTCGCCCAGGCGTTTGAGGCGACGTGGCTGACCGGGACCATCGCCAACGGGGTGAAGATGGGGCTCCAGACAGCCAAACACATGGCCACGCTCAACGCCGGCCGCGCACGGGTGGCGAAGGCGACCGAAGCGCAGCGAGCGGCGCAACAGATGCCGTCCGGTCCACAGCCCAACTATCCACCGCCCGGCTATGGCCCATCGCCCAGCGGACCCGGGCTGCCGCCACCGCCTAATCGCGGCTCTGGTGGCGGCGGAGCGCAACTCGGCTACGAGCCGGGGCGGCCCGGCCAGCGCACGAAGGACATCGCCATCGATATCAGCGGTCTGCAGAACGGTGACGGCAATGGCAACAAATCCGCTTGAAGCATCCTCCTATCAGGAGCGCGAGTACTTCACCGACGAATACGAGCGGCTCGCACTGGCGGCACGCAACTGGCAGATCGCCTTCCTGATCGCCGGTGGCACCGCGCTCATCGCCGTAGCGGCGCTGGGGTGGCTCGCCACGCACAGCCGGCTGATTCCTTATGTCGTCAACGTCGATCGCCAGGGCTACGCACTGGCGGCGCCCGGCGCGCTCGTCGAAGCCGAGCCCTTCGCGGGCCAAGACCGCCTCATCCGCTATGAGCTGGCCGGTTTCATCCGCGCGGCGCGCGAGGTGATCGGTGACCCGCTGGCGCAGGCCGCGGCAATTGACCGCGTGCGCGCGCGCACTGGAGATACGGCGGGGCGCTACATAACGCACTGGTACCAGGACAATGACGGCGGGCACGACCCTTACCGGATTGCCCGCCACGCGCGTGTGACGGTGACGATCGACTCGATTCTACGGGAGACGCCCGGCACGGTGCTGGGGCGCTTCGACGCGGCGCAACGCGCCGACGTGGCGCTCAGTCCCGCCACGGCCAACGTCAGTACGTGGGAAGTGCGTTGGACCGAGCAGAACTGGAATTTGTCGGGCGACCCCGGCGCGCAAACCCATTGGGAGGCCGAGTTGACAGTAACACTCACGCCGCCAGCCGAACTCGACGGGGCGGCGGCGGAAAACCCGCTGGGATTCACGGTGGAGGAGATCTCATGGACGCAGGGGCGGTGAGAAACAAGGGTTTGGCAGCGCTCGGTTTGGCGGCGCTGGTAACGGTATCGGGGTGCGCGGCGCGGCGGTCGATTCCGCCGCTCAGGCTCGCGGCGCAGCAGATCGCGTCTGCGCAGGAGAACACGCCGCCGCCCGCCGATCCGCTGAAGCTGGAACCGGCATCGGTGCAGGCGGCGGTGCAAGCCTATCAGCAGAACGGCGCGGCACCGGTAATACATGGCGGACGCACGCTCTATCCCTACGGTATCGGTCAGACGCCGACGCTGGAATGCGCACCGCTGCACGTGACGGACCTGACGCTCAAGCCAGGCGAAACGGTGCTGGACGTTGCGACAGGGGACAGCGAGCGTTGGCTGATCTCGGTCGGCGGCAGCGGCGATCCGCGCAATCCCACGCCCCACGTGCTGATCAAACCCAAGGACGCGCCGCTTGCGACCAACCTCATCATCATGACCAACGAGCGCACCTACCAGCTGAACGCGACCGCGCGGCGCGGCAGCCTCTACACACTAACGGCGGGCTTCTATTTTCCCAGGGAGCTGCTGGCCGCGAGCGCGCAGGCGAAGCGGCAGGCGGCCGATCCGCAACCGGCCGCAGGGCGCAGTCTCATCGCCGACCTGGGCGAACGCGAACTCAACCTTAACTACGACATCCACGGTCCCGACGTGCCCTACAAGCCGCTGCGCTGTTTCGATGATGGCACGCACACCTATCTGCAAATGCCGGCCGGGATGAAGGCGGCCGCGGCACCGGCGTTGCTGGTGGCCACGCCGAGCGGCGACAACGCGCTCGTGAATTATCGGATTGCGGGCAGTTACTACATCATCGACCGGCTTTTCGACCAGGCCGTGTTACTCGCAGGTGTTGGGAGCAAGCAGGACCGCGTGACCATCACCTACAGCGGGGGGCCGCGCGGCGGCGAAGGAGCGTAACCATGAGCGCCCAGCTTATTGGCCCGCCGGCGACCGCTGACGGCGTACAAAGCGCGGCTACGCTGCCGCCCGACCCCAATGGCGGCGGCCGCATGAGTTCGCGCACTTACCGGATTGGCATTGCGCTCATCATGGCCGTGATCTTTGCGCTGACCTATGCGCTTGATCGGAATCGCGCAGTGCCGCAGCCGCCCGCGCCGCACGCGACGGACCAGAACGGCCAGGCGGCGGCCAACTGGCCGCATCCCAGCAGTGAGAGCGTGGCTAACCTGCCTGCGTCGTTTCCGGCTGCGGCCCCCACGGCGTCGCCCGTTAACGCGTTCATGACGCAGACGAGCCAGCCTATGCCAAGGCCGCCCAGCCCGCTGGCCGAGTGGCGGGCGCGTGCCTATCTGAGTGCGTTGCAGGCGCCGATTACGGTGAACAGCGCGCACGCCGGCGATACGCTTGAGCTACCGCGGTCGGGCAGCGCCCCATTGGCGGTGCAAACCGGCATGGCGCCGGTGGCTGGCGGCTACAACGGCGCTGCCGCGCAATATCATCCGCCGGCACCGCCCTACACCCTGATGGCGGGCGCGGTGCTTCCGGCGGTGCTGATCACCGGCATCGACAGCGACGCACCAGCACAGGTGCTGGCCCAGGTAGCGCAGAACGTCTATGACACCGCGAGCGGCCGTTATCTCCTGATCCCGCAGGGCTCCCGCGTTATCGGCGAGTACTCGATGGGCGCGCGCGCTGGGCAGCAGCGCATCGTGATCAGCTGGAAGCGGCTGGTATTGCCGGACACCGCTTCGATCGATCTACCGTCGGTCCCGGCGACGGACGCGGCCGGTTACGGCGGCCTCGCCGACCAGGTGGACAACCACTACCTCAAACAGTTCGGTACGGCGGCAGTGATTAGCCTGATCGACGCTGGCCAGATGGTCGGGCAGATGGGGATGTCAGGCGCCAGCTATGGCTTCGGCATGCCGTACGGGGCTTACGGCGGCGGTATGAGTTCCACCGGGATGATGGGGATGATGGGTGGCCAGGCAGCGAGTCAGCAGCTGGGTCAGGTGGCGCAAAACGCGGTGCAGCAGGGCATGAGCATTCCGCCCACGCTCAGCATCCGGCCGGGCTATCTGTTCAACATCGAGGTCACCACCGACGTGACCCTGCCCGGACCTTACCCGCGATGAACCACCATTTGTATCGGCTCGGAATCTTCGGTGCGATCTTACTCGCCGCGCTCACGGCGACGGTAATGCTCTTCGCGCGGCTCAACCTGAGAGTGGCGCTAAGCGACAGCGCGACGCCGGCCGGCGTCTACCGGTTCCGGCCGCTGACAAGACTCGCACGCGGCGACCTGGTAGGAGCCTGCCTGCCGCAGCGGATCGCCGCCGTAGCGCTTAGTCGCGGCTACCTGCACGACTCGCCGTACTCCGGCTGTGCGGGCGGCGGCGCGCCGGTGGGCAAGCTCGCGCTGGCCCTGCCCGGCGACACGGTGGAGATCGAATCCTCGTTCGTGGCGGTCAATGGGCACCGCTTCGCTAATAGCGCGACGGCGACGCATGACAGCGCGGGCAGGACGCTCGCGCACGTGCCGTGGGGCGTCCACCAGGTTGGGCCGGGCGAGTGCTGGCTGTTCGGCTTCAACAACGTCCACAGCTGGGACGCCCGCTACTACGGTTCGGTTCCGCTCTCCGCGATCCGGTGGAGCGCGGCGCCGATCCTGACCTGGAGGACGCCGTGAGTCTGCACATCATCAACCCGACGGTCAGGGAGCGCGTCGAGGCGCAGCTGCGGCTCGCGCTGGGTCCGCAGATGCTGGCAGCGCTGGAGGCGCCGGGCACGATCGAGGTTATGCGCGATCCTGATGGCGCGGTGGTGGTCGAAAACCGCGAGGGTCGGCACGTCGTGGGCGCGATGTCCGACCTCCAGGCCGAGACCGCCATCATCACCATCGCGGCGCTGCACAGCCGTATCGCCAACGCGCTCAGTCCGGTGGTCGAGGCGGAGCTGCCCATCGCCAACGCCCGCTTTACGGGCGTGCTCGTGCCGATGGCGGCGGCGCCGACCATCTCGATCCGCGTACCGGCCGCGTCAAGCTACACGCTCGATGATTACGTCCGGCAGGGTGTAATGAGCGCGCGGCAGGCGCGCCGCCTCGCCCGGGCGATAGAGACCCGGCAAAACATTTTGGTGCCCGGCGCCACGGGGTCGGGCAAGACCACGCTGGCCAGCACGCTGATTTCGGCAATTGATCCGGCCGAACGCATAGTCGTGCTCGAAGAGTTGAGCGAGCTCGTTCGGCGCACGAGTCGGCACACGGTCTATCTGCGCACGACGCCCGGCCATGATCTGACTCGGCTCGTACGCACTACCATGCGCCTCAAGCCCGACCGCATCGTGGTCGGCGAGGTGCGCGGCGGCGAGGCGCTGGCGCTGCTCAAGGCCTGGCTGACCGGTCACCCGGGCGGCGTGACCACAATCCACGCCAGCGACGCGACGACGGCACTCCTGAGACTCGACAATCTCGTGCAGGAAGCTGGTGGGCCGTCCCAGCCGAGACTTATCAGCGAGACGATCGACCTCATCGTGACCATCGCCATGACGCCGGCAGGCAGGCGGGTGACAGAGCTTGCAACCATCACAGGGTATGACTCCCGGACCGGTCACACGACGGGACCGGCCGAGGATTAGAACAAGCAGAGGAGGCAGAGATGAAACGGATCGTAAAAGGACTAAGGCAGAGAGCGGGACAGGTCGCGGCAGTGCTGTCCGGGGCTTCGTTGGTGCTGCTCACACCGGCGCTGTCATGGGCCACGTCGGCGGGCGGGGTGCCGCCGTGGGATCAGACGCTCAACATGATCCAGACCGATTTGAGCGGCCCCGTCGCGCACGCGCTGGTGACCTGTTCCTTCGTCGGCTCGGGCATCCTTTACGCGGCCGGCGGCGGGCACGGGCAAGGCGTCAACCGGTTGGCGGCGGCGGGGCTGGGCGGCTCGGCGGCGCTCGGGGCGGTGCAGCTGATGGGCTACCTGTTCCCCTATTCGCCGATGCTCTTCTAAGGAGGCCGGCAAATGAAACTCGGACCAATCGCCAAACCGCTGCCGTCCGTACAGCTGCGACTCAGGCTGGCGGGCGAGTTCAATGTCGAACTCTCGGCTTACGCCTCGTACTATCAGGCGACCCATCATGATCAGGTGAGTGCCGCGGCACTTATCCCCGAAATGCTGCGGGCCTTTATGGAGTCCGACCGGGAGTTCAAGGAATGGCTGCGCAAGCACGGTCCAGCCTCGAGCGCGGCCGAGGTGGGGACAGTGCCGCGGACCAACGGCAAGGAGACTGCGGTCTGATGCGCAGCGTCGCGCACGCAGCGAGCAGACAGGCGACGGAGTTGTCTCCGTCACCGTCTGCTTGCTCGCCAACTGCCACCTCTTGTTGCGCGCATGAGGCTGATACGGAGCCATCAAAGATTCAGCACCTTTTGAGACCGGCACTGGCGCGGACTCTGTGTGCAGTTTCGTACGGTTGCGTGACCGTCTACGGCGCTGCGTTGTCACAGGTTTCCGAACCACGCAGTGATGGATACGTATTCGGTTCTGTTCTGACTTCGGTTGGTTTGGAGCTCGGCGTTCGCGTCTTCGCTCTTCGGCCCGGTGGTTATGCCATCTCCAGATTTGTATCGGGCGCTTGTCGGTGTGCACGCGTGGTGGTCCCCCGGAGCTACGTCGGGAGCGCATGCGTTTGTGCCCCAAACCGGCACTTCGGGTGATGCGGAGGCGGGTTGACGTGCTGCGCACGTGGTTCCAGCCGACACGTCACTCATCATGGGATGACTGCGTGACGTGCAAAAGCCTTGCAAACACAGCGGCGACGCGGAGACAGCAAACGCCGTTCGGATGACGCAAACCCTTGAAATCTCAGTGGAGACGGCTGTCTCCGGAAGAATAAGCCAGGAGCGAAAATAACCAATTTGCAGCGATGGCGGAGACAGTAAGCCAATGAGGTGGTGCAGGCAGTGGAGAATCCCAAATACAGCTTCAGAGTAACGCCCGAAATCGGCGCGAGGATCGATGACGAGGCCGCAGCGCGGGGCATGACGGCAAGCGATGTAGTGCGGGAGATCGTGACGGCGCATTTCGCGTCGCAAAAGGCGGCGGGAGCGAATCGGGTGGAGCAGCGGCCAGCCGGCGCAGCGAAGGCGGTGGCCGAACGGCGCTTCCAGCAACTGATTTACGAAATCGCCAAGACCCGCTCGGCGCTGCTGCATTTCGCGAGTCACTCACTTCCCGATGAGACCGTTGACGCGTTCACGGCGGCGGCCGAACGCGACGGCAAAGAATACGCGGGCGCGGTAATAGCCGCGATGAGCGCGGCGGAGTTGGAGGAGGGCGATGCGGCTGGCGGGTGAAACGGCGGTCCGGTGGCGCGCGGGCGTTACGTCGTTGCAGATGACGATTCAGATGCTTGCGCGCTCGTTGTTGTGCGTCGCGGGCGTCTGGACGGCGTCGACGATGGCGCTGGTCTGGTACTGGACTGGCTATTACTGCGGACCGGCGGCGCACCGCTACTTCGGGCGCTGGCTGCTGTCGTGGCTGCTCGGCAAGGTCCTCCCGCTCTACTTCCTGACCATACCGTATGAGGGAGCGCGCTACCCGATCGTTAACCTCTACGACTTTCTCAGCCAGAAGATTTACTACCATTCGTTCCCGGACTGGTTCTGGCACTATGTGCCGTGGGCGCTGATTCCAACAGCGCTGCTCCTGGGTCCGGCAACGTGGGCGTTCGCGCCGCGCGCGAGCGACGAGGGCGAGCATCTCCGAGGTCTGCGGATCGTGGCGCCCCGCGCGCTCAACCGCAGCTTGCGCGGCGACGGCGTCGAGTTGGCCGGGGTGCGCCTGACGCGGACGCTGGAGAGCGAGCACATTGCGGTTGTCGGCAAGACCGGATCCGGGAAGTCGAACGTGATCCGCGCGCTGCTCCGGCAAATCGACGCGCGCGGGGAGACCGGAGTGGTGCTTGATCCGGAGGGCGAGTACCTGAGCGAGTTCTACCGGGCGGAGCGCGGGGATGCGATTCTCAACCCGTTCGACGCGCGTTGTCCGCGCTGGACGCCGTGGCTGGAGCTTAGGAAGGATTACTTCGAGGCGGATGCGGAAGCGCAGGCGACGGCGTTATTTCCCGCGCCACCGCGTCATGCCGACTTGGGCTCGGCGGGATTCTTCCGGAATTCAAGTCGCAATCTTTACATCAGTCTGTTGCGCGTGGCGGACCCCCAACAGCCCGACGTGCTGCCCGGCCTCATCAATCTGCCGCGCGCGCAGCTGAAAGAGATGCTAAAGGGCACGCCGGCCGAGGCTCTCATTGATCCGCGGGCGCACGACCAAGGGGCCGGGATCGTTGCGACGGTGGCGAATGCGGTCAGTCCGTTGCGGTATCTGAGCGATCACGGCCAACACCAATGGAGCGCACGCGAGTGGGCCGACACGCGCCAGGGCTGGGTCTTCATCACGGCCGAGGAGGCGACGCGCGACGCGCTATTGCCGCTGTTGAGCCTATGGCTCGACTCGATCGTGCACCGGCTGTTGAGCACTGAGCTTGACCGCGCGCCGCACGAGCGGGTCTGGGTCGTAGCCGACGAGCTGGCGGCGCTCAACCGCCAGCAGAAGCTCGAAAGCCTGGTGACACGGGGGCGCAAGCGCGGGCTGGCGGCGGTGATTGGCTTTCAGGCGATGAGCCAATTGCGCGCGATCTACGGCCACGATGAGGCGGTTACCCTGCTTTCCTCACCGAGCACCAAGGTGATTCTGCGCACGGACGAGCCGGAGACCGCGGAGTGGTCGAGCCGACAGATCGGCGCGCGCGATGTTATGCGCGACCAGATTGGCGCGAGTACGGGGCCGCGCGAGATGCGCGACGGGTTCAGCTTGCAACCGCACCGGACGACCGAACCAGCGGTGGCGCCGGGCGAGATTCAGAAGCTCGCAGCATTGACGGGATACCTGTGCGTGACCGGCCA